>ENA-ORXR01000774-ORXR01000774.1-marine-metagenome-genome-assembly--contig:-NODE-774-length-39212-cov-6.307960_pt1 | contig 39212 bp, 34 predicted proteins | sample MGYA00237866_ERZ511479 | MGnify/ENA metagenome assembly ERZ511479
ACGAGTAACGCAGGTATGGGGAAAAAGAGCCGTGATCATGTTCCAACGTGAGCGGAGCGAACCTGATTCCATGACAAATTTTCCCTCAATTTTTTCAACGGATTAATCGTTCGGGACTCTAGGGAAGGTCTGATTAATGAGGTGACCTGCCATTGCCGTCCAGATTTCGCCTAGCACGGTGCGAGGTGATTGGAGCGTAGCGACAAAGCCCGCCGGAGGCAGCCCAGAGCGACGGCAACGTGGATAAACTTCCACAACCAACGAGCAACAAAGCTAGGCGCAATTTGGACGGCAACCCGAAGGGCTCAATTTCATTCAGCGCGTAGCGCTGCCAGACCTGACTTCAATCCCCATCTTCGTGGCAGGTGGCGGAGTTGATCAGGCCTTCCTTGGTTAGGATTAGAACTCGCGCCTTGGTCATGCTTGGATAGTTCTCAGTCGGAGGATGGTGCGCCCTAATGGCGGGTTTGAGCCAACTGGGGCGCAGGCGTTCGAAGGGGAGGGTTCTGACGTGAATCTGTGCATGATTGTTCATAATCCACTCATCACCAACATTTTATATCTATTGTATTTTAATGGCATTCTTTACTTGCTGGTCATTGAACTTTTTGATAGCCTTCAAACGTCGAATCATGCCTAGGGCAAAGAACAGTCTGGGGACGGAGCAGATCACGCTTTCAGTCACCGCGAACATCAAGCGCTACCTCGAAGTGCTTACGATGGACGGAATGTACGGTAAGAATGTTGCCGATACTGCCGCTGAGCTTCTACGCACCCAAGTTCGCGCACTGGTCGACAATGGACGTCTGCCGAAACTTCCGCCAGAGACGAGTCCGGACTCCGCCTAATCGGCGTTACTCACTTGCGATCTAGCCTGAACGGCTAACACTCTTCCTAACAGCACACGACAACCGACACACCACCTAACAGATCATGGCCACCCGCAAATCGAACCTAGCTACTCCAGGCACTCCCCCGGCCGATCCATGCAAGTCAAACGGACGCACTCCTGGCGCATTCAATAACATTTTTCGTACCCACCCAGGAGGCCCGCTCAACGAATTAGTTCTTCAAGAAGAGCACATTCGCCTTCTCGCTCAGCATATCGTTGAACACTCTCCTGAGCTGGCGGAGAAAATGGCGATTTTTCGACGGTAAAAGCCAATTTCCTTTTTCGAATGCAAAGAGCGTCGTGGGTTTTAAAGCCTGCGCCGCTCTTTTTTGTTCATTTCAGCCCGCTCCGAAGTGAGTCAGGGCGTGCAATGGAGACAGGCCAGTATTCTCAGACACGCGAGTGTTCCGAATCCCAAGAACGTGGCACGACCGTCCCGGTCGCCGCTCTCTGGGGCTATGCCCGAGACCGGTCATGCCACAGTTTAACCGTGCTACAATCAATTCCGCTCCCGTAGGATGGGCGTTCACGCCCGACGTCGGAAGAAGCCACGCAAGACGAGCCAGCAGGTGGATGAGATCTCTTAGGCTAATCCTAGAGAGAATCAGCGAGAGCGCCAAATTTGTCCCACTCTTCAGCAGCGATCGGGGTAACGCCGATGGCCTTGATGGTATGGGGCTCGGAGTCTGAATTCGACCCACTGGCTAGAATATGGAACCAGCGATCAGTGCCTTCTAGCGATACTTCCGTCCGCTTCGTAGTAGGATGCCCATTGATCAGAGCAATCATTTCTGACGAGTTCCCTTCAGGGGAGCCTGTCTCACGAATGAGCAGGCTCACCCTGAAGGGGTCATCGGGGCTGATGGAATTGTATGCATCGTCGACCGTGACATTTGTCGCGCCGGTGTAAAAAGCGAAAGAAGGATCAGAATCGGTAGCGACGGCTCGGAAACCGACTCGAGCATTGGGGTGGCCAATAAAGATCGGCAGGCTCTTATCTTCCCAGGAGAGTCCGACCCATCGATCGTGTTTCTGGTCTTTGGAATTCTTGGGTAGCTCCATCTCCAAATCGATTCGGTATGTCTGGCCTAATTCAGCGGTCTGGAACGAGTTGTTCACTGAGATACTGAGATAGGCAGGCTCCCGAGCTTCTTTCGATAGCACCTCAGGGGTTGGCTTGAAGAGCAACTGTTTGCCATCCAGCTCAATGGCCGTCTTTGAACTCGTTGAGTAGATGTTTGAGTTCGCCAGTCGGCTAGTTTTCAAATCAATTCCTAGGCGGCTTTCGATCTCGCCGTTGATGTCGGCGGATACTTCCGACACTTCGAAGGTATCGACGTATGGCAGCGGTCGCTCGATTTCTAAAATAGTGCCATCAGGCTCCGACGAAGAATCGGAAAGGCTGAATCTACCCGGGTCTGCGGGGAACCTGACAGCTACGTTGGATAGGGGCTGACCCTCCAACGGGGGAATTCTGAGAGCTTCGCCTTCTTTCAACGGAATCGCCGCTTCTTCGGAGGCGATGGATTCACTAACCTCGACGAGGCCGTCCAGGACATGAACTTCGGAGACGCCGTTAGCGTTAAGTTCAATGCCAAAACCGGTTCCGATATCGACGACATCGGTTTCTGGCAAAACAACCGTAAAGCCCTTCGCGGATGGGGGAACGTTGGCCGCAACAATGCCTGAAAGGAGCTCCACACGCATTTCTGAAAGAATCCTGAGGCTGGTAGGACCCTTCACTTGCATGGTTGCTCCGTTGGGAAAGGCGAGTTCGGCATAGCCGCTCGCGATCCTGAGGGGTGACTCAGAAGGCAGAAACCGGTCCTTCTCGACAACGATGGTCTGTGGTGGGGTGCCATCGTCAGGGATCACTTCCCATTGGGCATTCTTGGTATCGACCAACGTCACCCTTGGGGAATCGTTGATCTCCGCGAAGAAAAATTTAAGCGTGGCGCCTGCGACACCCACTGCAAGGCAAGCTGCGGCAGCAAATCCGAGACTACGACTGAACAATGAACTCCGATTGGTCTGCGCAGTCGACTGATTCGCGCTACCCGCAAAGTCGACCTCCACCAGCGTTTCGCGTTCGAGGTCAGTGTGGGCTTCATCAGCACCTTGATGTTCGGCAGCTCGAAGAACGAGCGATGCTGCCACTCCGGTGTAACCGACATAGAGGCGGCGCAACGCAGGGCTCTCCAAGAGAAGAGCATTGAGTCGGAACCGCTGCCCTGAATTCAGTTCTACGCCATCGAGGACGAGATCTGCTAGGGCTAGCAATTCGGCTGCTGGAGGAGAAAATTCTCCTGAACTGGGATCAAAGTCGTTCACAATTTAGGAGGTGGGAGTTGGGGTTACTTGAGGGGAGGAGTTAGCGAGCCGGCCGCTGACACAAGCGTGCAGACTACGGCGAAGACGGGCCAGCGCTTTGTAGGCAGCGGCCATGGAGCGTCCGGATTCATCAGCTGCTTCTTTGACGTCGCAGCCTGATGTATAGCGAGTCATTAAGAACTCGCGGTCGGTCGTGCTCAGTTTGCCAAGGCAGAATTCGAGGGCGTCGCGCCGGTCGTCGGTTTCGACTTCCATCGCGCTCGCTGTTTCCGAAACCGCTTCGAAAACGGTTTCGTCGAACACGACTTTGGAGCGGGCAAAGCGCTTTCGGGCCGCTTTGACCTGCCAATAGGCGATACGAGTTGCCCAGGCTAAGAAATTTGTTCCCTGCTCAAAATCGGAGTGTTTTTCCCAAATGACCTGACTGGTCTCTTGGAAAATGTCCTCCGCATCCGCAGCATTGGGAACGAGCGAATAGATATAACCGTAGACCTGATGTCGTGAGCCCATCATGAGGGCCACGACCGCCTTGCGGTGTTCGTCGTCGGCATTACTCGCACCATCTTGGTGGAAGTTGCCGGTGCTGATCTTATTTTCGCTCAATCGGATTTGGCTGTATCACAGGTTAAACAGCCGACGCCCGAAATTTTAGGACATCTTTTTTCCATTTTTTTGGAGAACCCCTTAAAATAGGCAATTTAGGGAGATTCGCAGCGGATGTTAAGGACGATACTCACTCCGATGAGTATCCGGCCTCACTCGGCCATGCATCAGCGGCGTCGCCAATACTTGGGGTCTCGCTGGAAAGCGGGTCGTTCTCGTCTTGATGATCATCTTGAGCGCCTGCCAGTCTGTCCCAGTGCCTTGCTTTCCAGGAGTAGACATAGTTTGCCTTCTGTCCAAGTTCTCGCCATTCGACGATGCGGGTTCCAAGGCCGCCTTTGACATTGAGCATCCAATTCATGTGCTGGACGGAAACCACAGTCCCGCCTCGATGGGCACCTGTTTCGTACATCGTTTGGCTCCCAACATCATAAATCCAAAGCGCTCTCATTTCTGGATCTCCACGTGTCGGACGCCGAGTCGCAACGACGGAGGTTCCGTCATTCGTCCATCGAAGCTGTCCGAACGCATCAATGGGAGAATCGTCCGGCACTTCAGAATAGTCGATTCGAGCGATCCTCGCGGGTTGTTCGCGAGCACCGAGCGCCCGAACAAAGAGCGTCGCCTCACGACCACGAGTTCCCTTGTGATAAAGAATGATCTCCCGCGAATCCTCTGGGTAGCGAATGATCTGAAGGGACGGATGCTCGATGTAGTTCATCATCTCGCGGATCACCGCGAAAGCGATGGTGACGACAATGCAGGAAATAACGAGAAACTTGACCATCCGGAAGTCCTTACAATTACCTCTCGAGAGGCTGTCGACAAGGCGGGACTCCGATCGTGATGATTCGCCCAAGTCACTGGCGAAGTTTCTTTCCACTCATCTTGCAAGCCCGACCTGAACTGGGCTTTAATGCTGCTCCCATGTCGGAGCTTCCCATTCAGGTACTCGCTGTTCGATCTCGGCTAGAAGATAGCCGCGATGCGGAGCCACAAATTGTGTGCGAATTGCTCCTGCATCCGGAGCTGCTGACAATTGCCAATGATCCGGCGCGCGCTCTGAAAGCCCAGCTGCCGATCGCCAAAGAGCTACTCGATCGCTACCCGATTGACGAGACCCACCGACGCCAGATCTCCGGTCGCCCACAAGTTGATGAGGTGGACATCCTCCTCAGCCGACCGCAATCAAGTGGGGCACGCGCGAAGGGATGGCCTGATGAGCTAACTCTGCGGCTATGGTATGTCCGTTGGGTACATTCAGATGGCAATCGGATCGCATTCTTCCCGTCGCTCGGGATTGAAGTCGTGGCACCGAACGCTCGCGAGTTGAAGCGAATGATCCCCGATGAGGTTCGTCAGGCAATCCTCCGAATTGACCGCCGAGGTTCGCTATTCACGCTAGCTCTTCGCCACCGAACCACGGAACTAAATATAGAATCAGCAGCGTGGAATCCATGGCCTCGAACGCCAAAAGAAAACTACGAAAAGCGCTACGGAGACGAGAAGGCTGAGCCGGTTCTCAAACAAGTCGCCACCCAGATTGACATCGCAAAGCTTCCGCCGGCCTACGAGATTGCAGCCGCTGCTGAGTCGATGTCCCGCTATCTGTGCTCAAGAGATTCGGGAAGCATTCTAGTCCTCGGCCCTGCTGGCTCGGGCAAAACGACCCTGATCAATGAAGCGATCCGGATGACCGGTGAATCGGGAACCAAACGCTATCGCAGTTTTCATCGCACCAGCGGTGCTCGCTTGGTTGCGGGTCAGACCGGTTTCGGCATGTGGCAGCAACGCTGTGGCCAGATCGCTACCGAGGCGAGAGACGAGTCCGCCTTGATCTATTTCGGCAACTATTTTGAGCTGGCGAACGTCGGCCAGCATTCGGGGTCGTCGGAAAGTCTAGCGTCGTTCTTCCGTCCGCATCTGATGCGCGGCACATTCTCGGCGATCGTAGAGTGCACTCCCGAGCAGTTGGCAATTCTAGAACGGGATGATCCCGATCTACTCGATCCAATGCGGCAGATGAGGGTCGAACCTACTGGTCGGGCTGTGACGCGACGGATTCTGACCGCGCTGTCTCAAGATCTAGGCAGCTCTGATCGCCCAGCTCTCACTCCACCAGCAATCACTCGAATCGGTGCCCTTCATGATCGCTATGCTGGCTATTCTGCCGAGCCCGGATGGTCGGTGCAGTTCATGCGACGGGTGGTGGCATCGGCAGAAATTTCGGCTGAGCCCGCCGCGCCAAGCAGTATCGGCGTGGCTCAGGTGACGTCTCTTTTTTCCAAAGAATCGGGGATTCCCTCGCTGTTTTTGGATGACCGAAAAGTGCTCGACTTGAACCATGCTCGCGACTGGTTCGAAGAGCGAGTCCGTTCACAAAGTCCGGCCGTTGCTCAAGTGCTGGACACGCTGGCGGTGATCAAGGCAGGCCTGTCCAGACCCGGGCGACCGTTGGCGTCATTCCTGTACATCGGACCGACCGGTGTCGGAAAAACCGAGCTGGCGAAGACTCTGGCTGAGTATCTCTATAGCAGTCCCGATCGGATGATCCGGTTGGATATGAGTGAATTTTCACAACCTGGAAGTGCTGGCAGATTGGTCAGCGCGGGCAATGCGACCCGCGAGGGAATTCTGACGGCCCAAGTTCGACAGTCTCCATTTTCGGTGATCCTTCTGGACGAGTTCGAGAAGGCACACCCATCAGTATTCGACTTGTTTCTCCAAGTTCTCGGGGAAGCGCGTCTAACCGATGCTGCCGGCCGCCTGGCAGATTTTAGCAATGCAGTGATCATCATGACCTCCAATTTGGGCGCTGCCGAATATGGGCGAGGGTCGATGGGGTTCGCCGGGGCCTCGGGCGAAGCCGAAATTACGGCCGGTGCCCACCACCATTTTACTGAAGCCGTTCGCCGACAACTTCGGCCCGAGTTTTTCAATCGCATTGATCGCATCATTCCGTTTGCGCCACTGTCCGAAGATGCGATCAGGGCGATTGCCGACCGCGAGATTCAGCGGGTTGCCGGTCGTGATGGCTTGGCAGGCAGTGATCTTATTCTGGATGTTAGTCCCGAACTAAAAGATCACCTGATTCGTGCTGGGTTCGATCCGCGCTACGGCGCTCGCCCACTCAAACGCGCCATTGAGCAACGGCTCCTAGTTCGGATTGCTCGCCAACTGAGTGCGCGACCGCGACGCGATGCGTCGGTAAAGGCGGAACTCAATCCTGGGAACAACCATCTCCGCGTAGAGATTCGGGCGCACGAGGACTCGGCCGGAGGTTCGTCGTCAGGCAGATCGCTGGCGATCGCTCCTAAGCATCTTCGCGACCTCAAACAACTCCGCCTTCGACTCCACCGAGTTTCAGGCAGCCCGCTCGCCGCCCAGCTTTCGAGTGAGCGCAATCGACTGCTCAATGTCACAGGCGCAAACCGTAAGGCTGGTAAGAAAAAGAGGCGACTCGGATTGAGTTCGGCTTCTTCGAATTTGCCATCCGAAATGTTAGCTCCAGCGCTGACTCGATTGGCGGAATTGGATGGCCTTCTGGGGTTACTGTTCGAAGCCGACAAAGCTGTCACCGATCACGAGGAGCAGATGATCATCGCTGCTTGCCGAGACACCCGCCCACCGGATACGCCCAGTGATTTGCCCGATCAGGCTGCCTTCCGAAGACTGCTACTCGATCTCTACATGACGTCGGTCAATCCGGCACCGAATCTGACGCTGGTGTTTCTCGGCGACACCAGAGACACCACGAGGTGGGTCGCGGAATCCTACGCAGCAGCCGCTGGAGATTCGGTCAAGAAAGTCGGTTTCTTTCGAAAAAACCCCGACAAAGAATTCATCAGCAAAGACCTTCAGAACGCACTGCCAGAACTTCCTAAAGCCAGCGGTAGCGGGATCCAAGATCCCTTGGTCGATCCACCCAAAGACTTACTAGCAATTGCGGTTACTTTAAAGGGCAACGGCTCAGAGTTACTGTTCGATAGCGAAGACGGATTGCACCGATTCCGTTGGGATCCCGAACGGGCCGAGCGCAATTGCCTCGTGTTCTGTTTCCCGGGAATTGCATTGAAGGATCTGGAGATGCCAGTCGTCGACATGCGCCCACCGACGTCAAAGAAGAAGGTCGCGACACGTCGGCTTTGGGACGACATCGAGTTCCGCATTCGTGATTCCCAACTCAAGAACACCCCTCAGGAAGTGTTCTCTCCCACGGCCCTCTTCGACATTCTCGAATCGACCCTCGAACTTCGCGCCGAACGCACACTCTAAAAAAGGCCCGATCCGATGCTGAACGCGACCATCCCGATCTACATCGTCCGCTACGGGGACGAAGGCGCTGACCACAAACGCGAGTTTGAGGCCCGCCCGCTGTTCTTTGACCTCGAAGGCAGCGCCGCGCGCTTGGAGGATCAGACCATCGAGTATCTCGCTGGCGCGATGCGGCGTCACCTCTCTGACCTCGCGGTTTCGATCGATCAGCAGGAACTCGTCGACGCGACGTTTTGTCCGCCTTGCTATCTGAAGCGGACTCAACTGTTTCTTCGTCTGCGCAAACACACCTTTGATGGGGTCTTCGACTTGGTGGTTTTTGAATCTCTGGAGCGTCGACTTGCCTTCGTTCCCGGACACCCAGAGTTATGCTTTGATTGGCCCCGAGACACCACACTAGTCGTGGCGGCGACCGACTTCCTTTCGGCCTTCTTTAAGTCGGTGGAACGGGACGGTGGGCGGCCAGATATCGAGGCCTATGCTGCGCCTCCGTTCAGCCGAATCGACCACTTAGAAATTCGTATTACCCGCAAACAGAAGCTCCCGGACAACGATCCCAGGCGCTTCTTCATGATGGGTGATGGCGAGGAGATGGACGGCGCTCACGAGTTGGAACGCGTTGGTCGTTGCCTTGGGCGACTAGTTGGAAGTCGGCGTGGACAGATCCTGCTTCGCGATCCTGAAATCCGAATGGTCGGCGACCATTTGGACGGGCGCTTTCAAGTGCCTGCCATGAAATCCCGAGACAATAGATCAACGTCAGATCAGCGTTCCAATGTTCCCCCGCCCCTCGTTCTCACGGGCCCATCCAAGGTTGGGAAGTCAGCGGTGATCGAGGAATACGTCCGATTGCGAGAAACCACAACGCGTGGCCAAGTCTGGCTGATCTCTCCGCAGCGAGTGATCTCTGGAATGTCCTATGTCGGGCAGTGGGAGGATCGGTTTTTAGCGATTCTTCATCACGCTACCAAGCAAGGTCATATCCTCTATCTCGACGATCTTCCCGGTCTATTCCAGGCCGGAAAGACGAGTAACTCTGACCTCACTCTGGGGTTAGTTCTCAAAGCCCACCTCGAGGAAAATCCCGTGCGAATCATAGCTGAAGCGACCGCTTCGGAGTGGGCGCGGGTGCGCGAAATCGATCGAGGTTTCGCCGACCTGTTTCGAGTCCAGCCGATCACCGAGCCCGATGAGGATTCGACCCTGAGGATTCTCGTCCGGACAATGCAGCGTCTTGAGCCACTCCATCGCTGCGATTTCGGCCCCGATGTTCTCCCGCTAGTCATCTCCCTGTGCCGACGCTATCTGCGTGGAACCGCTTTTCCGGGCAAGGCTGCAGAGTTGCTCGGTCACCTCGCGGCCAACCATCCCGATCAACCAATCGGCCGAGACGATCTCTACCGGCACTTCCACTCAAAGACTGGAATCGGGCTGGACTTTCTGAACCGTTCTCGGGCCCTCGATCCGGACGAAGCAGAGGCATTCTTCCGCGAGCGAATCGTTGGTCAGGACGCGGCCGTCCAGGCCATGCTCGAGACAGTGCTGCTGGCCAAAGCGGGGCTCAACGATCCGGGGCGGCCTGTCGGTTCGCTGTTGTTTCTCGGCCCCACTGGAGTGGGTAAAACCGAGTGCGCTAAAGCCCTAGCCGAATTTCTTTTCGGGTCATCCGATCGCATGCTGCGGTTCGACATGAACGAGTTTGTTGGGCCCGATGCAGCCGGGCGGCTCATCGGAACGGCGGCACGCCCGGGGGGGCTGCTAACCAGTGCCGTTCGTCGGACGCCGTTCTCAGTGGTATTGCTCGATGAGATTGAAAAGGCGCACCCGGATGTCTTCGATATTCTGCTTCAGGTTCTCGGTGATGCCCGGCTAAACGATGCTAGTGGGCGTACTGCCGACTTTGGAAATTCGATCGTGATCCTGACCTCGAATCTGGGTTCCGATGCCAGTGGCCTGACGCTCGGTTTCGGAGGTGAACCTGGGACCACATCGGCCAACTATCGGCGCGCTGCCGAAGGGTTTTTCCGACCAGAGCTATTTAACCGGCTCGACCGAATTGTTGCGTTTCATACCTTGGAGCGGGCACATATTGAATCCCTCGTTTCCCATTTAGTCGGCCGAGTTCTCCGTCGCCCTGGCATTCGGTCGCGTCGTGCGTCGGTGCGAATTGACCAAGAAGTTTACCAATTCCTCGCGGGGGAAGGCTTCGACCCGACCTATGGAGCTCGCGCCCTTCGACGGACGATTGAGGAGAATTTCAGTGCGCCCCTAGCTGGACTGCTCGCGCAACTGCCTCCTGGCGCTGCTGGAACAGTCCGAGTTTCGCTGGCCGAAGGTCAGATTGTTATCGCCACAGAAAACCTCGCACCGACGGTGGTTGCCGCAGTCCCTCCGCCAACCATGGAAGAGGCGGATGTCGTCAACCGCGTCGATGAGCTCAATGAAGTCATTCTTGATGTTGAGTATGACATGGAGGGCTGGGAAACCTCATCGGCCAACGACGGTGGAGTTAGCCCATCATTGGCCTATCACTATCTGCTTCGAGAAGAGGTTCACGCACTGGGTGTCCTTCGGGAGCGGTTGTTCGACTATGGAGAGGCCATGCGCTTGGCTCGTCAGCGCGGCGATGACATCCGCCGTGCTCACCCGCGGAATGCCCCTCAGGCACCAACCTTTGTCTCTCCCGATCAATTGGACGGACTGACCGAACGGATTCTCGATGCGCCAGATCCGGCACGCCTTCTGGCCGAGATTTCGTCCGATGCTGATCAGGTCGATCGGCTCAATCAAATTGGCTGGGACTGCCACTGCAAATCGAGCCAAATCCGATTCCTGACCGACGAAAGCTTTGCTGAAGCCAAGGAACTTCGATTCGTGATGCGCGGGACACTGGCAGATGCCCTGACGGCCGATACGCCAGCTCCGGCCCATATCGAGGCACTTCGCCCAGCGCTTCTTCAGCAACTGTTTCAGATTACCGATGCGAAGGGCGCCCCGATTCTCGAATCAGATTTTCGAGACCGCCGCAAGGAGCCAATCACCCTGCAGATCGAAACTCACGCTGCCGATGCAATGCCAAGCTTGCTGGCTGGTAGTCATCTGTTTATCGCCTCAGATGCATCGGCTTGGCATGCTCGATTGGAACTAGAAGACAGCGCCCCCAATCCCGACACTCCAGTGGTAACAATCACCGCTGGCAGCACCCACCTCGACTTGCGCACCGGACAGATAGGATCTCGGCCTCCTGAGCTCTGGCACTCACTGGCCCCGACCGTGTTTTCTTAGAGAATTGAGCCGACAGGAATCAGCTCTTGGCCGCGAGCATTCGAAGTGTTACGCTTACAGCCGTGCGTAACCTTCGCTACCACTCGGTCGCCACTCTCGTGATGGTGACGTTGCTGTTGTTCTCGGTGAGCAATTCGGTCACCCGTGCACAGATCATACCGCTCGAAGAAGAGTCTGAAGACGCCCGGTTGGCTCCAGGTGTCCAGCCGTCGCGAACTCCTGTGACACGCAGTGTGAGTTCGTCAGAGCAGTTCATCATTTATGGCAAAAGCCTGCCGGTGCGCGGTCAATTCTGTGTCTTTTGTGAAGGGGTGAAGACCGACTATTTGTCGCTTCTGGGGATCAGTCGACCGGACTGGGAGAGTCCAATTGTCCTGCGCATCCATACGACGGGAGGCAAGAATCAGCCCGGCACAATCACAACGATTCGGCCCTATAGCTTCGGGGGCTGGTTGCTGCAGCTGGATGTCCACCTCGATGGAAAATTTTCTAAAGAAGAGCTCGAAGAAGAACTGGTGCGGCTTCTCCTAGCCGAACAGATTCTGCGAGGAATTTCGGGAGACTTGTCGACACGGAAGACCCGAGTTCTACCTGATTGGCTCCATCGCGGGGTTCTCGGGATGATCCACTATCGGCGAAATGGGCGACCTTCGGCGACGTTCCAAGCCGTCTGGAAATCTGGGGTTCCAATGCCACTCGACGACATCCTCGACGGTGAATACGGGAAGATGGACTCGATGGCGCAGACGGTATTCGATGCGTCCGCGAGCGCACTCGTCCACGCCCTCCATCAACAGCAAGTCGGGCGATTTGGTCTCCGCGATCTCATCAATGGTTTGTCGGACGAAGCCGATGAACAGGACAATCAGCGACGGCTTCTTTCCAGACATTTTCCCGATCTCCAAGGCAGCTCTGACGCCATCGATAAGTGGTGGACGCTTGAGATCGCCAACCTCGCCGACGGGTCGGTCTTCGAAACGTTGTCGGCCGCGGAGACAGAGCGGTTGTTGAAGAAAATCCTGGTGATCGAGTATCAACCCATCGCTTCGACTGAAGCAGAGTCTTCGTCGCGGGGGCTGTTCGGAATGCGTCTGCTGCGCCGCTCCACCGCTAAACGTGAGGACAATGAGCCTGCCGAGTCTAAAGCAGAAGGCATCCCGACCATCCAGCTGCCGATTTCAGAGCTTCGGAGTCTGTTAAAGCACCCTCAATATGACCAAATTGTGCGCCAAGAAATCGAGCAATTGATGGGACTAAGCGTGCGTGCCTTTCCGCTCTATGCTCCGATCGTCCGAGATTACCAAAATATCTTTGTCACTCTCGGAGAAGGCAAACGAGTGAGGAATCTCGATGGCCGACTTGAAGAACTTGAGGCGGTGCGGGAACACATCCTCCAACTGACCAAACGGGCTGAACATTTTCTCGACTACTGCGAAGCCAGCAAGACCCGGCACGTCAGCTCCGAATTCGATGACTACCTCCGTGTCATGGAATCCTTCCAGCAGCCGCCTCCAGCCCGCTCCGATCCCATTTCAGGATATCTTGATTCGATCGAATCCGAGTGGAAATAATTAGGAGCCTGATCAATTCCGCCACCCGTCACGATGATTCACCAACTGACCCCGAAGGAGCGATGGGTTATAATCGCCGTAGTACTTGTGCTGGTGATCGGCACGATCGTAAGGTATTATGTCGCTGGGGATCCTGAAACCCCTTAGGCCTTGGCCGAAAAGCTGCTGCGAAACTGTACTTAGAACCATGCAGAAACGCGATTTCGAAAAAGCTGTTGAGGAGATACGTGCCCGTGACAAGCGCTATCACGCAAACTCGTACGCATTTGTCAAAGATGCCCTCGACTACACCCTCAGTCAGGGGGTAGGGGACGGAGAACATCAACAAAGCCGTCACGTTTCTGGCCAGGAACTTTTGGAGGGATTCCGGGAGTATTCGCTGAAGGAGTTCGGGCCGATGGTGCCGACCGTGTTCAACGAATGGGGAATCACCTGCTGCCGCGATGTCGGTGAAATGGTGTTCAATCTGATTGGCGTCGGTATTTTCGGAAAGACAGAAAGTGACACCCTCGACGACTTCACCGGCACCTATGAGTTCCACGATGCCTTTGTTGCTCCGTTTCTCCCACGAAGTTCGAAGCTCGTCGGGCAAGTCACTCAGTAGCGACGCAAAATCTGTCTTAAGCTACGCTAGGAGAATTTTTCTCTTAGAAGATTGCAACTCTGTCGATTAGTCCGTGCGATCAACGCACTCTTCGCCTAGTAGTTCCAAGAGTGAGTAGCGAGTTATCCGAAGAACAAAAACATCCTGTACGGGAAGCTTTATCGCTCCTCGAAAATAGCAATCTTGAAGAGTGTCTCGACATTGTTCGAGAGCTTAGCGCCCGTGATTTGCGACGGGCTTTTGACCGATTTGATTCCGACGAACGACTGCAGGTAATCACTGGCCTAGGTCCGGATGATGCCTCTGTCATTGTCCAGCGCCTGCCGGAATCGCAAGCTGCGCGGATCCTAGAAACGCTTCCGGCAGAGTTGGCTGCCGACATCGTCGAAGCCCTCCCGGCGCCGGAAGGAGGGGATCTCCTCCGAGCTCTGGAGGAACATTCCGATGAAGTCTTGGAGAAGGTCGATGATACGGACGGCCGTATCTCTCTCCAGAGCAGTTACCCAGATGACACCGCTGGTGCGCTGATGGAGGAGCACACCCTGTCGGTCGAAGACAGCCGAACAGTTGGAACGGTTCTCGATCTCCTTACTGAGAGTCAGACCTCTCACCGAGAACGGGAAGTTCAATACATTTACGTCACCGATAAGAGTGGGGTTCTGTGCGGGGTCCTCCCCCTGCGGAATCTGGTCATGGCCGAACGCCGGACTCGGGTCAAAACGGTGATGATCGCTGATCCCGCACACGTTGTGGATTCTCTCGACCTTGAGGGCTTGGAGTCAAAGTTCGAAGAGCGAAAATTTCTCGGTCTACCAGTCATCGATTCCGAAGGAAAGTTGCTCGGGGTCGTAACGCGTTCAGCGGTTGAAAAAGCGACTGCCGAGAGCCGTTCGGACGACTACCTGAAATCCGCAGGTATCGTCGGCGGTGAAGAACTGCGGAGTATGCCGATCTTTGAGCGCTCCAAACGCCGGTTCGGATGGCTACTTCCGAACATCGGGCTGAACTTGGTTTCGGCCAGCGTCATTGCGATGTTTCAAGACACGCTGGAGGCCGCAATTGCCCTGGCAGTGTTCCTACCAATTGTTTCTGATATGAGCGGCTGCTCGGGAAACCAAGCCGTCGCCGTGAGTGTTCGTGAACTGACTCTAGGAATTCTACGTCCCCGAGACTTTGTGCGTGTGCTCATCAAGGAGGGTCTGGTCGGTGTGATCAACGGCCTGGCTTTGGGTGTCGTCTTGGGTGGTGTTTGCTACATTTGGAAACAGAACCTTCCGTTGGCGCTAGTCATTGGTAGCGCTTTGGCAATCAACACGCTGGTCTCGGTCATGCTCGGTGGCGTAATTCCTCTAGCCTTGAAAAAGTTCAAAGCCGACCCGGCTTTGGCTTCGAGCCCGATCCTGACCACCTGCACAGATATGTTCGGATTCCTTCTCGTGCTCGGAATCGCTAGTAGAGTTCTCTAAACGATCGATGAAGATCCACACTCTCGACCTCCAGTTTCAAGGCGTCCCTCAAACCATCGCCGCCTACTTGATCGAGTCCGGAGACCACTTGGCACTGATTGAAACCGGACCTGGATCGACGCTTGAAGCGCTGGTGGCCGCTCTCGCCGAATTAGGGTTTCAGCCGCCGGATATCTCTCATGTTTTCGTCACCCATATTCATCTCGATCATGCAGGCGGAGCCGGCTGGTGGGCTCAGCAGGGATCGAAGGTTTACGTGCATCCGCGAGGTGAGCGACATCTTGTCGACCCAGCCAACCTCATGGATAGCGCAGCCATGGTTTACGGCGACCGCATGGACGCTCTGTGGGGTGAAATGCTGCCAGCACCAGCCGAGAACGTCGTTGCAGTAGAAGACGGAACAACCATTCGGATCGGAACTGGTGCAGACGCGATCGCCTTGACTGCTTGGGACACGCCGGGACACGCACGCCATCATCACTGCTGGGTGATGGAAGATGAGCGGATCGCGTTCGTCGGAGACGCCATCGGTGTTCGGTTGGGAGAAAACTATCACCTGGCTCTGACCAGTGCGCCGCCTCAATTTGATCCGCCGGTCTTTGACCAAACTCTGACGCGGCTAGCCAATGCTGATTTCGCGACGATCTACCCGACCCATTTTGGGGCAGTGACAGATGTTCAAGACCACCTTACCCGTTGTCGCGAAGTTCTGTGGGGAAGTGCCGAACTCGTCCGTGCTCATATCAGAAATGGGCTCGGTCGAGACGCCATCTGTGAACGCTACAAAGCCTATTGCCGAGATCGTGCCATGGCCGATTTGGTGAGTGACACGACGTGGAACGCCTACGAAACCGTCAACCCAATAGGAATGTGCGTCGATGGGATCATTCTTTATTGGAAGCGCGACGCCTCCTCCGCCTCAGAACGAGCGGCGCGATGACCGCTGACGCTCGGCACCGATGATGCCAACGAATTTCTCGATGTCTTCATCGGGACTACCCGAAACGATCGTGTAGTCGTAGTTCGGCCAATGCTCCATCTCGGCGATCGAATTCTCCATCCGAAGCTCAAACTGCTCAGGAGTTTCGGTGCCACGCCCTTCAAGCCGGCTGCGAAGTTCGTCGACACTGGGAGGCAGAATAAACACGTCGGCTAGTGAGTGACGAATGAACTCATCATCGCACTGACGGATCAGGGCCGCGCCCTGCACATCAATGTCCATCAAGACATCGGTGCCTGCCTTCAGATGTTCCATGACTGACGATTTCAGCGTCCCGTAAAGTCGGCCATGAACCCGAGCATATTCGAGTAGCTCACCGGCTTCGATCCGGGCTTCAAACTCATCAATTGAAAGGAAGTGATAGGATTCGCCATCGACCTCGCCGGGCCGTGGATCTCGGGTCGTGCAGGAGATCGAGTAAGAGCAGCCACCGCGAGCAACCATTTTCCGACAGACGGTCGTTTTGCCCGAACCCGAAGGTCCAGATACTACGCACAGGACGCCGGTGCGTCGTCCTTGATCTGATCTGGCTTCCTCCGACATGTGTTCCGGTTTCTACTCCACGTTCTGGGCTTGTTCGCGAATTTTTTCGACCTCGGTTTTACCGCGAACCACACCTTGCGCGATCTCGGCATGATTGGCCTTAGCCCCGATGGTGTTGAATTCACGAAACAGTTCCTGAGCCAGAAAATCGAGCGATCGGCCGGTTGGCTCATCGCTTTCGAGGTATTCACGGAACTTGGTGACGTGGCTCCGGAGCCGCGCCAGTTCCTCACTGATATCGCATTTCTCAGCAAAGATACCAATTTCGCGCACCACGCGCTCGTCGTCGAGGGGAACATCGACTCCCGCTTCAGCCAATCGAGCATGAAGACTCTTCCGGTAGTGATCAACCACACCTGGAGCTAGCTTGTCGATGGCTTGAGCTTCGCCTTCGACTTTGGAAAGAAGATCACTCAACTCGTCCTTTAAGTGAGCGCCTTCTGACTCCCGCATCGTGATTAGATCGGTGATCGCCGCGGTCACTGCGCTCTCAATTCCTGGCCAGGCATCTCCGGGGTCGACTACGGATTCTTGGGACTCGAACACTCCTGGAATTCGGAGCAAGTCGGACGCATCAAGCCCGGCCGGAATTCCATGGCGCTCCGCGATCTTGGCGACCCCAGCAATGTAACCGGCAGCCAAATTCTCATCGACGATCAGGCTAGAACTCTCTTCACCTGAGACGATGGATTCGTAGCGGATGTTTACCGTGATCCGGCCCCGAGAGACCCGCGCGAGAACGGCTTTTCGAATCGGGGTTTCAAGCTGAGACAGCTCTCGAGGAATTCCTACCGAAACGTCGGCTTGCTTTCGGTTCACGGAACTGGCTTCGACCTGAAAGGCCACGCCATTGTGGACATTTTCCGCCCGACCAAATCCCGTCATACTACGCATCAGGGAGCCTTGCGCGGTGCTGGATGGAAAACAATGGGTTCTTCGAAATTTTCCAGAACTGGCGATCGCGCCTCCACGGTTCTCCGCCGATGCACTAAGCCTTGTCGCGTGTTAGGAGTTTCGGATGTCGATATCAGCTTGGAGCCATCGAGTGGCTCGCCAGATTAGGGGCGAAAACCCGTTCGAGGGTGACTGTCTCCCGACACGGGTGCCGCTCTTTAAATCTGGGCGCAAAAAGTCGCCAATTCCCCATCTGGGAAACTATAAGAATCCCATCAGTATCTTCGATGCGTTCTTCGAAGGAGCAGACGAAGAGGCCGAATGGGGCAGGCACAATCGCTATATGGATGTCGGTGGGTTTCACCCAGTCCTGGTATCTCGTGACCCCGGAATCATTAAAGCGATTCAAGCCGACACCGGAGACAAGCCGGGCCAATTCGACCGCGACCAAGGTCCAACCGCTGGCATCGGTAGGGAAACTGGACAGGACTCACTGCTCTACGCAAACGGAGCGACTTGGCGTCGCCAGAAGAGTCTCGTCGCCAAACCGTTTAGCCGGTCGAACCTCTTCCAACCCGAAAAATTTCACGGATTCGAAGAGACCTTTCGGCAAACCGTAGCCCAACGTCTTGAGGCACTGCGGTCGATGCAGTCCTCATCTGGGAGCAGCGTGACACGAGTTCAACTCGAGCCGGAGATCCAAGTCGTCATGCTGGAAATGCTGGTGAACAATTTCTTCGGTGGAGACGTTCCCTATGAGGAACTCCGCGACCGCCATATTCCCGCGATCGTGTTCCTGATCGAGCACATGGTCCGCGACACCGTCGCCCCCGGGTTTCACGTGGTTGCTGAAGCGTTTTCTCAGAGTCCCGTCACCCTGGCAACGGCTCGGGCTGACTTTGCTGAGCTCACCGATATTGCGTTGGCAGGACGCCAGAAGGGGCTCGGTCTATGGAAAAACTTCAAGTCGGACGCACCTGACGAAGCACTTCGCGCAAACATCAGAGTGTTCCTAGCCGGAGCGATGGAGGCAACGAGTTCGTTCGCCAGTTGGGCGATTTCTCATCTGTCCCACAACCTCGAATGGCAGGACAAGGTCTATGAGGATGTCAAAGACCAGAACGTCTATGATCCGGAGCACTTTAAACAAGCCCCGCATCTCAACCGCGTTCTGGAAGAAACCCTCCGCCTGACCCCGGCACTCTATTTCCTGCCGCGTCGTGCGACCATCGACACTTGGGTCGAAACCGATGATGGCCGACGGATGATGATTCCGAAAGGAACGACCGTCCGGCTCGATGTTTGGCATGCCAACCGCTGCGAAGAATTCTGGGGAACTAAAGTTTCGGGATACCCCGCCATAGACTTTGCCCCAGAACGATGGGACGAGCTTGAGGCACGAGGCCGGTCAGCTCGGGAGATGTTACATTTCGGGTTCGGGCACGGACCGCGGTTTTGTCCGGGACGATCGCTCGGACTGCTCGAAGTTGGCTTGGTTGTCGGTGCCTTCGTGAAGCTATTCCGGTTCAAGGCCGTCGAGGCCGAGACCAAAGCCAGTGCCGGAGTCTCGACCAAGCCCGCTGACGGAGTGATGGTCGATCTTGAACTCCGAACTTAGGGAGCACTCGGGATGCTAAGCCCGCTTCTCGTTGCGCATGAATGACAAAGTTCCGACGACGAACAAGAGAACTAGGAATCCCATTCCGACCATTCCTGCCGGGAACGAACCGAACTTTTTCCCGGCTGTCGCCCACCAAGTGCCGACGGTGGCGATGGTGGTGGCAAAGATCATCAGGACATTCCAGACGATACGTGCCGCTCCTTCTGGGCGCTTGTCACCGAGCACCTTCTTCGAGTTCATCAGAAGGAAGAACGTGAAGTAGGCGATTGGAATGAGAGAGCCCCCGATCACCGAAGTCGGAATTGCGAGGGCGGCTTTACTGCTGCCAGTCCAGAACAGTGGGAACAGACATCCGGAGATTCCAGAGATGATGCATCCGATGAAGTAGGACACCTTTCTCGGCAGCGCTGCGGGAAGGATTTCTTGGAAGGCCAAGCCGTTGATGAGCATCAGAATGATGATCGTTGATAGCGCCATTCCCAGAACTCCGATTCCGAAGATTTTCTGCGCGACAACTTCACCGGTAAACGGCTTTAGCGTGATGGCCAAAGCGCCAGCGTCTCGGGAGTGCAGCATCCCAGCCAGCTTCTGATCAGCTGAGTTGAGCTTGGCGATGGCGGCGGTTTGAGCGGCGGCTTCAGCGTCAGCGACTGCGGTCGCCAATTGTTCTTCCGTCATGGTTACTGCCACCATCTCCATCACAGATTTCTTTGCAGCGGCCTTGGCTTCGACAACCGATAGCATTTTGCTCAGAGTTTTGACGCGTTGCTCTGGGGTGACATCGTCATCCTTGCCATGGAATGACGAAGCCGATGCGATGACGACGCAGGCGGTAGCAAGAAAGAATGGAACGAACAGACCAATCGACAGGTCTGTAATCGAAAGGCCGCGATGTTTGCTGCCCCATTTTTTGCGAAGCAGCGTGTAGGGCAGGAGGAAGGTCATATTGATTCCTACTGCGGTGCCGAAAGCAGCGAAGATTTTCGATTTCTGAGTCGTAACGATATGACTGTCCCACCATTCAGGAGCCGACGACGCAGCGATGTCAGCGGCAAAGGTTTTCGAACTGCTTCCTAACAGGGAGAAGTCGGGTATGAAGCCTCCGACAATGGCTCCAAAGTCGAGATTGCCTTTCGTCAACAGCGTCACGACAACGGCGATGAATGACAGCACGATGACGCCGACCATGACCTTGATAATCCGGTCGAAGAGTTTGGCTCCACCTCCACCAGCTTCGTAGAGAAAGTTCACGAACAGTGCGATGGCAAAGAGAACCCCAATGATCAGCCATTGGTTCACTTCGGACGAGAACAGGTTTTGCTGAACCGCTGCCGTCCCCAAAGCAAACTGCGGCATCGTCCAGACAATGTTGGCCATCACTGTGGCAACCACCCAAGACCATCCCAGAAGCGGATGGAGGTGCTTATTGATTGCCTGCAGAGGTCGCTCACCGGTCGAGAGGGTGACATAGGCAATCGCTGAAAGCATGATGATCCCGCAGATCATTGCCAGCGGTTGAACCCAGAGGAGGTCCATTCCAGAAACCACACCCAAGTAAAGCGCACCAGCGAGGGAGCCTCCTCCTAAGGTAATGGCTCCCTGTAACCAGCCAGGGCCAGAGATTTTGGCGTAAGCGAAAAACTTCGCGATACCGCCTTTGTCGGCGACGGACTCAATGACATCGAGTTCTTGTTGGTAGCGGTCACTCATGGGTTTTGCAGGCTATTCAGGATCGGACTAACGTGAAATATAGGGTTTCGGCAAAGGCTTACTTTGAGACGAAATCGATGACCACGACCTTTTCGAGGATCGGCTTAAGCTCCGCAACGAAAGCTTTGTGGGCCTCGTGAGGGATGTAGACATCGAGACCGGCTTGGTCTTTGAACGTCACAAGAAAACAATGGGTGAGGCCGTCGTCGAGGTTCTCAGGACTGACATTGGTGCCCCACTCAAAGTCGATGATGGTGTCGATTTTCGAGGGCAACTCGGCAAAAGCCTTTTCGATCGCAGCGATCTCCTCGGACTTCGCGTCGGCCTTAAAGCCGAACATCACAACATGGCGATAAAGCCCCTTCTTCGCTTTGTGGTTCTTCATTTTGTCTTTCGAACGCGGCTCAGTTGGAGCGGTGGCGTCGATCGCTTCGGGTTCTGTAGGTGCCGGAACTGCAGAGGGATCAGCTGCGAGTGCTGAGCAAGACAAGGCAGTGGCGAAGAGAAGCGTAACAACCTCACGAAAACGGCGCAGCTCGAAAATGGGCAAAGAAAGCATGGTTGGGAGTCTTGCGTCTAGCGGGGGTAGCGGTCAAGCCGGATCGGTAGATGGGGAAAATTGGCCGATGGGCGACTCCCTGCGGCTAATCGTCACCAGCTCAGAGAAAGCCGCCAAAGAACAGCTTTCCGGGTCGAAAATGGATGTTTGAGAAGAACTCGGAAATATACTTGCGCCATCGGAGAATCCCGTTAGTTTCTCCGCCCCATGCCTAGGGACCTAATAATTCTCGAATGCACTGAAGCGAAGGCCGAAGGAAAGCCGACCTCTCGCTACGTGACCACCCGTAACAAGAAAAGTCTCCGTACTCCGGGGCGTCTTGAAAAGGTAAAATTCAACCCACATCTCAAGCGTCGCACCCTCCACCGGGAGCTTCGTTAGATTCAAATTTTTCTGATTTAAGCCATGTTGCCTAAAACTAAAGAGCGCGCCATGAACCTCCGTCGGGCCAACCGTCGGATGCCGCATCGCCGGATGGATATCCCAGTCGAGAAAATCGACTACAAACACCCTGAGCTGCTGTCTCAGTTCACCAGCGACACTGGCAAGATTCTTCCTCGCCGCGTAACTGGTGTTTCCGCTCGGATTCACCGCAAGATCACTCGTGAAATTAAGCGTGCCCGTGCTGTAAACCTACTTCCGTAGGACTCCATCGGCTAAGCCGAAACTTTCTTAAGCCCTGTCGAGCGAATGCGCTTGGTAGGGCTTTTTTGTGTTCAGATGGCACGATACAAATTTGCTAGCTCAAGGAGAAGGGCCTACACCCATTTTATTTAGATGCATTAATTATTCAATGTTCTTGAATAACTGAGAAATTTGCGCCTTCTTCCTTTGGAAGAGTCTGCAAACCAACCCTGCAGACCGAAAACACCATGGTAGGACTGCTGCATCAAAATTCGGACGGGGAACCGCACCGCGAAATTGAACTCACTCATGAGATCGAATTTGCTGTCGAGGCAAGTCGGAGCGTCATCGAGCAATGCTTCGCCTTGGCCAGTCTGATTCTAGATGTTGATGCCGTAGGAGTTTCGATTTTAGATAAGGATCAGATTTGGCACTTCCACGATGCATCGGAAAAAATCGATTCGATTGGCCTTCAGGGAACCGATGTTGGCTTTTCCATCGCGATCGGAGACGATCCAATCTCCTCATTCCACAATGCAGACACCAGTGGCGTAAGCTTGAAAGCCTTAGGCGAGCGCGAAGCAGCCATGCGCTTCTTTGCTGGCTGCAAGCTTGTCTCCGCCAATGGCGACGCAATCGGTGCGATGTGGATCGGGCAGAGTTCGAACCGAGTCCTATCGGATGAGGACTGCAAGCAACTGACCCACTTGGCAGGAATCCTTTCCGTCGAGTTCCAGTGCCACCTAACCGAGCTCGCCACCCCGGCTGGAGGCAAAACGACAACAAAGAGCAGCCTCGCTGAATCACTCGATGATTCCAATTCCGCAGAGATCTTGACCATCTGCTCGTGGACAAAACGAATCAACGAATCAGGTGAGTGGATCGACTTCGAAGATTTTATCCAGCGCCGCTTAGGGATCAGTGTCACTCACGGCATCTCCGATGAGCCATTCGCCGAGATGAACAGCAAGCTCGACCGCCTAGCTATGCAAGGGAAGCTCAGCTAGAACCTGACAATCTAGCGAGACGAGTCAGCCCGAGACCGTCCAAGGGAAATCCCCAGGCTATTCGGTCGCCGCCCGATTAATGTGGCGTGCCCTCCAGCCATGGGTAGTCGGCAAGCTGGTAGGCCCAGGGCCCTTTTTCGGTGGTCTTAAAGTAGTCAGGTTGGTCTAGCTTATTGAGTCAAGCCAGCGCTCGGTCATCGAGCGAAGGATTTCGGGGTGCTGCGCAGAGATCTCTGTGGCTTCAGAGATGTCGGTGGTGACATTGTAGAGTGCTTTCTTCCCCTTGGAGATGATCAGTTTGAAGTTACCTCGACGCAGAATGCCTTGGCCGTGCCTGAGGCTCCAATAGAGTTCTTCGTGCGGGGCGGCACTGGTCTCCCCACGCAGATACCCAGTGAGATCGGCACCATCGAGTTTCGTTTTGCTGAGATCTCCGCCAGCCAAGGCAACCGAAGATGCGCCGATGTCGAGGGACGTTACGGGAGGCGACGACCAGAACGGAGGGACAGCGCAGGGACATCATCACGGGTTTGCGAAATTGGAACTAAGAGGCTACTTCCCACTCGGACGCCAAGGCTCCACACCGTCTTTCGGTTGTAAAAACTGAGCGTCGACTTCTTTATACCAAAGGTGCAAACGCTTGCGCATTTCCTGAACAAGTTCCGGCTTCTCAGCAGCGATGTCGTTCTGCTCTCCGATGTCGTTCTTGAGATCGTAGAGGTGAACTGTTCCGTCTTCGTAGCGCTCAAAGAGTTTGTAGTTTCCTTCTCGAATCGCTCCACCGGGAATGCCGCCTTGGTTACTGTAGTGCGGATAATGCCAGAACACCGATTTCCGGCCCAAGTCTTCGCCCTTAAGTGCGGGTGCCAGATCGATTCCGTCGACTTGGTGATCAAGCGTGGCTCCAGCGGCGGCGGCAACTGTCGGTAGAAGGTCGATCGAACAGATCACCTGCTCACTGACCGACCCTGCTTCGGTCACTCCGGGATAACGGATGATCCATGGCTCACGAATTCCGCCTTCATAGACCCAGCCCTTACCACCGCGGAGCGGCAGATTGCTGGTCGGCGAACCCTCCGAGGTTGAGAGCCCGCCATTGTCGGAAGTGAAAACCACGACGGTATTTTCCGCCACACCAGAGGCATCCAACTGATCGAGCACTGTTCCCACAGCCTGATCCATCGCTTCAACCATCGCGGCGTAGACAGCATGCTTCTGAAGAACCCGAACTTTGCGCGGCTTGTCGCCAAAGATTTGCTCCTCGTCTGCAAATTCATCTCCTTCGATCGCGGCTGCTTTGGCCTTGTATTTTTCAACCAAATCCGAGCGACCCATCAACGGAGTGTGAACGGAATAAAAGGACAGGTAAGCCAAGAACGACTCATCTTTGTGATCATCAATGAACTTAGCTGTGTCCCGTGCAAGCCGAGCTGGAAGGTGGTCTCCATCTGGGCTTTCCTCCATTTTCGGATTTTTAAAGGGAGCGAAATATTTCTTTCCCGTGTATGGGCCGCCGCGCGTCCAGCCACCGATATTGACATCGAATCCCTGGTTCTCTGGATAGTATTTCTCGGCATGACCCATGTGCCATTTCCCGGCAAAGAATGTCGCGTAGCCTTGGCTCTTCAGGGTTTCGGCAATGGTAATTTCTTCTGGCTCCATGACATCGTTGAGCGGGGCTGGCTTGAACTTTCCAGCTCTTTTACCAGAGAAGAAATTGGTCGCCCGCACCCGTGTCGGATACTTCCCGGTCATCAGACTGTAGCGCGTCGGGGAGCAGACCGGATTGGCCGCATAGCCGTCGGTGAATCGCATCCCTGACCTGGCCAACCGATCAATATTAGGGGTGTCGTAGAAACAGTCTGGATTGTTCGGTCCGACATCCATGTAGCCGAGATCATCGACCAGAAAGACCACCACATTCGGACTCTTGGCAGAAACAGCAGTGGTCACGACCCAGGAGCAGAGGACGAGAACGAAAATTCGTAGGGATGTCATCGGACAAACTACAACCCGACGAAGACCAACCTTTCAAGCGTCGTGGGCTGGACGTGAACTCGCCGGTAGCGTAGAACCGGATATGGCCGCTGGAAAACTACTCCCGATGCTCGTCACGATTGCCACGCTAATGACGGCTCCACCGAATGCCGAAGCCCAAGACGCGTTATCCAAAACCGACGTTGCCACAGTCTCCGACCAGCTCTGGCAAGCCTACCTGAGCAAACTTCGCGACGACCGCTCTGAGGAAGCCGAGGCCAAAGAAGTCCGCCTTCCCGACGGAAAAACCGTGATGCGCTATGAGACTCTGACTTACGGCGATGCTCCAGCCGATGGACGCAGCCTTTACATTTCGATGCACGGCGGCGGTGGGGCACCGGCTCAGGTCAACGACCGGCAGTGGAAAAATCAAATCGGACTCTACAAACCAGCCGAAGGTGTCTATCTCGCGCCGCGTGCTCCTGGAAACACTTGGGATTTATGGCACAAGGCTCCCCTCGACGACCTGCTAATTCGTCTGATCCAAACGATGGTTGCGACGGCCGAGGTCGATCCGAATAAGGTCTATCTGATGGGATATTCAGCGGGCGGCGACGGCGTCTACCAGATCGCTCCCCGGCTAGCTGACCGGTTCGCCGCCGCTTCGATGATGGCCGGTCACCCGAACGAAGCGTCTCCGGTCGGCCTGCGAAATCTACCGTTCGCCATTCATGTCGGAGCCCTCGATAAAGGCTACAAGCGCAACGAGGTCGCCAAGACTTGGGCTGGTCGGCTTGAAGAGCTTCAAGCTGCAGACCCAGAGGGCTACATTCATTTCTGTAAGATCCATGCCGGAAAGGGACATTGGATGGATCGCGACGACGCCGAAGCTCTACCGTGGATGGCCAAGTTCACGCGGAATTCACGGCCGTCTCGCGTCGTATGGCATCAAGATGACGTCACTCATCGGAGCCAATATTGGCTGGCGATTCCGGAGGGCGAGGAGCCAACCAAAGGCGACCAAGTCGCGGCAACGATCGAAGCTCAGACTATCAAAATTAAAAGCGGCGATCAGTCCCCAAACAAGATCGCGATCCGATTGGATGACACCTTGATCGATCTCGACCAGCCCGTCGTGGTGACATGGAACGGCACCGAAGTCTACCGCGACAAACTCACCCGCAGCCGCGCGACCTTGACCAGCACACTCCGCGAAACCGGTGACCGACATCTCATGTTCCCAGCGGAGATTGTCGTCGAAAAGCCTGCCGAGAAATGAACAAGGCGGCGCTTTGGACAATCGGGGTGACGGTCGGTATGATCGGGCTCAGCATCGCGATGTGGCGCTACCTATACCCACCGCTGGCGAAAGGTGTTCCCGAGGTGTCGGCCTATGTGGAACCGCTCTCAAACGAGATTCGCAGATCCAGTGCCCGCATGGTCTGGGATGAGTTGGACGGAGCTTGGACTTCGGGTAAAATCGTGACAGATCTAGAACCGCACCTCATCAGTCTGGAGGCCGTCTTAATCTCGCTAACCGAAAGAACCACCGTTGGCGACTATGCCGAAGTGATCGCGTTGCTCGAAGAACTTGGCATTGAGCGATACCCCAACGGTTGGGTTTGGGAGCAGACGCTCTCTCGGAAAAATCACTAACCTCCTTGATAAAATAATTCACCACCGCCATTGATTCCCGACCGAGTTCATGGGAAGCGATCCTATGGCAGACACCTTTCTCATTGTTCCTCAGGATGCGCACGATTCACTCGTCCGCGCCGCCTATCAGAAGCGCGGCTATTCCGTCGATGAAGCCGAAGACGCCGCGCGCTTCTGTGAACTCGCGGCGCGTCACGGGATTCGGACACACAATGCGATCAAAGCTCTGCACCTCGACGAGTTGTTCGGTTCGATCACTGGCGGCTGCGTTCCAGGTGCGGAAATCATCGAACGCAACTTCTCGTTCAAGGCCTCCAAAGTCTGGGATGCCCAAAAGAAACTCGGCCAATCCGTCGCGTTCCGGGCGATGGAAGAGTGCATTGCGATGGCCGACGAATACGGCATCGGCCAAGTCAGTGTCGACAACGCGTTCCATTATCTCTGGGGTGGCGGCTACGTCATGGATGCCGCGCAGCGTGGCTACATCGCCTACACGAATTGCACATCGACACTCGCTGAAGTCGTTCCGTTCATGGGCAAGTTCCCGACGCTCGGGACGAACCCACACTCTTGGGGATTCCCAACCACGGACGCCGTTGGTTTTCCAGTGGTCATCGATTGGGCCACTTCAGTGACCGCCATGGGGCGTGTCCAGCAGTTCAAGCGCGAGGGTAAGCAGTTGCCTCCGGGAGCCGCAGTCGATGCCAATGGCCAAGAAACCACCGATCCCAATGCCGTGTCCGCCTTGCTCCCCTTCGGAGCGCACAAAGGATACGGCCTGTCTTTGATCAATGAGCTAGTCGGTGGATTGATCGGCGGGTCACTGCCAACGATTCGTGGCAAGGCGGTTCCCGGTGGCGAAAAGCAGACGTCTTGCTTCTACTTCCAAGTCATCCACCCCGATGCCATTTCCGGCGGAGCATTTGCTTCCGGACGTGACCAAGACACCAACGTCAAAGCGGTGCTCGATGACATCTTGGGACACGGCAATGAAGGCTGTCTGCTACCCGGGCAAATCGAAGCAAAGTCCGCATCGCACACGGCCAAAGCCGGTGGTCTATTGTTTACCGAAGCCGAAATCGGCGAGCTCAATCACATCGCCGAAGAGTGCGGTGCCGACCCGTTCGACGCAGCGAGCCTGCAGAGCTACGACGCATAGCGGCTTACCGGCATAGCGGCTTACCGGCTTACCGGCTTACCGGGTTTCAAGACGCCGACAGTTCGCTAAGTCCGTCCATAGCGGCGACGTTAGCGGCTCGCCTATTCAGCGCCGAACTCGCTATACATCGCCCGCTCGCAAGGCAGAGGCGAAAAAGAAAAAGGGAGGAGTTTGATCTGATCAACCGCCCAACCATACAGGTGTGATCGCAATCAAGTATGTGCTCAGGATTAGAGTTGTGTGCAGGGTTCTCAATGAGCAGGAGCGCGACGAGACCCAGCGGGTCTTCGATACGATGAACGTTATGGGTGGGACTGATTTGACCAAGAATCCAAAAACTTCCCTGGATTCAGAATGCCGTTCGGATCGAGCGCTGCTTTGAGTCTTCGGTGAACATCCACTGACACGGGGCCTACGGCATCGGCGAACCACGGCATCCTGGCGATCCCGACTCCGTGCTCGCCGGTTACGGCTCCACCCCAGGACAGGATTTGGCGAAACAGTTCGTCTTGAGTCTGGTCAGCGTGAGCTCGGCGTTCCGGATCGTCGATGCCGTCGACCATTAGATTGACATGGATATTGCCATCTCCGGCATGCCCGAAACAGGCCATAGCGATGCCACTGCGGGCTTGGAGATCGGCGGCGTACTCGACCAGATCAACGAGCCGAGATCGGGGGACGACGACGTCTTGGTTGAGCTTGGTCAAGCCGGTGGCTTTGAGGCTGTAAGAGAACGCGCGTCGGATATCCCAGATCTTTTCGCAGCCCTCCTCGGTCGTTGCGACTTCAAGAGAAGCGCAGCCCAAATCCCGAACAACTTTTCCGAGCATTTCGATATCCGATGCGACGGCCGCCTTGGTTCCATCCAATTCGACCAGAAGATGTCCGCCACCGTCGGGAATTCCTTCGCCGACATGATCACGGGCTGCCTTCAACGTGAACGGGTCTGAGATCTCGATCGCTGCTGGTAGGACTCCGCTTTCGAGCACGGCTTGGACGGCGTCAGCAACCACCGGGAACTCGTCGAAGCTCGCCGACAGCATCGCGCGTGAGCGCGGGTTCGGAATGAGGCGCAGGGTCGCTTCAGTGACCACGCCGAGCAGGCCTTCGGAGCCGACGAAACTTCCGATCAGGTCGAAGCCTTGTTTGTTTTTGTGAAGGCGACCTCCTGTTCGAAGAATTTGCCCATCGGCCAAAACGACCTCTAGCCCGAGGACATAGGGTCGGGTGACACCGTACTTCAGGCAGCGCGGGCCACCAGCATTGGTCGCGATATTTCCGCCGATGCTACACTCTTTCAAGCTGGCCGGGTCGGGTGGGTAGAAGCAGCCTTTGTCGCGCGCTGCGGCTTGGAGGTCACCCGTGATGACTCCGGGCTCAACCACCGCAACCCAGTCACGAGGATCGATCGCTTTGATCTGATTCATCCGCGCGACCGACAGCGAAATCCCGCCATGTGCAGGAACACATCCACCGACATAGCCCACTCCGGCTCCGCGAGTGGTGACTGGAACTTGCTGGTCGTTGGCGTAGCTCAGAATTCTCGAGACATCATCGGTCGACTCGGCGAACACAACGACGTCGGGCTGATTCGCGGCGAACCACTTGTCGGTCGAGTGCTCGGTCAGGACTTCGCTGGAGACAGAGACTTGGTCGCCGGAATCACTGAGGAGTTCGCGGAGGGCTTCGGCGAGCTTTGCGGAATCGATCATAGTAGAGCATTAACGCGTTCCCACAGAGGCGGGCCGAACACAAGCAATCCCACCACAGCTGCCCCGATCGACACTACCAGCACACCAGCCGCAGCCGCGTCTTTGGCCAGGCCGATCAATGGATCATTCTCCTTCGTCACTCGGTCTGCCAGATGTTCGACGGCAGTGTTTAGACATTCGGCTCCAATCACTGAGCAGATCGCTACAACCAGCGCGACCCACTCCCATCGCGAAACTCCGAAGTAGCCGGCCAAGCTAACGACCAGCACCGAGGCGGCGAGATGGATCTTTGCATTGGGTTCTGACCGAATGGTTGCCGATAACCCGCGGAAGGCGTCGGCAAATGCGGCCAATCGGGTTCTGGAGCGTTGGCTCATCGCCGCTAATCGACACCCCGTCTGCGATACCAGCAACCCGAATCATGCCTGCTTGAGGACTTTGCTCCAAGTTTGTGGCAACCGCCGCAGCAATGCCTAGCAGGGTGTTGAAAAAGGCGGTGACTCGTCGCGGAGCCTCATGTGATCGAGGGTTAGGCGCAAGGATCAAGTGGATGAACATCCATGCGTGACGAGCAACAACGACCTCGTTCTCATGAGGTTACGCCCGAAGGGTTTGCGCAGCCTTCGATTCGGCGAAGCCGCTTTTCTATTCAACAATTCGTTCAAAACGACAGGTTGCCGAGTTTTTCAACACCCTGCTATGTTCGGGTATGGCCGATTGCACGCTCGTGTTTCCCCACCAACTTTTCGATTCGCATCCCGCTGTGGTTGAAGGTCGAACGGTTGTCTTGATCGAAGATGGACTAATTTTTGGTGACCCACACGTCGGTCTGAGGTTCCACCAGCAGAAGATTGTCCTCCATCGAGCCTCGATGAAACAGTATGCATCCGCTCTCCAAAAGGAGGGTCATGAAGTGCAATACCGTGATTTTGTCGAAGGCGAGACCGTCGGCGACCATCTTGCGGTTCTTGTGAAGGAAGGGTTCACTCATTTTCATCTTTGTGATCCTGTCGATTTTTTGTTGGAGAAGCGGCTTCGGCGCGCTGAGAACAAACTCTCTCTCAGTTTGGAGATTCATGACACTCCGATGTTCGTGACTCCGAACGAGGTCTTGGCCGAGCACTTCGAGGGCAAAAAGCGACCGTTCATGGCCAAGTTCTATGAACAGCAGCGTCAGCGAATGAATGTAATGGTCGATTCTGACGGCTCCCCCTTAGGTGGCCAGTGGAGTTTCGATAAGGACAATCGGAAGTCGATGCCGAAGAAGGGACTCGATGTGCCTCCTGATCCGGTGACAAGCCCGACGGAGCACTCCAAAGAAGCCATTGAGTACACTCGAGAGCATTTCTCTCATTACTTCGGCGATGCTGAGGGCTTTTCCTATCCGGTTTCGCAGAAGGCTGCAGAGCAATGGTTGGACGATTTTTTTGAGCAACGATTTGCCCTCTTCGGAGATTATGAAGACGCAATTAGTCAACACGAACGAGTTTTGTTTCACGGCGTGCTTACTCCGATGATGAACGTCGGATTATTGACCCCGCAGCACGTTTTGGATCGAGCCTTAGAGTTCGCAAAAGCAAACGACACACCGCTAAATAGTCTCGAAGGTTTTGTTAGGCAGGTCATCGGCTGGCGCGAATTTATGCGCGGTGCTTATGTCTACCTCGGCACTTCCAGCCGGAACGAGAATTTCTGGGATTTCGAAGACAAGCCAATCCCTAAAGCATTTTACGATGGCACAACAGGAATCGATCCAGTCGACATTGTTATCCGGCACGTTCTTGAGCACGGCTATTGTCATCATATTGAGCGCCTGATGATCCTAGGTAACTTTATGCTGCTGTGCCGATTCCACCCTCGACGGGTCTATGATTGGTTCATGGAACTTTTCGTGGATGCCTACGATTGGGTCATGGTGCCAAACATATTCGGCATGAGCCAGTTTGCTGACGGTGGATCGTTCACTACCAAGCCCTACATCTCCGGTTCCAACTATGTCCGCAAGATGAGCGATCACCCAAAGGGATCTTGGTGTGAAGTCTGGGATGGCCTGTTTTGGATGTTCATCAAAGATTACGAAGACTTCTTTCGAAAACAGTACCGCCTAGCAATGATGACCCGTCAGTTGGACAAGATGGGTGAGGAGAAACTCAAACTCCATCGCCAGAATGCAGATTCGTTTTTCAAGTCACTCTACTAAGGAAGGTCTGATCAATTCCGCCACCCGCCACAAAGATGAAATTGAAGTAGTTCCGTGCTGAGTCCAAGAACGTGGCACGACCGTCCCGGTCGTCGCTCTCTGGGGCTATGACCGGGACGGTCATGCCACAGTCGGTTGTTTTACGCGTGGCAGCGCAGACTACGCCCAGCTTTCATCCACGCCTGCCTGCTTGCAGATCGCCTAATTTATCAGGCCTCCCCTAACAGAGTAGACCCCATTTTATCGATGCTCTGCGGATAACTAACTAGAACAGTAGTAATCCGAAGTCGTCGGTGGTCAGGTCGCAGCCTGCTTCGTTGCATTCCGATTCTGAGGCTGCTTCTTCGAGCGTCATCAATGCGATCCCGGAGTAATCAATGAGTTCGTCAGCATTGATGTTTGTGCCTTCGATCAAGAGGTTGCATTCATACGGACAGATCTGTCAGTTAGGTAATTGTATTCTTACAACTTTTCTTCCAGATTGATCCCAGACGTGTAGTTTTGGGGGATGATTAGGTCACTTGGTGAGGATCTATGGACGATCAACTATCCGTTGTCGCTGGCTGGAGCCCAGATCGGTTGGACGGTTGCGATTTTGCGTTTTGGACGAAGGCATGGAAAACCCCGCCACCCAAACGATCACCAGCAAGGCCGCTTCTCGCCATTGACGAGAAGCCAAATTTTCTTCACTTTTGTTAAGCCCAAAACGAAAGATATTGCTGATAATATCAACAAAAACCATGCCCGGCTCTTACTCAATTATTCAGCTCATCCAAGATCTCACACCGCATAATCCCTATGTGGATGCCACTCCAGGCGACGCCGAAGAGTTTAAAAAATGGCTAACCTCTCAGGATATCGTTATTTCTCCTGCAGTAGAATCGTTTGCCGCCAATAGCTTAGTCGCCTCCAAGCAATCCGTATTTACCATGGATTATCTCTCCCTGGCTGAGATTAAAAGCTTTTCAGAATATCCGCTCTTTGCTGATTTTTTGAATACGGGGTTCCTGCTTATTGGAAATCAAGATATGGAAGTTCTTTTTTTGCAGATAGATTCGGGAAGCGTTCTATCATCCTCTACGCATATCCTCGCCGATCTTTCTGAGGAGATCGATCCAGATGACAAAGCCGGCACTTCTGATATGCTTGTTGAGAGAAGTGAAGAAACGTGGAACTCGATTGCAGAGTATAGCACTCAAATTTTTGAACAATTTAAGGCCGACAACGGAATTTCATAAGACCTGATCGGCTGTTGATTCACTCGACTGCGGAGTTTTCAGAATCGGACGTCAGAGCGACTGGCGAGTTGGGCAATCCTTCTTGGTTGCTTGAGGCGACAAACTTCCACGATACGACGACGAAAGCCGGGCGAACGGCTTTTCCCAAGGCACAATTTCTTGCACCGCCGAGCTTTCCTGGGAGTGATGAAACTGAAAGCTTGGGTCGTTTTGATCCCGCCAGCATCTGGTCTATCACCAACCGAGCCGCAGTCTCATTGTGGCTGACTTGTTGTTTCACTTGCCGACTTCGGCTTCGGGATGGACACGCTGGTTCATGAAGACCGTCAGTAAAGTCGAAGCGGGTCAGCCATCGCTCAGCCGTTTGCTGGCAAGTGCAATCAGTGATCGCGATGCGTTTCGGGAATCGGTCTCTCCGGTGTTCGATCTGAAGATTGACCGGATTGTCGTTGGCCATGGAGACCCGATCGAGGGATCTGAGGTGGTTACGACTGCGCTCGAAGTGATCCGCGGGATATAGCTGAACTGCTCTGAAATTGGAATGAGATAAGCGACGTGCGAGTCGGTGGCCTGAGGTCCCAGCCCACTCTCATCTGGGGAATTTTAAATTCACCGCTTCTTCACGAAACCCGAACACAGTCGTCACAAACTTCCGACAAGGTGGTCGGGTAATGAAGATCGACCTCAAACGCTGGGTAACCCATTTCCGCAACAATCAACGCGATCGCGCAGAGCCCGATTGGGACGCGCCTCTCGAAATCCATGGCGAGGCTCGCCGACATTTAGTCCGCTCTCTGGAGCAATTCGAACTCGGTGATGGTGGCGGCCCGGCTTACTTAATTGGTTGGAATCGAGAGCGGTTTCTGTCCCAGCCTGGGGCTCGTGAGTTGGTTGATTTGTGGTTTAACGAAGAGGCCGAACACTCCCGGCTCGTCGGAGGCGCGGCGGCTCGGTTTGGTGGCAGTCCGATCGATGGGCACTGGAGCTTCTCCTTGTTCTGCGGCTTGCGAAAGTTCTTGGGAGTCGGCTTTGAACTCCGCGCCTTGTTGCTCACCGAAATTGTTAGCAATGTCTACTACCAGATGTTGCTGCGCCATGGCGGAAATGACCCTGCTTTGGCTCAAGTTTGCCGCTTGGTGATCCGAGACGAAACCGGACACATCGCGTTTCACCGCGCGCACTTGGCACTCAACGAACGGCTTCGACCAGGGCCAATTTGGAGCGGTTTGTTCCGTTGCATGGGATTAGCAGCAGGAACCGTTCTTTGGGTCAACCATCGCCCCGCGCTGAAGGCGTTGGGCGCGACTGACAAGGAATTCTACCAACAGATTTGGGGCGACCTTGGGCGGTTCGTCAGTGGGCTTCGAAGTGATCGTGCGACGGGGCGGGCGGTTTCGCCTCCGCAGCGCAGTCAGCCGATTCCCCCAGCGACCGCCGCACGTTCCAAGTCGCAACCACAAGGCATCCTCGCGTGAAACATTCACTCCGAGCATTGGATATCATCATCGCGACCTGCGCTCTTACCGCCTACGCTCCGGTGTTCGTTGTCGCTGCGATTCTCATCAAACTTGAAGACGGCGGGCCCGTGTTTTTCCATCAAGTCAGGCTCGGTCGCGGTCGACATCCGTTCTGGGTTCTGAAGCTGCGCACCATGCGCGATGGCTCTGTGACCCGCCAAGGACGTTGGCTGCGCAAGGCGGCGCTCGATGAGTTTCCGCAGTTCATTCACGTCCTGCGCGGTGAGTTGTCAGCGGTAGGTCCGCGTCCGCTGACGCCAGAAGACGTGCGTCGACTCGGCTGGCAAAGAAACCAACACGACGAGCGTTGGCAGATCGCACCCGGAGTGACTGGCCCGACCCAAGTCTTTGGAGCCGGGGCAACCGCCGAAGCCAGCTGGCTGCAAGATCGCGACTACTTTCGAGTCAGGACTTGGAAGACGGATCTTCGGTTGTCGGGGCTGTCCGTCTTGATCAACGTCATTGGTAAAACTCGGGCGCGCGAGCTCTGGGTCGCGTCGCAGGGTTCGGAGGCAGGCGCTGCCTGTGGATAGCAGTGTTCACTTACCAAATGGAGAATACGAAGCGCGCGCCAATGAAGTTTTGAGGAGTGGGCGGACTCCGTCTACGGTGGCTCCGTGACGCTCCGTGAACTTCTCGATGCCAGCCCCTATCAGGGTTACGCCTACTCGTATCCTCACAAGATGGCATATCGCGATTTTTCGGAGCCGTTGCGCTTTCGCGATGTCTGGGCCGACGAGAATTTGGCCGACCTGTTCCTCTATCTTCACATTCCGTTCTGCGAGATGCGCTGCGGGTTCTGCAATCTGTTCACGACCACCAATCCCAAGGACGGATTAGTCGCGCGATATCTCGGTGCTCTCGATACTCAATTCGGTGTGGTTGCCGAGGAGTTGAGCAGTGGGGGCAAGACGCCCGGTTTCGGCCGAGGCGCTGTCGGTGGTGGAACTCCGACCTTTCTTACCTGCTCCGAGATCGAGCAACTCTTCGGGCTGATCCGCCGACACTTTGGCGAACTGCCGGAGGGCATGCCGCTGTCTTTCGAGATGTCACCGGGCACCATCGAAGCCGACAAGCTCCGCCTTCTTCGCGACCTCGGTGTGACCAGGGCGAGTATTGGTATTCAAAGTTTTCTTCCCGAAGAACGAAAGGCCTTGGGCCGCCCTGGCGACGAGACCCAAACGCTCGAGGCCCTATCGACAATCTCGGCTGCGGGCTTTCCAGTTTTCAATATCGACCTCATTTATGGTGTCGAAGGTCAGACGGTCGAAACGTGGTTGAAGTCGATCGAAGCGGCCCTCGAATTCGGTGTTCAGGAACTGTTTCTCTATCCTCTCTATGTGCGCCCACTGACTGGGCTTGGGCGTCGCGACGGAGTCGGGGATGAAGCTGAGGAACTCGCAGGGGATCGTCGGTTGGAACTCTATCGGGCTGGGCGTGATCTGTTGCTTTCGAGGGGATTTCGCCAGGTTTCGATGCGTCTATTCCGCAGTGCGGACAGTCCTTCAGAGAGCGGGCAGTATTGCTGTCAGGAAGACGGAATGTTGGGGCTTGGTGTCGGGGCACGCTCCTACTCGACCGACATCCACTACAGCTCCGAATACGCGGTCGGGAAGGCCGGTGTGCTTGGGATTGTCGAAGACTTCGTCAATCGGGCATCGGACAAAAACCGTCTTCGCGAGATTGATTACGGCATCGAAATCCCCGTCGACGAGCAGCGCCGCCGCTATCTGATCAAGTCGTTGCTTCGCAGTGATGGTTTCGATGCTGGCGACTTTCACGCCCATTTCGGGGACAGCGAATCTGACAATCCCGAAGATCGGTTTCCGCAACTCGCCCATCTTCGGGACGCGGGTCTGGTGATTCGTGAAGGTTCGGTCTGGCAATTAACCGCAGAGGGTTTTGAGCGCTCCGATGCGATCGGTCCTTGGCTGTATTCGGATGATATGGTTGAGCTCATGCGCGGTTTTGAATTGGTCTAAATTTAAGTGTCTGAATCTCCCTCAACCATGGCCGCCAAACACTGGAACATTCTTTACCGAGGGCCGCTGTCGAGTTGCAACTACGACTGCAGCTACTGCCCGTTCGCCAAGACGACCAACACTGCGGAAGAGTTGCGGGAGGATGCGCACCGGCTGCAACGCTTTACTAATTGGGTCGATGCTCAGGGAGCCGATCCTGAGCGCACCATATCGTTTCTGATCACTCCTTGGGGAGAGGCGATCATCCACCGTCACTACCAGCAGGCGCTGCATGACTTGAGTCACCTGCCGCATGTGAAGCGCATCGCGATTCAGACCAACCTATCGTTCAAAAAACTCGATTGGCTGGCGGGCTGCGACCTCGGGTCGGTGGCGCTTTGGACGACCTATCACCCAACCCAGGTCGATCTTGAAGTCTTCCTCGAGCGTTGTTTGGAGCTCCACAAAATGGGAGTCGATTTCAGTGTTGGCGTGGTAGGGTTTAAAGAAGCGCTCGATGAAATTCGGACTCTGCGGGAGCGGCTTCCCGAGTCCGTCTATTTGTGGGTCAATGCCTACAAGCGAGATGCTGACTATTACTCAGCCGACGATATTGCCGCCTTTGAGCAAGTCGATCCGCTGTTCCGGATGAATGCTCGCTACCACCCGAGTCGCGGTCTGGCTTGTCGAGCTGGGCACTCATCGTTTTCGGTCGATGGAGACGGCTATGCTCGACGCTGCCATTTCATCGATCAGCCGATCGGAAACATCTACATCCCGGGTTTTGAGGATGGCTTAAAGGAGTCCCCCCAGGCTTGCACCAACGAAACCTGTGGCTGCCATATCGGCTACGTCCACATGGCCGAACCTCTCGACCTCTACGGAGTGTTCGGTGACGGTGTCATGGAGCGAATCCCGCGGGCTGCCGACTGGCAAAAGAAGGCGCGGGACGTGATGGCTCAGCTGAGTTGATATTGGGAATGGCGACGACGTCTTGATCGAAGCCGAGGACGTAGTGGCTACCCCGACCTTAAACTGGGGAGCGGGACTGTTACTCGGCGATGATTGGGAGGCGAACGCACGCGGCCTCGGTTTCGCTTCGGATGAGACAATAGCGTCCAGCCAAACTCGGAGCCGCCCAGCATTTGGATTTTTCGAACACTTGGAAGGTTGCGAGTTCCCGATGCTCTTCAGGCGTTGGTTCGATCAAGATCAGGGCGCCGCGCTCGGAGAAAAGTAGAATCAATTTTTCGACCAACAGTTGCTGCCCGAAACCATAACGTCCGTCTTTCCAAACTCGGTCGCCGTCCTTTAAATCGATACAGGCAAACATTCCCTCATCGAGTCCATAGGCGTGCTCTCCATGAATGACTGCTGAACTAAATTTCGTTTTCATCCGCCGAGACTCCCAAAGTGTTTCGACCTCGCAGACAGCTCCCTCATCGACTGGCGCGCCGAGTTGGAACAGGTGCGAGTTGTGGTTGTAGCTTCCGGTCATCAGAACGCGTCGGTTTGGCAAGACCTGAGGTTGGGCGACACGCGGCATTTTGTTTCCCCAAGGCACATCCCAGAATTTTTTGCCATCGACGGGGGAATGACCGGCGACTCCGATTCCGTGAACGTGTAAGATGGTCGAAACTCCGTCGATGTCGACTAGGCGGGGAGAAGAGTAGGATCCTCCGTGATCGCCGCTGCGCCAAACTTCGTCGCCGGTGTCCCGAGAGTAGGCAATCAATTCCGGGCCCGTCTTGTTCCCTCCCGAGACCACAATTAAGTCATTCGGGATAAGAAGAGGTGCGGCAGTCGTCGCCCATTCAAGGTTGGGCGCTCCGGCATCTTCCAGAACATTTCTAGTCCAGATCGGCTTGCCCGTTTCAAGTTCGAGGCAATCGAGAATTCCGGTGCCGCCCAGCACATAGACCCGATCATTGCCGTCGGGTCGGACTTCGATCGTAGGAGTCGAGCGCGGGCCGTCGCCGCCCATGGACTCGCTAAATCGGGTCGATTCGTGAACGTGCTGCCAGAGAAGCTGACCGGTGGCGAGTTCATAGCAGGTGGTCAATTCGTCGGTCTCACGCTGCTCGGTCGTTACCGCTCGGCCACCCCGAACGGAAAACGAAGACCAGCCGAGACCGATCGGTTGTTTCCACAGGATCTCTGGAGGGTTCGATTCCCAATCCGGATCGAGTTGGATATTGGGGATCACACCGTCGCGCTCCGGTCCCAGAAACTGAAGCGAGTCCAGGGCTCCCTCGGGAGTGGCTAGTGTTTCAGCTACATCTTCCGAAGTGCTTGGGTCGCTTGCCGTTTGCGGTGGGGTGACCGGAGTGAGCGAAGCGACGTCTGAACCTGGATCGGCAGCCCAGCGCCAAACAAATCGTGGGAGAGAAGACCCGCCAGAAGAACCTGCGGGGCGGAATAAAACTCCAAAAACGATGCCGACCAGCGCGACCGCCAAGACGACCCCGACAAGCCGAAGAAGCCGACGTCCAGCAGACCCAGGGGAGAAAAGACTCCACCAAATCCCGAGCAGAATCAGGCTCATGATCGGGGCGGTGGCGTAGACCCAGTAGCGGAAAAACTGGTCGGTCACTGCGGCCCAAATCATAAAGGCGGGCGCGAACAGGAGGCACAGGACACCAATCCAAAGGTGAGACGGACGTTTAATTGCAGTCATATGAAGGGTCGCCCAAGAACTACACCGAAAGCCCGAAGGCAGCCAGATCTTTGCGCTAGCAGGGTGTTGAAAAACTCGGCAACCTGTCGTTTTGAAGGAATTGTTGAATAGAAAAGCGGCTTCGCCGAAT
>ENA-ORXR01000775-ORXR01000775.1-marine-metagenome-genome-assembly--contig:-NODE-775-length-39167-cov-12.810719_pt1 | contig 39167 bp, 34 predicted proteins | sample MGYA00237866_ERZ511479 | MGnify/ENA metagenome assembly ERZ511479
TTTACTAATAAGACCTTATTCATATGGAAAGTTTAGTCTATTAATTGACAGTCTTGAATTTGACTTGAACACCTTTATCCTAAATCATTACCTCGCTTTTAAGGGTTTTTGGCAATAAACGGGGTAAAGAATCTAATCCAGATAAAAAGCAACCTAAAAGGTATTTGACAGAATCAAATTATGCCCAAGTATTTGTACAGATTTTGACCTAAAAGTGCTAAAGTCATATCAGCTTGACCAACAGTTATCTTACTTCTGAATTTATTTACTACTACCGAACATGCCGAGCATAGATCACCAGTTTGTCACGGTATATTAGTAGAGAATTCATAGCTAATAAAACAAGATTGTGCGGCTCTATGAAATGATAAAGATGATCAGCTCTCTGTGCGCATTATCTAAATCATCTCACAAATTCGACAATGCGTTTCAATCTGAATACGGCACTTACTTCAAAAGACAGATTTCTAATCGATTGTTGAGCTATACTCCGTCTATTTCCAAAGTCCCAAGGATTAATCACATTTTCTAAAGGCGGCTGATCATATTGCTTTGAGATATCAGGATTGAGTCTGAATTCAATAGCGCCTCCGATCAGCTCGGAGAAGTCATACTGAAATCCGCCGCCTACAGTAAAGCCATAGTTAATTTTATTGACAAAGGGTTCGATAGGAAAGTATCCTGCAAACTGTTCGTACTGTTCTAAATTAGTGCTTAAAGTATATTCGGCTCTGATGGCCAAAAGATAATAGGGCTTGGTGCTCTTATCCATATTGAGGATTCGCTTTGCACCTGCGATAAGATTCACGTTATTAAATTCAAAGCGTTGTCTGCCTCCGATAAAATCATTTCCAGCATTATTAATGAATCGCTGCCTCTCGGAGCTCCCTCGCTTGTGAAATCCAACTTCGGCATATAGAGAGGAGGGCTCACCTTCATCGTAGCTCTCTATGAAGAATGCTCCATGATAGGAGATCAATGTCTGTCTCTGAAGGCCGTTCCAGATTTGGAATTCAATACTTGGCCCCAGCTTCGGACCAAATACAAAACTTTGTGCTTGGGATTGTTCCGTACATAACAGGGTGATTAAGAATGAGCTAAGTGCTATTTTATTGACGACTCTCCACAGCAAATTTAGGGGATTCAAATAGAATTTCATCTTCGCTTTTTTTGGTGATATCAGTGTGACTGACAAATTTAGGTCTCTTGCCCCAATGATGATAAGTATTGAGATTGATTTCTTCGCCCACGATTGGCTGACTTCTGGGAGGTAACCTGTTGTAGTGGTATAGTTTTTCTAAGTTGATCTGATACTTGGTGGCTATTAGCTCCATGTCATCTCCCTTCTCTACGATGTGTACATATTGAGTCTCACTATCTAGTAGGTCAATCGTGGTGCCAGATGCCGTTAACACAGACGTTTGGCTATTCGCTGATGCTTGCATTTTATCTTTAGAAGCTGTAATAACGTTCGTTGGTTCTTGTGATGCATAGGCTTGGTCATATTGGTACAATCTATAAGTTTCTATGAGTTTTATCAATTTTTGACCATAGCCAGTATCCGTGGCGTAGCCGGAGTTCTGTAAGCCCATAGCCCAGGCATGATAGTCGCGAGGGCCAATCGAAAATAGATGTCCATATCGATATTCTTTTTTGGGATTAAGTAGAAATGCACTGTGTGCTCTATATGATGCTTCTGCTGAGGCGAACGATCTGAAACAACTTTCTGTCAGCTTGCCATCCTGATCATAGTCATCATCTTCAACATAAATGGTAGGTCCGGCCCATGTATTACCACATTTAATCCCGAAGTGATTATTAGCTTCTGTACTCAGTCGACTGCGTCCATGATTAGATTCTAAGAGGCCCTGAGCTAAGGTAATGCTGGCTGGGATACCAGAAGTCATCATTTCGGAAATAGCTATATCTTGATACGAGGATATATATAGCTCAGTAGGTGATTGTGACCACATCTGACTATACATCAGCCATATAAATAATATGCTTAGGGTTCGTATCATATTAAGCGTTTCGCTAATAAGTATATCTCAGAATTAGCAAACTTTATTCCAATCGATTGAATTTCGGGAGATTTGGTGAATTAAATTGGAGATATGTTCTGTTATGTATCGGTATAGATAGATGTACCTCATATACTAATCAACTCAAAACAACAAAAATGGCAGACCTACTGGACCTTTTACAAGGTCAACTTTCTAATGATGCGATACATGCACTCAGCCAGCACACTGGTATTAATGATGACCAGAAAACGGCCAATGCTACTAATGCGATTATGGCATTTCTGACTAATGCACTGGCAAAAAATACGGCCACCCCTCAAGGTGCTAATGCGCTATTAGGCGCGCTGGATAGAGATCATGATGGTAGTGTATTAGACGACGTTATTGGGCTGGTCACTGGTAATATTAGCGCCAGGCATGACTCTAACGCACTCAATGGAATCGGAATCTTGGGACACATATTTGGAGCTAAGCAAAACCTTGCGATAGAGGCTATTGCCCGAATGACAGGTCTCCATAAAAATCAGACAGCCATGCTGATGGTTCGTTTAGCCCCTATGGTACTAGGCATGCTCGGTAAGAAGAAGAAAGAGGAGAATCTGAGAGCTCCAGACTTATCGGATTTATTAGGTACCAGTGTGGCCAAGCGAGAGCCCGTGGAAAGAAGTATGATCAGTAAGATTTTGGATCGAGACGGTGATGGTAATGTTATGGATGAAATTGGCAGTATGGGGATGAAAGTATTGGGCAATTACTTATTTAGATAGAGTGCCCTTAGTTTTCTGGGATAAATTCAAAATCACTTATGCTGATTTTAGCTTTTCGTTTGTGTTCTAATCCCTGGTCAGGGTGGAATAGGAAATAATTTATTCTGGCTAATTCTCCAGAAGCTACAGGAATTTTTGATTGATCACTGACTGTATACGATGAGACAATATTGCCCGACTCAGTTGCTGCTTCAAAGCGGACAGCGTCTGCCGACCATCTAATGGAAAATCTCATTGGTCCTGGCTGATTTATACGAAATAGGTACTGAGAGGCTTCAATAGATGAATCCAAAGGCTGGATGGTGAAAGCTGCATTATGTATTCCCATTCGATCTATATGTTTGGCTATTTCTATGTCAATCTCTTGCGAATCGCACTCGTATAAGAAAAGACCAAGTACCGCATTAGTATCTAAATTATAGAGGTCGGAGGTCACAGAGAAAGTATAGGTGCCATAGCCTTGAGACTTAGGCAGATAAATTTCAGAAGCGTACCATTTGCCTTGCTTGTTCCTGATGGACATTTCCAAATTCCCCGATCTACTAACACAGACATTATCAGCAGACCACAGATTAGCTCTGGGACCGCGAGGCTCAGATTCGGATTCTTTTATGATCCAAGTATAGTTAGAAAACTGAATTGACTTGACTCCATTTAATGTTTTGTAAGTGGTATGGCATGAATGAGACATTAATATCAGGCAAAACAGAGAGAACACAGTTACACACCCTTTCATAAGATATTAAATTATCAAATTCTAATATATGGAAATCAGTCGTATCCCATTTTCTGATAGGTGGATTAAAACCATCTTATATTCAGAGGCCGAACGCGTAGTCGATTAGCTATTTCAGAAAGATTACTCGACTACCTTCTCAGCTATAAGTGGAAACTGCATGCCATCCACATCGACCAGCGTCTCCATCTTACCATCTTTAAATTTTCCTTTCACCTTGACTTTATACCCCTGATAGTACACATAAAAACTGATGTTATCACCCTGAATGACTAACTCTTCCATGTTTGTCGATCCTGCGTCGGACTCGGCTACACCAGTGTATTTATCGGTTGTCCTAGTTAGCACAAACATACCAGAGACTTTACCTTCTGGTGAATCAACGGTGTAATGCCAAGATCCAGAATAATCTGGCACGAAGACAGTATATAGCAGACCTAAAATAAAAGTTATGCTTTTCATAAGGACGATTTTATACGCTTCAAATTATAGAATAGCTCTGACATTAACACAGCAATTCTACTAATTTGTAGTGATTCAAAAGAAAAGCTCACATCGGAATCTACTCTCACGTATGAATTATGTTAAACCTTAGGGTAGTTAGATTTTATGTTTTGATTTTAGAAAAAAGATCAATACTTTCGCATTCTTCTCTACCCGTATTTACAGAGAAATCGCTTTTTATGTATCCTTCTGACTCTACACCCTAAATAGAGTTTATTATGTCGTGTATCCGTACGTGTTTTTTGATAATGGGATTTTTATGCATATCTGTGTGCCTATCGTCTCAAGTTACTATTATTCCATATCAGTCCAGCTGGAACTATTCTGATATCTCCGCTCTACCTGCTAGCCAGAATGGCATCGCTTGGTACGCAAGTTCATATAATGATAGTTTGTGGTTTTCGGGTATCGGACAGTTGGGATATGGAGATGGAGACGAGAATACCATGATTAACTCCGTGAATACAGCTTACTTTAGAAAAGAATTTTCGCTTCCTGATCTGTGTACTTATGATGAGTTAGATTTATCTGTCATGTTTGATGATGGCGTAGTGATTTATATTAATGGTCAAAGAGCCATTATAAGGCGGATGAGAAATCGGAATAGTTACAAATACAGCGATTTTGCCAGTAGTCAATCAAGCGATAATGAAATAGCTTCATACTCATTACCAACAAGTTTTTTTAATGCTGGTACCAACGTTATAGCAGCTGAAGTACACCAAAGGAGCTCAAATAGCTCGGATCTAAGTTTTGACATGCAGCTCTTAGCTGTAGAGGATGCTTCATTAGCCGGCTGTGTCTGCAACGGATCTATGTTAGCGGATGCTGATGGCGATGGGGTGTGTGATGGAGCGGATGTGTGCCCCAATTTTGATGATAATCTAATTGGTACAGCGTGTGACGACAATGACCCTTGTACGCTTGGTGATGTGTATACTAGTGCCTGTGCATGTGTCGGAACGTATACTGACAGTGATGGCGATATGATTTGTGATGGTGAGGATGATTGTCCAAATTTAGACAATTCACTAATTGGACAATCATGTGATGATTCAAACAACTGTACATCTGACGATAAATACACATTGGCAGCGTGTGGCTGCGCAGGAACATTTGATGATGTAGACATGGATGGAGTATGTGATGCAGATGACGTCTGCCCTATGTTTGATGATAATCTAATTGGTGCAGCGTGTGACGACAATAACCCATGTACGCTTGGTGATGTGTATACTAGTGCCTGTGAATGTGTCGGAACGTATACTGACAGTGATGGCGATACGATTTGTGATGGTGAGGATGATTGTCCAAATTTAGACAATGCCCTATTTGGACAACCATGTGATGATGGAAATGTGTGTACCACAGGGGACACTTATGATTCTAATAGTTGTTCATGTGTCGGTACTTTTCAAGATGCGGATGCTGACACAGTATGCGATGCTCAAGACCAGTGTCCTTCTCTTGATGATAGGTTGTTAAATACCTCATGTAACGATAACAATGTTTGTACGACAAATGATATTTACATAGTCAATGGTAATAATACATGTGAATGTGTGGGCACTTTTCAAGATACTGATTCTGATGGCATTTGCGATGCACAAGATGCTTGCCCCTCACTCCCCAATTCACTAATCGGTACAAATTGTGATGATGGTAATGCGTGTACAATCAATGATGTTTACGGAACTGACTGTAACTGTAACGGAACATTTCAAGATACAGATATGGATTCTGTGTGTGATGCTGAGGACCAATGCCCTGGTGAGGATGATGGCTTGATTGGTACGCCGTGCGATGATGGTGACATCTGTACCATTAATGATAAATTTAATACAGCCTGCGATTGTGCTGGTACATACGTAGACTCCGATAATGACTCAGTATGTGATGGAGAGGATATCTGCCCTAATTTTGATGATAGACTTATCGGGACAGCATGTGATGATGATAACATCTGTACTGACAACGATCTTTGGAATTCTGCCTGTAATTGTGTAGGCACGTTCAACGACGCAGACTCTGACGGAGTTTGTGATAAACTTGATCTGTGTGCAGGCGATGACGCATTGTGCCCAGGATACCAAGTCAACGACTTTACTAATTGTGTGAATAAGTCTGTATCCGGAGTCCCCAATGACCTATCAGGTGTCAGTTATAATGAAGACTCTGGCACATTGTTCGGTGTTAGAAATGGAACACCAGAAATCTATGAAATGGACTTAGATGGTAATGTGATACGTAAAATAACGCTTAATAATTTTGAAGATACTGAGGGTATCGTTTACTTAGGAAACAACAAGTATGCGGTCGCAGAGGAAAGAAGAAGAAGGATCGTTGTGGTTACGATACCTAATGGAAATAGCAATATTACTATTCAGTATCCAGGGTCACTGTCAAGAATCCAACTCACAGGCACTGGTACAGGTAACATAGGTTTAGAAGGCTTAGCTTATGACAAAGTCAACGACATCCTATACGCTGGTAAGGAAATTAATAACATGGCGATCTATACCTTAGAGAATCCACTAAGCAAGCTAGGGACCAGCTTTTCACCACTTCAACTTTTCAACTTGCAGAATCTTTCAAGCAACTATCCGCCCAGCGGAGGTACAGGATTTTCAGACCTAGCTGGGCTGAGCTTTACCGATCGTGGGACATTTTTAGCTCTCAGTCATGAGGCGGAGCATATTGTAGAGATTCATCCATATACTGGAGCAGTCGTAAGCAATATTGATATAACGGGTTTTAATATGTCTCAACCAGAAGGAGTCACCTACATTAGCCCTAATGAAATAATTATTGTAGGAGAACCTAACCAATTTGTGTTTGCCAGACGTATCGGCAGTGTGTGTGATGATGGAGATGAATGTACTATTAATGATGCTTATGATGCCAACTGTAATTGTGTCGGTGTATTCGAAGATACTGATAACGATAGTGTCTGTGATGATGAGGACATCTGTCCTGGTTTCAATGATAAGTCGATAGGTCTTTCTTGCGATGATGGCATAGCTTGCACCATTAATGATGTATATACCACTAACTGTATATGTGAAGGCACATTTCAAGATTCGGACGGCGATAGTGTATGTGATGTAAACGATGCCTGCCCTACCGATCCGAACAAATCTAATTCCGCTGGACTCTGCGGATGCGGAAATGTCGATGTTGATAGGAATAATGATGGGATTTGTGATACGGATTGTATCGACACCTTAGATATCAATTCAGTGCTGAACTCTGATTCTGTCTATGAAGCCAGGTTGTCAATTACATCCGATGCATTACTAGATAATGGAAAAACTTATGATTATTCTGCAGGGCAAAAAGTCAACCTTGAACCAGGTTTTAAAGTCGATAGTGGGACGACCTTCCACGCATACATATTAGGTTGCGAGAACTAAGAATTGATAAAATCTGAAACATATTGTTAGCCTGAGGTAAATTTTATTTAATTACAACGAATATTTATTATCATATTTGCGTTAGGAATACACTGATCAACTTCTAACACCTCACACTGCGTTATTTTTTACAATTAACGTATTTGATTTTGAGAAACAATAATCTTTGGGCATCAGTATTTCTGGTGTTAGCATGCCTCACCTCTGTTTACAGCCAAACCACAACCTTTCTTCCATGGGATAGCGAATGGAATTATTATGACTTAGGTAATCAGCCTCCATCAATAGCTGGAAATGCCTGGTCCGATGATAATTACAACGACTCCTCTTGGGCATCTGGTGATGCAGAATTAGGATACGGAGATGGTGATGAAGACACTCAGATAGATCCTAATACACTTACAGCCTACTTTAGAAAAGATTTCACTATTAATAACCCATGCCAATATGAAGATATAAAAATACGTATCTGGCATGATGATGGCTCAGTCGTATACCTGAACGGTGTGGACGTATGGAGAATTAATATGCCAAGCGGGCAGATCACGTATAATACCTTTGCTTCCAGTACCAGCGGAGACAATGCTGTTAGAACCATTACCTTACCAATCTCAGCTTTTAATGAAGGTTTGAATACTATCGCTGTAGAGACCCATCAGGCTAATGCTGGAAGTTCCGACCTAAGTTTTAATCTGACAGTATTCGGTCCTATAGATGCGCAGACTGCTATGTGCTCCTGTAACGGGACAGCCATTGTAGATTCTGACGGTGATGGTGTATGCGATGATATCGACCTGTGCGATAATAATGCGGGTCCATGCGCTATAGATCTTTCTCAGTATAGTTTATGCTATACTAACGTAGTGACTAGTGTTCCTGATGATTTTTCTGGAATGACTTACAATTTTGACAGTGAAACTTTCTATGCTGTTGAGAATGATAAATCCAAGGTCTTCGAACTCGATACGGATGGTAATATCATCAGAAATATCACTTTGGTAGGTTATGGAGACGTCGAAGGCATCGCGTACTTAGGAAATAATGATTTTGTGGTGGTCGAAGAGAGGCTCAGGAGAATTGTTTTTATCAATATTCCCCCTGGAGGATCAGACATAAGCAGAAGTTATCCAGGATTCAACGGATATATAGAAGTGACAGGACATGGTTCTGGATCTAATGATGGATTGGAGGGTATTACTTATAGTCCTGTTGATGACTTGCTGTATATAGCCAAGGAAAAAACGGACATGGCAATATTCGCGATTCAGAACCCAGCATCCAAAAAAGGAACTACGATTAATCCAAATCAACCATTTGACCTTGTCAATAAAGCTAATAGTTATCCAGGATCAGGCGGTTTTACAGATATTGCTGGATTGAGCTTCACTGATAAGGGGACGCTCCTTTTATTATCAGAAGAGGGTAATTCTTTAGTAGAGGTGGATCCGTTCAATGGAAATCTGATCAGCTCTATGAGCATGAGCGCTGCGAATACTGCAAATGTAGAAGGTGTCACCTACATCAGCCCTGGTGAATTGGTTTTTGCCAGTGAGCCCAATGAATTCTACCGATATACAACTCATGGCGGATCATGTGATGATGGAGACTCTTGTACGATCAATGATACTTGGAATGGATGCGACTGCAGTGGGACACTTATGGATTCTGACGGAGATGGTATCTGTAATAGTCAAGACGCATGTCCAAATTTAGATAATTCTCTGATCGGTGGTAGCTGTAATGATGGAAACTCATGTACAATTAATGATGTATGGACGAGTGCATGTAACTGCGCAGGTACGCCCACTTCTGACAGCGATAATGACGGCGTATGTGATGCCGATGATGCTTGTCCAGGCAAAAATGACAACTTGGTCGGTGCTGCTTGCAATGACGGGGACCCCTGCACCACCAACGACAAGTATAACAATAATTGTAAATGCGTCGGGACACCAGGCCAAGATGCTGATAACGATGGGGTATGTGATACTAATGATGCTTGCCCTAATTTCGATGATAATTTAATCGGCAATAGCTGTAATGATGGAGATGCATGCACCAGAAATGATGTGTGGACAAGCTCATGTAACTGTATCGGCACACCCCTTCAAGATAGTGATAATGACGGTGTATGCGACACTAATGACGGCTGTCCGAATGACGCAGCTAAGACTAGCTCTGGCCTCTGCGGATGTGGAAACCCTGACGCGGACTCTAATAATAATGGCATATGCGATGATGATGAGCAAGTATCTAGTAATTGTCCCGTATCTACTTTCGTGGCTGGATTTCCTGCTGCTAATACAACATTCACAACTAAGAGATTTATTACTACTAATGCGTCTCACGATAAAATAGGAACGAGCATAGAATTCTCCGCAGGCGAATTAGTCACATTACTGAAAGGCTTTGAGGTAAAAAAGGGTGCCATATTTCATGGCTACATTAAAGGGTGTAATTAATGACTTATTCCTGCTTATTATTGGACAGCGAGATTTTTTGAATTAATCTTTGCTTTTTGTCATCTTACGAGAATGATTGAAAGCATAGATCAGATCATAGCACAGTTTTCATCTTTCGTTTGGGGATTTCCACTTTTGATTATATTGATTGGAGGGGGTATTTATTTCTTAATACTCTCTAAACTCTTACCCTATCGATATTTTATGCATGCCATCGGTATTCTGCGTGGCAAATTTGATGACCCCAATGATCCAGGAGAAATCAGTCACTTTCAGGCGCTCTCCACGGCATTGGCATCAACGATTGGCATGGGTAACATAGCAGGAGTCGCCGTAGCTATTTCTATAGGTGGCCCCGGAGCAATCTTCTGGATGTGGGTGAGTGGTGTGATAGGCATGTGTACTAAATTCTTTACCTGCTCTCTAGCTATCATGTATAGAGGTAAAGATTCGCAAGGCAATGTGCAGGGTGGTCCTATGTACTTTATCATGGAGGGGCTGGGTAAAAGATGGAAACCACTGGCTGTGTTTTTTAGTTTAGCAGGACTGATCGGCTCTCTACCAGTCTTTAATGTGAATCAGCTTACAGAAGCTATCAGAGAAATCATGCTCAAGCCTATGGGTTTTCAGACTGGTCTGGAGTCCAACATAGCGACAGGAATATTCTTAACATTAGTCACATCCGTCGTAGTACTTGGCGGTTTGAGAAGAATCAGTAAAACGACAGAAAGATTGGTGCCCTTCATGGTTTTACTATACTTTATCTCTGTTTTTATTATTTTAATTATTAATGCAGCCGAGATACCAAAATACATATCACTGATATTCACAGAAGCTTTTTCAGCGACATTATTTAAGGGAGATCAGATGCTTGGTGGTGCTCTTGGTGGACTTATTTTATTGGGCATCAGAAGAGGAGCCTTCTCCAATGAAGCAGGCATAGGTACAGCTCCCATGGCTCATGGTGCTGCCAAGACTGCTGAGCCAATCAGAGAGGGTCTGGTGGCTATGGTGGGCCCATTCATAGACACAATTATCGTATGTACACTCACAGCGCTATGTATCCTCGTGACAGGCGCCTGGGAATCCACGGATGCGAATGGAGTCAGTCTTACAGCTACAGCCTTTGCGCAATCCCTCCCTACTTTCGGTAGCTATTTGTTATTGCTTTGTATTTCAGTATTTGGTGTATCCTCCTTGTTTTCATTTTCTTATTATGGTACTAAGTGCCTTGGTTTTTTGATTGGTGCAGATAAGAAGCATTACTATAATTACTTCTATCTGGCTAGCATTTTGATCGGCTCCGTAGCCTCCTTGGATATGATGATCAATCTTATTGATGGTGTCTACGCTCTGATGGCTATTCCCACGATGACGGCATCCATCATCATGGCGCCTAGGGTGGTGAAAGCAGCGCGATCCTACTTCGATAAGTTGAGAAAATGATAAATAGTAAGCTAGCATACCACGATATATTTTAATGGAATGACCAGTCGCAAATTCATACCTTTGCTTGAGCTAATAATGACATTTCATGATAACGGCCGCTCAAAAAAACAGGGTTATAAAGACGATGCTGAAAATCGTAGAGGATGAAAGACAAAATCTAATCGCTTGCAATCAGAAAGAGCTTAAAGCCTTTGCCGGCGGAGATACGGCCATGTATGATCGTCTAAAAGTTGATGACGCTAAAGTGGACGAGATGAAAAAATCTCTCCAAGACGTATGGGAGAAGCCTGATCCCATTGGTCAGCTCATCTCCACTTATGATCACCCGAATGGGATGATGGTGCAAAATAAGACGGCCCCTTTTGGGACTATTCTCATTATATATGAATCTAGACCTGACGTCACGGTCGAAGCTGCGGCCATCGCTTTTAAGTCAGGTAACAAAATTCTCCTTAAGGGGGGAAAAGAATCAAAAGAATCGAATTTATTATTAGTCGGATGCTGGCATCGAGCACTTCTACAGAGTAATTTAACTCCTGATTGGGTTCAGTATTTGGATTTTAATCGGACCAAGACGCAGGCATTTTTGAAATCTCCTACTTGCAAATTAGACCTCATAGTTCCAAGGGGAGGTGAGGGACTAATTCATTTCGTCAAGGAACACGCCACCTGTCCAGTTTTGGTCAGTGGTCGAGGTAATAATTTTTTGTATGTTCATAGGGATGCCGACTGGGATATGGCTGAGAAGATCATACTCAACGCTAAGCTTAGTAAGATATCCGCTTGTAATGCTTTAGACAAGGTACTGATTGACGAGGCCTTGCCAAGCTTCACTGATAGAGTAGTCAGTCTGTTCCAAAAAATGGAAAATTCTGATGTGGAAGTTTTATCTAATATAGATACCCATAAGCGGGCCAAGGCGACAGTGTGGACTTCAGATGACGTGCTCTATGAAGAATTTTTAGAGCACAAAATCTTAGTCACAGCCTCATCAAATATGCTTGACGCAGTGACGATGATCAATGAATATGCTGGAGGCCATTCTGCTACTATCGTGACAGATAGTGCTGAAGTAGCCGACGAGTTTATGGACTCGGTAGACTCAGCTGCGGTATACTGTAATGCATCTACAAGATTCACCGATGGGGGCCAAATGGGGATGGGAGCAGAGCTGGCTATCAGTACAGATAAGCTTCACCATAGGGGACCTTTGGGATTAGAGCAATTAGTGACTAATAAATGGTACATATATGGAAATGGCCAGATCAGAGAGTAAACAGCTGATGGTTCTCAAGCTCGGCACCAGTACACTGACGCGCGGAACGGACTCAATTTCTCGAGGTAAGATTGAAGATATTGCTAGACAGATTAAGTCTCTAGATGATCGGTATGAATTCATTATTGTCAGCTCTGGGGCGATAGCGGCTGCCAAACAGTTTGTCTATTTAAATGGTAAGCAGCCCATTAATGACAAGCAGGCACTAGCCTCTATAGGCCAGCCTCACTTGATGAGGATTTTCTATGAGATATTTAATGAGCTGGGCTTGCCCACAGCACAGTGTCTTTTAACATACCACGATTTTGATAATGAAGTGTCAAAAAAAAATATTACTAATACCATTCATCGATTATTAGAAAATGGGTACATACCCATTATCAATGAAAACGATACTGTAGCAACGGAAGAAATTAACTTTGGAGATAATGATAAACTAGCTGCGCTTACAGCCCAGCTTTTGGAGGTCGATCTCCTGGTGATGGCGACGAATACATATGGGCTCTACGATGCAGATCCTAATACCACAGAGCGGATCACAACTATACCAGTCGTCTCGGATCTCACTACCATAAGCTCATCAATCGGTGATAGTAAATCGAGTCAAGGCTCGGGTGGAATGAAATCAAAAATAGAAGCTGCCGCTATCGCGCAGCAAGCAGGTATAGAGACTTGGCTAATCTATGGCTACGAGGAAAACTTCTTATTAAATTCCTTGGCAGGGGAGGCTCCATTTACCAAGATAATCCCGACGGAGTAATACAGCGATTAGTCAAAGTCAGTACGTTTTGTTATTCCATAAATAATACTATCTCCGCTTCACTATATCATCGTATTTTTGCACAAAATATACTTTCATGTCTAAAATATTACTTTGTACTGGAGGGGGAGATTGCCCTGGTCTCAATGCTGTAATTCGTGGAATTGTTAAGGCTGCAAAGCATGACAAACAAGAAAATGAAGTTTGGGGCAGCATTGAGGCTTTCAATGGTATACTTAATGAACCCCCAGATTTAAAACGACTTAAGAATCGGTCAGTCAGAGGCATCCATGTCAAAGGTGGCACCATCATAAAAACTACAAATAGGGGAAATCCACTCGACTTCCCTATCCAAGATCCGCAAGGGCAGTGGACTACAAAGGATCGTTCTGCTGAGCTGGTGGCTAAAATAAGAGAGCATGGATTCGATGCAGTCGTTAATATCGGGGGTGATGGCAGTCAGAAAATCTCTCAGGCTTTATTTGAAAAAGGATTAAATGTCATAGGTGTGCCAAAGACCATCGACAATGATTTATCGGCCACTGATCTTACCTTTGGATTTTCTACGGCAGTCCAGATCACATCCGATAGTTTCGATAAGTTAGTGACCACAGCTGCATCCCATAATAGAGTAATGATCATGGAGGTCATGGGGAGGGATGCTGGCTGGATAGCATTACATACAGCTATAGCTGGAGGAGCAGAGATTTGCTTGATTCCTGAAATTCCGTATGATCTAAAAACCATTCTACGTATCATAAAGAAGCGTTATCGGAAGGGTAAGGGCTTTGTTAATATTGTCATATCTGAAGGAGCAAAACCTAAAAATGGCCAAGTCATCGGTAAGACTTCCACCGATGCAGGCGATGCACATATTAAGCTTGGAGGCGTAGCTAATCACCTGCGTGCTCAACTTGAAGAAGCAGGCTGTGAGGCCCAGATCCGAACAACGATATTAGGTCATGTGCAGCGTGGCGGAACACCAGTTGCCTACGATCGCATATTAGCCAGTGCCATGGGAGTCAAGGCATACGATTTAATTAAGCAGCAGAAATTTGGCAGAATGGTAGCTCTTAAGAATAATGCCATCACCTCAGTCCCCCTAAAGGACGCCATCAGCGAGTATAATCACGTGGATCTTGACCACTACCTGATTCATACAGCGAGGTCATTAGGCATAGCTTTCGGTGGCTGAGGTAACTTAGTATTAACTTAAAGTATATCGTAAATGGGACTAATCTTCATTTAAGCATAAGACAGGCATATTTAGAGGTAATCATAGTGAGGTGTAATATCTTGGTAGCCCAGTACGAAGTACTGGGAAAGATTGTAGAAAGAGGCTTTGGTTGGCGAGATTTTTGATAAAAATCATGACAACCAATTTTACTGTGACCCCCTTTTTCTTTGAGAATTAATTATCACAGTGTAACAGTTTCATACATATTATCAAAGCAGCATAATTGACAATCTCTAAGCGATTAATTATCAATCATTTAGAGTTTTCAATTTCAAGCATCAGGTTCTTCTGAACATGCCTAAGATAAATCCAAAGGACCCCGCTCTGTTTATCAGCTTAAAGCACAATAATAACACTAAGGCGTCAAACATGGAGAAACATCGATTAATGTCGTTATGCCGATTAAGATATCGAGGTCATAATGGATGCAGCCCACGGGTCATTGGCCTTTCGAAGATTTCGGAGTGCGTGGCTGATGATCCATTTACACGCTGGTCCAGGATCCGATGCCCAGTTTTCGATTAGTGCTGTAGCGACGCCAGCATTATCCTTCAGTATATCATTTATGCAGTTAGCGACAGATTTTTGAACATAATTAGATGAATCATTTTTTAATTGCTCTAATATCGGAATAAGTGGTTGGGGATTATTAATGTATGACTGTAGCTTAGGAGCCCAAGGTAGTCTGGGTCTGATACCTTCTGTTGCTAATCGCCTGACATGTTTATGGTTACTCATTGACCATGTTCTCATCTGTTTCATTGTCTTTTTAGGATATATTCTCAAAAATGGCCTAATCGCGTATTCTCCAGTGTTGCGCTTCGTGATCTCTTCTATCATCGACATGGATAATGCGAAGTAATCCAACCCATATTTTTCAACATATTTGGCGATAGGCATGAGCCAATAATACTCCGTGAACATACCAGTCTCTTCTTTATTTTCAGGGCCGAGTATTTTTGAGAAAATATTGATGTCGGTTCTGTAAGCTACTGTCATGTGCTCAGATAGGGCATCGGCTATGCACTCTACTCTAGCTTTTAATTCTAATTGAGGCACTTGTAGCTGTACCTGTTCAACAAAGCCATGCGATAGTAATGATGGATAATGCGGTTTAATTTTTTCACTCAGCATCAGTGCTAGACTACCGTCAAACCATAATTCTAATTGTTTATAAGCCACGTACAATAAAAATAAATATTTTTCACCGACCTAATTTTATATGAATCATCTATCGCCAAAAGAACCGCTTAGACGAAATGTCGACCGCTCAGATGCCTAATCTGACCGCTTACGCATTTACCCAGAATATGTAATTAATTAATGAGAGCTTCAATGTAATTAACTAACTAATCAAGCTTCCAATGCATAAGAGTGATCAAAGGCCATCTGGTCGAGAATTAGAAGTGCTCAATCTGATTGCTGATGAGTTGACAATTAAGGAGATTGCGACAGTTCTTTTTATTAGTCCTGAGACGGTAAAAACACATCGCAAACATTTAATGCGAAAACTGGACGTGAGGAACACAGCTGGGCTGATGCGTCGGGCATTCGAGACAAAGCTGTTCGAGATGTGATCTATAGTGATATTCAAGCCGGTGTCAAAAATAGCTAAGGCATAATTATTAGGCATTATATTCTTCTATGGAAAAATCATTCATTTAATTAGAATAACGCTAAATTCTGATGCTACAACTAAATCATTGCATATGATTATTATTAGTCTCTAATGGGAGGCAGAACAGGGTTGATCTATAATTTGTCTATTTTCAATAAATAGAATAAGCCATTAAACAGACACATTTATATCATTCAGTGCTTCTTTTTGCAGCGTGCCTATTGCCCACAGAGGCTTGGGTCCAGCCAGTTCTATTTCAGCACATCACTACAGAAGAAGGCTTATCACAGAATTCTGTGGTCAGTATCGCTCAGGATAGTTTTGGATTTATGTATTTCGCAGCGCAAGATGGCCTCAACCGATACGACGGTTCATCGATCACGGCCTATGAGGCCTATTTCAAGGATGATACTAAGAGTGCTTACAGTCAGTTGGGAAGGATATTTATTGACTCTCACAATCGGATGTGGAGCTGCATGAAGAATGGAGCTCTGACGCTATGGTCAGCCGAGCGGGACACTTTCAGTACGATTATCGGAATCTCAGATGCTAGCTACATCATGGAATATGAATCAGGCAAATATTACGTCGGAAGCTTTTCAGAGGGATTGTATGAATTAAAATTTTCAGACATCACCGACTATGAAGTCGTGAATAGAGCTTCAGGATTTGGTGTCTATCAAATACACTTGAGGAATAGCGGAGGGATGCTATTGGCTACAACAAGCGGTGTCAAAATTTATGATGGATATATATCTGAAGTCTTTCCACTCTTGAGCAACATGCATATCAGTGACATTATAGAGTGGAAAGATGAATTACTCATATCTACCTTCAGCCATGGGCTATACTCTAGCTCAAATATGAATGATGTTTATCAATATGCTGACCTGCCAAAAGATCTACGCATTCAGGATATACACTCTGACTCAAAGTCACGTCTTTGGATAGCGACTTACAGTGACGGATTATTTAAAATTGAAAATGGGTATGTGTCGAGGTTTATTAATGACCCTTTGGATCATAAGTCCATTAACTATAATGACATACTTACCATTTTTGAAGATCACCAAGAAAACATGTGGTTTGGGAGTGATGGTGGTGGAACATCATACGTCAAGAGTTACGCTAAACCCATATACTCCGTGACTAGTGCGATGCTCCGTTTTGAAGCTGAAGTGGACGTGCCCAGAGCTATCAGTACTGATCGTGATCGTAAAATATGGATTGGCACATCAGGTAAAGGCCTTACTGCTGTCATGCCCGACCTAAGCGAAATAGTTCACTATAGCAGCAGTGCTGAGCACGAGGTATTTAGAATCCCAATAGATCGTATCATGAGTCTGCTACATGACGAGTCGGATAATCTTTGGATTGGAACTCAGGAAGGAGGCCTACTATATAAATCCGCCGACCAACCAAAGATTATATCTATCAATCAAGATATTTTAAAGGGCTCCACTATATGGGATATACATTTAGCGGACGCTGACCATCTCTGGCTGTGTACCAGATCTCGAGGGCTTTTACTTTATCATGTAGCTACTGGTCAGGTAGAGATGTACAATAGTGATAGTGGGCATATAGATGACAATAACATCAGAACTATCATCAATGGGGAAGTGGCAGGCGAGTTCATCTGTGGCTCGGAGAATGGGAATATTACTGTGATAGATTATCCTACTCGGCAATTTACCAAGTTAGAGCTGGGGCAGCAGATGATCAGTTCAGTAAAGAGTCTATGCTCAATGAAAGAGCAGCTCTGGATCGGCACCAGCCAACATGGAATTGTCATATATGATCGATCAAATTCTGATAGCTATGTGCTGAATCATGCCAATGGATTGCCTAATAATATGGTCTACTCTATCATACCTCACAATGAGTATGTTTGGATCACTACCAATAAAGGGGTCGCACAGATTTACAGAGACTTCCTCAGGCCTAATGTGCTGAACCAGATTTTCTCTACCTCTGATGGATTGGTGAGTAAGGAATATAACACTGGGGCATATCACATTGACGATAGAGGGACCTTATACTTCGGTGGCTTAGATGGGGTCAATTGGTTTGATCCCAATAAGATGCTAAAGGATCTTCGACCTGTCCAACTGGCGTTATTGGAAATCATTATCACACGGAGTATTGGTCAGGATCACATACCTATTTATGATAAAGCTGAAATTGAATTAAGTTATAAAGACAGAGATTTTCAGGTTAAATATTCTACGTTGGAATTTACAAATGTAGAAGAGCGAGAATATCTGTATCAGCTTGTCGGGTTGAATAAAGATTGGATTAATAATGGATCAAGTGAACTGGTTAATTTCTCTAATGTGCCACCAGGAGACTATCAGTTTTTATTAAAATCTAAGAACCATGACGGGGTCTGGAATCGAGTTCCGATACAGATAGCTATACATATTAAGCCAGCCATTTGGCAGACTCTATGGTTTAGATTGCTCGTGGTAGCGACAGTCGTATATGCTATATGGCATACCTATCGAATGAGGTTGAACCAGATCCGTGCCACTGCTGACTTACAGAATCAACTTGCTAAATCGGAGGCGAAAGCGCTCAAGTCACAGATGAATCCTCACTTTCTATTTAATAGTCTGAATGCCATAGATCATTATATCCTCAACAATGACAAAGCCACAGCTTCAATATATTTGACTAAGTTTTCTAAACTGATCCGCTGTATTCTTGATTTTTCGGATGTGCCTCTCATCAGTCTAGATCAAGAATTAGAAATATTGGAGCTCTACGTCATGATGGAACAGTTAAGATTTCCCAGAAAATTTGAATTTAAATTTACTGTTGATTCACTCTCCAATACACAGATGATCAAGATACCGCCGCTTATCTTGCAGCCCTTCGTAGAAAATGCGATTTGGCATGGTCTACTATTTCTGAATGAACCTGGATTTTTATCTATCACAGTATCAAAGAATAAACGTGATATCATATGCACCATAGATGATAATGGTATCGGCAGGCTTAAATCCGCGCAACTGAGGACGGCCAAAAGCACCAAGCGTAAATCTCATGGCATCAGTATCACCAAAGAGAGATTGAGATTAAATAATCAGCTTTTTAATTTGGGGGGAAGGATCGATATTATTGATAAATATGACATAGACGGTAAAGCAACAGGCACGCAAGTTTTAGTCACATTGCCTCATGATAATTTTATAACTAAAGCTTCTATGCATGAGGCTAGCTGATGAGTCTATCGTCGCTTACTGTAGGAGTTATATCTTCATTTTGATACTACATCCTATCATACTGTCAAACTTATCAGGACGTCTTATTCAACTCCGTAATTCGAGTTGTGAAGATCTTTTATATGCCTCGAGATTTATGGGTTGCGTAGGGATTGAAAGAATACTCAGTTGGGATCATCCGGTAATGCAAGATTATCAAAAGTTAAGCTGGATCAGGACTTATAATAGACCCTTAAAATATCAGATAGTCTTCCCAAAAAAACCAATTTTAAGGGCAATAAATATGATAAAAGTGATCAAAAGTATTGAGTGAATGAATACAGAAATTATCAAAGTCATCATTGTCGATGACGAGGAAGCATCATTGCAAACGCTAAAGATGAAATTGGAAATGTACTATCCCCAAGCAGAAGTCGTATGCTTATGTAATTCGGCTAAAGAGGGAATACAAGCTATAAGTAGGCACGATCCCGATTTAGTATTCCTGGATATTGAAATGCCTTGGATGAACGGCTTCGAGATGCTGGATTGTCTTGGGGATAATTTTAATTTTGATGTAGTCTTTGTAACCGCTTATGATCAGTATGCTATCAAAGCATTTAAAGTAAAGGCAATAGACTATCTGCTCAAGCCTGTAGATAAGGATGACCTGTTGAATTGTTTGAATAACGTGCAGCTGAATCAGCGTACCTTCGATCGAGTAGCATTGACTGATCTTGTAGAAGAATTAGATAAGCCTATAATAGGCACAAGAGCGATGCTCCACACGAAGTATGGTATAGAGATTATATCTCTGGATCAGATAATCTACTGTCACGCTGATTCTAATTATAGCGTGGTGACTAGCGCGGATGATCGTAAGATTATGATTACTAAGTCCCTTAGTGCGGTAGAAAAACAATTTGACAGTTCATTTGTACGCATCCATCGATCGTATACAGTGAATCTGAATTACATCAAAAGATTTTGTACTGTGGATGGGTATCAGGTAGAACTGACCACTGGAGAAAAGCTACCAGTATCTAGACGTAAAAAAGATAATCTACTATATTATTTAGGCCATAATCTTAAAGGCTAAAGATAAATATAGATAGTATGTTGATTTCTTGTTTCTACTTGATTATTATCTTAAGATTAATATAGATATTGTGAGCTATGAAAGTAGCATATATCACAGGAGGAACTAAAGGCATTGGAATGGGAATCGCCAAGGCATTATTAGCTAAAGATTACCACGTGGCCATTAGCGGCAGGAGCGAATCTTCACTTGCAGAGGCCAAAAATTCACTTGGGTCAGATAGAGTGCTCTACCTACAGTCAGATGTCACTAATCAGAGTGATGAGCAACGATCTATTGATCAGGTCCTTGATAGATGGGGTCAGTTAGACGTATGTATTGCTAATGCCGGTGTGGGCCACTTTCAGCCCATTGATGAGCTGTCATCTGAAGACTGGACAGCTACGATAGACACAAATTTGACAGGTGTATTTCATACGGTGAAAGCCTCTATACCAAGTCTCAAAAAGTCAAAAGGTTATATCATTACTATAGCCAGTCTGGCAGGTACGAATTTCTTTGCCAGAGGAGCTGCTTATAATGCCAGTAAATTTGGATTAGTGGGCTTCTCCCAGGCGATTATGCTTGACCTGCGACAATTCGGGATTAAGGTCACTACGATTATGCCTGGGTCAGTGGCTACACACTTTAACGATCATGTGCCGTCAGAAGCTGATGCATGGAAGATTCAGCCAGAAGATATTGGTCAACTGGTAGTCGATCTGCTACAGATGCATCCCAGATCTCTGCCGAGTAAGATAGAGATTAGACCATCTAAGCCTCCTTCGAAATAGCCATTAATTGGGATTGTAGTAGGTATCAACCAGCTGCTCAGTGGTCTGATGCTCTAAGCTCACACTTTTATTAAGTTCTAATATGTCTATGAGTCTTGTCATCAATGTATCATAATGCGCTGGAGATACTTCAGGATTTTCCACAGATAGTTTTAAGAAGGCTCTCTCTATATGATCTGCTGAGTTGGGCGTTTTTTTTGACCACAGTTTATATATGATTGGTTTAGCTCGGAAGTAAAATAGATCCCAAGCATTATAACCGTCAGAAAAATTACCAGAATGCCCCATAGTCTCGGATTGAATTTCCATATGTATAACAACTATTGGTCCAAGCTTCCCAAGATGCATTTTGGATACTTTTGCATAAAAGTACAATCGACATGACAGCTTGCCTAAAATGAGAAGTTGGCTAATACCTACCCCATATAGTATCTCATCCTAAATAATCATTTCGACTTAATGATGATCTGATCAAACCGCTTTAGAAATGCATCATCGAATGTCGCTCCGATACCTGACGATTCATCAATAGTCACCTCCCAGTCTGACTGGTAGAATAAGCCACCTAAGACGGGATCGTCCTCCTGCATGAGAGGCGAGTCTAAATCATAATAGATGATATGTTCCCAGGCTTTAGCGAAGTGAGTGAGTGCTGTTATGGCCAATCTCGACTCTGAGAAACAGCCCACCTGGCAATAGACACCAGCAGCTTCTGCTACTGATGCGATCTTCATAGCGTGATTAATACCACCAGATTTACCCAGCTTGATATTGATCAGCTTCACGCAGTCATGCGCCAGCATTCGGTATGCATCCTGATGGCTGAATACTGATTCATCACCCATGATTGGGATCGGACTTTCATGGTTCAGTTTCTTAAGATCTATAAAGTTTGTTCCACTTACAGGAGCCTCGCAGTGTTCAATGTCGAGGTGCTCCATGAGTTGCAGTGCTTGGGATGCCTCGAGATAGTTCCAACCTTGATTAGCATCTATGCGCAGGGGTAATGTAGTCCCCACAGCCTCTCGAATAGCTATCATCCGATCTACATCGCGACTGGAGGGCCTATCGCCAAGTTTCACCTTTAGAGCGGGAAATCCTTGCTCTTGGTACTCCAGCGCTTTTTCTACCATCATCTCCTTAGCTAAGAGGCTAATGGTCATATCAGTATGAATCACCTTTGTCTCATCTCCTTGTAGATATCTGTAGAGAGGGAGCTCGCAGAGCTGGGCGTTCAGATCATATAGTGCCATATCGAAAGCACACTTTATAGAGGCATTACCTACGAAGTGCATGTCCATCAGACGGACACATTTTCTAATCTCTCTGGCATCTTCCCCTAATAATAGGGCACCTAACTTTTGAGCAGCAGCCATGCTTCCCTGCTGAGTTTCAGCATGGATGCTGCGATACGAGCTGCACTCGCCAGAGCCAGTGAGGCCTGCTCCAATCGTAATTCTGATGACAGTATTTTTAGCCACAGATAGTGAGCCCTTAGAGATCACAAAAGGCTCACGCAGTGCTAATTCAATAGGAGTGATTTCTATCCTGGTTATTTTGGTCTTCATTATTACGCCTTTTATAAGTGGCTGGCCGTGTCAATGCCTCATGAGTATTCATCATCTATCATAATGCTCTAATACATTACACATTTGATGTTGCAGATTTTATTATTTGGACTTCGATCACTGTTGTAAAGTACCAGATTGATACACGGCATCATTATCCTATCCATCAGACTTGTCAAGTCATGAATTAAATTTGTAATATAGCTTCATTATTTCACGATCAAAAAAACATATTATACAATGGGATTATTTTCGTTTATTAAAGGAGCTGGCCAAAAGCTATTTGGGAAAAAAAAGGAAGAAGCCGAACCGGTAGAACTCTCCAAGATAGATGCGCTCAAGGCCGAAGTAAAAAGACTGGGTATACCAGTACAGAATCTTGGATTAGAGCTGGCCGAGCAGGTTGTCGTCACTGGATCTACGCAGACTAACGCCGATCGGGAGAAAGTCATCTTAGCGTTAGGTAATGTTGAAGGTATAGCCTGCGTGTCTGATCACATCAAGGTGACTAACCCTGAGCCAGAGTCCACCTTTCATGAAGTAAAAAGCGGTGATACACTTTCTAAAATATCAAAAGAAGTGTATGGTGACCCGATGAAGTACAATGCTATCTTCGAAGCTAATAAGCCTATGCTTGAACATCCTGATAAAATTTATCCGGGACAGATTTTGAGGATACCTGCACAATAAGCAATATCTATCTCTGTAAATAAATATGAAAAAAGGAGCTTGGATTATTCCAAGCTCCTTTAACTTGCTATTGACTGCAATATTAAATATGTGGCAAGCGACTCATATGCCGCATTAAGATCTTTTAAAACCCATAGACAGCAGCCAAGACAAATGACGAAAGTGAGCTACTTTGATCAGTGCCATCTGTGAAGATATCTTCAGAAGCCGCATCCAATCTGAATTCTGGTATAATGGTCAGGCTTCCGACGGAATAATTAGCCGAGACAGTAAAATCTATAACGCTTCCACCATCAATACCTTCGGGTACACCTAAGATGCCTCCCGTGCTATCATCAAAGTACTCTATTCGCGTGCCGATCTTTAAGTTATCGGAAGTAGCGAATTGTAAATAAGCTGCAGCACCGCTGAATAAATCAGACGCCGTCGTGGCATTGACTCCTAGGTAGACAGCTTCTGTGAGATCAAAACCCGCTGTTAAGTCTATCTGAGTAAAGTCGTTTGCACCATCATAGATAAAATTTAGCCAGGCGCCGCCTCCATCAAACTCATATCCTAATTGCGAACCGAGAACATAATCATTATCCATATTAAATTCAGTCATATCCGTCGGGTTAAAAACGCCGACCATTAGACTCAGGCCTCCACCAAGAGAGGCATCCATCTTGAGTCCTGTGTGGGAAAAAGGTCCATAGCTGAACATGTAACTGGTACTGTAATTAAAATTAGCTGTGGGAGAGATCACCTCATAACCAAGGAAAGTATTGAAATTACCTAAGGTGAGGGTCACTGCATCGGACACATTGTAATATGCAAACAGCTGATTGATGATCTGAGAGCTTCCTCCTGGATCCCCTTTCATCTGTTGGTAAAGAGGAGAACCGAATACGGCATCTTCACCCCGAGGACCAAAGACCATATCAGCGGTGAATCCCACTTTCTCTCCTTCGTGAGCGGCTATAAGATTGATCATGCCAAGAGAGAATCCAGGCAAATTGGCAAATGAAGAAGCTGGAGCAATGTTAGAATCACCCCCAAGATTACCTCTAAAGTAAGCATCGACAGAACCTGATAATGAAAAGGTGCTTTCTTCTATCTCTACCTCTTCTACGATAGACTCTTGAGCCTGCAGATTGATGTAGAGTGTGAAATGTAAAACAATTAGAAGTATAAGATTAGTGAATAATTTAGTCATGATTTTTGTTTTAGAGGTTTGTATTGGAATAGAAATCGAGTATTGACAAAAATTATCCTATATTTATTGGAAGATTTTTAGTCACATGAAAATCCAACACTCGATTGCAATAAATTGAGATTAAGCAGCTCCCAAAGGTCGCACCCTGAAGGAGCTGCTTTTTTATATTAGGTATGATGTCATAGCTTATCCATAGGCTGCTAATTCGTGTTCTCCAATATCCAAGCCTATCTCCTCTTCCTCTTCAGAAACCCTGACTCCGAGCGTCATTTTTATGAGAAAAAAGAATAGGAAGGCAAAGGCAAATGTGAAAATTCCCACTGCTGCGATACCAGTCAGCTGAGCTGCAAATGAGCCGCATTCATTACAATCACCGAAGATCGCTACGGCCAGTGTACCCCATATACCGCAAACCAAGTGAACAGAGGTAGCACCCACAGGGTCATCTAATTTAAGCTTATCAAACATGGTCACTGACAATGGAATTATTAGCCCTGCTATAAAGCCAATGATAATGGCATCTGTGATAGACATGATGTCTGCTCCAGCGGTAATACCGACAAGACCACCCAAAATACCGTTCAGCACCATAGATAAATCATATGACCTAAACATCATGTAACTCATGATGAATGCGCCGATAGCCCCAGCAGCAGCGGCGATCGAGGTCGTAGTAAATACGAGTGATGTTAAAGCTGGATCAGCACTAAGCACCGAGCCACCATTGAATCCAAACCATCCAAACCAAAGTAAGAATACTCCGATAGCTGCGAGTGGCATACTGTGCCCTGGAATAGCCCTGATGCCTTTAGATGTGTACTTACCTGTCCTGGGCCCTAAGAGAATGATGCAGGCTAGTGCCGCCCATCCGCCTGCAGAGTGAACCAATGTTGATCCAGCAAAGTCATAGAACCCTAACTGATCTAACCAGCCTCCGCCCCATTTCCAAGAGCCAGTAATAGGATATGAAATAGCTACAAATAGCGTAGCAAATATTAAAAAGGGAACTAATTTTATTCTTTCTGCTACTGCTCCTGAAACAATGGTCGCTCCAGTTGCGGCAAACATGGCTTGGAATATGAAGTCAGACCAGTACGTATAATCTGCATATTCTGCTGTCATACCACCATCCGGCACAGTTAAGCCAAATCCTGCAAAGGCGAAAATCCCTGAACTGTCCTCAGCAAATCCTGGGTACATTAAATTAAATCCGCAAAGGCAATACGTGAGTAAACCAATGGCAATAATCATTGAGTTTTTAAATAGGATGTTAACTACATTTTTACGTTGGACGAAGCCAGACTCTAGGGCTGCGAATCCAAGGTGCATGATAAATACCATAGCGGCAGCTACGAGTATCCATAGATTATTGACGGTGAATTGGCTGAACTCAGCGGCTTCTTGAGCTGTTGCAGCAGCGGCAAGAGCTTCCTCTGCTTTAGCCATTATATTATTTTGCATTTTCTTCTATTTGGGGGTTATCAATATGTTATAGTGCGTCGTGTCCACTTTCTCCAGTTCTTATTCTCATGAATCCTTGTACATCCGTGATGATCACTTTGCCATCGCCTATCCTACCCGTGCGGGCCATGTCCATGATTACTTTCACTGCAGAGTCTACAGTGATGTCGTCTACTACGAGCTCTAATTTTGTTCTGGGTATATAGCCAGAGTCATAGGGGACTCCGCGATAAGTTATTTCGGAGGGCTTTTCCATGCCGTGACCTTTCACTTCAAAAAAAGTAAAAAATTTGACGCCGATGTTGCTTAAGCCTTCTGAAACATCCTCCAGTTTTGATGATCTGATGATTGCTTCGATTTTCTTCATTTTGCTTATGCTTTTTTGGTTCTACTTACAATATTCTACAAGTCTACATGCTAAGGCTCCGCTGCCAGAATTGAAAAATGTTCTTATTGTGATTTACAATGGAATTTTTATCTTTGCAAAGCACTGATATCCAGTATTTTGTATTTCTAATTTTGTTATGCCTATATCACAAACTGACCAACTATTTCGATTGATAAAATCGCTATCAAAAGCAGAAAAGCGGAATTTTACGATATATGCTAAGAGAATACAAAATGCAGAATCACTCAAATTCGTCCAGCTGTTTGAGTTTTTAGAGAAGCAAAAATTGGTTAATGATGATATCATCATAGATGGTATTAAAGAGCTACAAAAATCACAACTCCCTAATCTAAAAAGACATCTGTATAGGCAGATTTTGATCAGCTTGCGCATGATTCATATTCAGCGAAATGCTTCCATTGAGATTCGTGAGTTTTTCGATTATGCAGAAATACTTTATGGTAAAGGCCTGTATCGACAGAGCCTTAAGATTCTACGTAAAGCCCAGCATCAAGCTAGAAAGAATGGTTTCGATATCATTCTATTAGAGATCAACGAATTTAAAAAAGTCATAGAGTCAAGACACATCACACGTACCGGAGCATTGAAAAATAAAGAGTTAGCTCAGGAAGCTCACTCTAAAATTGATGAAGTCTCCATGATGATTAAACTCTCTAACTTAAGGCTGCTTATTCACGGAGAATATATCAGAAATGGGCATATCAGGAATAAGAATGACTACGACCGAATTAAGAAGTATTTCAACTCATTTATGCCAGAATTTAAGCTCAAAGATTTGGGATTCACGGCTAAGATTTATTTGTACCAATCGTATGTGTGGTATTATTACATTCTTCTTGACTTTAGAAAATGTTACAAGTATGCGCTAAAATGGGTTGACACCTGCAAGGCATTCCCACTGGTCATCCATCGAGATCCAGACCTGTTTATGAGGGGGTATCATTATTTATTGACTTCTGCATATAATAACGGGGACTACGACAATTATAAACGGTATCTGCCCGAAGTAGAACAGTATAGAGACCATAACTACACAAAGTTCAATATGAATTCAAAGATTATTTCTTTCATGTATGTACATCATGGACGGATTAATAATTACTTCCTATCCGGGCGATTCAGAGAAGGTGTAGAGATCTTGCCACAGACCTTGAAGCGTATTAATCAATACAGGAAAAATTTGGATGAGCATCGAATACTGGTCTTTTATTTCAAAATCGCTTGGATGTATTTTGGTAATCAGCAACCAGATATCACCATAAACTACCTAAACCGGATTACCAATCGACACATCGCAAATCTCAGAGCAGACATCCAAGGCTACAGCAGACTATTGTTTCTGATGGCTCACTATGATTTAGAGAATTATGATGTGCTCGAATATGTATTCAAAGGAGTGAAGCGATTTTTTGACTCTTACAGTCAAAAGAATAAAGTACAAGAAGTGATTCTTGATTTCTTTAAGGTGATTATGAACTTGCCTCAAGCCGAACATCAAGAGCATTTCGAAATACTGGATAAAGACTTGAAAAAACTGGAGAAGAATACTTATGAAAAACGACCATTTCTATACCTTAATGTGCCAGCGTGGGTACAGAGTAAACTGCTGAGAAAACCTATGGCAGAAATTATCCAAGAGTCTATCACTAATTACTAATGGCAGTTAGTAAATTAATCTCACTTCACCTTAAATACTGATCTTGACCACAGCGAGGAGTCTGACATATTTTCTATCAGATATTCATCTGGGATTAGACTATGAAGGAGAGTCATCGTCTGAGCGAGAGACTATTTTGGTGGATTGGCTTATTAGCATTGAAGACTCTGCTGCTCGAGTTTACTTTGTGGGGGATATTTTCGATTACTGGTTTGAGTATGGTGAGGGTCGGCAGCCCAACTATCCTTTGTTTTTTGGACAATTGAAAGCTATGGTGAGTCTGGGTATTGAGATTCACTTCTTCGCAGGCAATCATGACTTATGGATGCACGGCTATTTTCCAGATAAATATGGATTTAAGGTGTATCACAAGCCTCAGGTTTTGACTTTAAGTAAGCAGGTGTTTTTACTGGCTCATGGAGATGGCTTAGGTAAGGGCGATGATCTCTATAAGCTTTTGAAAAAGCTTATGACTCATTCTGTTACGCAGTGGCTCTATAGCCTATTTCCCGCTAAGCTAGGCTTGTCTATCATGAGATCCGTCAGCCAGAAAAGCCGCCTGCAGCATGTTCAAGATTCTTTTCAATCGTTTGCTCAGGAGAGACTGATACAGTATTGTGAGTCACACGTTGATCGTAAGAAAATCAATTATTTTATATTCGGACATAGACATCTACCTATTAGATATCGTCTACAGCAGTCATCGGCTGAATATATTAATTTAGGAGATTGGATTAAGTATAAATCATACGCCTATTTTGATGGAGTCAGCCTGCATTATTCATTCTTGCAGTCCGAGAGTGAAGCTGAGCTGATCACCAATCATATCTCATAGCTATCACGCAAGGGCTTCCACTTTCAGAGCTTGATCACTTAAACTGTCAAGATATCTGTCTCTTTAGCTGAGAGAATGGCTTCTATTTTTGTGGTGTAGTCCTTTAATAGTGATTCCACTTCTGTCTCTTTTCTTTTACCAGCATCTTCGGGGTATCCATCTTTAACTTCAGATTTAATAACCTCCATCATCTTCTGTCTAGCATTACGTAGTCCTATCTTGGATTCTTCACCAGCAGCTTTGCATTGCCTTACGAGGTCTTTTCTTCGTTCTTCAGTAAGCGGCGGTATACTGATCCTTACGAATTCACCATCATTCATTGGTGTTAGTCCCATGTTCGCTGCGAAGATGGCCTGCTCTATATCTGCCAGAAGAGGTTTTTCCCATGGCTGAATTGAGATGGTCTTCGAGTCGGGGGTAGACACATTAGCCACTTGCGAAAGAGGAGTTGGATTACCATAGTAATTGACCATGATACCGCTAAGCATAGCAGGGCTCGCTTTACCAGCGCGAATTTTTTTTAATTCATCCTGCAGGTGATCTAAAGACTTTGCCATAAGCTGCTTGCCAGCAGCTGCTAAATTATCGATCGTAATTTCCATAGTTATAAATGCTAATGGTTCGTATTGTAATAATAGTATAAAATTCCTAAATCAAAAAGGACTTTACCATTGTCAGTAAAGCCCTTTACGTAGTGTTTTATCGGTAGCTGCTTAGTCTTGTGATCCCATAAATCTGAGCAAGAAATATAAGAACATCACTAATGCTCCTAAAGCTGAAGCGACATATGTCATAGCTGCCCACCAGAGAGCATCCTTGGCACCGTCGTATTCAATACCGTGTGTATTACCTGTCTCATCTAACCAATTCAGAGCTCTGCGACTAGCATCGAATTCAACTGGCAATGTTACTAAGCTAAATAAGGCTGTAGCTCCAAAAGTGAAAACTAATGCTAACATTAACATATTGCCGAGCACGCCTCCTCCTGCAAACATCCCAAACATCATCCCGTAGAAAAGAAACTGTTGAGCTTTGGTGCTAAACTGAACGACTGGCACGAGCGCTGATCTTGTTTTTAGCATAGCGTAGGCCTCTGCGTGCTGGACAGCATGCCCGCACTCGTGAGAAGCTACTGCCGCTGCTGCCACATGTCTTCCTTGAAAGACTTCTGGAGACAGAGCTATAGTTTTAGATCTTGGATTGTAATGATCTGTCAGTGATCCCTGACCCTGCACTATTTTCACGTCTCGGATGTTATAAAATTCCAACATGTCTCTTGCTATCTCAGCTCCTGAATTACCGCTTGATACGCGCATCTGACTGTAATGTTTGAATTTTGACTTTAGTCTGCTACTGATGAGCCAACCGACAAGTGTCACTGCACCTACGATCAGCATATATCCCATGTACATATATCTTATTGTTTTTATTAGTTAATCGATAATATTAAATCCTGTATACTCCCTTAAGACGTCAGGAATATGTATTCCGTTACTTGTCTGATTATTTTCTAATACAGCGGCCATAATTCTTGCTAAACCAAAAGCGCTGCCATTCAGAGAATGTGCCAGCTGGCTTTTACCTTCACTATCCTTAAATCGGCACTTTAGCCGATTAGTCTGGTAAGTTTCAAAGTTGGAAACAGAACTTACTTCCAGCCATTTTTTTTGAGCTAAAGAATAAACTTCAAAATCAAATGTCAAAGCAGAAGTGAATCCAATATCTCCACCACATAAACGCAGAATCCGATATGGTAGTTCCAATTTGTCTAACAGTTGGCCGACTAGTTTCACCATTTTTTGTAGCGTGTCGTAAGAATGATCTGGGTGGGTGATTTGGACTATTTCAACTTTATCAAATTGATGTACACGATTCAGCCCCTTAACGTCAGAGCCGTATGATCCAGCCTCTCTTCTGAAGCACGGAGTGTAGCCCGCCATCTTGATTGGAAAGTCATCCTCCTTAAGAATCACGTCTCTATATAAATTAGTAATGGGCACTTCTGCAGTAGGGATTAGGTATAGATCATCAGCCACAGCGTGGTACATTTGTCCATCTTTGTCTGGGAGCTGGCCCGTGGCTCTGGCAGAGTCCTCATTGACTAATAATGGTGGGATGATCTCCAGATACCCAGCCTTCGTAACCTCATCTAATAGAAAACTGATAAATGATCGCTGTAACCGAGCTCCTTTACCTTTGAAGACCGGGAAGCCTGAACCAGTGATTTTCGCACCCGCCACCATGTCAATAATGTCGTATTTGATCGCCAGGTCCCAGTGTGGAAGGGCATCATCGCCAAGGGACTTTAGCTCGGACTTGCAATCTTCGAATAGTTCATTATCGCTGTCCTCTATCCCTGCGGGAACAGACGTGTGGGTGATATTAGGGATCTGAAGTAGCAGCTCTGATAAGGAGTCCTTCGCTTCACTGAGAGTATCCTGTAATTGCTGCGTTTTCTTTTTAATAGTAGGAATCTCCTGCTTGAGTTGCTCGGCCTCTTCTCTTTCTCCCGATTTGAATAAATCTCCAATTTGCTTTGACAATTGATTAAGCTGAGATAAGAGCTTGTCAAGCTCGGTTTGGGTATTTTTGCGCATGTCGTCGGCACTGATGACTCGGTCCAAAATTGCAATTTTATCATCTGTCCAGTTCCTGATTTTAAGAGATCTGACCACTTTATCCCTCTCATCTCTTATAAATTGGGTTTTTAACATTAACTTTTTTTTACAAAAATATGCTTTTAATATTCAAAATAATATCCTAATTTTGCGTCATCAAAGCACATCTGAGCTAGATTCAATAGCTTGTTTCCATTTGTTTTTCTTAAATCCTTTATTTTAACAAACATTTCTTTTAATACCTCTACTCCAAACCTCATTCATGTACGATATACTACAACTTAATGATATGCTAGTTCCTGAACTAAGGGACATCGCAGATCAGCTGGAACTCAAATCTTACAAAAAACTCAGCAAACAAGAACTCATTTACAAAATCTTAGACGAACAAGCAATAGGCTCCAAAAGCGATACCAAATCAAAAAGTACAGCCAAATCCAGTACCAGCAAGAAGGCCTCTGATAATAAAGATAAACCTGCAGCCAAGCGTTCAAGAGCAAAAAAGCCTAAGAAGGAAGATGAGGTAGATGACACAGCCTCAAAAAGTGATGAAGAGCTGAAAGAGAAAGTGGCTGACAAAACAACTGAAGACAAGAATAAGAAAGAGGATAAGTCAGATAATGCGCCGACTGAATTGAAAGAAGATAAAAAGAGAGAAACTAAGAGAAAAGATGATAACAAGCGCGATGATAAGCGCAGGGATGACAATCGCAACAGCAATAAGCGTGATGACAGCCGAAATGACAATAGACGTGATGACAATAGACGTGATGATAATCGCAATGAAAATCGAAGAGAGAAGAAGAGCAACTTTAATGTCGATTTAGATGGAATCATTGAGGGTGAAGGTGTTTTAGAGATGATGCCCGACGGATTTGGTTTTCTAAGATCATCAGACTATAATTATCTGACATCACCAGATGATATATATGTGTCACCATCCCAGATCAAACTATTTGGACTGAAAACGGGAGATACGGTAAAAGGGGCCATTAGACCTCCTAAGGATGGAGAAAAGTATTTCGCACTACTACGAGTATCTTTGATTAACGGTCTTGATCCTGTCACGATTAGAAGCAGAGTGCCTTTCAAGTATCTGGAGCCAGTATTTCCTAACGAAAAATTCACCCTCAATACTAGCCCGAACGGCAAAGATTTAGGCATTAGAATGATTGACCTATTCGCTCCCATAGGTAAAGGGCAGAGAGGACTTATCGTAGCACAGCCTAAGACCGGTAAGACATTCTTACTGAAGGATGTTGCTAATGCCATTGCTGCGAATCACCCAGAGACATACTTATTGGTATTACTCATCGATGAGCGACCGGAAGAGGTGACTGATATGAAGCGATCAGTTAAAGCCGAGGTTATCGCCTCGACTTTTGATGAGCCAGCTGATAATCATGTAAGAGTAGCTAATATCGTCATAGAGAAAGCAAAGAGGCTAGTAGAATGTGGTCACGATGTCTGTATACTTTTGGACTCTATTACCAGATTGGCCAGAGCTTATAACACTGTAGCACCGTCAAGCGGTAAAGTCCTGTCAGGTGGTGTAGAAGCTAATGCGCTGCAAAAGCCCAAAAAATTCTTTGGTGCCGCCAGAAATATTGAGGATGGCGGGTCATTGACAATTCTTGCGACGGCTTTGACAGAGACTGGTTCTAAAATGGATGATGTCATCTTCGAAGAGTTCAAAGGAACTGGCAATATGGAACTACAACTGGACCGATCCCTGGCGAATAAGCGAGTTTATCCAGCGATAGATCTCACTAAGTCAAGTACCAGGAGAGAAGAATTACTCATGAGTGATGCTATTCTCTCGCGCATGTATGTCCTAAGAAAACATTTAGCCGATATGAAACCTCATGAGGCGATGGACTTTTTGAAAAAACAAATGGCAGGTACGTCCAACAACGAAGAGTTCTTAGTTACAATGAATAGCTAATAGAATAGGAATTGAGAGTGCGAATCAGTATTTTTGCGCCTCTTTTAAAAGATCTTAAAATAATAGACTTATGAAGTGTCTATTTGTGTTTGACTAAGGCTTTAATCTCAGAAACAAGCTTTACTCTCTTCGCATAGTGCTTCAGATGTAAAATTTAATTATATGAAACGTACATTTCAACCTTCAAGAAGAAAAAGATCTAACAAGCACGGCTTCAGATCAAGAATGGCTACTAAAAATGGAAGAAAAGTACTTGCCAGAAGAAGAGCAAAGGGTAGAGCAAAGCTATCTGTGTCTGACGAGAGAGGAGCTAAGTAAGCTGCAACCACAAGATCAAAATTACCAGCCATAGATGATTCCGACTATGGCAGAATATTCCCTATCCAAAAAGGAGAGACTGACGAGCAAGAAGCATATTGAGTTGCTTTTTGCTAAAGGTAAATCAATCTATAAATACCCTGTCAAGTGCATGTATCTCAAAGAACAAGAGATAAATGTGCCAGTCAAAGTAGCGGTGACCGTCCCTAAAAGGATATTTAAAAGGGCCGTAGACCGTAATATGCTCAAGCGTAGACTCAGAGAATCTTATCGAAAACACAAGAACATTATTTCTAGACACGATGAAGCATCAGGACTGATACTGATGCTCATCTACGTGTCAAAAGAAACGGAAAATTCAAGTGTCATAGAAAAAGCTGTAGCGCACATTTTGAGTCAAATGTGAAAAAGTTTAGGAAAGTGGCCTCATATATATCGGCAACTTTCGCTTTATTAAATTGGAATAATCTGAATTGTAGATAGTAATCTGCTGCTTCATTTTCCGTGTGATAGACATTAATCTTCGATGCTCTACATGATTCTAAGCCCATCTCACGAGCTTATAAATTTACTAAGACTCAGATAGCCATAAATATTAGATTTTATTAAAAGCATAATGGCGATGCGCTAACTACAACCGGCACAAATGGCCATGCTTCTTCAGCCATTCTTCCTTTTCTTCATAATTAGGCATAACATCTCGGACGATCTTCCAAAATCTGGGTGAGTGATTCATTTCCACGAGATGAGCTAATTCATGAATAAAGACGTAATCTTGAACTTCTCGCGGTGCCAATAATAGCCTTGTCGAAATATTGATATTGGAGCTGGAAGAGCAGCTACCCCAATTACTCGTGTTGTATTTCAGCCTAACAGCTTTGATATCTTTCTGAAAGTAAGCCTTATTGAGGGCCAGAATCCTCTGTGCTACATCTGCGGTGCAGTCCATAGCGATTAACCTTCTAACTAATTTTGTGATAACCGATTGATTTTGATTATCACTGAGATCACGATTTAATTTGAGATAAAGTGTGTCTCCAATCACCCTACCAGAACTGGTCTTTCTTTTTTCAATAGATAAGCTCAGCCGATACATTTTACCAGTAATATGTATCAGATCGCCATCATCATACTTCTTAGTGATAAATTTATCCAGAATGGTAGAATTATTAGCTAGCTGTTTTTCTATCCAATTTTTAGCCCAGTCTATGTGCTGTTGCAACATGCTATCGGTGACCATAGTCGGCACTCTGAGAATCAAGTTCTTTTTGCCGATAGACACCCTGACTGAAGCTCTACGTTCTCGATAGATAACTAAAGGCACCTCCTGGCCTATGAGTTCAAGCTTATAGGTACCTAACTTAGCCATGCTTTTCTTCGAATGACTTCATCACATCCACCAGTACTTGCACACCTTGTTGAGGCATAGCATTATAGATAGAAGCGCGAAAACCACCTACAGATCTATGACCTTTGATTCCTACGCATCCCGCTGCAGCGCACTGCTCCAAGAATTCGTCCATTAATGATTCGTTATTCAGAAGAAAACATACATTCATCAGTGATCTGTCTTCATGCTCTGCTGTACCGACAAATAGAGTATTGCGATCTATTTCGTCATAGAGTAATTTAGCTTTCGACTCGTTTTTCTTCGCTATGCCTTCTACACCACCGTGCTTCTTTAGCCATCGCATCGTAAGCATGCTGACATATATCGCAAATACTGGAGGCGTGTTGAAGGAGGAGTCTTTTGCAATATGAGTATTGTAGTCCAACATAGTAGGCACTTCTCTAGAAGTTCTCGCGAGAAATTCTTTGTTGAGAATAACAAGCGTCGCTCCAGCTGGCCCAAGATTTTTTTGAGCACCCGCGTATATCAGCCCGAATTTTGACATGTCTATCGGTTTGCTGAATATATCAGATGACATATCGCAGATGTATTTGACATCAGAATCTGGAAAGCCTTGATACTGGGTACCAAATATGGTGTTGTTACTAGTGAGGTGAAGGTATTTTAGGTCACTATCTATTTGATAGGCCTTAGGTATATAGTTATAATTCTTATCCTTGGATGAAGCTGTTAGCTCCGCATGTCCAAACCTTTTAGCTTCTTTAAAAGCCTTCGTAGACCAGCTCCCTGTGTCTATATAGCCTGCTCTCTCATTATCACCGAGAAAGTTCATTGCTGTCATGAAGAACTGGCTGCTAGCTCCACCCTGTAAAAAGACTACCTCATAATCATCACTCAAATGCAGCAATTCATATACTGATGACTTAGCCTCTTCCATAATGTCGGCCACCTCTTTAGACCTGTGTGACACCTCTAATAAGGAGAGGCCTGTATCACCTATTTCTAAGGCAGACTTAGCTGCTTGCTCGATCACTTCTTGAGGCAGTATGGCTGGACCTGCGTAAAAATTATACTTCTTCATTAGTTTGCGTTTTAGGACTCAAGGGCTATCAGAGAATAAATAGAATTCAACATCAACCACCTGAATGGTATCATAAGTAGCACCGAAAAGATTTTTTAGTTTACATTTTATAACTCACTGATTCTTAATAAAGAATTAAGCACTGACCTCAATCTGGTCGGAGTTGACTATCTATGTCATAGACGTATTAAAAGTTTGGATATCGCGCTGCAAAAGTATATTTATGCTTTGACAAATGCATTTACGAGCTCGACTATTTTAGTCCTTTTTGTAAATTAAATTTAAACCTGTCATCTCATGCGGTGGCTGGATACCTAATATGCTTAATAAGGTGGGGGCGATATCCGCCAGTCTACCAGATCTAATGCTATCATCAGGTGATCCGCCAACATGAATGATAGGTACTGGATTAGTGGTGTGAGCCGTGTGAGCCGAACCATCTTCATTCTTCATGATATCAGCATTACCATGATCCGCGATGATGATCATTTCATACCCATGTTCTAAGCAGCTTTGCGTCAGTTGTTTTAGACATATGTCAACCGTCTGAGCTGCTATCATAGCTGCTGCAAAGTCTCCCGTATGACCTACCATGTCTGTGTTTGCGTAGTTCAGGCAGATGAAATCTGGCTGGTGTGTATTAATGCGGTCCACTATCTGATCAGTCACTTCTGCGGCACTCATCTCCGGCTGTAGATCATAGGTCGCTACCTTAGGTGAGGGCACTAAGATGCGATCCTCACCAATAAATACATTTTCTCTGCCTCCAGAAAAGAAGAAAGTGACGTGAGGATATTTTTCTGTTTCGGCAATTCTCACTTGAGTCATACCAGCATCAGCGACAACTTCGCCAAGCGTATTTTTAAGATTATCTTTTGTGAAGAGGGCCTTAACTCCTTGATAAGCCTCATCATAAGTAGTCATCGTGCCGTAGTTGATGTCGAGCTTAGTCATATGCTGATCTGGCATATCTATTTGAGTCAAAACTTGGGTGATTTGACGAGGCCTATCCGTCCTATAATTGAAACAGATGACAGTATCTCCATTCTTTATGGCATGAACCATATCATCTTCAACTGACCTAAGCATGATAGCATGCATAAATTCGTCAGTGATGCCTTCCTTGTATGCTTCTTCAATAATCTTTAATGGATCAGTAGTATAATGATCGGCCTTAGCATTGACCAAGAGATCATAAGCTTTTTTTGTTCTTTCCCACCTAGTGTCTCGATCCATGGCATAATACCTACCTATGATTGATGATAGTTCTACATTAAGATTTTTGATATGGTCGAGTATCTCTACCAAATAGGCTTTCCCACCATGGGGCGAGGTATCTCTTCCATCTAAGAAGGCATGGATATAGGTCTCTCCTACGCCAGACTCGTGACATGCCTCACATAGGGATTTCAGGTGATTGATGTGTGAGTGGACACCACCATCAGAGAGGAGGCCGATGAGATGAACTTTTTTGCCATTGCTTTTGGCTTTGCTGAGTAACTCCTGCAATACGTCGTTTTGCTTAAATTCCCCGTCTCTGATGGACTTATTGATCTTGGTAAAATCTTGATACACCACTCTACCAGCACCAATATTAAGGTGACCTACTTCCGAGTTGCCCATTTGACCCTCTGGTAGTCCTACGTCCTCTCCATAGGTGATCATGGTGGAGTGCGCATAATTAGCGAGTAAGGAGTCGAAAAAAGGTGTGTCAGCCTGTGCCAAGGCATCCACTTCAGGATTTTGGCCAAGGCCCCATCCATCTAAAATGACCAGTACTGCTTTGCTCATATGATATATATTGTGATTTTAGCTTTAGCATAAAGTTGCTGAAAATTCTCTCAATAAGCGTAATTTTGTTTAACTAAGGCTAACAGAATGACGAAGTATTTATACCTAAGACTAATTTTTATATGCTTCATTCTGGGATGGTATAGCTGTGACTCTTCTGCGCAAAAGACTGATCCAGGTATTGACGCACTCCTAGAGTTAAACACCAGCTATCTATTACAACACTCTGAAAATACGATGAACGTATCAATTGACCAGAACAATAAAATGGATGATAAGAAGACGGCGATACAGTCAGTTATAAATTTTATGCGTGAACGGTCATTCTCCAAATATACCATCAGACATAGGGGCAACTCTGCCGATGGTGCACAGCATTACATCATCGCTAACTTATCATCTGTTCAAGGTACTTATAGGTTGTTTCTGCACTATTCATATCAATCTAAGCGAATTAAGGAGATAAGATTGATTAAGCCATGAGCTTCAATTATATCAGCTGAACTACCAATCTAATGAGTATTAATTACCTCCTATATGAATGTTACATAGGCATGTTCAGTAGTAGTAATTAAATTCAGAAGTAAGAGAACTGTTGGTCAAGCTGATATGACTTTGACACCTTTAGGTCAAAATCTGTACAAATACTTGGGTATAATTTAATTCTGTCAAATACCTTTTAGGTTGCTTTTTATCAAGATTAGATTCGTTACCCCGTTTATTGCCAAAAACCCATAAAAGCGAGGTAATATTTCAGTGTAAACGTGTTCAAATTAAATCAAGACTATCAATTAATAGACTAAACTTTCCATATGAATAAGGTCTTATTTGTAAAAATCTCTTTAATATCGTAAAGGGATTTTTAGAAGTGGCGGCTGCCTGCCAGGTACCCAAGACTGAATGGTCCTGTAGGGAATTCAATGT
>ENA-ORXR01000776-ORXR01000776.1-marine-metagenome-genome-assembly--contig:-NODE-776-length-39053-cov-5.938424_pt1 | contig 39053 bp, 37 predicted proteins | sample MGYA00237866_ERZ511479 | MGnify/ENA metagenome assembly ERZ511479
CTGTCTCCGCAGAAGAGCTCTCGGAAATGGTGCGCACATGGACGAAAAACAAGGTTGAGCGCGACGCCGCTTAGGACGCTAAGTTTAAGTCTGGGTTTGGCCATTTTTGGCCACTCTTATCCATTCGATTAAGGCGAGAAGACTCGCAACTCCGCCCAGAACGGCGCAGACGATAAAGGCTTTTGCAAAGCCTTCTTCTTCAATTATGGCCCCTATAGTCGGGCGGCCCAAAACACCAAGCAACATCACTAACGAGACGAGTAAGGCATATTGAACGGCGGCGTACTCTTTATTCACAATTGATGAGAGGTAAGCGATGGAAGCTGCGCTGGCGAGACCAACAGCTATGTTCTCGGCGAAAATAACGGTTGTTAACCGCGCCATTCTAACATCAAGATTGAAGAATCCAAAGAGATGGTCAAGCTGCAAAAAACCCAGTGCCGCATCAGTAAAGCTAGCATCTAAAGCTAAATCGGCGAAAAGTAGATTTGTGGCAGCGGCAAGAACGGCCCCAACGAAAAAAACCGGCATACGTCCAAAACGTAACATCGCCAACCCGCCCAGTGCAATACCCACAATTGTTGCGATGACGCCCATAAATTTGGATGCAAAGCCAACTTCTGTCAGCGTATGCCCAAGAGCTCCGTAATTTTCGCCAAGATAAAATGGATAAGCAAAGCCGCCCCAGATTAAATCTGTGAAGCGGTATGAAAGCACGACGGCTAGAACCAGAATAGCCGCCCATTTCAAGCGCCCGATGAGTTCCATCATGGGCTCAAGTATGGCCTCGTAGAGTATCTTGAACAGCGGAGGTAAATGATTTGCAGCGTCTAATTCAATATGGGATTGCCGATTATTGAGCCAATTTAATACGGCTGAAACCACGCCTAGCCAAATGACGGTTACGCCAATCACCCAAGGGCCCTGATAGCGTATAAAGCTTCTGGCGCTGTAATTTTCAGGATCTGTGAGTGCGCCGTGCATAAAGTTAGCAATCATGTAAAAGCCAATGCCCCAGCCTAGAATAATTAAGAGAATACCGACCAATCTTTGACGGCTTGATAGGTGTTTACCTTGGCGCAAATTATTTTCTGAAGATTCCAAATGTTGCTCTGTAGTCAAGCTTGGCCTAGCTATAACGACCCCGATTATTGTAAGGCCCATCAGCGCCGTCCCGCTGAAGAACGTCAATTTCCAGCCAATATGATCGGCAACTATCAGAGCTACAAATCCACCCATAAGGGAGGCAATTCGGTATCCAAATTGTTCAACAGTAGACAGAATATCTAAATGGGTATCATCCCGGGCAACCTCAATCCGCCAAGCAGCCAAGACAATATCGAAGCTGGCCGAAAGCACGGCAATAATCACAGATATCAAACCAATGCGGCCAAGGTTATTTGGCGGATTTGCAAATGAAAGCGCCAGAAGTCCAAGTGTAATTAAAACCAGTAGCAGGAACATTAAAAAACGACGGGGACCTGTCTTAAGCCCAAAAGGCGTGCGCCGACTTTGTAGAGCAGCGGCCCACATGAATTTAAAGGCATAAGCCAGAAAAGCCCAAGACAAAAGCCCGATGGCTACAGGTTTTACATCAGCCGTTGTGAGCCAAGCGTTTAGCGTTCCCCCAACGGCAACATAGGGCAAGCCTGACGCTAACCCTAATATCAACATCGCTAAAACTTGGCGATCTGTCACAGCGGCCTTGAGCGCCTGACGAGTTGAAATTTTTTCGGGTGTTTTAACTGACATGAAAACCTTTGCTTTGCCGCACCTTACGAAGGGACTTGTAAAATGCAAGCAAAGTCAGGAGATTCAAGCCTTGCATCACAGAGCGTTATTCGCCAATTTGCGCCGGTTATGAACGCCCCCGTCAATACCGATAAAAAGGCCCATAAGGTGACGCCTATGATGGCGCAGTTTTTGGGTATCAAGGCTGAGGCGGGACCTGATGTTTTGCTGTTTTACCGCATGGGTGATTTTTATGAGCTGTTCTTTGATGATGCTGTAAAAGCGGCTGAAGCGCTTGATATTGCGCTGACAAAACGGGGCAAGCATAATGGCGAGGATATTGCCATGTGCGGCGTGCCTGTCCATTCGTCCGAGACCTATTTACAGCGCTTGATCAAAAAGGGGTTTCGGGTCGCCGTCTGTGAGCAAACAGAAAGTCCGGCGGAAGCGAAAAAACGCGGCTATAAATCGGTCGTCAATCGCGCCATCGTCCGTGTCGTCACGCCAGGCACCTTAACCGAAGATACGCTTTTAGATGCGCGCGGGCGTAACCTTATTCTTGCACTATCTAAGACATTGGCGGGAGATTTTGCTTTGGCATGGGCGGATATTTCTGACGGCTTATTTTATGTCTGTGATGTCCCGGCCGCCAGATTGCCAAGCGAATTATCCGCGCTTAGTCCGCGCGAAACTTTGCTGCCCGAGAGCCTGTATCAAACGCCTGATTTTATGGCAGGATTGCCTTTATCCGGCACGGCTTTAACCCCTCAGCCCTCGACAAAATTCGATGTGCGCTCAGGGAAGCGCCGTCTGAAAGAGCGTTTTGACGTTAAAAGTCTCGACGGGTTTGGAGATTTTTCCAAAGCTGAAATTTCTGCTGCAGGAGCGCTGCTGGATTATCTGGAGCTGACCCAAGCAGGAAACCCCGTTCAACTCTCGCCGCCGCAGCGCCGCGTGGCGAGCGGCTATATGGCAATTGATCCGGCCACACGCCTGAGCCTTGAAATTGACCGCACACAAAAGGGTAAAAAGTCAGGCTCGCTTTTATCCGTAATCGATAAGACGGTGACAGGGCCGGGGGCGCGGCTTTTAGGCGACAGGCTCGCGCGTCCTTTAGTCGATGTTAGCGAGATTAATCAGCGTCTTGAAGCGGTAAGTTTTTTTGAAGTTCAAACTGATATGCGCAGCCAATTAAGGGCCCTGCTGAAAGAGACAGGCGATATGGCCCGCGCCATTAGCCGTATCGCGCTTGGTCGCGGCGGCCCGCGCGATGTGCTCACATTGGGACGGGGCCTCAAACAAGGCGAGCAATTGGGCGCTTTATTTGCGCGCTCGCCTGATATGGACGTGCCGCCCAATACGTCCCGCACCTTATCGCAATTAAGTCTGTCGGATAAAGGTGAGCTGGCTAAATTTGCCTCGGACATCGCCAAAGCGTTTCAACCCGATGTGCCGATGATGGCTCGCGACGGGAGTTTCATTGCCCCGAATTGGCGTCCTGAACTGGATGAGCTTAAAAAGCTGCGCGATGATAGCCGCCGTATTGTGGCGGGATTGCAAGCCGATTATGCCAAGGCGGCTAAGGTCGCCACGCTTAAAATTAAACATAATAATGTTCTGGGTTATTTTGTCGAAGTCACACCAAAATATGCGGATGCGATGCTGAATAAAGGCCCAGAGAGTCAATTCATTCACCGCCAAACTTTGGGCAGTTGCGTGCGCTTTACGACAACGGAACTCGCAGAGCTGGATTCAAAAATATCGGGGGCGGGGGATAAAGCCCTTGCGCTGGAGCTTGAAATCTTTTCCGAATTTGTCACCCGCGCTGCGAGCTTTGCGGAACCCATACGGGCGGCGGCTAACGCTTTGGCGCAACTGGATGTTCAGACAGCTTTGGCTGAGTGGGCGGTTGACCACAATGCTGTGAGACCAGTCGTGGATGAGAGCCTTGATTTTGAAATAAAAGGCGGGCGTCACCCCGTTGTAGAAGCGGCGCTGAAAAAAGCCGGCGAGGCGGGTTTTACGGCTAATGATTGTGCCTTGGATGCTAGCCTGACAACTGCGCCGCGCTTGACGCTAATTACCGGGCCGAACATGGCGGGTAAATCGACCTATCTTCGGCAAAACGCGCTTATGTATATTCTGGCCCAAGCGGGTAGTTTTGTGCCTGCGGCCTCTGCGCATATTGGCGTGGCCGACAGTCTCTTTTCTAGGGTAGGGGCGTCGGATGATTTATCACAAGGCCGTTCAACCTTCATGATTGAGATGATTGAGACGGCGGCGATTTTAAACCAAGCGACAGAGCGCACATTTGTTATCTTGGATGAAATCGGCCGCGGAACCGCTACCTTTGATGGATTGTCCATTGCTTGGGCGGCGGCCGAGCATTTACATGCGGTCAATAAATCCCGCGCTTTATTCGCAACGCATTACCATGAGCTCACGGATTTGATTGAGAATTTGGACGGGGCGAGTAATGCCAGTCTTCGCGCCAAAGAATGGGATGGCGATCTTGTGTTCTTGCATGACGTTCGCCCCGGGGCGGCGGATAAATCTTATGGCGTTCAAGTCGCGAAATTGGCGGGTCTTCCGCCTACAGCGGTTGCGCGGGCGCGTGAGGTTTTAAATAAATTAGAAGCCGATCATGACGGGCAAAAAGATAGCCTTGGCGCGCTCCCGCTTTTCACAGCGGCTCCTGCGCCTCAAACCGCGAAACCGTCAGAGATTGAATTGGCTATCAAAGCGCTGAACGTCGATGAGCTTTCGCCCCGCGCAGCGCTCGACTTAATTTATGATTTAAAAGAAAAGCTGAATTAGATGGCCCGCAAAGCGAAAAGCAAAGCCAAAAGTAAAGCTAAGAATAGAGCAAAAACTGTTGTCATTCCCGCGCGTATAAATGCGCCTGACAGCGGCATTGATATGGCGCAATTGAAAGCAAAATTAATTGCCGCTTTGAAAGGTGATAAAGATTCGAGATCAGAGGTGTTGGAACTTTTAAAGTCAACATTGGAGACGGCTAAAAAATTAGCTCAAACCCGGTTTGAGGCGGGCCGCTTGGGCGGGTTGGAAACAGCGCGCCTGATCGCTTCCATCCATGATGATATAATCATGGCGCTTTTTGATTTTACGATGACCCATATTGCGCAGGTTTCAAACCCAACAAAATCAGAACGCATGTCGCTCTGCGCCGTCGGCGGATATGGGCGCGGGGAAATGGCGCCTGAGTCCGACGTCGATTTATTATTTCTTATCGCCGATAAAAAAGGCTCGCCGCACGTAGAAAAAGTCACAGAATATATGCTCTATATGCTCTGGGATTTAGGCATCAAAGTTGGCCATGCGGTGCGCACCGTTGATCAGTCCATTAAGCTGGCAAAGGAAGACCAAACAATTCTGACGGCTTTGCTCGATTTGCGATATCTCTGCGGCGATGAAGATCTTGCCAAAAATCTCTACACCAAATTTCGCAAGGATATTACTAAGGGCAAAGGTCGCGCCTATATTGCATCCAAGCTTGCTGAGCGTGATGCCCGGCATGAGCGCGAGGGTAATTCGCGTTACGTGATTGAGCCCAATGTCAAAGAAGGCAAAGGCGGCTTGCGCGACCTTCACGCGCTCTATTGGATTGCAAGGTTTCTGGATAAGGACGGCAAAATTAATGATGCCCAGCACCCGCAAAGTTATGTTGAAATGGGTTTGTTTGATGAAAGGGCCGCGACGCGCTTTGTTCACGCGGCAGATTTTCTCTGGCGCACACGTATTTGGCTGCATTACGCGTCCGGGCGTCCGAATGAGAGCCTGAGTTTTGATAAGCAAACGGTTTTGGCGCGAAAGATGGGATATGCCTCAGGGCCGGTAGAAGTCGCCGTTGAGAAATTCATGCGCGAATATTTTACCAACGCTAAAGAGGTTGGCGCTTTGACGCGTATCGCTTGTGCAAAGCTTGAAGCTGAAAAAGCTATTCGCTTGCCCAGAGGATTGGATGTGTTTCTCCCCAATTCACGGCGCAATATCAAGAACACAGATTTTCTCCTCGATCATGGGCGCTTGATGTTTTCAGATCCGCTTCAAATCAAAGAGAAACCCTCAATGATTCTTCAGCTCTTTGAAACGGCGGGGCGAAGAAATCTGGATATTCACCCTGACGCTTTCAGCGCAATCGATTACCGGCGAAATCTAATGGATAATGATTTTCGGCGCAGTCCTGAAAATTCAATAATCTTTCAGAAAATATTGCTAGGGGCGAGAGCGCCTTATGCGACGTTAAAAGCGATGAATGAAGCTGGCGTGCTTGGGCGTTATTTAATTGAATTTGGCGGGATTGTCGCGCGTACGCAATTTAACATGCACCATGCTTATACCGTTGATGAACACACCTTACGGCTGGTTGATAATTTTCATAATATTCTCTCGGGTATCATGGAAAAAGAACATCCGATCTCCACAAAGATTGTCAGCGACTTTACCGAAGAGCAGAAGCTTATTTTGTATCTGACCTGCCTGCTTCACGACACTGGGAAAGGGCATGGCGACCAATGTATTGAAGGCGCGCAATTAGGCCGCCGCGCTTGTCGCCGATTGGGTGTGAATCAAAATGTAACGGATACGGTGGCGTGGCTTATTCGGCGTCACCTTGATATGAGCGAAACCGCCCAGCGCCGTGATATTTCAGATCCTGAGACCATAGCCGAATTTGCTGAACTCGTCGGCTCCCAAGACCGCTTGGATATGCTGACAGTCTTAACCACAGTTGACATTCGCGCTGTCGGGCCCGGTATTTGGAATGATTGGAAAGGGGCTTTGCTGCGCAATCTCTATCACTCTACCGAAGCCTATCTGGAGGGGCATGCTGAACTGGCCCCTGTCTCGCGCGCAGCAGCGGCAAGGGAGCAGCTTCGCGAAAAACTCTCTCCTGAGATGGCTCAGCGGATTGCGCCAATTACCTCTGAACTGGGGACAAATTATTGGCTTAATTTTGATATGGCAGATCTTATCCGTCATGCGCGATTCTTTGATCAAAGTCTTGAAGCGGGGCATGATACAGCGGTTCAAACGCGCCGCGACCGCCCGCGTGATATTACAGAGCTGTGGGTAATGACACGTGATCGCGTTCAATTATTTGCCGACATTACCCATGCGATTTCTGCCTGCGGGGCGTCGATTATTGGCGCGCGTTTGCATACGGGTGAAGGTGGCCGAGTGATGAATGTCTTTTATCTTCAAAACCCTGATGGCCATGCTTTTGGACGGCAAAGTGATCACGCGCTGGAAACGCTGCGCCGCCGCGCACGTAAAGCCGTTAAAGGCGAAATGGACGGCATGACAATTCCTGCGCCGATTAAATCCCGCCGCGCAGGCGCTATTCCGGTTAGGTCAAAAGTTAAATATCTCGACTCGGCGTCTGGCGATGCGATTATTATCGAAATGGAAGGTCGTGACAGACCTGGCCTTTTGCATCAATTGGCCGAAACTCTGCGAGATGCAAACCTTGATGTGCTCTCGGCCCACATTGAAGTTGTCGGTACAACTGCGATTAATACCTTTTATGTGCGCTGCCGCGATGATGACGAAGGACTGCCTGAAAAACGCCGCAAAGTCCTGCGCAAAGTCCTTCTCAATGTTCTTGAAACCAAAAAACCAGAAAAAAAAGCGGCGTAAAACCTCATGAGGCTCTTAAAATCAACCGCGATTATAGGTTCGCTGACATTGGTCAGCCGCCTCTTAGGACTCGTGCGCGATGTTTTAATTGCGCGGTTCCTTGGCGCGGGGCTTGTTTCTGATGCGTTTTTTACAGCCTTTAAACTGCCTAATGTTTTTCGCCGCATGTTCGCCGAAGGCGCGTTTAACGCGGCTTTTGTTCCGCTTTATGCGCGCCGCATCGAGGAAGAGGGGGAGCAGGCCGCAGATGAATTTGCCAAAGAGGCTATGGCGGCGCTCTTCGTCATGGTGGCAGGGATTGTTATATTGTTCGAGCTGACCATGCCGTGGTCGCTGTCGATTATTGGCTACGGGCTGGATAAGGCCGTCGATCCTGAAGTGGGTATCAGTCCTTATTATCTGGCTGTGGTTTATGCGCAGATCACCATGCCATATTTAATTTTCATGTCTATGACGGCGTTGTTTTCAGGGATTTTAAATACGCGCAATCATTTCGCTTTGGCCGCCGCCGTTCCAATTGTGCTGAATGTTTTTATGATAAGCGCGCTCTTTACGGCGGGTCTAGCTGATTGGGGACAGCGCTATATCGGCTATATCCTCTCAGCCGCGATTACGGTTTCAGGCTTTGTGCAAATGGGTTTTGTGATTTGGGGTTGTAAGAAAGCGGGCGTGAAAGTGGGCTTTAAACGCCCGCGCCTCACAGCTGGCGTAAAACGGCTTGTAATTTTAGGTGTGCCGGGACTACTCTCGGCAGGCATTACTCAGATTAATTTACTGGTCAGCCATTCGATTGCGACGATGCAAAAAGGTGCGGCGTCTTGGCTAACTTACGCGGATAGGCTTTATCAACTCCCGCTTGGTATGATTGGAATAGCGATGGGCGTGGCTCTGCTGCCCGCTTTGTCACGCCGCCTTCGCGCTGGAGATCAAACGGGCGCGCGGACAACGCTAAACCGCGCGATTGAAATTGCGGCCTTTCTAACACTGCCCGCGGCCTTTGCTTTGGCAGTTATTCCGCAATTTCTCATTGGCGGTTTGTTTGAACGGGGCGCCTTTACGGCTGAGACGACTGAGCAAGTGGCGTTAGCTTTGCGTATGTTCGCTTACGGTCTCCCTGCCTTTGTCATGCTGAAAATTTTAACTCCCGCTTTTTTTGCCCGCGAAGACACAAAAACACCCATGATATTTGCTGGCGTTTCTGCCCTGATAAATGTAACCTTGGGCGTCTATCTGTTTTTCACAATCGGGTTTTACGGACTGGCCTTAGCAACGTCTGTGGCGGCATGGGTCAATGTCGTCTGTTTGGTGTGGTTGCTTCTCAAGGATGAGAGTTTCACCCCTGACACACGGCTACTGTCACGCATTCCGCGTATTGTTTTATCCAGCGCGGCGATGGCCGTGGCGCTTATTGCGATTGCAACGCCCGCCGCAAAATATCTAACGGGCCATTTTGCGAAAGACTTTATAGTTCTGGGCGCAGTCTGCGGGGTTGGCTTTGTCATCTATGCCGCAGCGGCCGCCCTCTTGCGGGCCTTTGATATGAGTGATATCCGCGACGCCCTGAAACGGAGTTAGGCTAAGCGCCTAAAATGCAAATGAGCGAACAAAAGTATAGCGGCCCTAAACGGATATTTTCTGGCATTCAGCCCTCGGGCGATATGCATTTGGGCAATTACCTCGGCGCGATTAAGAAATTCGTCGATTTGCAAGACGACAATGAATGTCTTTATTGCATCGTTGATTTGCATGCCATTACCGTGTGGCAGGACCCGAAATTACTGCCTGAACAAACGCGCCACATCGCGGCGGCCTATCTGGCCTCAGGTGTCGATCCGGCCAAAGCGATTGTTTATAACCAGTCCGCCGTTCGTGCCCATACGGAGCTGGCGTGGTATTTCAACTGTGTGGCCCGCGTGGGTTGGCTTGATCGTATGACGCAGTTTAAGGACAAAGCTGGAAAAAATTCCGAGAAAATGTCTGTTGGACTTTATGATTATCCTGTGCTGCAAGCAGCTGATATTTTGGCCTTTAAAGCGACCCATGTTCCCGTAGGCGAAGATCAAAAACAGCATTTGGAACTCTCGCGTGATATTGCGGCCAAGTTTAATCACGACTTTAATATACCAAATTTCTTCCCACAGCCGGAGCCTATGATAAAAGGCCCCGGCGCGCGTGTGATGTCATTACGCGACGGGACGGCGAAAATGTCTAAATCAGACCCCTCAGATAATTCCCGTATTAACCTGACGGATGACTCGGATAAAATTTCCAAGAAAATCCGTAAAGCCAAGACGGATGCGGGCGTGATTCCTGAAACGCTTAAAGAGCTTGAAGACCGCCCCGAAGTCGCCAATCTTGTCGGCATCTATGCGGCGCTGTCGGGCATGACGGATGAGCAGGTTCTCGGCCAATATGCGGGCGAGGGCTTTGGCGTCTTTAAACCCGCGCTCGCGGACTTAACGGTTGAAAAAATGAGTCCGATTACGGATTTGATGAATCGTTACCTCGCTGACCCAGAAGAGCTGAACCGTATCCTCGCAAACGCTTCAGATAAAGCGGCGGAAATTGCCGATCCGATTGTCGCGGATGTGCGTAAAATCATTGGTTTCTGCGGAGCTTAATATGAAGAAAATTCTAACCGTCATTGCGGCTATAAGTCTTACGGCCTGTGCCGCAGAGATGAACCACGGCAAGGGCGATGTGTCTCATGCCGCTCATCAAATGGATGAAGGCATTGTGATTTCCTCGGCGCGTGTGCTGCCGCCCTTTCCGGGGCGCGATACAGCGGCGGGTTATATGTCGATTACCAATCACAGCAAAAGCGATGATCGCTTAGTCTCTGTGACGAGCCCCATTAGCGGCGCTGTCGAAATTCATAATCACATCCAAGAAGACGGCGTTATGAAAATGCGTCAAGTGGACGGGATCGAGATTAAAGCGGGCGAAACCGTTGAGCTTAAGCCTGGCAGCTTTCATCTTATGATGTTCAAAGCTGAATTGCCTGACGGCCAAGACGATGTATCCCTAACGCTAAATTATGAAAACGCTCCGTCCGTGACAATGATTGTCCCGCTGGAAGGTAGGGGCGGTAAAATGGAGGACCACTCGGGCCATTAAATTAATTCCTGTCATACCGTCAGCGCCACGCGCTGTGTCGGTATGACATGTTTAGAGAATTGTCAGCGAAACTTAACGGGCTTCCCAGCCGCTTTTAACGTCTCAATCCGCGCTTGCTCTTTGCGAAAATTTTCATAACGCTCGTCAATCGTCGGATGGGTTTTTGAGACTTTTTGAGACTCTGCATGAGGGTGCGAGGTGTCTTTCCAATAGCTGATAGCATGGTCAATATCATATCCAGCATTGCTCATAAGTACGAGCGCCATACGGTCAGCTTTCAATTCCAAAGCTTTTTCTTTGCGCTGATGTCCTTTAATCGCATGGGACATTTCATGGGCGATTATCAGCGCTAAATTGACATCATCCGGCACAGTTTTCATCAGCTCTGAGGTAATGATAATTTGCTTTCCATCCGTATGGCCGTTGATTTTTTCATTGAAAAAAACATTGGCGGGATAATCGCAAATTGTTTCAGGGCTGACCTCGATATCTATGCGCTTCTCGCCCCGCATGACTTTCAGCTCTGTGCTGTCTTGTTTAAAGGCATTTTGCGTCGCGACTTTGAAAAAACGCTGCACTGTAAAACCGCCCGGCATATAAGCGCCGTTAATGCCGATTACTTTATCGCCAATTTTCAGCCCCGCGCTGTCTGCAGGAGAGCCTTTGCGAATGGTACGCACCGAGAGGCGGTCTGTTGCGTCTATAAGCACTTCAGCAAAGGGCTGCAGGCTCGGTTGATAATCCGAAATTGTGTGGACGGTCATGCCAATATCGCGCCGCGTGCGCGGGCAAAGGTTAGTATTGGCCTTAAAGAGCGGCGCGGCGACATCTTGCAGACGCGCATTATAGCTTTGGTGTTCTTCCAAGATTTGCGCAAAGGCCAATTCATTCTTCGTCTGCGGAATATAATCTGCCGCGAGAGAAGACCCTGCTACACAAAGCCCGGCTAAGCAAAGAAGGGTGCGTTTCACGACTTTTTTTCCGCCGCTTTAAAATTCGGAATGAGCGGCTGTCCGGCGGCTTGCTTAGCTTTTATCTCTTCGCGCGTCGCCGCAATGGACAGATATCGGTTAGGATAGGTCGGATGAGTTTTAGCCTGCGCGACATATTTCGGATTGGTAACCGCTAATCTGCGCCAGAAGTCCTCAACGCCTTCAGGGCTGTAACCTGCCCGCACCATATAATACATCCCGACATAATCTGACTCGGACTCAAAGGGGCGTGTAAAACGTGTTCCGCCAAAGGAGAGGATGAAATTCGTCACAATTTTGGGAATATGTCCCATCGTATTATGGCCAAGTTCATGGCCGACAATCAAGGCCAACTCGTCATCATTTTTAACAAAATTCATCATGCCGGTGGTCATGGTGATATGACGCCCATCCGCATAAGCATTGATGGTGGAAGTCTGCGCTAGCCGAACCTTATAGCCGCAGACCGTTTCAGACCTGAGCGTGACGGGTATCTCTTGGCCATCTCGCCTGACTTGGATGTTTCCGCCCTCGTTAAGCAAGGCCTGAAACGCATTGCTAGTGGGGGTCGTAACTTTGCCTTTGGAGGTTAAAAACTGATCCCCGACTTTGAGCCCCGCCGCCTCTGCCGCAGAGCCGTTGACGATAAGGCCTATGGAGGGCTCGTCTGTGGCTCCAAGCTCGCGTTTGGCCGCAGGCCGCAAGGCTTTGGAATAGCTTTTCAGGCTATGCATCATCACGCCAATATCTTGCCGCGTTTTGGGGCACAGCTCTGTATTGGCTTTCAGAACAGGCAGGGCGACTTGCATAAGGCGCTGTTGCTGACGCTCCATATCGTCAAATGCCATGACTTCCTGGCGCGTTTGTTCGCCCGATAATTGAGGCGCTGTAATGTCGGGCAGCCGTGTGGAGACGTTGGCGCATCCACCTAAGGTTAAAGCTACGAGTAAAATTCTCATATCCCATGATGCAAATCATGGAGCGGCGCGTCAATGCACCTCTTGCACACGCAGCTGTGAAAGCCCATATGAGCGGGGTAATAGGAGACAGCTATGTTTATCCAGACAGAAGACACACCCAATCCCGCCACGCTGAAATTTTTGCCTGGCAAAGATGTAACCGGCGAAGGACAGCCGCCTGTCGAAATCGCGCGCGGCGGTGATGTCTCGGGCGCGCCTCTGGCGGAAATGCTGTTTATGATTCCAGATGTGACGCGCGTGTTTTTTGGCGCGGATTATATTTCTGTCACCAAAGGCGATGACGCGCAGTGGAAGCATCTGAAACCCGCCGTGCTTGGCGCGATTATGGATTTCTATGTCGCGGGCGGTCAGCCGCTGGTCGACCAACTGCAATCAGGTGATGTCGAAGAGCGCGTCTATGAAGGCGAGACGCTGGAAATTGTCGAACAGATTAAAGAGCTGATTGAGCTGCGCGTTCGGCCTGCCGTGGCGCAAGATGGCGGCGATATTGTGTTTAAGCATTTCGATGATGAAGACGGCTCGGTCTATTTGGAAATGCGCGGTGCCTGTGCGGGCTGTCCCAGTTCGACCATGACGTTAAAATCTGGGATTGAGAACTTACTGAAACACTATGTGCCTGAAGTGACCCGCGTGGAGCAATACGCTCACTAATGATAATTTTAGGTCTTGATACAACAGGGCCGAACTGCTCTGCGGCACTGGTCGATACGGCTAAAGTCCTCGCCTATAAATCTGAAAACATAGGACGCGGCCATGCCGAGCGCCTTGCGCCTATGGTGGGAGAGGTTTTGGCTGAGGCGAAACTGACAGCAAAAGACATTGATAAAATTGCCGTCTGTACGGGTCCGGGGAGTTTTACAGGGTTGCGTGTGGCATTGGCCTTTGCCAAAGGCTTTGCTTTGCCGCGCAAATTACCCGTTGTCGGATTATCGTCTCTGGCGATGTGGGCCGCGCAAGCTGATCCTGAAGGGCAGAAAAACGTCATTGCCGTGGCTGATGTTAGGCGAGGGGAATTATGTTGGAGCGCGGTCTTTAAAGGCCAAGTCGCCGAAGGGGTCGTCACGCAAAAGGCCGAGGCTGCGCGAGAAATTTTCAAGACTCTCAATCCAGACATCATTATCGAAGACGACATTGTGGATGCTCGCAGGCTGGCTTGGCTCGGCGCGGAACTTTCGCCTAAAGACTATCCTGCCGTTCCGCTTTATTCACGCGGTCCCGATGCGAAATTGCCGGGCGGTATTGATCCCAAATGATACGCGCATTGAATGCCACAGACGCAGCGCGCATGGCAGAGATTCATGCGCTATCTTTTTTCAAGGGCTGGGATGAGGCGGATATGGGCGCGCATATTCAAAAAGATATGTGCTTTGGCTTTGGCCGCCCGCTTGAGGGGTTTATCATTCTAAGCTCCGCCGCTGACCAAGCTGAAATTCTCACCATTGCCACAGATCCGCTGCGCCGCCGCAAAGGTATTGCACGCGCCTTGCTAGAGATAGCTAAGACTGAGTTGACAGAGAACGGCGTCGATATGCTGTTCCTGGAAGTGGCCGAAGATAACGAGGCCGCGCGCAACTTTTACAAAGGAGCTGATTTTGAGCCCATTGGCCGCCGCCCCGCTTATTATAAACGAGAGAAGGGCCGGGTCGCCGCGATTACTTATCGCAAACGCCTTGCCGCCAATGACCGAGTCGGTTAGATAGAGACCATGGGAAGTTGGATAGCCAAAAAATGCGCCGAACGCGGCCTCAGAATGACAGACCAGCGTAAGGTGATTGCCAAGGTCTTATCGGACGCGGATGATCACCCCGATGCCGAGGAGCTCTACGCGCGCGCCTCTGCCATGGATCCAAAAATATCCCTCGCCACAGTCTACCGCACAGTGCGCCTCTTTTCCGAAGCGGGCATTATCGAAACTCATGATTTCCGTGATGGCCGCGCCCGTTATGAAACTGCGGATGATGATCATCACGATCACCTCATCGATGTCACGACTGGCGATGTCATAGAATTCGTCGATGACGAGATAGAAGAGCTACAGCATAAAATCGCGAAAAAGCTCGGCTATGAGCTAGTGGACCACAGGCTTGAGCTTTACGGGAAGAAGATAAAGTAAGAACCGTGACTATTTTTGACTTTGTTTCAAAGTTTTTCCATCAATTCTACTTGGTGTCATCTTTGTAAATGCATTAGTTAAGTGGGTAAGAGGAAGACCGCTTCGTGCGGAATTTCCAGAGCGCAAGCGTAGCTAGCTTCGTATCATCACTTGGTTTATTGGTTATACCGCTCTGATTAGCCTTTTCGAGCAATTTGAATTTTTGAATAATTCTCAAGCGTCAATATTTGAATTTTTGAAGTTCGATTCAATCGGTCACGCGAAAACCTACTTAATTTTCCCCTAAAACGCTAATTTGGCATCTGACTTGCATCGTTTCCCTTGTATTAACCAGGAGGGATAGAAGATGTCTCAACTTAAGAAATTTGCTCTGAAAATGGGCGTGCTTGGCCTTGTCTTATGGGGCGGCTATAGCTGGGTGAGCCATTCACCTGAACGGTCTGAAACAGCAGCGGTCACGACCAATGTGGTTGTCGAAACAACACTGGATAAAAGCGATTTGGCTTTGGACGCCTCAGGCGAGTGGATTGACACGAAAGTCACGATCGCCGCTGATGCTTGGGATCGTGTTGATCTGAAGGGCAAAGTCGGTGATTTACAGGATAATGCCAAACCCATCGGCAAAATAATCAAGAAAAAGGTCGATCCAAACAATATTCCGGGCGTGAAAGCGGCGGGATGGATGGACGGTCACACCTCTTTCCCGGCCATGCTTTTGCTCTTAGTGGCAGGTATTATGCTCTCAATGATGGCACTCGCCAGCCCATCTTCGCTGAGCGGTGGTCGTCACTAATCTATCAATTAGGAATGTAGGGGATTCTATCTAAAGTGATAATCTCCGCCATATCTCAAATTAATTAAGTCTTAAAACTCATCTAAGTTATAGCTCAATGCCCTCATAAGAGTTGATTGTGACTGTGTCTGCAGATGAGTGCTTAAGGTGTCTTATCCTTACAGTAATCTATTTATGTAATATTATCCTCTATTGCTCCTCTTAATTGCGGAGTGTTTTTAGTGAGTATCCGTCTAAATGGCGGATATCGGCATTAAATTACAGGGACATTTCCCTATGGTTTGGAGGACTGGTGATGTCTAAATCAAAGGCATTAATTTTAAAAATAGCCGTATTAGGTCTCATCATTTGGGGGGGGTCTAAATGGGTTGGGCTTACGCCTGAGCGGAGTGCTGCCATGGCCGTCACAACTGAAACTGCGATAGACACAACGCTAGACAAAACAGGAGCGGCGCTAAATGCTTCAGGGGAGTGGGTTGATGGTAAGGTTGTGAGTGCTTCTGACGCTTGGGAGCGTGCAGATTTAAAAGGGAAGGTCAATGACTTGCAAGATGAAGCCAAACCTATTGGAAAAGTTATCAAAAACAAAGTTGATCCGAATAAAATTCCGGGCGTTAAAGCTACAAGCTGGTTGAATGGCCGTACGTCTTTTGCGGCTATACTTCTATTTTTTGTTGGCGGTTCCATGCTGTTTTTGATGGGATTTGCGGGTCCCTCCTCACTTAGTGGGGGGCGTGATTAGCATTCGTCAAAGGACTTGCGGCAAGATAAATCTGCGCCTATAGCCCCGCTCACAACTAATGTGAGCTAAAAAATGACCGTCCTGTTACCGCGCGATGAAAACGCGTCCCGTAACGTTGACGCTCCTAAGTCTGCGAAAGCAGCTGCGGACGGCAATGTTACTTTAAATAAATCCCGAGATATAAATGTGCCTGTCGTTGCGAAAAGCAGCGATGTGTCACTTAACAAGAACACCAAAAAAGTCTTTATCAAGACCTACGGTTGCCAGATGAATGTCTATGACAGCGAGCGCATGGCCGATGTGCTTGCGCCGATTGGCTACGCCCCTATTGATGCTCCTGATGAGGCTGACCTTGTTATCCTCAATACGTGCCATATCCGCGAGAAGGCGGCCGAGAAAGTCTATTCAGAGCTGGGCCGTATTCGCCAGCATAAAGAAAAGAACAAGCCCGATATGAAAGTCGCTGTGGCGGGCTGTGTCGCCCAAGCCGAAGGCGAAGAAATTATGCGCCGTGCCCCTGTGGTGGATATGGTGCTTGGCCCGCAGACTTATCATAAGCTCCCAGAAATGATTGCCAAGGTCCATCGCGGCACGGGGGATGTGCTCGAGACTGAATTTGATACGTTGGAAAAATTCGACCAATTGCCAGAGACGCGGCAAGCGAAAGGCTTTTCAAGCTTCCTAACTATCCAAGAAGGCTGCGATAAATTCTGCACATTTTGTGTCGTGCCTTATACGCGCGGCGCTGAAGTCTCCCGTCCTGTTAGCCAGATTGTGGCTGAGGCGCGGAACCTCGCATCGCAAGGCGTCAGAGAGATTACGCTGATTGGACAGAACGTAGATGCTTATCATGCCGCCGCGCCCGATGCTAGCGAGTGGGGATTGGGCGAGTTGATTAAACATGTCGCGCTCATTGGCGGGATTGACCGCCTGCGTTTCACCACCTCTCATCCGCGCGATATGGATGACGCCTTGATTGCGACATTGGGCGAGGAGACGAAGCTCATGCCTTATCTGCATCTGCCGATACAGGCGGGCAGTAATAAAGTTCTCCACGCCATGAACCGTGGTCATACTTATGATGAGTATAAAACGCTCATCGCGAAAATTCGCGCCGCGCGGCCTGATATTGCGCTCTCGGGTGATTTTATCGTCGGCTTCCCCGGCGAGACCGAGGCTGACTTTGAACAAACGATGAGATGCGTTGAAGAGATTGGGTATGCGAGTAGCTTTAGTTTCAAATATTCCATCCGCCCAGGAACGCCGGGCGCCTCTATGCCGCGCCAAGTGCCCGAAGATGTAAAATCCGAGCGCCTGAAACGCTTGCAGGATTTGCTCTACACGCAGCAAATGGCTTTCAACAAATCTCTCATCGGACGGACATTAGATGTGCTCGTCGAAAATGGTGGCCGCGATGACGGACAACTCTTTGGCCGCAGTCCTTATTTGCAGGGCACCCATTTCGACGGCGATGAAAGCTTAGTCGGGCAAATCGTGCCCGTGCTGATTATAGGCGCAGGGCGGAACTCGCTTACGGGTGAGTTAGTTTAAACAATGTCTTTAAGTGAGTATGAGGACAAACTTCTATCTAATGTTGAAGAGCATAGCTGGCAAGCGAGCCATGTTTTCGACCCAAAAGGAAATAACCCCGACTTCACTTATTCTGTGGGATTTACAAAATCCCTAGATATGCCTGAGTTTATCATTTTTGGTTTAAACAGAGACCTTATGCATAACATGCTTTGGGAAATATATCATCAATTGAAAGCTGGGACTATTCCTGCAGATGGTATGCGTTGGCAAGGTTTGGTGGAAGGGTTTGATTGTATTAGTAAAAAAGCTGACCATCCTGATTTGTTTAAAGAATATACAACATCAGCTAATTGGCTTTGGAAGCATCAAAAGCGAGAAGGTCATCCGGAAATTTACCAAATGGTTTGGCCTGGTGCGCAGCAAGGTTTATTTCCGTGGGAGGAGGGGTGTGACCCTTACGTTATAAGTCAGCAGCCGCCTCTTTGGCCACAGTCTTCACCTTCATAAAAGTTGTTTGGAACTCAAACGGGAGCCTATCAGCATGACTCCACCATCCCCTTGCGTTCAAACCCCATTCCGCTTAGCTACGCTCCATGCAAGATTCATTAGAAAATGCCGCCGACGCGGTAAAAGCTGTAGCTAGTCAAGATTACCAAGAAACCCTCTCCTCCTTGCAGAGTTGGGCCAGCGTTAAGCTTGATCAACTAATGTCGGTTTCGACGCTTTGGCAGATACTGATTATTTTAGCGGCCATCGCCATAGGATGGCTGATGTCCCGAAAGCCAAAGAAGAGCCTGAAGTCTACCGTCAATAAACGTGAAAATCACGATGTTATGTATCGTATTTATTACGCCATAGAAGGTGTGCTCTGGCCTCTCTTTACGGTGATAGTTCTTTGGATTGCTTTATTTACGTTCCGCGCATCTGACATGCCTCGCGATCTTTTGCGCATTGCCGCGAGTCTGACTAATGCCGGTATTATCGTAAGGCTACTAACGCGAAATATGACAAAGGGGCCTTTGCGCACACTCATATCTTTTGTCTCATGGGGCATTGCCGCGCTTTATATTTTAAAGCTGCTTAACCCCGTCATGGCGACGATGGAAGCGGCAGCTGTGGTCGTTGGCGGCACGCGCGTCTCTTTCCTGCAGGTCGTCACCAGTTTCGTTGTCGCGTGTTTTGCGCTCTGGTTCGGACGTGTGGCCGGAGACGCGGTGCAAACACAAGTGCGCTCTACCGATCGCCTCACGCCGTCTATGGCTGGGCTGCTCGGGCAAGTCGCTAAGATTGGCTTGATGATTTTGGCGGTTATTATTGCGCTGGGTTCCGTTGGTATTCCGCTGACAGCCTTTGCTTTCTTCTCAGGCGCGATTGCCTTTGGTGTCGGTTTTGGCCTGCAGTCAATTTTCTCTAACTTTATTTCTGGTATTATTATCCTGTTTGAGAAATCGATTAAAGTCGGCGACTTCATTGAACTGCAATCCGGCGTGACGGGACAAGTGCGCGAGATTAATATTCGCTCCACGCTTGTGACAACAAATGACTCCGTTGATATTTTGGTTCCCAATGAAGAGTTTATCAAATCTCAAGTCATTAACTGGACCTTGCGCGACCCGCGCCGCCGCTTACGGATTGATTTTGGCGTGGCTTACGGCACAGATAAAGAGCTCGTCAAAAAGGCGGGCCTCGAAGCCGCCGCCGCCGTTGAGTGGACCGATAAAAGTGAAAAGCAAACACCGCCCGCCGTTTGGTTGGTTGAATTTGGGGACTCAAGCTTGAATTACCAGCTCGTCGTCTGGCTGGTTCAAGAGGCGGTCTCCAAGCCTGCGCGGATAAAAGCGGATTATAATTGGGCACTTCATACGGCGCTTGAGAAATATAATTTGGAAATTCCGTTCCCGCAGCGCGATCTGAATATTCGACAGCCCGCAGAAATCACTGTGCATATGGCGGATAAATTAAAAGGTAAGTGAATGGGCCTAGCCTTTTAAGGCAGAAGTCCCTATCTACGTCCAATGAGTAAACAAACTGAGATTTTTGAATTTGCCGATGCGGATTTAGTGCGCAAGCTTTGCGGGCCCAATCACGCCAATCTCGCGCTGATTGAGGACGCCTTTGGTGTCTATATCGAAGCGCCAGGCAATGCTGTGCATATCAATGGAGATACTCCAAGCCGTGCGCGGGCTGGTGAGTTGATTAAAGAGATTTACCAGCGGCTTGAGCGCGGCTGGCCTTGCGGAATATCTGATATACGTGCGCTGATTAAGGCGATGGGTAAAGGTAAGGTCAAAGCCGCTGCCGTGGATGCGATTATTCCCTTTCCGCGCCGCAGCCCGATTGTGCCTAAAACCCCGCGCCAGGAAAAATTCATTCATGCCATGCGCGACGAGACAATTTGCTTTGGCGTTGGCCCTGCCGGGACGGGTAAAACATTTTTGGCGACAGCTTACGGCGCGTCATTATTAGCGCGCGGCGAGATTGCGCGTTTTATCGCCTGCCGTCCTGCGGTGGAAGCGGGTGAACGGCTCGGTTTTCTCCCGGGCGATCTTAATGAGAAAGTGGACCCCTACATGCAGCCTATCTGGGATGCGCTTCATATGGTTTTAGGCCGCGACGAAGTGGATCGCCGCCGCGCCTCAGGTGATATCGAAGTTGCGCCGCTTGCTTTTATGCGCGGACGGACTTTGTCTGACGCCTTTGTCGTGATCGACGAAGCCCAAAATGCGACAATCCCGCAAATGAAAATGGTGCTGACACGTTTGGGTGAGCGCGCAAAATATGCGGTGACCGGTGACCCCAGCCAATCAGATTTGCCGCACGGCGTGACATCGGGGCTCGCGCATGCGCTGTCTATTCTCAAAGGTATTAAGGGCATTGATCAAATCGTCTTTGAAGCTTCTGACGTGGTGCGCCATCCTTTGGTCGGTAAAATCGTCAATGCTTATGAGAAAGACTCAAAGAGCGTCTAATTTGTGCCCAAACTTCCCTTTAATATGGATATCGCTGTTCAGTTTGAAGACTGGCACAAAGAAATTTCGGATTTTGATGCCTTGGCGCGGGCAGCAATCTTGCAAATTCTTGAAACTTTAAGGTCTCCCACATTAGGGGAGCTTAGCCTCGCCTTTGTGAGCGACTCTGACATCCGCAAACTTAACCGTGATTATCGCCATAAGGACAGCCCCACCAATGTGTTATCCTTCCCTGATGAGGGACCCGCGCCGTTGCTTGGGGACATCGTCTTGGCGCTGGAAACAATTCGGCGCGAAGCCGCCGAGAAAGCCATTTCCATAGAGGCGCATGTATCGCATCTGATCATACATGGCTTTTTGCACTTACAAGGCTATGACCATGAAACTGAGGCCACCGCCGCAGATATGGAAGCGCTTGAAATAACAGCGCTGACCGCTTTGAATATTGACAATCCCTATGAAATTCGTGACTGATAAAATATAATGAGTACAGATGACAATTCGCTGGGGCTTCTCGGTAAATTATTCAAGCGGAGCGCAGATGCGCCCTCTGGTGAGGATTCTGACTCTGTCAGTGTAAAAGATCATGAACTTTCCAAAGAGGAAATGGTTGATGCGGCTGAACGCTTTCACCTCATCACGGTTGAAGACGTCATGGTCCCGCGCGCCGATATTGTTGCAGTCGATAAAGCAGCCACGCTGACCGAGCTTTCCGTCACTTTCAAAGAGGCGGGGCATTCGCGCCTACCTGTTTATAATGATACACTCGATGAGCCTTTAGGCATGGTGCACATTAAAGACGTCATGCCTTATCTGATGTTTGATGCCAGAGGCCGCAATGGGAAAACCTATCCTAATAAAAAGGTCATCCAATATATTCGCCGCCCCGTTCTCTTCGTCCCGCCTTCAATGCTTGCGCAGGATCTGTTGAAGCGTATGCAGGCCCGCCGAACACATATGGCAATTGTGGTAGATGAATATGGCGGCACAGACGGCATTGTAACGATTGAAGACCTCATTGAGGAAATTGTCGGCGAAATTGACGACGAGCATGACGATATTGATCCTGAAATTCAAATCGTGACAAATGCAGGTGGGCGCTCAGTCTGGGAAGCGGATGCGCGCACGGATATAGATGATTTTGAAAAAGCCTTGGGGCGCGATTTTGCGACCGCTGACGAGGAAGACGACGTTGACACACTTGGCGGCCTTGTCTTTACTTTGGCGGGACGTGTGCCAGAACGCGGCGAAATTATCCGTCATCCTGACGGAATTGAATTTGAAGTTATTGACGCAGATCCGCGCCGTGTAAAACGCCTGCGGATTAATGATACGCGCCGGCGCGCTCAACCCGCTGCGCAATAATGCCAGCCCCGCCCGTTAAAGCCCCCAGCGTTTTACTTAAGACGACGGGATGGGGTGGCCGCTTTGTCGGACTCGTGCTTGGTGCCGTGGCTGTCTTGGGACAAGCCCCGCTGCACTTTTGGCCGCTGACGGTTCTCTGCCTATCTATTTTATTGGCTCGGTTGAAATGGGCTTCAGGTGCAGAGCGTAGGGGCCGCGCGGGTTTTAGTGCTAGCTTTTGGTTTGCCTTTGGGTATTTCATGGCGGGCACCTATTGGATTGGCTCCGCCTTTATCGCGCGGGGGCCGGAGTTTATTCCCATCATGCCTCCAATGATCTTAGGGCTGGGTGTCGTGCTTGCCTTTTTCTGGGGGCTGGCTGGGGCCGCTTTTACCAAACTTCGTCTTAAAGGTATTATGTCCTTACTGGCCTTTATTTCGTTTTTCTTTTTAGCTGAATTTGCGCGAGGACATTTATTTGGGGGCTTCCCATGGAATTTACCTGGATATATTTTTGAGGGAGGCAAGGCCATGTCACAAGCAGCCTCAATTGTGGGGGTTTATGGCCTGACATTTTTTGTCTTTCTGCTCAGCGCGCTTTTATACCTTGTCCTATTTTCAGAAAAACGCCTTGAACCTTTACTGGCGCTTGCCCTCGCTTCTGGAGGTGTTTTTACCTACGGAACATTGCGCTTGAATAAGGCGCAAATCGATTATGTTGAGGACGTCACGCTCAGATTGGTGCAGGTGCGCTTTAGGCAAAAGGATAAGTTTAACCCTGAAAAATCCATAGACATCGTCAACCAATTTCTTACGCAATCTGTCACTCCGGGGATTGAAAATGTCACGCATATTATTTGGCCAGAGGGAGCCGTAAACGGGCTTGCAATTGAAAACGAAGCCTTACTCAATGCGATGGGGCGGGAGCTAACAGACGTTACCGAGACTCCGCCAGTCTGGCTTTTAAATTCCCTACGAAATGAAATGCGGCCACACCCTAAAACGGGGGGCGTAATTGATGATTATTATAACACTTCTGCCGCGATTACGTATAACGCGCGAGGCATTCCAGCTGTGGCAGTTTATAATGATAAGAAACATCTTGTGCCCTTTGGGGAATTTATTCCTGGCGGCAAGTGGATGGAAATGAAAAATGTTCCGGTTATCTCTACATCATTATTATCTATTTCTGCGGCCCCTAAGAAATATAATGCTGACTTCCCGGGATTGCCGCGTTTGAGTCCACAAATTTGTTATGAAATTATATTTTCAGGCTTCACACCACATCCCAAAAACGAGGCTGGGCCGCGATGGATATTAAATCAATCTAACGATGCCTGGTATGGGAACAGCTTTGGCCCGCTACAGCATTCCAACATGGCAAGTTACCGCGCAATTGAAGAGGGACTACCTGTCGTTAGAGCGGCGTCAAATGGGATAACAGGCATCATTGATTCCTATGGCCGCTACGAAGGAAAACTTGGACCCAAAGATACTGGAGTTATTGATGCGTCATTGCCGAAACCACTAGCGCCACCCTTTTTCTCTAGGCGCATTAATTACCTTCTGCTCTTGATAAATTTATTAACAGCTTTATGGTGTGCGCGTGAAAGTGGGGGCCTGGGTTCTCGTTTTTTACTTAAAAGTTCGACCTGATACTTTGGTGGGGGCACCAACGGTACTGAACGTTACAGGAAAAAGATATGAATAAGCACGCACCGCGTTCGCCTAATCCTATAGACATACATGTCGGCACGAGGGTTCGCCTTCGACGGCAAGTTATGAAAATGAGCCAAGAGAAACTTGGCGACCAATTAGGCGTTACTTTTCAACAAGTTCAAAAATACGAGCGCGGCGCTAACCGCGTTGGCGCAAGCCGTCTTTGGAAAATGTCACAAGTCTTAGACGTCCCTGTTGGGTTCTTCTTTGACGGTTTGGGCCAAGTTGGCGCGGCGACAGAATTTGCCGAAGATGACCAATTGCCAATCGTTTATGATTTCATCAACAGTACTGACGGTGTTAATCTCGCTAAAGCTGTGTCGCAAATTAAGAATAAAGCGGTTCGCCGCCAAATTCTTGAACTCGCACGATCTTTAGCGAAAGATGCTGCTAGTCAAGATGAAGACTAAAATACGTCCTCTATCGGTGGTCTCTGACATTTAAGTCTGGAAAAATGGCGCGTGGCTTTTTAAAGGCTAGGCATGTTTAATCGTGAGACAAATTCATTTCGCACGTTTGGGCGGGCCAAGGGAAAACCCTTAAGTCCCGCGCAAACTGCGCTCATGCAGAGGGAGTTCCCTAAAATTGATTTTGGCCCAGCTGTAAAGGCGAGGCGCAATCCGATTGCGGGTATTAAGCGGCCGGTTTGGCTTGAGGTCGGTTTTGGCGGGGCAGAGCACCTCATCTGGCAAGCTGAACATAATCCGTCGGTAACTTTGTTGGGCGTAGAGCCGTTTCTTAATGGCGTTGTCAAAGCCGTAAGAGGGTTGGTCGATAAAGATCTAGTAAATATTCGCCTGCACCGCGGCGATGCGCGCGATGTGTTGCGCCTTCTACCGGATCAGAGTTTGGACTGTGTTTTTGTGCTTTTTCCCGATCCTTGGCACAAAGCCCGCCATAATAAACGCCGTATCATCAATATGGAATTCCTAGAGGAGCTTCACCGCGTGATTGTGCCAGGCGGGAAGTTTCGCTTTGGATGTGACATTATTGATTATGTGGATTGGACGCTCACGCGGGTGAAGCGCCATGGCGGTTTTGACTGGCCCGCCACAGCGCAGGAGCAATGGCGCGTGAGGCCTGAAGATTGGCCATCAACGCGCTATTTGGAAAAAGCTCTGCGCGAAGGCCGCAGCGGACATTTCTTCGAGTTTATTAGACTTTAATTTGTAGGCCCAGCCGGCCCTCTCCCCCCTCCCGACCACCCAATTAGTTTACCCTGTGGGTGGTCGGGAGGGGGGAGAGGGCTGGAGCCGAATTTTCTCAGCCCTGGAAGGGCTGTGAATAAAAAGAAAACCTCTTGCCAAACCCTTAACAGCCGCCTATATGCACTCAACAATAACACGCCCTAAGCGCACAAAGCTTAGTAGGCGGCTCCAAAAGGGGCCGTTTTTTTTATGCTTAAACGCAGGGCAAAACAGAAATGCAAACAGACGCCTAGATGAAAACAAAAACGCATACAGATGAACGTATTCTCGCAATTGCAGACCCTATCGCTAAAGATATGGGTCTGAACATTGTGCGTGTGCGCGTGCAATCCGGTCGTCGTAAAACTGTGCAGATTATGGCGGAGCGCATCAGCGATGGTTTGCTAGGTATTGATGAATGCGAAAATCTGTCACGTGAATTAACCGCGACGCTGGATGTAGAAGATCCGATACATGACCCCTTCATTCTCGAAGTGTCTTCGCCGGGGATGGAGCGTCCTTTGACCGCACTCGAAGACTTTAAACATTATGCCGGATATAAAGCGCGGGTTGACCTTGACCGCTTAGTCGAGGGCCGGAAACGCTTTCGCGGGACGCTGGCGGGCATTGACGGTAAAAATATTGATATTGATTTGGACGGCGAAGACGAGACGGCTCAGATTCCATTTGATTGGATTTCCGAAGCGAAACTTTTGATCACCGATGAGCTTATCAAGGCTGGAAAAGAGGCCAAAGATGCCGCTTATAATAATTTAGACAATAAACCTGACACACCGGAAAACGAATAGGAGACCCTTATGTCCACTGCCGGAATTAGCGCCAATAAATTAGAGCTTCTGCAAATTGCCAAAGCTGTGGCTGACGAGAAATCGATTGATAAAGAAATCGTTTTGGAGGCCATTGAAGAGGCCATTCAAAAGGCCGCCCGTATGCGTTACGGTGCAGAGCTGGATATTCGTGCCAAGCTTGACCCTGTGACGGGTGAGCAGTCCCTTCGCCGTGTCGTTACGGTTATGGAAGATGAAGAGATTGACAATGATGCGACCCAAACTAATTTAGCCACCGCGAAGCTTGACTACCCAGACGCTGAAATCGGCTATGAGATTACAACAATCCTTCCGCCGCTGGAATTTGGCCGCGTCCAAGCACAAATGTCCAAACAAATCATTATGGGTAAAATTCGTGATGCAGAACGTGCCCGTCAATATGAAGAATATAAAGACCGTGTCGGCGAAATCATCAACGGTATTGTTAAGCGCGTTGAATATGGCCACATCATTGTCGATCTAGGCCGCGCCGAAGGCGTTATTCGCCGTGATCAAGCTCTGCCGCGTGAAAATGTCAAAGGCGGTGACCGTATCCGCGCTTATATTATGGATGTGCGCGAAGAACCTCGTGGGTCTCAGATTTTCCTCTCGCGCGCCCATCCGCAATTCATGGCGCAACTCTTTGCTCAAGAAGTGCCGGAAGTTTACGAAGGTATTATCCAAATCGTCGCTGTCGCCCGTGACCCTGGCTCTCGTGCAAAAATAGCGGTTTATTCAAATGACGGTTCTATCGACCCTGTCGGCGCTTGTGTGGGTATGCGCGGTTCGCGTGTTCAGGCTGTTGTTAACGAGCTGCAAGGCGAACGTATCGACATCATTCCGTTTACCGAAGATGCTGCGACATTCATCGTTAATGCGCTGCAACCCGCTGAAGTGGCTAAAGTTGTTATCGACGAATCCAATGACCGTATTGAAGTTGTTGTGCCTGATGAGCAGCTCTCGCTTGCCATTGGCCGCCGCGGCCAAAATGTGCGTCTCGCCTCCCAGCTTTCCGGCTGGGCGATTGATATTTTGACAGAAGAGCAAGAATCAGAGCGCCGCCAAATCGAATTTAAAGAGCGCTCAGAGCTGTTCATGACAGGCCTTGATGTTGACGAAATGATTGCACAGCTTCTTGTCTCCGAGGGATTCCAGACGATGGAAGAAGTCGGATATGTTGCGCTTGACGATTTGACCTCTATTGAAGGCTTTGACGACGAAACAGCTGAAGAGCTGCAAACGCGGGCTCGCGAATACCTCGAAAAACTCGCCAAAGAGCAAGACGAAACGCGTAAGGCCGCAGGCGTTCATGATGAAGTCCTCGAGATTGAAGGCGTCACACTGCCAATGGCGGTTGCGTTTGGTGAAAACGAAGTGCTCTCTGTCGAAGATGTGGCGGGCCTCGTTCCAGATGATCTGCGAGGCTATACCGAAGTTAAAAACGGCGAGAAAATCCACGAAGAAGGTATGCTGGAAAGTTTCAAGCTCAGCGAAGACGATGCCACGATGTTGATTATGCAAGCCCGCGTTAAAGCTGGCTGGATTGACGAAAGTGTACTCGTTGTTGAGGAAGAGGAAGTCGAAGAGGTTGAGGTGGATGAAAATGCTGCCCCGACAGCGGAAGACGTTTTCGGATAGGCCTTTTAATTGACACAAGCCCCCACCATATCACCAGAGCAGGACTCGCCTGAGCAAGACGAATTTGGTCCTGACCGACGCGGCCATAAACCGCTGGAACGGCGCTGCTTGGCCAGCGGGGAAACACGTAACCCCGTCAGTATGGTGCGTTTTGTTTTGAATCCTGCCGGTGTTGTCACGCCGGATATACAGGGTAAATTACCTGGTCGCGGCGTGTGGGTTAGCAGTGACCGTAAGTCACTGGAAAAAGTGATTGCACAGAAAAGCTTCGCGAGAGGCTTTAAAGGCAAGGCGAAAGTCGAAGGTAATTTGACTGCTTTGACGGAGAGCCTTTTAGTTCGACGTGTATTGGGCCTGATTACGATGGCGCGCAAAGCGGGACAAATTGCGCTAGGCTTTGACCAAGTGCAATCTATGGCCCGCGAGGCTGCGATTGCGTTTCGCATCGAAGCCTCTGATGGGTCTAAAGACGGGCGAGGTAAAATTCGTACCTTGGCCAAGGCCATGAACCGTGAGCAAGAGTTGCCGGATCCGATTGTTATCGGCTGCTTTACGGCGGATGAAATCGGCCAAGCTTTGGCACGAGACTCCATCGTCCATGCATCGATTAAGCCAGGTAAATTGGCGAAGTCACTGCGCAGGGACGTGATGCGCTTATCAGGTTTTCGGGAGCTTATTCCGATGGATTGGCCTGACAGAGCACATGAAATACGGGAAAAATAAAGCACTTTTCCTGGTTGAATATAGGCGCAAGGTCGTTACGTTACGCGGCCAAGCGCGCAAATGAATAAATAGCGTTGATGAGCGGGACTTATGACCCCGCTGTCTGAAAGATGAAAATGACTGATACGAACAATAAAAAACCTGGCGCACGTAAGCCGCTCTCCCTGAGTTCTTCAGGCAAGGGTTCTGTACGCCAATCTCTCTCGGGTGGCCGCTCCAAAGCGGTTGTCGTTGAGAAGAAGAAAAAGGTTATCATTCGTCCGGGTGCGGGCAGCGCGAAACCTAAAGTTAAAGTCGCGCCAAAGATTACTGTGCCAGACGCTAAGCCCAAAGTTGATGAGGTCGCTGCGGCCGCTAAAAAGCTTGGCCTGTCAAAAGCTGAATATGAGAAGCGCCAAGCTGCGCTGAGCACGGCGCAAGCTCAGGCTGATGAACGTGACGCGAAGAAAGCGGCTGAGCAAGCCGAACGCCAAGCGCGTATGGCCGAAGAAAAAGCGGCTCTCGACGCTAAGAAAAAAGAAGAAGAGGAAGCTGAGCTTCGCCGCCTTGAGGCCGAAGAAGAAAAGCGCCAAAAAGAAGAGGCAGAAAAGCTCGCCGCTCGTAAGCCTGTCGGCGCCGCTGCGGCTTTGAAAAAAGAAGAAGATACACGCTCTGAAGTCGAGAAGGCCGGTGGCCGCGTTAAGAAAAAACGCGCCGCGCCGCCGCCAACACGTTCTAAAGGCGAAACTAAGCGTCGCCGCGGTAAACTTACAATCGTGTCTGCTCTTGCGGGAAATGATGACCGTCAGCGGTCTCTTGCCTCGATGAAGCGGGCCCGTGAACGTGAAAAGCAGCGCCAACGCGGCGGCTCCGGCGGCGGCGAAAAGGTTCAGCGCGAAGTCGTTATCCCTGAGGCTATCACGGTCTCCGAGCTCTCTAACCGAATGGCTGAACGCGCCCGTGATGTTGTGAAATATCTTATGCAGCAAGGCACAATGGCGACGATGAATGATGTTCTGGACGCCGATACAGCCCAGCTTATCGTTGAGGATTTTGGTCACACGGTGAAGCGAGTGTCCGAAGCGGACGTCGAAGAAAACTTTATTATCGATGATACACCATCCGATGAAAAAGATCGCAAACCCCGCTCACCCGTGGTCGCGGTTATGGGCCATGTTGACCATGGTAAAACATCTTTACTGGATGCCTTGCGTTCGACCGATACAGCTTCGGGCGAAGCTGGTGGAATTACGCAGCATATTGGTGCCTATCAATTGAAATTAAAATCAGGCGAACAGATCACAGTTCTTGATACGCCGGGTCACGCGGCCTTCTCTGAAATGAGAACACGCGGGGCGCAGGCCGTTGATATTGTCGTCCTTGTTGTGGCCGCCGATGACGGTGTCATGCCGCAAACGATTGAATCTATTAAATATGCGCAAGAGGCTGAAACGCCGATTATTGTCGCGATCAATAAAATTGATAGCTATGATGCTAACCCGCAAAAAGTCGAAACTGACCTTTTGCAGCACAGCATTATTACGGAATCAATGTCCGGTGAAACACAGGCTATTCATGTCTCTGCCAAAGAGAAGACAGGTCTTGATGATCTGGCCGAAGCGATTGCGAACCAAGCTGAATTGATGGAATTAAAAGCCAACCCCACGCGCAACGCAGATGGTTTGGTGATTGAATCCAAAATCGAAAAGGGCCGCGGTCCTGTCGCGACTTTCCTCGTTAAACGCGGGACGCTCGAACGCGGCCAAATCGTTGTGGCGGGTGAATATTGGGGCAAAGTCAAAGCCATGATGGATGAGCGTAATGCTCAGCTGAAAAAAGCAGGCCCCTCGACACCCGTCGAAGTTATGGGCTTGGACGGGGCTCCCGCTCCGGGTGAACCTTTCGCGGTTGTTGAAACAGAGCAGCGCGCGCGTGAGCTTACAGAATATCGTGTGCGTAAGCGTAAGGAAGACCTGACAAAAGCGTCCGGTATGGCGTCTATGGAACAGATGATGGCGAAGCTTGCCAATAAAACATCTTCCGAAATGGCTCTATTGGTTAAAGCTGACGTTGAAGGATCTGCGCAAGCTATCAAGACTTCGCTAGAAGATCTCGGGAATGATGAAGTCAAAGCCCGCGTGATCTATTCTGCGGCTGGCGGTATTTCAGAATCTGATGTTCAGCTCGCGGCTTCATCCGGCGCGCCGATCATTGCCTTTAACGTGCGGGCTAATAAGCAGGCCAAAGACCTCGCGGAAAAAGAAGGCGTCGAAATTCGTTATTACTCCATCATTTACGGTTTGCTCGACGAAATTAAAGGCGCGCTGGAAGGTATGCTTGAGCCGGAACGCAAAGAAACATTTATCGGTTACGCCGAAGTTCTCGAAGTCTTCGATATTTCTAAACTTGGTAAAATTGCAGGCTCCAAAGTCACAGAAGGCCGCGTCGAGCGCGGTTCTGGTGTGCGTCTGCTGCGTGATGATGTCGTTATCCATGAAGGCGAGCTGTCAACGCTTAAGCGCTTCAAGGACGAGGTCGAAAAAGTTCAAGCTGGCATGGAATGTGGTATGGGCTTTAAAGGTTATCACGACCTGCGCAAAGGCGACCAAATCGAATGCTTCACAGTCGAAATGCTCGACCGTAAATTGGATTAAACTAGGCCTTGAATTCAGACCTGAGAAAGCCCTCCGCTGTGAGGGCTTTTATTTTTTGGTAAACATGGTAGGCTGCACCAATAGTATGAAGGAGCGCCAATATGGGTGTTGTACGCAAAACGATAAGCTTGAGTGAAGAAGACGATTTATGGGTGAAATCTCAGGTCGCTTCAGGAAAATATATGAGCGAAAGTGAAGTTCACCGCGCAGCCATTCAGCGCGTTATAGAGGCTGAAAAATATAAAGCCGCTATTTTATCTAAGATTAAAGCCGGGCAAGAAAGTGGATATTCGGACGCAACATTTGAAGAAATTGTTGAACGCGGGACATCGCACGCCAAAACTGAATTAGCCAATAGGGAAAAAGGTGCGGCTTAAATATTCGAGAGAAGCCCAAAAAGACCTCGAAATAATTGCTTATGACGGCCATATACGCTTTGGTGCAGCCCGTTCGGCGCTTTATCTTACGTCTATAAAAGAAACTGCAAAAATTATTTTATCACAGCCTGAAATCGGAAAAGTTCCATTTCCTGATGAGGCGCCGGAAACACGTTCTATACGGTCTGGTATGCATCTTATATTTTATGAAATTTCTGATGACACTATTCTAATCAATGCCATTATTCATGGCCGAGCCAATACACAGGAAATCATCGCTTCACGGCGTTACTAAGAGCTAAATATATGTCTAAAAACCGTCCACCCTCCCAACGGCAACTTAAAGCCGGCGAGCTTATCCGCCGCGCTTTGGCTGAAATTTTGGCCAAAGAAAATATTCGTGACCCTGATTTACAGGGCGTCAGCGTGACCATTTCCGAAGTTCGCGCCTCGCCTGACCTGAAACATGCGCTTGTCTATGCCGCGCCATTGGGCGGCGGGGATATGGATAAAGTGATTGAGGGCTTGCAGCGTTGCAGCTCTTTCCTGCGTGGACGGCTCGGCAAAGAGATGGAAATGAAATCCACACCACGCCTCAAATTCATCGCCGACCGCAGTTTTGATACAGCCGAAGATATGGCGAAACTGCTCGACCAGCCTAAGGTGAAGCAGGATTTGGGAAAGTGAGTAATTTACGATTATGGGTTGCTTGACTGATTGTTTTCTACAATGTTTGTCCTTTATAAAATAATAAATTTAAGAGGACTTCCATGAAAAAGATTTTAATAACATCCACTATTGGGTTTGCATTTCTCGCAACGGCTTGCTCGACTACATCAGCAGAGAAAACTATAGTTACGTCCACCTCAGAAGCTAAGGTGGAAATGCCTGTCGAGAAGACTGAAATGCCAGAGAAGGCTGATAAAAAAGACAAAAAAGAAAAGAAAAAAACTAAAGGTCTTGCACGCTCGTTTAATGCGTCCCCTGAAGCTGTGAAAGAAGCAACGCTTGCTGCGATGCAAAAGAACGGCTTCTCACTAAAAGACATGGCGGGTATGTCAATTGAAGGCAAACGGTCTAATAAAGTGGGTCTCATGGTCGGCTCAGGCGGCGAGAAAATGTATGCCGATATTAAGGCTCTTGAAAATGGCATGACCGAAGTGCGCGTACGAACAAAGAAAACCTTTGTTGGTCTCGCAGGTCAAAAAAATTGGGACGATGAAGTCATGGACATGATTTCAGAAGCTCTTTCAAATTAGAGTTTATGATTAACTTGGTAAATCAGACATTCTTAAAGAGCATGTTTTTTGGCGCACTCGCTGTTATCGTAACAGCGTGTGCGTCGACAACGAGTAGCTATATTCCTAAAGGTGAAACTTATGCTGCTAAGCCTGTAAATCATCCCATAACTGTTTATTCTGACGCTAATAAAATAGAAAAGGCTTATGTCGAAATAGCAGAGGTATTTACGTCTTCTGAAGCTCACCTTCAAAGCCTGAAGTTAGAAGACGCTTTGGTGGAATTAAAAATACAAGCTCGCGAAGCTGGCGGCGACGCTATTATTGACATTAAAGAAAAACGCAGCCGTCATCTAGAGGCAGGTCTTTACATTGTGGAAGCAACGGCTATTCGGTTTACGGAATAAGTCGACACATAATGAAGGCCTATATTGCCCCGCAAACGTAAAGGTAATCCCGTCCATGGATGGGTGGTATTGGACAAGCCTTATGGTTTGGGCTCGACCATGGCTGTGGGGAAATTGCGCTGGCTGTTTACCGCGCAAAAGGCGGGCCATGCGGGCACGCTTGACCCGCTCGCGACGGGGATATTGCCGATAGCTCTGGGTGAAGCGACCAAGACCGTGCCTTATATGATGGATGCCAAGAAGGGTTATGAATTTACGCTGACCTTTGGCGAGAATACCGATACGTGGGACACGGAAGGTGCTGTGACGCAGACATCTGATATGCGCCCGAACGAAGCTGCTATCCTTAAAGCGCTGCCGCAGTTTATCGGCGATATTGAGCAAATTCCGCCGCGCTTTTCCGCGATTAAAGTCGATGGCAAGCGCTCTTATGATTTGGCGCGTTCAGGCGAAGTTGTGGCACTGAGATCACGGCAGGTGACCGTCGATAGATTTGAGCTGCTTAGCTATGACGGGCAAGCCGCAACATTTGAGGTGGCGTGCGGGAAGGGGACTTATGTTCGTTCCCTGGCACGTGACTTGGCGGCGACGCTCGGGACCTGCGGACATGTGACAATGCTGCGCCGCACCCGTGTCGGCCCATTCACTTTGGCGCAGTCTTTTACACTAGACGCGCTGGAGAAACTCTGTCATAGGGGCGGCGTTTCAGAAGCCTTACGGCCTGTAGAGACTGCGCTGGACGACATCCCGGTGCTAGCCATTACAGAAAGCGAGGCTACCGAGCTGAAACATGGACGGGCGATTGTCCTCACCCCTTCTCTCGCAGCTGATAATCCCGAATGGATTTTGGCTATGGAAGAGGACAAGGCAGTCGCTCTTTGTAACGCAATCGAGGGCCAATTACGGCCCAAGAAAGTGTTCAACCTTTAGCTCGGATCGACAAGCGATCCGGGGAATTTATAACCGTAAAACGGAGACTCACGATGTCGATCACACCAGAGCGCAAATCAGCGCTGATCAATGAATACGCCACGAAACCCGGCGATACAGGTTCACCAGAAGTGCAAGTCGCGATCCTCACAGACCGCATCAAAACACTGACGGAACATTTTCAAACCAATAAAAAAGACAACCATTCTCGCCGAGGGCTTCTGGCCATGGTCGCGAAACGTCGTCGTCTTTTGGCTTATTTGAAGAAAAAAGATGAGGGTCGTTATAAGACACTTATCGAGAAATTGGGTCTGCGTCATTAAAAGTAATTTGCGCCGCAAATAACTGACAAGGCGACAGTGAAAACCACGAGTTTTCACGTGCCGTTTAACCCTAATATTGAAACCAAAATGATTTGGTTCTCTCTAAATTTATCATGTTTCAGTCTCTGAAGCGTGAAATCCGTAAGGCGCTCAATTCGGAGCGTCTGAATATTATATGAAAAGAAAAACACGATATGTTTGATAAACACGCAGTAGAAATAGATTGGGCAGGACGCTCACTCAAATTAGAAACCGGCGGCATGGCCCGCCAAGCCGATGGCGCGGTTCTCGCCACTTACGGAGAAACAGTTCTCCTCGCCACAGTCGTTGCGAAAAAAACTGAAAAGCCGGGACAAAGCTTCTTCCCGCTAACCGTCAACTACATGGAAAAGTTCTACGCCGCGGGTAAAGTCCCCGGTGGTTACTTTAAACGTGAAGGCCGTCCAACAGAGCGCGAGACATTGATTGCGCGCCTGACAGACCGCCCCATCCGTCCACTCTTCCCAAAGGGCTTTAAAAACGAAGTTCAAATCGTCATCACTGTATTGCAGCATGACCTTGAAAACGAACCTGATGTGCTTGGCATGATCGCAGCCTCTGCGGCCTTGTCGATTTCCGGTGTTCCGTTCGCTGGCCCCATCGCGGCGGCCCGTATCGGCCTCATCGATGGCGATTATGTTTTAAACCCGACGATTGACGAGCTAAACGATTCAGAGCTCGACCTTGTTGTGGCGGGCACATCTGACGCGGTCATGATGGTCGAATCTGAGGCCAAAGAATTAACAGAAGAGCAAATGCTCGGCGCTGTAATGTACGCGCATGAGTCTTGCCAAGACGTGATCAAAGCCATTCAGAAGCTAACCAAAGCGGCGGGTAAGCCGTCTTGGGACTTTGTCGCGGCTGACCTCTCTGACGAGAAAAAAGCGATGAAGAAGGTCGCTGAAAAAGGCATCAAAGCGGCTTATAAATTGACGGATAAAATGGAGCGACAAGACGCGCTGCGCGAAACACGTGCGGCGGCTTGGGAAGCATTAGGAAAATCAGAGTCAAACGAAGACGGCATGGCCGACAATGTTTTCTCTGATGTGTTCAAATCCATCGAATCTGCGACGGTTCGCGGCTCTGTTATTAAAACGAAGAAGCGTATTGATGGCCGTAAGCTGGATCAGGTTCGCCCGATTGTTTCCGAAGCTGGTATCCTCCCGCGCACACATGGCTCTGCCTTGTTCACGCGCGGCGAAACACAAGCGCTCTGCGTGGCCACACTCGGCACATCTGATGATGAGCAATTTGTGGATCAGCTCACGGGCACGATTAAAAACAAGTTCCTTTTGCATTATAACTTCCCGCCATATTCTGTCGGTGAAGCTGGACGTATGGGCGGCACATCTCGCCGTGAACATGGTCATGGTAAGCTCGCTTGGCGCGCGCTTCAGGCCGTTCTCCCGACGCCAGAAGACTTCCCTTACACTATCCGTCTTGTCTCTGAGATTATGGAATCAAACGGCTCGTCCTCTATGGCGACAGTTTGCGGCTGTTCTCTGGCGATGATGGATGCGGGTGTTCCGCTTAAGCGTCCTGTCTCAGGTATCGCCATGGGCCTTATCAAAGAAGATGACGGCATTGCTGTTCTCTCTGATATCCTTGGCGACGAAGATCACCTTGGCGATATGGACTTTAAAGTGGCCGGTACCTCCGAAGGTATTACGTCGCTGCAAATGGACATCAAGATCGCCGGTATCTCTGAAGAGATCATGACAACGGCGCTGGAACAAGCCAATGCCGGACGTTTACATATTCTTAGCGAGATGAACAAGGCGCTCGACGTCGCGCGTGAAGAAGTCGGTGAATTTGCGCCGCGTATTGAAACGATTAAAATCCCGGTTGATAAAATCCGCGACGTTATCGGAACAGGCGGCAAAGTCATTCGCGAAATCGTTGACACAACAGGGGCCCGCGTCTCTGTTGAAGATGACGGCACAATCAAAGTCGCCTCGACGGATAAAGCATCTATCGAAGCGGCAATTAAATGGATCACAGGCCTAACGGCTGAGCCGGAAGTCGGCATGATCTATAAGGGTAAAGTCGTGAAGGTTGTCGATTTTGGTGCCTTCGTGAACTTCTTTGGCCCCAAAGACGGCCTCGTGCATGTCTCTCAAATCCTCCCTGAACGTGTGAATCATCCGTCAGACCACCTGAAAGAAGGCCAAGAGGTTTATGTTAAACTCATGGGCTTTGACGATCGCGGCAAGGTTCGCCTGGCCATGAAATATGTCGATCAGGAAACAGGCCTCGAAATCCCGCGTGAACCGCGTGACGACAATAAAAAGGACGCTAAAAAGTCCGACGACGAGAAGCCAAAGCGCAAGCGCCGCTCTCGTAAGAAAAAGCAAGAAGAGGAGTAGCCCTCTCTTAGTTTTGATATTGAAAGCCGTCCCTCGGGGCGGCTTTTTTTGTGGCTAAATCGTCCTCACCCCGATTTATCGGGGGAGGTGGCGCGCAGCGACGGAGGGGGAATATCTATCGTTTAAAAGCGAGCCAAAGATAGCATGGGATATAACGTCTAAGCCAGCCATCTATCGATAATGCAGCCCACAACCAAACCATATTCCCCCTCCGCTGCTGCGCAGCACCTCCCCCGCTGAAGCGGGGTGAGGACGCAATACTCCCCCATCGTCATAGCCCGACTTGATCGGGCTACCCATATGGCAACCTCACAACAGCGGGCCTTGGCCGTATAGGTTACCCAATCAAGTTGGGTAATGACGGGTTGTGATTAGATTAGAAGATTAACAAACCACCCGTCATTACAAGGCTTGTCCTTGTAACCCATCTCCCATGCGGTTTATCCATTCACTTGGGTTCATGTGAAGCAATTGCAGGAGATGGGTTGCAAGATAGGAGCGTGAAAATTTGATTGATAATCAAATTAGCGGATGGTCTTGCAATGACCATGGAGGTGGCGCGAAGCGTTACTCGCCCTACCGTCATAGCTCGGCCTTTACCCCCGCGCGGCGGCGACTTCGGCTTTTAGGTTTTCCAGAAAATCTTCTGCGGCATTGCCCTGCGCCTCAGCTTTCCTTGCAGCAATCTCCGCCTCTAGACGCGGCTGTGCTATCCCGTGCAGATATTCCGTGTCCATATCAATCCCGATAAAGCGCCGCCCATGCCTTAGGGCCACAGCGCCCGTAGTGCCGGACCCGCAAAACGGGTCGAGCACGATGTCGCCTTCATTGGTGGAGGACAGCACAACACGCTCCAGCAAGCTTTCAGGCTTTTGCGTCGGATGCTTTCCAAAGCGCTTTTCGCTCTTTTTCGTCAGCGGAATAGACCACACACTGCGCATCTGTCTGTCTTCTTTCTTAAGCACATCGCTCTCATGATAATCACTGTGCTTCATCGCTTTGTAATTAAAGACGTGCTTGTCCTTTTTAGAGGTCCGCGCCCAAATCAAGCTCTCATGGCTGGCGGTAAACATACGGCAAGATAGGTTGGGCGAAGCATTAGGCTTGAACCAGCTAATGTCATTAAGCACATGCCATCCGCCAAGTTGTAGCGCGACGCCGCATTGATAGATGCTGTGATAGGTCCCGCTAATCCAAATCGTCCCGCCGGGACGCAGCTTGCGGTGACAGGCCTTAATCCACGCCCTGTGAAATTCAAAATCCGCCTCAGGCCCCGCCGACTTATCCCAATCCCCCTTATTGACTGACACCATCCGCCCGCCCTTACAGGTAAAGCCGTCATTGGACAGATTATAAGGCGGATCAGCGAATATCATATCGATGCTTAGATCGGTGATCTTCTCCAAAACGCTTAGCATATCGCCTTGGAGTAATGTGTAGCGCGGGTCTTGAAGCCGCGCCGCCATTACGACATTCGCCTCATCGCATTAAAATGCGATCTTTAGTTGTATTTTGTCAAGTGTGGTTTTTCAATCGTGAGACTTGTGACCCCTCATCCGACGCTTCGCGCCACCTTCTCCCATGGGGAGAAGGTCCTCAAAGAGGGGATGAGGGGACTTGGCCTATCAATTTGGAGTTGCCCTCACGTTATTCTTAATTACTGCTATAAGTATGGCAGATGAATTTGATTGGGAAATGAAGGAGGATGCAACGCCCTTCACAAGTGGATCGCAAAAGGCGCGAGTCTGGACGGAAGGTTGGGTTTTAAGACAGATGTATTGCCCATCTTGCGGTGAACGCCCCTTGACGGATTACACAAATAACAAACCCGTTGCAGATTTTTACTGCGGTCTGTGTTCCGAAGACTTTGAGCTAAAATCCACTAAAGGAAAGTTCGGGAAGAAGATTACAGATGGTGCCTATGCGACGATGATATCCCGCCTGCAAAGTGACAGCGTCCCAAGCCTTATGTTGCTTCGCTATTCGGCTGCCAATAAAATGGTTCAGGACTTATCCGTGATTCCAAAACAGTTTTTTGTCTCCGATTTAATAGAACGCCGCAAACCTCTCGCGGAAACGGCTCGCCGAGCGGGTTGGGTGGGGTGCAATATTCTCATTGATAAAGTGCCTAAGGCAGGACGCATTGATTTAATCACAAATCGCATAGCTATGCCTAAAGAGACAGTTCTGTATAAATGGGCCAAGACCGCATTTCTACGAGAACAAAGCCTATCTAAAAAAGGGTGGGTCTTAGATGTGCTCAATTGTGTTGAAGAAATTGGTCAGGCTGAATTTACGTTAGATGACGTTTATAAATTCGAGAATTATTTGAGTGCATTGCACCCTGAAAATAATCATGTGAAGCCTAAGATACGCCAACAGTTGCAGGTGTTACGGGATGCAAGGATACTTCAGTTTTTGGGACGTGGGCGATATAGAATTAATTAAATTACTTATACGCCAAACTTATACAATCCTCCCCGCTCATCCCTTCGCAGGCAGGGATTAGGACGCATGTGAGCTCACCTGCACTTATGGGCAAATTTATGTCCCTACCCCTGCCTGCGCAGGGGTGAGCGAAGAGAGAGGGTGGGTTTTAGTTGCTGGCAGCTTTGGCCCCCGCCCTTTCTCGGAACCATCCCACTTCCCTATGCGTTGCACCTTCTCACCAACCATAAGGAAAATTATTTATGACG
>ENA-ORXR01000777-ORXR01000777.1-marine-metagenome-genome-assembly--contig:-NODE-777-length-39040-cov-18.422401_pt1 | contig 39040 bp, 40 predicted proteins | sample MGYA00237866_ERZ511479 | MGnify/ENA metagenome assembly ERZ511479
AAACTTTAACTTGAAAGAAAATATGACAATCAGTGTTGAAGATCAAACAGATTCAGATGTTGTATACCTTAATATCCCAAGAAAGGTGGAATTAGAAGACCTTGAATTAACTGATGAAGAGTTAGAAACTGTAGCTGGAGGAGACTTTGGAATATCACTTCTTGCAGGATTAGCTTGTTATGCAATCATTGAAATTGCTGAAGGTATTTACGAAGGTTGTACTAACTAATAGTTATTACTAAAATCATTTTTGCAATAACACACTATCCTCAAAAATTATAAAACTTTTGAGAATAGTGTGTTATTTTATATACTATGTTTGTTTAAACAATAAACATTCTTTAAAAAAGTGAAAGATTTCACATTAATAATTATAACGAAAAAAATAATTAAAATGAAAAAAATAAATTTTGACGAAATGACAAGAGAACAATTATTACAAGAGAATAATAAGCACATGATAAAATTTATAATATTTGCAATAGCTACGCTAATAATGATAGCCATCGGAAATATACCAAGCATTTTAGGTAAATACTACCTTGATAATACTTTTTTTAAAATGTTATATATATTTTTCTTTATTTATACCTACAGAATTTTTCTAAAATGGAAGGCTGTAAAAAAAGAAATCAAAAAAAATATTGAACGATAACCTTTTTTGATAAGAATTAATTCTCCTCTGCAAACGTTAATAAGAATAGCTTAGGAATGGATTTTGTGATTCCAAGTAAGTAGTAGTATTAACTTTAGTTCAGATAGTAAAATTACTTCGTTTTATATATCCAAAGGTGAATTAAATAACTTTAAAGTAATATCAAGTTGTGGTTGTACAAAACCAAACTTTATCCGAAAAGAAAAGGGTTATTTAATTAATGTTGCATATGATACTAGTATTATAGGATCGTTCGAGAAACAAGTTTCCATTTCATATTTAGATCTTAATAGCGAAAAAGAATATTTAACTTTTTGGATAAAGGGAAAAGTTTTAGAACCTTAAAAAAATTGTTACAAAACACTCCTCAAAAAAAGAAGTGTTTTGTGGTATTAAATTATTTTCTAAAATAAGAACGAATTTTTCATTTCAACCATATTTTAAAAGCCTTATCAAATCCACACCAACAATGGTTTTCATCATAACCACGAGAGGATAATTCATGACGAATTAGTTTTTCAAGTGGTATTTTAGCATGAAGTATATAACGCAATATTTCGCCATCAACTACAGAAAATATTCCTATAATTTTACCCCAAAAGAGAAGTGGATCATCCTGCATTCTGATGTGTCTAATGTCGTCATAATTCATCTCAGAATAATCCTTTGGTAGAACATCCAAAAAAGGCAATTCCATTTCTTTAGAAGTAGCTTCTTCTAGTACAGCCCAATTATTATCTGGACCATGAATAACGCCAAAACTAATCTTAGCAATTCGGTTTTAAAGTTTAACCACATAACATGGTCAATAGCTTTCTGTTTGCTATCGAACAGGTCTAAATAATTATCATTTTTCATGTTTTGTTGGTTTAGAAGTGGCGTTTTGCTTTTCGTTAATCTTAGATTCAATAACACGTCCATTTAAAGAAATAATATCTTCTCGAGACGATTTTGGGTCTACTCCTTTCTTACGCAACAAACGTTGGGTATTAAATAGGGAACGACATTTAATATTAAACTCGGTATAATTAACCGCTTCCTCTTTACTTTTTAAATATTTCACATAAGCGTCATACAATTGGGCATTAGTCATTTGATTGTCCTTTGCTTTCATAATGATATCTAAAACAGTACTTGCTACTGCATTGAGTCCACGTTTAGCTTCCGAAAGGTCAAAGCCTAAGGATTCAATCTATTTTTTTTGAGAATCGTCGGCATACTTTAGCAGCACACTTATATCTCGTCTGTAATCTTTTAAACGATCTACCACCGCTTTCTTTTCATCTTTAGCAGTTTCAATTTTAGCATCTGTTTGCTCTAAAAGCATTTGATCTGTTTTGATGTTTTCAATTAAAACATCTACGATAGTTGCATTTATAATATTGAGTTTTAGCTTATTTTCCAAAGCGAGTAAATCATAAAATCCACTGGATTCCGATTTGATTCTTTACAGAATCGGTTCAAATCGGCTTCTGCTTCAGCTTTGGTATCAAAGAAGATTGAAGGCTGTGTTGTACTCACACACATTTATCTTCATCTTTTATTAGACGTAAATAAGGCAAAGAGATGTTTCGCCTTTCCTCGTTTAAACAAGATGGGATAGTAGTTACTAATATCATAGTCATCCCTCTCTTCAACAGGTTTGTTTCTTAAATAATGAGGGTCAATTTGTATCTCATCAAAAAAGCTTTGAACTTCTTTTTACGTTAATTTTGGAACAGGACTAATGTTGTTTTTCCATTTTTCAATTACGAAGGAAAGTGCAAATAAAAGCCAGTTTTTTTAGAACTTGTTATTATTTATTTTAAGCTAAATATCTTTAAGCAGATAGAATTAGTGAAATACAATTTATTAACAGATCGAAATGTTATTATCATTAATAAAAATAATTTGTACCTTTATCTCAGCAACGACAAACAAATTTTATTATTAAATAGTTCTTTTTGATTTTAGTGTGCAATTAGGTGAACACAAATAGATGAGCATTACAAAACAGCAGTAAATACAGGTGGTTTAAAAGATATATTTAATCCTGCCACCCCGACAAAAAAACTCAACTTTTAGTTGAGTTTTTTTTTATCCTATTCTATTATAAGATTATTAATTTAAACAGAACAATCGTCTCCCGATAGTTTTATAATACTCATTTACTCCAATCCTTAATTCAGAGTATCTATAATTTATTTTATGATTTACATTATATATTTTACTCAAAATAATAAAAACAAAAAAATAGTTAATAATTTTAAACTAAGTTTATGTTTTTGATTTACAATTAGTTCTAAATTAGAAAACATGATTTTAGAGCTTTATAGATATTGAAAATAAAACTATAGTTAAGTGTTAATAACTTAAATGTTAGGATTCAATCAAAAATTCTACTTTTGTATAACAAAAGTAAATCTCATTATGTCTAAAAATATAGAAAAAGTTAAGTGTTTAATTATAGGTTCCGGTCCGGCAGGATATACCGCAGCAATATATGCAGCTAGAGCCAATATGAAACCTGTTTTATACCAAGGTACACAACCAGGTGGTCAATTAACAACAACCAATGAAGTTGAAAATTTTCCAGGCTATCCAGATGGAATAACAGGGCCAGAAATGATGATGCAATTGCAAGCACAAGCCCAACGTTTCGAAACTGATGTTCGCGATGGTTGGATTACCGAGGTAAATTTTTCAGGGAATGTTCATAAAGTATGGGTAAATGAGGAAAAGGAAATTCATGCCGATACCATTATTATTTCAACAGGAGCCTCAGCTAAGTATTTAGGTTTGGATTCTGAACAGAAATATTTAAAATTGGGTGGTGGTGTTTCAGCTTGTGCCGTTTGTGATGGCTTCTTTTACAGAAACCAAGAAGTCGTAATTGTTGGCGCTGGAGATTCAGCTTGCGAGGAAGCGCATTACTTGTCAAAACTTTGTAAAAAAGTAACCATGTTAGTTCGTAGAGATGAATTTAGAGCCTCAAAAATAATGGCTGCCCGTGTTAAGAATACCGAAAATATTGAAATACTTTTCAATACTGAAACTGAGGAAGTTTTAGGGGATGGTCAAGTAGTAACAGGCGTTCGTGTTTTTAATAATCAAACCGATAAAAAGCATGATATTCCTGCTACTGGATTTTTTGTAGCTATTGGTCATAAACCTAATACTGACATTTTTAAAGGCTTTTTGGATTTAGATGAAACAGGTTATATTATAAATATACCAGGAACATCCAAAACAAATGTTGAAGGCATTTTTGTTTCTGGTGATGCTGCAGATCATGTATATAGACAAGCCGTAACAGCTGCGGGTACAGGTTGTATGGCAGCATTAGATGCAGAGCGTTATTTGGCCGCAAAAGATTCTACTTTTGAAGTTTCGACGCCTACATATAACTAAAATTAATACATAGTGTATTAAAAAGAGCCAAAGTGATTTACTTTGGCTCTTTTTTATTTTAATAAGGGTTAAAATGTTTACTATTTAACCTTTTTTTGAAGCTTAGCTGTATCAGCAAGCTTATTAATTAAAATTTTAGGATTCTGGTATAAATAAATAGAACTTGTTCCTGAGGCATCAATAGTAACGCTATCTAAAACTTCAATATAAGCCTCGCTACCAATAGTGGTTACCAAATTACAAGTTTTAATAGTGAAATTTTTACCTTTAAACTCGGTATTGTTATCAAGTTCTAATTGAGCTGTTTCGCAGGAGCCTTCAATATTAGCATCTGCGCGCTGATAAAGTGTTGCGGCAAGTTCAGCAGTATTAACGAGTGCATCAACTTTGCTGTATCCGCTTAAATTTATCATACAATTTTCGCTGGAAACATTTAATTTTACTTTAGATTTATCGTCTGCACTAAATTCAAAATTATCCGATTTTATAGTTAAGCCAGCTTTTGAGGAGCCTCTAGTTTTTAAAGATCCATTTTCTAAATCCATGGTTGCGAGTGATAATATTTCAGCATCATCCGTAGTTTCAATATGTTTTAAAGCATCATTGTAAGTTACTTTAATATTCAGTTTCTTCCTAGAAGTAATCCTTATGTTTTTATTAAAAGTAAGTACGCTATCAATAACCTGAAATTCAATGTACTCGTGTAAGTTTTCATCAGTCTCAATTTCAACATAAGGATTTTTACTATAAATAATTTCAACTTCGAAATCCTCATCTAAGGCAATGGTATGAAAAGATTCTACGTTTGTTTGTTGTATGGTAACGGTTCTATTTCCTTTAACCTTTTCGCTATTCTGTGCTTTACAAAATGTAAACATTAATAAACCCAAAAAAAGAGTACTGAGAGATTTTTTCATTGTTATAACAAATTGATTACTAAATGCCTGAATTAATGAGACACACGAAATGCCTTTTTAGTCACTGTTACCGTTTCCAATTTTGAATGAGGGTAATAAAACCCTCTTTTTACTTTCTATATCAGCATAAGTAGGAACCGTAACTTAAACTATACTTTCCTTTTCTTTATGATATAAAAATCCCATATGCATTTTCTCCAACAGTAAATTAAAATTAGTAAAACAAATATAAAACAAAAAACACTCTAAATTTTTATTTAAATCTTGAGATGGTTTCCGTGCCGATTTTTTATTATTAATCATTTCATTTTTGTTTTATACTCCCAGATGCACTATCCCTTATATCCAATTTTTCAGGATTACCGTAGTATTTAATATCGCCACCACTCGTTGCTCTAGCTATTAACGATTTAGAGGTGTTAATCTTAATGTCTGCGCCACTGGAAGCTTTAGCCTCAGTAGACTCCGAAATTAAATCGGTAGCTTTAATATCGCTCCCGCTCGTAGCTTCAGCAATTAATTTCTCGGTTTCTCCAGATAGCCTTATACTGCTTCCGCTGGAAGACTTACAATGTAATTCAGTTGTATTAATATTCAATTCCAAATCACTTCCGCTAGTAGATTTTATCTCCAAACGTTTAGTGGTAATTCTATTTGTTGATTGTACATCACTACCGCTCGTTGATGTTATTTTCAAAATATCTTTAAAACTAACGTGTACTTTTTTTGATGTGGCGCTACCAATATGCTCTTTAGTATGGATTTTTAATACACCACCATTAATTTCGGTTAATATAAGCTCTTGTAAATTACCGTCAGCCTCAACACTAATACTTTCGTTGTCGCTTTGCGTTACATAAACATCTAAGCCATCGGTGGCTTTAATAGTTGTGAAAGAGGAATTTATAACTCGATTTTCTTCAGTTACTTCACCATTGCCCTTAACTCCAGAATTAAGATTTATATCAAAATTACAAGAAAAAAGGGATAGGCTTAATACGGTTGCTATGATAAATTTGATTAGTGTGGTCATAATTATTTGTTTTTCAATTGGTGGTAAAATAAGTTAGGTACCTGTGGTTATTTTGTTGTTCAAATATCTAAAAACGGATTAGGTCTTGATAACTTAAATATATGAATTGTTATATTTTAATGATGATTTGTTACTTGTTACCACTTGGGTTTTAATCCGGGACTTGCTTTATGTATTGTTTTTTTATTCCTCGGATTCAATTTGAACACCATTAGTATTAACGTTCAGTTTTATGTTATCAGATTCTGCTTTGATCCCATTTTTATCAATTTTTAAATGGCCATCTACAGAGTTTATTTCTATACCCTTATCATCAATATTTAATTTTGGTGTGTTTATCTGTACCTCAAATACCTCATCAGGACAGTCCAAACATGCTACATCATTATAAAGTATTTTTAAATAGTGGTTCGTGTTATCTCTAGAAACAATATTCCCTTCATAAGTTCTATGATATAAATATCTTTTAGTGCTGTTATTTAAATGCAAAATGGTGTTTTCTGGTATATATAATACAACATCAACATCTTGGTCGCTAAACTTGTTTTTAACATTGGTATTTAAGTACGTGTCTAGCAGCAGCGTGTTATTTTTAAACTCAAAATTATAGTTAATATTTTTAGCACGCTCTTGGGCAGCTTCGTAACTACTTCCGTCAGCACTTTTCTCAATAATAATTTTGGCTACGGAGTCGGTTGTGGATTTTATAAAAATATGAATATCCGAAGATGAAATGACTTTGTCGCCGTTTGCATTGCGTGTTATTTTAAGTCCATGTTTTTGGTTTTGGGAGCTATAGCTAAGTTTGTCATTAGCAGCCATTTTTACTCGTAATGTATCATTTGCTGTAATGGGTAATTCTGTTTTTTCAATATAAACTTCATCAAAAGCATGTGCACTCGCTTGCCTAATACCCAAAATAACTAAGGCTATTACAGATATTAACCATAATCCTAATAAAGTAAATTTTGTAATACGACCAATAGATTTTAAATTATTTATAAGAATTTTTAATCCTAAATAAAAAAGAAAAAAGAATGGAATTCCAACCGCAAAAAATGCTAATAAAGGCGTTAACCAAATGGGGCTTCCGCAAGTATTGGCAATTTCAACAAAATCAATTCCAGGTATACTTATAATGTTTGCAACCCCCACTGAAAATAACCCAATAATCAAACTTATTATAGTTACAGCTCCAGTAAGTATTAATACGATACCGATAAATTTGGCAAACACTTTAAAGCAAAACATGATAATATCTCCAATCGTATCAAAAAAAGTTCTAGACGACGATTTTATCGAGTTCCCCGTTTTTTTTACATCAATGTTTTTGGCGGCGTTCGATACGGATTCCGAAACATTTTTCGCGACATCACCAACCGTTTCGGTTACAGAATCAAATCCATCCTTAATTTTTTTTTCAATATTACTAATGTTAACAGGTTCGCCCATCATCATTATTTTTTCAGTAGTTGTTTTAGCTTCTGGCACTAAAACCCAAAGTAAGATATAAAGTAAAATACCAGTTCCTGCACCAAAAATTAAAAGAACCCAAGCTAAACGAATCCAAATGGCATCAATACCCAAATAGTGCGAAAGCCCAGAGGATACGCCACCGATATAAGAATTATCAGTATCTCTAAATAATTTTTTTGAAGGCTCAGAAATTTTTTTTCTTTTAATTTCCTGTGGCTCATCCTCAAAAATGGCATCATCAACCAAGTAATCCTCGGGTTGCCCCATAATTGATATGACATCATCGACCTCCTTAATACGTACAACCTGCTTATCGTTTTGTACGCGCTCATTAAAAAGTTCGGCAATACGCGCTTCAATATCTGCTATAATTTCAGAACGTCCTTGCGAGTCTGTAAACGAACGTTTTATAGCCTCAAGATAGCGCTGTAATTTTAAGTACGCATCCTCATCTATATGAAAAAATATACCTGCTAAATTTATATTGACTGTCTTATTCATTAGTTTGGTGGTTTTTGGCTTGTTACTAAAGTTACTGCATGGTGTAATTCACTCCATGTGGTATTTAATTCCTTTAAAAATAATTTTCCCGTATCGGTTAAGCTATAGTATTTTCTTGGCGGTCCAGAGGTCGATTCTTCCCATCTATAATTTAAAAGACCTGCGTTTTTAAGTCGTGTAAGTAGCGGATAAATCGTTCCTTCTACCACGAGCAACCTAGCGTCTTTTAAGGTACTTAAAATCTCTGCTACATAAGCATCATCGTCTTTTAAAACGGAGAGTATACAGAATTCTAAAACGCCTTTACGCATTTGTGCTTTCGTGTTTTCTATCTTCATGGTGTCACTCTTTTAATGTTGTAAAACTGTTCATTTTCATGTGCTGAATGTATTTCAGTATTGATTGATTTGATAATTATATTGATGACATTCTATCTATTCTAATGTAAATTTTTTGGCGTTACCCAAGGGTCGGGCTTTATGTTACAAGTCCTCGCTCCCAAAAGGTCGCTGTGGGCTTTCCACTGCAATCCCTAACGCATGTTAACCCGCATTTTTGTTCTTTATAAAAAACGGCATTACTATTTTAAAAAGTTAATCGTTAAAGGATAATTAAAAAGTTTCCCATCTCTAGCTTTTAAGCTCGCCAAAACAATGAGCGCCAGTTCTATAAAAAAAATATTAATAGCTATTGCACCCAAGTCATCGCCTGTATATAATAATCTAAATGGTTTGCCGACACTAAAAACGAGGCTGTTAAACACATTAAAGTATATAAAATCAATACCGTTAATTATTCCTAAAATAATCGCGCATAGTAAAACACTAATTTGGAAATTGATAACTTGTTTACCGTGTTTATCTATAAATTCAGATTTATCTTTATTGGCGACCCATAAAAATATAGGGCCAATAAAATTTCTAAACGGAATAAAAAATCTGCTAAACGTCGATGAATGAATACATGTGGCAGTATTTTTTTGATTATTATTTAAAATCATTTCAATGACTTATTAAAACATATAATAGTTTCCTATGCAAATATATGTTTAAAAAAAGGTACTTTGTTACGCATAGTACTATTAATTAACATAATTTTAACAATTTTAAGTCTGTATTATTTTCATAACTTAGTAAAAAAATAAACTATTTAAAATGGCCTTAACACCAAGTAAATTAAACACTTATACTATGTTCAAACTGCCAGCAGCATACTTTTGTGGGGTAAGAACAAAACATATTGATAATGAGAAGTGTATCGTAGGTGTTAAGTTCAAATGGATAAACCAAAATCCATTTAAGTCCATGTTTTGGGCAGTACAAGGTATGGCGGCAGAGTTTTCAACAGGAGCATTAATGATTTCTAAAATACAAGAATCAGGCAAAAAGCTGTCTATGTTGGTCACATCCAATAATGCCACATTTACAAAAAAAGCAACAGGTAAAATCAGATTTACTTGTAATGACGGAAAAGCTATCGACGCCCTTCTTAAAAAAGCTATAGAAACTGGTGAGGGACAAACATTATGGATGCAATCTGTTGGTATAAATGAAGATGGTGTTTTGGTTTCTACCTTTAATTTTCAGTGGAGTGTTAAGGTTAAAAATTAAGTCAATTTGTAACCTAAAGCCAAGCTGCTAAACAGCAAGCCATAGGTCAATTTAGGCTTTACGCACTAGCGTCTCTACTGGATTGGTGGTTTTCTCTTTGTGTAACGCTTTACAAACTCTTAGAGTCTTAGTGTAAAATACAGCATTAAGTTTTTTTGAATTTGGTTTTTATTGTATTGAAATTTTAATATAATTTGTAACAAAACAAAAAACAATGCAACCTATAAACGAATCAATATAAAAAACATCATAAAATGACAGCACACGAAATTGACTATAAGATATACGGCGAAGAAATGCAATATGTAGAGATTGAACTAGACCCTGAAGAAGGTGTGATAGCCGAAGCAGGAAGTTTTATGATGATGGACGATGGGATTAAAATGGAAACTATTTTTGGAGACGGCTCAAATAAGGACACAGGCTTTTTAGGCAAGATTTTAGGTGCAGGAAAACGAATCCTTACCGGAGAGAGTTTGTTTATGACTGCTTTTTACAACGACTTAGTTGGCAAACGTAACGTAGCCTTTGCATCGCCATATCCAGGAAAAATTATCCCAATCGACTTATCGCGTTTCGGTGGTAAATTTATTTGTCAAAAAGATGCTTTTCTCTGTGCAGCAAAAGGCGTTAGTGTAGGTGTTGAGTTTTCTAAAAAATTAGGTCGTGGTCTTTTTGGAGGGGAAGGTTTTATTATGCAAAAGTTAGAAGGTGATGGTATGGCATTTGTTCATGCTGGTGGTACTATGGCTATGAAAGAACTAAAAGCAGGCGAAATCCTAAAAGTGGATACGGGTTGTATCGTAGGTTTTGATCAATCGGTAGATTATGATATTGAGTTTGTAGGCGGCATTAAAAATACTGTTTTTGGAGGAGAAGGTCTGTTTTTTGCAAAATTACAAGGTCCGGGAACTGTTTATATTCAATCCTTACCATTTAGTAGGTTAGCTGGTCGCGTTTTAGCGTCGGCTCCAAGATCAGGAGGCAAAAGCAAGGGCGAAGGTAGTGTACTTGGTGGGTTGGGCGATTTACTAGATGGCAATAATCGATTTTAAATGTTAATATTCCTTAAAATTTATAGAATTGGATAATTTTTGATTAATTTTAGTGTTCAATAATAAAATATAACCCATAAAAAAATCTACTATTTATTCAAACCTAAACCTAAAAGAAAACATGGCAAGAGCAATGCTAGAGTATACCAAAACGGTACTTAGTAAAGTTAGTTTTGACACAATGCTTTTTTGTAAAGAAGTACAAAAGGCATTACAAAGACTACTGCCTTATGAGATTGAAGAAATTAAAATTTATATTCTTTCTTTAGTACAGCAGAATCCAGAATTAAATCAATGTTTAATTTATTTAAAACCATAGAGAAAAGCGACCATAAGGTCGCTTTTTTAATTTTAAACTAATTTAGATACGGCTTTTCGTTAAAATATAGTTTAAAGTTATTTACTTTTGTAATTCATTATTTAGCTGTTGAAAAAGATTTTTTTAATATTACTACTTTTTGCTTTTCTACTAAAGCCAATTTATAATGTTTGCTATTTTGTATACTACCAAAATAATATTGATTATATCACAGCAACTTATTGCAAAAATAAAAAACAAGTAAAACTGTCTTGTAATGGAAAATGCCACTTAGCTAAACAATTACAATCAGAAACCAGTTCTAATGAAAACAATAAACCAGCTAAGGTTTTTACAGAATATATCTCTTTGGTTTATTTCCAAAAATGCTCCAATTTTGATGTATTCACGACTACATTCTATTTGAAAAAAAAAATAAGCAAATTCTACAATCAGAGTTATAATTATGCTTTTGAATATAAATGTTTTAGGCCACCTTCTGCTTAATCTGATTTTTACAGAATAAAGTTAAGTGCTATTAGCTTTTTTAAAATAAAAAATAAGAAATAATTATCCGAACACACTGTACCTGATAAAGTTAGGAAGCAATTTGTGTTTAAAAACCATATAAACAAATGAAAATTTTAAAATTTACATTTGCGCTATTATTATGCGCAACAATCTCTTCTTGTACATCCGATGATGATAATGCAGAAGATTTAACAGGGCAAACTGGAGACATCGTAATCAAATTTGATAATGGTGTTGGAGATCAAGACTTTATTTTCGGGACATCCTATAACCGATCCAACGGCGAATCATTTAAATTAGAAACTTTAAAATACATTGTTAGTAATGTTAGGTTTAAGGATAATCAAGGGAATACATTTATGTACCCCGTAGATGATAATATTTTTATAGTTAATGAAACTGACGGAAATAATGCAGGTGAAATTTTGGTTACTTTAAAAAATGTTGATGCGGCCAATTATACTGAAGTTACTTTTGGAATAGGTGTCGATCAAGCTCGTTTTGCATTGGGTGCAGATGGGCAAGGCGATTTTTTAGCTGAAGCCCAAGATGAGGGCATGATGTGGACTTGGGCATCAGGCTATAAGTTTATAAGATTGGATGGTACATATACGTCTAATACCGTTACAGATGAAGGATTAAATCTTCATATGGGAAGCGTTGGAACCACTTTGGATAATTATAAGGAAACAACGTTAAACTTTCCTAATGAAGTTTTAGTAAGAGAAGGGAAAACCCCTGAAATTCATATCAAAGCAGATTTAATGATGGCTTTTGAAGGGATTACATCAGTTAATTTTGCAGATGGGTATGATCAAGTACATGTCGATGCTGTGGAAACTCCAGTTATAGCTGCTAATGTGGCGTCAATGTTTACGGTGCACCACGTACACAACAATTAATTTATAAATAAGTTCAATACCTATTGCATGCGTTTTTCGTGTAATAGGTATTACATTCTCCTATGAATAAAGTAATTTTAATACTAGTAATATTAGCACTATGCGCTTGTTCAAAAGGCTCTCAGGAAGATGCTTATGTGCCTGTTCCCGTAGAAGTTGAAATCCCTTCTAATTTTCCAAATATCGTTTACAATCTGGAAAACAATCAAATTACAGAAGCTGGTTTTGAACTTGGAAAAAAACTATTTTACGAGGGCCGATTATCAGCAAACGATGCAATTTCGTGTGGGTTTTGTCATGAACAAGCTTTTGCTTTTACACACCATGAGCACACCGTAAGCCATGGATTAAATGGAGGCGTTGGTAAAAGGAACACACAACCTATTCAAAACCTAGCATATCAATCTGAGTTTATGTGGGATGGTGCAGCGACACATTTAGATTTACAGCCCATCATTCCTATTACTGCAGAAGTTGAAATGGGTGAAACACTATCCAATGTGATGTCTAAATTAAGAGCAGATACGTATTATCAAAATCAATTTGGAAAAGTGTTTGAAGATGGCGAAATTAACAGTGAAAATATGCTGAAAGCGCTATCTCAATTTATGATTATGATGGTGTCCTCAAATTCTAAATATGATAAATATGTAAGAAATGAAGACAACATAGGTCTGACATCAACTGAATTGGATGGTTTGAAAACTTTTAAAAACAAATGTTCATCTTGTCATGCATCAGATTTATTTACAGATCAAAGTTACAGAAATACGGGTTTACCGGTAAACCCAAAATTGAATGACAAAGGCCGTTACGCTATATTTGAAAACACAGGCGATTTATATAAATTTAAAGTGCCAAGTTTAAGGAATATTGAAAAAACAAATCCGTATATGCATGATGGAAGATTTTTAACACTGGAAGCTGTTTTAAATTTTTACGATTCAGGTATCGTAGAGAACGGTGGGGATGTTGATACTGTTTTTAAAAAAGAAGACGGTTCTCTTGGAATCACACTTTCAGAATATGAAAAGGAAAGCCTAATTGCATTTCTAAAAACACTAACAGATAATGCGTTTTTAAACGATGAAAGATTTTCAGAATTCTAAAAAACAGTTTTTAATAGGTATAGCCTTAATCGTTAAAATGCTTGTGGTTAGTGCGCATGCCGATAAGCCGCCATGCCATAGTCATATCAATAATCCATTACACGTGATGTGCGATTTATGTGGGTGCTCAACGAGTAGCGGGAGTTTTGGTTTTGGCACATTGAGTAATGCAAATTTTATCGGTTTGCGTTATATCTATCAAAATTTTGAATCTAAGGACGGTATTTTTGAAAACTCTCCACAAAGTGAAGAAACCTTTAATACCTATCAACTATGGGCGCAGTTGCCAGTAAACGAATCGCTATATGTAAGCGTAAATTTGCCTTACCAAGATTTGAGCCGGGTACGGGTAAGTGCAAATATTGAAAATATAAACGGATTAGGTGATATTAGCGCTATTGGTTGGTATAAATTGAAGTTTTACAAAAAAGAAAGCGATTCTTTAACATTTAACACCGGGCGTGATCCTTCAGGACATTCCTTACAATTCGGATTGGGCGTAAAATTGCCATCAGGTAAGTTTGAAGAAGCACTTGCAGATAATGTAAATCCCGGGTTTCAAGTTGGTACGGGAAGTGTTGATGGTATATTTTCTTTAGGCTATAATTATGGCAGCAATACATTTGGATTGAATACACTAATAACGTATTATATAAAAGGTGAGAATAAAAACGATTATCAATTTGGAAATCAAATTAGTTATTCGGCTAATGTGTTTACGGCTATTTCAAAAGAAACCTTTAATATTATGCCTTTTGTAGGGATTTCGGGCGATATTTATGATGAAATAAAACAATATGGAGAAACGCTTGCCGATACCGATGGTACAATTATAAATGCTTCAATAGGTTCAGAATTAGCAATCGATAAATTTATTTTTGGTTTAAATTACACACGCCCTATATCACAAAATTTATTTGGAGGGAGTGTGCAGTCTAAAAATAGATTCTCACTATATGTAAATTTTGCATTATAATTATTTTTTTTACATATAAAAACCAAGAATAGTAACGCTGTTATTTTGCTATCGGACTTATTATTTTTACATTCTGAAAAGTAATGGCACCCCTTATAATTCCAGAAATCACATCTTGTAACGCTTCAATAATTTGCATTTTTAATTCACTTTTATGATAAATGATGCTTACCTCTCTTGCGGGAGATGGCTCATTAAAGTAATGTAAATTTGCTTTTTCTTTATCATTGATATCTAAAGTATGTAAATAAGGAAGTAGCGTCATACCTAAACCTTCATTGGATAATTTTATTAGAGTTTCAATACTACCGCTTTCTAGTTGAAAGGTCTCGTCAGACTGGTCTTTAAACACTTTGCATAAATTAATTACGCCATCTCTAAAGCAATGCCCATCTTCAAGTAATAGCATATCGTTGATATCCAAATCTGCAACATCAATTTTTTTATTGGTATATAAACGGTGCCCTTTAGGAATATAACTTACAAAAGGCTCAAAATAAAGAACACGTTCTTTAATACTGTCATCTTCTAAAGGCGTTGCTGCAATAGCTGCATCTAAATGGCCATCTTTAATTCTAGTAATAATTTCATCGGTAGTTAACTCTTCTATTTTCAATTTTACCTTTGGGTGTTTCTTAATAAAATTCTTTAAAAACATAGGTAAGAGCGTTGGCATAACGGTAGGTATAATGCCTAATTTAAATTCCCCACCAATAAAACCCTTTTGCTGATCTACGATATCTTGAATTCGATAAGACTCATTGACTATATTTCTGGCTTGTTTTACTATTTTTTGACCAACGTTAGTCAGTTCAATAGGTTTTTTACTTCTGTCAAAAATCTGAACATCTAATTGGTCTTCAAGTTTTTGAATTTGCATGCTCAAAGTAGGCTGTGTTACAAAACATTTTGCAGCAGCTTTAGTGAAATTTTGGTTTTCGGCAACAGCCAAAACATAATATAACTGGGTAATTGTCATCCGTATCAATTTAGGCTATAAAAATATAAAAACTATCAATAAAACTTATTGAAATATTTATTAATTGTCGATTAAATTTATTGAAATAGAAATAATATATACGCACATTAAACAGTATTGGTTTAGATACCAATAAAACCAAAAATATAGCAAACAATTTAAATAGTTTGTTGTCTAATTTTTAAATATATTATCAGAATTTATGAGGTATCCATTGGAATATTAAAGTCAAACGTTTTTTCGATTTGCACGTAAGTTTGAAGAATTGTATACGGATGCCAATTTAAAAGTGGATGAAATAGCAGAGCGTATTTTAACTTTAGGAGAAACACCATTACATACTTTTGCAGATTACTCAGCAAAAGTAAAAGTACCTATTAGTAAAAATGTTTCTCAAGATAATAAAGCCGTTTGGTTAATTATAGATTCTCTATCAGAACTATTGAAAATTGAAAGGCAAATACTAATCACATCTGATGATGCTAATGATGAGGAAACAAAATCGATGATGAGTGATTTATAATGGAGCAAGAAAAAATTGTTTGGATGATGAAAGCTTGGTTAAATGAAACCGTTTAATTAATCGGTTTGATATAATTTACAACTTGACTAGTCCAAAAAAAAGCGACCACATTTAGGGTCGCTTTTTTTGTTTTGGCTGTATGTTAGAAAATAATTTTCATATATATATTGTCGTTTTTTAAATTGAATTTAGCAGTTGCATATTGTGGCGGCCCATAACTTACAGGGTTGTTGGACATGCCATACGATTCCATTGGCATACCATTGTCTTGAAAATCCATTTTTTTGTTCTTGTTCTCGTCATGTAAAGCCATAATAGCATAGGTTCCCTCTGTTATGTTTTTAAAAGTTACAGTTACTTTACCATCTACAATATCGCTTGCTGCACTGGCTATACCTTGGCCTTTCATAAAGGTATCTTCCGTATGTAATCCAAAAATAACGTTGCCTTTATTATTTGCTATATTTTCTATAGTTACGGTGATGTCTCTTAAAGTTTTGCTGCTTTGAGCGTTGCTTAAATTTACTGATAATACTAATGCGATAATTAATGTTAGTGTCTTCATGATATATGGTTTTATTTGTTTACACTTCAAATATCCAATACTAAAAGCGGTTTTTATAATCGTTGTTCCTGAACTGTAGTTTTTGCTTGATGAGTTGTGGTTATTGTAATAAATAGAAGCATGTATTACTAAACGAAGTAGGTTGTTAGGTGAGGGATTTTGATGTCCATTTAGTTAATAACTTAACTTTGTAAAAAAAATCAACTAATTTCATTTGGCAATTAAAAAGGTTCATTGAAAATGAACTTTATATTTATATAAACTAACCTTTACAAATAAGCCTCTTTTTAAATTAACAGCCTTGCTAACCCAATTTCTACTTGCAATGATGTTTTTTAGAAATTACGAATTCCTCTCAGTTATAACAACATTTTGAAATGTTGGGGCTTTCTCGGTAATAGTGCCTATACCTTTTTTATTAATTTTAAGGGTAACATCTTTTGTTGTCGTGAATAGAATTACTGTTGAGAACGATGTTTTGAGATAGGGTTTTAAAAACACGAAAGCTTCGTTTAATGTGAGTTCACTTTCTTCATCCTCGGTGTCTCTAGATTGATAATGCAGTTTTACTAAAACCTTCAAGCTATCGTTATAGGCTAATGGTCTTACAAATATATTTTTTAAATTAGGTTTGCCAATGGTTTTTGCCATAGTTAATTTGGCAAAACGCCCTGCTTGGTAACTTTCTTTTACGTGTTCCCAAAAAAGAACGAATGTTTCTTGATATGGCATAATTTAAATATTATTTTAATACTTCAAAAATAGTATTAATATTTAGAAACCTTCATGAATTATAGCTATGCATTGCGGAAATAGTTACAAAATTCAGTGTACTTAAAACTATACGTTGTCGGATACTTGCGTTAGGGATTGTAGAGAAAAGCCCACAGCGACCTTTTGGGAGCGCGGACTTGCAACGAAAAGCCCGACCCTTGAGGGAACGCCCAAAATTAAAGCAATCCTCTAGCCTTGATTTCAAGATATTTATTAATTGTATCTATCGTTAAGTGTTCTGGTGTTGTGAGTATGGAATGGATGCCGTACTTTTTTAATTGGTTGACAATGAGGCGTTTTTCGAATGCGAATTTTTCTGCGATGACTTTGTCGTAAACTTGTTTGATGGTTTCTGCCTTGTTATGGATTAAGCCATGCAACGCTGTGTTTTTAAAGAAGATAACCACTAGTAAATGGTTTTTAGCAATCGCTTTTAAATAGGGGAGTTGCCGCTCTAGGCCATCTAAAGTTTCGAAATTAGTATATATTAAAATGAGGCTGCGGTGGGTAATATGCCTCTTAATACTGCTATATAATCTTCCGAAATCGCTTTCAAAATAGTCTGTTTTAATATTATAGAGTGCTTCTAGAATCAGGCGCATTTGCGAGCTTCTCCTTTCGGCGGCCACAACGTTTTCAATACGTTTTGAGAATGAAAAAATCCCAGCTTTATCATTTTTTTTTAGAACAACATTGCTGATTACTAACGATGCATTAATGGCATAATCTAAAAGACTCAACCCGTTAAAAGGCATTTTCATGATGCGTCCTTTATCAATTATGGAGTATACGGATTGAGATTTTTCATCTTGAAATTGATTGACCATGAGCTGGTTTTTTTTAGCGGTTGCTTTCCAGTTTATAGTTCGTAAATCGTCTCCTAAAACATATTCTTTAATTTGCTCGAATTCCATGGAATGACCAAGGCGTCTTACTTTTTTTAAGCCGTATTCTAATGTGTTTTGATTGATGTTTAAAAGTTCGAATTTTTTGAGTTGCTTGAAACTTGGGTAGGTTGGTACCATGGCGCCAGTATCGAAAGTGAAGCGCTTGGCAACTAAATTTAAAATAGAGCAGGCGTAAATGTTTAGGCTACCAAAATAATATTTGCCACGTTCGTTAGGTTTTAAATTGTATTGAATTGATCTTGTTTTACGAGAAGCAATAGATGCTTTGATTTTAAAATCGCGTATTTGAAATTGTTCGGGCACTTCATCAATAACTTCTACTGATATTAAAATAGGGTAGTTATTGGTAATGTTTAATTTTATTTGATTGTTATCGCCATTTGAAAATTTATCGGGGGCTATTCTGGTGGCTTCAATTTTGTTTTTGCCAATGAAAATGATAATAAAATCTAAAATGAAGAGCAGTATTAAAACTAAAATGCAGAGTTGTGCAATATTAAATATTATAGGAATGAAATAACTAAGTGCAAACAATACCACAATGCCAATACCCACAAAGAAAAAACGGGGTTGTATGTAAAAGGGTTTAAGGGGTTTCAAAATTGTTTTTAGTTTTTGATTGTTATGCGAAGTTTTAGGAAAAAACAGAGATGCATGGATGGCTTTATAGCTTTTTTTCAAGACACATCTTTTGTGGTGTAGTTTTTATCGCGGTATTTCCACAGTCTCAATAATCTGCTGAATAATTTGCTTGCTCGAAACACCTTCCATTTCACGTTCAGGAGTTACGATGACTCTGTGGTGTAAAACAGGAATAGCTGCTCGTTTTATATCCTCTGGTGTTACAAAATCCCTACCAGACATAGCGGCAAAAGCTTTACTTGTTTTTAATATCGCTATTGATGCTCTTGGTGAAGCTCCTAAATACAAAAACGGATTGCTCCTTGTGGCAACAATAAGTTGGGCAATGTATTTTAATAAATGTGTTTCCACTAAAACCTGAGCGACTATATTTTGATATTCAGAGATTTGTTGTGCGTTTAAAAACGATATGATTTTGTCTGTTTTAGCCCGGTCTTTAAGTTGGTGTTCTCTGGATAAAATTTCAATTTCTTCTTCTAAATTAGGGTATCCAACATCGATTTTAAAAAGGAACCTATCCAATTGTGCTTCTGGTAACCTATATGTACCTTCTTGTTCCACAGGGTTTTGGGTCGCTAAAACCATGAAAGGTGAATCTAGTTTAAACCTATTGCCATCAATAGTAATTTGCTGTTCTTCCATAACCTCAAACAAAGCGGCTTGGGTTTTTGCAGGCGCTCTATTAATTTCATCAATAAGAATCATATTAGAGAAAATAGGGCCTTTTTTAAATTCAAATTCTGAATCTTTTAAATTAAAAACGGAAGTTCCTAAAATATCACTAGGCATTAAATCTGGTGTGAATTGTATTCTGCTAAAATCGACACTTAACGATTTGGCAAGCAATTTAGCCGTAATGGTTTTTGCTACCCCAGGAACACCTTCAATAAGTGAGTGGCCCTTGGCTAAAAGTGAAGCAATAAGCATATCCACCATATCTTTTTGGCCAACGATAACTTTGCCGACTTCTTGTTTTATTTTTTCGACACTGGCTTGCAGTTCCGATAAATCCAAACGGTTTTGGAATTTTAAATCATTCGCGTTTAAGGCACTGTCATCAATTGATGACACTACGCTTTCTTGGTTTAATGCTGGGCTTTTTGGATTTTGTGGTATACTGTTTTCGTCCATAATTATATTTTGTAAAAGGCTTCTATATGTCTGTTGAGTTTGATTAAATGTTCTTCAAAAAACTCACTTTTAGATTTCATTAAATTAATGTAACTCACTAATTTTTTAACGTCTTCTTGTTTTTTTCCAGTTTTTAAGGCTATTTTTTCTGCGAACTCGCCGTTTAAAATATCTGTATTTATATTTAAATCGTGTCTTATCTTCTCTAAAAAATAAGTTATTTTTTTATCTATAAGATTTTTGTGGTTTTTTGTATCAAAATATAAGTTAGATACCGTTTTAACAAAAGCCACAGTTGTATTTTGTAATGGTGTAATGATTTTAATAACACATTGCCGTCGTTTTGCATTAAACACCATAAAGAGGATTCCGAAAATTATAGCAGTATACCATGCCCATTTAAAGGCTAATTGCTCAAGAAACCATCCTAAATTAGATTCTTGTTCCACTTCGCCACCGTATCGTGTTTGCATTTTGGTATAGGAATCAAAATATATGTCATCATCTGGTAAATAGGATAATATACCTTCTGTGTATTTATATCTATCTTCTTTTAAAATATTATAATTAGTAAATGCTTTAGGTTCCAAATGTAAAAATATATTACCTTCTCCAAAGGGGACTTTTATAAAATTAGGGTGTTCGTAATCGATTTTGGAATGGCCTAAAACAATATTTGTTATCGAATCAAATTCCGAGAAATATGAATTGCCGTTATTTCTGTCGATTGTAATCTCATCAATATTCAGGTGTTTAAAAGATAGAAATGAAATACTATCGTTATCGTTTTCAATAAAATCAACACTAATTTTTAGCGTATCATGAAATTTTTGTGGGAAGTCATAATCTGAAATAAACAAGGTGTTTCCAGCGTCAACAAAATGAAGTAATCCATCAATAGAATCATCTTCTAAATAATCCGAATTTCCAATGATTATAAAACTGCCTTTAGCGATATGTTCGCCGTTACCATCTTCAGAATTTGCACTTAAATAACTTGCTGGTTGATGGTATACGGTTCTGAATTTGAGACCATTAAAAACGGTAGGTAGTTCTTTATAAAGCACACTAACACCATAGGGTTTGTTGCTCTTTTCATTAAAAGATTCTTCCCAATCAACAGTTTTTGGGCGTTTTACACTAATAACAACAGAAGCTGTAATTACAAGTAAAACGATAATAATCAGTACAGGGAAAATCTTTTTCATGAGTTTACCTGTTTTAAAAAGTTTGAAAAATTAATTTTAGCCTTTTCGTACTTATCACTATTTAAAGGAAACTCGCCATACCAGATATAATTATAGAGGTAACAGGTGTATGCGAAATCTTTACTAAAGGGTTTGTCGCTTACTTCATTTAAATACTCATTGTTGGTTTTGTCGTCTTCAAATTTTATATGATTTTTTAAGCTTAAAGATTTTAAAACAAGCAGGTAATAATAACGAATGGCAAGTCTGAAATCGTTTTCGTTTTCAGCATTCTGTATTAAGGTGTGAATGTCTGCATTTTCAATAGTTTCAGCAGTGAAATCATCAAGCGTATTAATGGGTTTGTTTTTGTTTGAAGTGAATAAACCTGTACCACCTTCATTTAGTAAAATATATACTAAAAAAATAACAGCAGATGCGATAGCGATATAAAACAACCCATTTAATGGGGCTAGGTTAAAGCTAAAAAGGGACGAGTCGTTTTGTTCTTTTCTTAAATCTTCAGCTTTTTTATAAGCTTCATATATACCAGAGCCAGAAGGTGTGTTTGAAACTATACCTTTGCCTTCATAATTGAATTTATCATTGCTATAATGTTCTTTAAAATCGTTATCAAAAACTCTTGTTTTTTCTGGGAATTGTAATGGCGTTAATCCAAACGAAATATGGAAAGCACAAACCATTAAAATTAATAAAAAGAAAGTATGTAGGTGCTTTGTTTTCAAATATATGTCGGACTTAAAATTGAGGTTTGATTAATTTGTTTTTAACCTTAAAAGGATAAACCAAATAATAATAACTAATAATACTAAGTGTAAATATAATTATAGCAACCGATAACCAATGCGGCATAATGTTGGAATAGCGTGTAATAAAGCCCTCTAAAAATCCAGCGGCAAAGGTAAACGGAAATGTACTAACTAAAATTTTTATACCCGTTTTAGCACCTATTTTAAATGATGTATATCTGGAATGCGTTGCTGGGAAAAGGATACTGGCACCTAGTATTAAGCCAGCTGCACACTCAATAACAATAGCAAAAATTTCTATAGCGCCATGAATCCAAATGCCCCTAACGCTTTCCCAAAACACCCCTTTTTCATAAAAAAAATATTGAAAAGAACCTAGCATAATGCAGTTTTTAAACATAATATATAGCGTTCCAATGCCTAAAAACACCCCTAATACAAAGGCGATAATGCCAACTTTTAAGTTATTTATTGTAATACCTATAAAGCTGCCCCAATTACTCCCACTTTTATACACTGCAACGGGATCGCCAGCTTCAATATTTTCTAAGGACATGTTAACGTAATGATCGCCCATTACGGATCGTACAAACTCACCGTCATTTGCGGCAGAAATAGTACCGATAAATGTAAACACAGAAAAGATTATAAATGCGATATAAATAAATTTTCGGTATTCAAAACAAATAAGAGGCACTTCCGTTTTCCAAAAAGAGACAATTCTATTAGTATCCGTACTTTTGGTTTTATAAATTTTTTGGTATGCGTTTGCAGATAATTGATTAAGGTAGGCAATAACTTTACTTTTAGGGTAATAGGTCTGCGCGTAAGCCAAATCGTTTATTACGTGAATGTATTGTGAGGCAAGTTCATCAGGATTTTTAAAATCATTAGTAACGATTGCTTTTTCAAAATTCAACCATTTTTCTTTATTTTGTTTGATAAATGCAACTTCCCTCATACAATTTTTCTAAACTCTTTTAATTTTAGCTGATACCTAAAAAAGATTAAATGAGTTCTTATATTTGATAAATTAAATTATAAAATGTCAGAGTTACAAATTAACACGACTCAAAATGTAAAAATAACATTTAAAGCTGCTGGAGCAGCAGAGCGGTTACTTGCTTTTTTTATTGATATGGCGATTAAAATTGGCTATATGCTAGTATTAAACTGGACTTTTGGAGCCTTTAATAATATGGATCAGTGGTCGCAAATAGCTATAAACACAGTGCTTAGTTTTCCTGTTATGTTTTATACTTTAGTTTTAGAGTCTGTTTTACAGGGACAAACTATTGGTAAGCGTGTTTTAAAAATCAGGGTGGTTAAAATCGATGGTTATCAAGCTTCGTTTTCCGATTATGTGGTGCGCTGGTTTTTCAGAATTGCAGATGTTTATATTTTAGGTCTCGGTTTTTTTATCATGCTATTCAATAAAAAAACACAACGTCTTGGCGATATGGCAGCAGGAACGGCGGTTATTGGTTTAAAAAATAATGTGAACATTAGCCACACCATATTAGAGAATTTGAAGGAAAATTACAAACCCACATATCCAAACGTTATAAAATTTTCCGATAACGATGCGCGAATTATAAAAGATACATTCCATGTGGCAAAACAAACAAAAGACTATCAAACATTAATTAAACTCCGCAATAAAATCATAGAAGTTGTTGGTATTAAAGATGTTAAGCAAAATACAGACATGGAATTTATAGATGTTATTTTAAAAGATTATAATTTCTATACGCAAAATATGTAAGCAGAAATTATTTTTCTATCTTAAAACAAGTGGTTTAGTTACGTATAGCGAGCATAGACTTTGGTTTTTTTAAAATTAAAAATAAATTTATGAAAAGGACGTTTACAGAAATATATTTGGGCGTTACCCGAAAAGGGTCAGGCTACCCGTTTCAAGTCCTCGCTTCTGGGCTAAGGCCCAAAAGCTGTGGGCTAACCACTACTATCCTTAACGCTAACCATTACATAAATAAAATATAGAAACAAACCACGATGTTCTACATTATCGATATTTTAGGAACCATAGCATTTGCGATTTCAGGCGTCTTAATAGCTATTAATAAAAAGATGGACGTATTCGGCATCCTGATCATAGGCTTTGTAACTGCAATTGGCGGCGGTACTTTGCGTGATTTATTAATTGGTAATACACCAGTGGTTTGGATGAGGGATATTACCTATACATACGTTATTTTAGGCTCAGCCATATTTGCAATAATTTTTCAAAGTAAAATAAATTATTTAAGAACCTCTTTATTTTTGTTCGATACCATTGGTATAGGTTTGTACACTTTAGTGGGCATTGAAAAAGGTTTAAGTGCAGAATTACACCCTTTTATTTGCATTGCGTTAGGAACCATGACCGCTAGTTTTGGGGGTGTTATCCGAGATATTTTATGTAATGAGATTCCCGTTATATTCAGAAAAGAAATTTATGCAACAGCCTGTATTTTGGGAGGTATAACTTATTTCGTGTTACGAGAATTTTCAATACCATATAATGACGTTTTTATAATTGCAGGAATCGTTGTTATTTCAGTTAGATTACTTGCTGTGAAGTTTAAAATAGCTTTACCTACTATATATTCTGAAAGTAAAGATTGATTATTAAACTTCAGTCGAAGTAGAAGTATTCAGGTAAGATTTATTATTTTTCCATCTTCCATCTTCCATCTTCCATCTTCCATCTTCCATCTTCAATCTTTCATAATTTTAGTCAAGAATTTCCACATTACGTATAAAGATGTTCTTATCTGGCCAATCACCATCATCCGTTTCCACTTTCGCAATTTTATCAACAACATCCATACCTTTGATAACACGTCCAAAAATAGTATAATCACCATCTAAAAAATGAGCGCCTCCAATTTGGTTAACTATAAAAAATTCAAAGGGCGATGCCAATTTATGTGGATTTCTAATTTCACTACTCGGCATGGAAATTACACCACGATCATGTTTAAAACCACGTTTGGTGTCTGGTGGTAATAAATACTTGCCAATGTAAGCCCGTTTTCTAGCTGTTTCAATATCATCGCTATTCCCAGCCTGAATCATAAAATTATCAATAACTCTGTAAAATTGAGTGTCGTTAAAATAACCTTGTTTGGTTAACCATATAAAATTGGAACGGTGAAATTTAGTTTCGTCGTAAAGTAAAATATCAATCTCACCAAAATCTGTAGTAATGCGCACTTTGTTTTCTTTGTGGTGTTTGTCATATTCCAAGAAAAATTCCATAGCGCTCTTAGAATTCAACTTAGGGAATTCTCGATTGGGTTCTTGAACAGAATCTTCTTCAACTTTATTTTCAATAGGTTTTTCAGTCTCGGTTTTGGGTATGATTTTCTTTTTAGTTTGTTTATCTTCACAATTCAGAAATAAAGGAAAAATACATAAAAATAATACGGCGCGCATAGACTATGAAGTTTGAGAATTTTTTAGAATTAATTTCAAAAATAAAAAATATACAGCTCCCAGCCGAATCATCTCACTTTAAAATGGTGCCTCCGTTTCGTCAAGAGCTATTAAAAAAGCAGCAGAAAGCTATTAAACTCGCTAAATATGCAGCGGTTTTAGCTTTGTTTTATCCAGATAATAATCAGCAAACCAAACTGATTTTAATTCTTAGAAAAACCTATAAGGGGGTGCATTCTGCCCAAGTCGCATTTCCAGGTGGCAAATTGGATAATCAAGATAAATCATTAAAGGAAACAGCGTTAAGAGAAGCTTTTGAGGAAGTAGGAGTACCTACAGATACTGTCGAAATTATTAAGACACTCTCTCAAGTTTATATTCCTCCAAGTAATTTTTATGTGCAACCATTTATTGGAATTACAAAAAAAACACCTAAATTTATTAAACAGGACGATGAGGTTGAAAAACTTATAGAGGTAGATTTAGATGAATTTTTAGATGATAAATCCGTAATAACAAAACTTGTAAAAACATCATACAGTGTTGAGGTAGAGGTGCCTGCATTTAATTTGAATAGGTATGCTGTTTGGGGCGCAACAGCCATGATGCTCAGTGAGGTTAAAGACTTGTTAAAACAACTCTAGTTTTATTACATTTGTATACTCGATATAAATCGATTTAATAAGAGTTTAGCAAACTATTTTAGTACTAACAGGGCTAAATTTTAAAGCTAAAAATTTTGAATTTTTTTATATTGAGTATTATAACTAATTAATTTTGAAGCATGATTTATGGGGTTATTTAAAAAAAATCCATTCGGACATATACTATTTTTAAAAAAGTGGCTTATTAGACTATTTGGAGCGCTAACACATAGGCGTTTTCGAGGATTTAATGAATTACAGATAGAAGGGTCTGAAATCATTAAGGATTTACCAAATACAAATGTACTTTTTGTGTCCAACCACCAAACGTATTTCGCCGATGTTGTAGCGATGTTTCATGTATTCAATGCCAGTTTAAGCGGGCGTACAGATTCTATTAAAAACATAGGGTATTTATGGAGTCCTAAGCTCAATATTTACTATATCGCTGCTAAGGAGACAATGAAAGCGGGTTTATTGCCAAAAATTTTAGCGTATATGGGTTCTATTAGTATTGAGCGTACCTGGCGATCTGAAGGCAAAGATGTAAACAGACAGGTTAAAATGAGCGATATTTCTAGTATTGGCAAAGCTTTAGATGATGGTTGGGTTATAACCTTTCCACAAGGTACAACCACTCCTTTTAAGCCTATTAGAAAAGGAACGGCACATATCATAAAGCGTTATAAACCTATCGTTGTACCAATAGTCATTGATGGTTTTCGTCGTTCTTTTGATAAAAAGGGTTTACGTATTAAGAAAAAAAATATTTTACAGTCTTTCGAGATTAAGGAGCCACTAGATATCGATTATGATAATGAAACCCACGAAGACATTATAAAAAAGATAGAATATGCCATCGAGCAGCATCCATCATTTTTAAAAGTAATTCCACAAAAAGAACTGGAAGCACTCGAGGAGTTGAATAAAGCGCGTAAATGGAAACGCTAGTCTGTTCTAATAGTTATTAATCCAGTAAGTTTTTCATGCCTTCAACAAAAATTCAAGATCCTTTATTTGCCAACTTGAAAACCTATTTCGGTTACGATAGTTTTAGATTGAACCAACAAGATATAGTTGAGGCTGTTTTAAACAAAAAAGATTGTTTGGTTATTATGCCTACCGGCGGTGGTAAATCCATTTGTTTTCAATTACCTGCTTTAATGTTTAAAGGTGTAACCTTAGTTATTTCTCCATTAATTGCTTTAATGAAAGATCAGGTTGATGGATTAAATGCAAATGGGATTTCTGCATCTTATTATAATAGCAGTCAAACTATCGAAGATCAATCGGATATCATAAATCAGGTTTTAAGTTACAATATCAAATTGCTATACGTAGCACCTGAAAGCTTAGCGGCTTTACAGAATATACTTAACGAAACTTATATAAGTTTTGTGGCTATTGATGAGGCGCACTGTATTTCCTCCTGGGGTCATGATTTTAGACCGTCTTATCAACACTTGGGTTTTTTAAAGACATCACTTCCAAACACCCCGTTCATAGCACTAACCGCAACAGCGGATAAGGCGACGCGTCAAGATATTGTAAAGCAATTGCGCATTGGACATGCGCAACAGTTCATATCTTCATTCGATAGGCAAAATATAGCTTTGGAGGTGCGTCCAGCCAACAATCGGATAGCTCAAATTATAAAATTTATTAAGCAAAGACCTAATGCGTCTGGAATTATATATTGCCTCAGCAGGAAAACGACTGAGCAACTCGCTAAAAAACTAAAAACAAACAATATTCCTGCAGAGGCTTATCATGCGGGACTAAACTTCGAGAAACGATCACAAGTTCAAGAATCTTTTGTTCGCGATAACATACAGATTGTCTGTGCTACGGTAGCTTTCGGTATGGGCATTGATAAGTCTAACGTGCGTTGGGTGATTCATTATAATATGCCAAAAAATATTGAAGGCTATTACCAAGAAATTGGTCGGGGCGGAAGAGATGGGTTAAAAGCCCATGCGCTGCTATTTCATAGTTATGCAGATGTTATCCAGCTGCGTAATTTTGCAAGTGGCGTGTCTAATGAAGCGCTGCAAATAGCTAAGCTAGAGCGCATGAAGCAGTTTAGTGAATCAACTACATGCAGACGTAAAATACTACTCAGTTACTTTGGTGAGCTATTAGCCGAAAATTGTGGTAATTGTGATGTTTGTATTAATCCGCCTCAAGTATTTGATGGTACAATAATCGCTCAAAAAATTCTATCTGCTATTTATCGTATGAAAGAAAAAGAAGCTACAGGTATGATTATCGATGTGCTTCGTGGATCTGAAAACGCAGTGCTTTTAGCAAAAGGATACCAAAATATCCGTACTTATGGGATGGGTAGGGATATTACATGGAAAGATTGGCAGCACTTTGTAGTTCAACTTATAAATCAAGGGTATTGTGAAATTGCATTTCATAAGCATAATGCCTTAAAACTTACCGAGTTCTCGAAATACGTATTGTTTAATGGCACTAAAGTAGCTTTAACAAAACCTGTCGCAGTTACTGATATTTCTGTCTTGGAAAATAAAAGGAAAACCAGAACTAAAAGTAAGAAAATTACATCAAAAAACAAACCAACCGCTAATAATTTATTTCAAAGATTAAGGTTGTTGAGGTATAAAATCGCAAAAGAAGAGGATATTCCCGCTTATTTAGTGTTCAGTGATGCCACTTTGAGAGAAATAGAACGTGAACGCCCATTAAGTGACGATGATTTCTTAAAAATCAGTGGTGTTGGACAACGGAAAATGGAGGTTTATGGTGATGAATTTATTGCTGAAATTATGAGTTTCATGGGGTCTAAGATAAAAAAGACAAAAAAGAAAGATACAGTTTTGGTTACTTACGATATGTATAAAACAGGATTGTCTGTCGAAGAGATTTCAATAAAACGTAAGTTAGCACCAACAACAATATATTCGCATATTGCTAAATTGTATAGTAAAGGAAAGGCTATTGATATTTTTGACTTTGTTTCTAAAAGCGAAGTGGAAGCTGTTCGAAAAGCTAAAATAAAATTAGATTCACCTACAGCATTAAGGCCGTATTTTGAATATTTTAATGACGATATGGATTATTTTAAAATTAGATTAGCTCTAAGCGTTGTGAATAAGAATTAGTGTTTTTACTTAAAGCATCAATACTTATAGGCGTCACTTATTTACCTAATAAAAAGCTGAACTTGGCTCACCACTGTTCCTGGCCCTGGCATACCGCCACTACCGTAAGACCTTATGCTACCTAAGGAATACCACCAGTTTCCGATATTTACCGAGCCATCCAAATATGTGTTACCGCCGGAGTTTTCAAGACCACCCCAATAATTATTATTGGAATCTATGGAAATTGCAACATATCCGGGAACAGGTCTAGTTGAAGATCCTCCACTTCTTGGGTCAAATGTTTGGCTCCAATGGTTTGTTATACCAACTGTTGGGTAATGCAATCTAAATTCATAAGTTCCAGCATTCCGTAACTCGTCTAACCTGCTTAAAATAGAATATTTGTCAGTCGAAATATTTGGGGTTGCTACATTAAATTCACTAGCTTCAATATCATTTGCCCAATACCCGCCGGCTACATTATGATTAAATACTAAAGTCCAACCCCCTCCATTGTTAGTCATGTCACAGTAACATTCATACGCAGGATTTGCTCCTGCACCATCAGGGTCAATGGTGTAAACACCATCGGTAGTAGCGCCAGCATTGAAATATGCTAAGCAGTTGGATAAAACTGTTGTTACGTTAACTGCTGTATTACAAGTATCTCCGCGCCCAGCAAAAGTAATTGTAAACGTATCTGTTTGAACAGCTGCAGGTGTGCCTGATCCAGTAAGTGTTATCGTATTTAGTCCTATAGTACTAAATACTCCAGAACCAGTAAAACTATAACCATTAACAGTATTTGTACTTATCGTATAGGGCTCTATGACATTTACCAGTACATCTATGGTTAAAGTGTTACTAGAATTCAAAGATGTTCCAGCAGCATAGCTGCCATTTGCTGAGGTAGAACTACAATCCAAAGAATTCACAGGGGCTTCTGCTAAACAACCAGACCATAAACTACCGTTAAAATACTGAAAGCAATTTGAATCTAAGTTATAAATAAACAAACCTTCGGCAGGAGAAATAATATTATCTCGTTGTACAGATGTCATCCTTGGGGGTAAAAATCCTTGAGTTGAAGATTCGATTTCCAACATAGAGGATGGGTCTGGAGACGTTGTGCCAATACCAACTTGAGAAAAATTATAAAAAAAATTAAGACAGAAAAATATCAGTAATGATGAGGATTTATTCATTTTATTAATAAGTGATTAGGGACTGCAAAAATAATAATTTTTTTTAAACTTAGCTACCTATTTTTTAATAGTGTTTTGAATAAATTTAAAGCAATTTATATTTTTTTTAATCGGGGCTGAAATTTGAAAAATTGTTCAGGATGTTGGAATTGTAAATCCATATATAGCCAAATTCGGATTATTAGTTCTAATTTTAGTTTATGATGTTCGGAAAATTATCGGGCACTTTACCTTAAATGGTAATGGCTTTTAGTTAATAACTCTTAATAACTCTACTCTAAAATAAGTTGTAAAATTTCTATTTTGCGTGACTGTTTTAAGCTAAAGAAATGAAAGTCTGTATTGCCGAAAAACCAAGTGTTGCCCGTGAAATTGCTGCTGTATTAGGAGCAAGTACAAAGCACGATGGTTATTTTGAGGGTAATGGTTATGCCGTAACCTATACTTTCGGGCATTTATGTACGCTGAAAGAGCCTGTGGATTATAAACCCTATTGGAAAAGTTGGGATTTAAATAACCTACCGATGCTCCCTGAAAAGTTTGAAACCAAAGTCGCTTCAAATTCAGGAATCCAGAAGCAATTTCAAATCGTTAAACGTTTATTTGATAAAGCTGATGTTGTTATAAATTGTGGGGATGCTGGGCAAGAAGGTGAACTCATTCAACGTTGGGTTATGAGTGCCGCCAATTATAAAGGCGAGGTAAAGCGTTTATGGATTTCATCTCTAACAACAGAAGCGATTAAAGAGGGTTTTCAAAAATTAAAACCATCGAAAGATTATGACAATTTATACTATGCCGGATTTTCTAGGTCCATAGGCGATTGGTTGTTGGGAATCAATGCAACACGATTATATACCGTAAAGCATGGCGGTTACAAACAAGTACTATCGGTTGGTCGTGTACAAACACCAACCTTGGCCATGGTTGTTAATCGGTTTAAAGACATTGAAAATTTTATACCGCAGCCGTATTGGGAATTGCAAACACTTTACCGCGATACCCTTTTTAGCTATGAAGCAGGGCGTTTTTTAAAAAAGGAAGATGGGGAAGCGTTAGCCCGAAAAGTGAAGGAAAGCGATTTTGAAATTAAGTCAACCACTAAAAAGAAAGGTAAAGAATATGCGCCAAAATTGTTTGATTTAACAGGATTGCAGGTGTATTGCAATACTAAATTTGGGTTTTCAGCAGATGAAACCTTAAAAATAGTTCAAACCCTATACGAGCAAAAAGTAGTGACCTACCCAAGAGTCGATACCACCTTTTTACCGAATGATGTGTACCCCAAGGTATCTGGTATTCTTCAAAAACTTACGAACTATACCAAATTAACACAACCGCTTTTAGGTAAAAAAATTAAAAAATCTTCAAGGGTTTTTAATGATAAAAAAGTTACGGACCACCATGCTATTATCCCCACAGGGATGCAAACCAGTTTGCAATATAATCAGCAGCGGGTATATGATATTATCACAAAGCGTTTTATTGCCGTGTTTTATGATGACTGTGTTGTATCAAACACTACCGTTTTAGGCCATGCGGCAAATATTGTTTTTAAGACTACAGGAAAAGAGATTTTAGAAAAAGGATGGCGTATTGTGTTTGAAAATCCCAATAAAAAGGATAAGGAATCAGGAGTATTACCAACCTTTGTAAAAGGGGAAAAAGGCGCACATGAACCCTCATTTTTAGAAAAAGAGACCAAACCTCCAAATCAGTTTACGGAAGCGTCCTTATTACGTGCTATGGAAACTGCCGGGAAGCAAGTGGATGATGAGGAACTACGCGATTTAATGAAGGAGAACGGTATTGGAAGACCTTCAACACGCGCCAATATTATTGAAACGCTATTCAGAAGAAAATATATAAAACGAAATAAAAAGCAGGTTTTACCAACGGTTACGGGTATCCAATTGATTGATACGATTCAAAATGATTTATTAAAATCTGCGGAATTGACGGGCTCCTGGGAAAAACAATTGAAAGATATTGAGAAAGGTAAGTATACCGCTGGTGCGTTTATAAAAAACATGAAGCGTATGGTTGATGCTTTGGTTTATGAAGTTAGAAGTGAAAAACGTGCTAATATTTCACACGCTACAACGGTTAAAAAACGTGCGGCTAAAGTTGAGGCTAAAAACGAAGCAGGGATTACTGCTGAAAAATGCCCAAAATGTAAACGAGGGCAAATTATTAAAGGTAAATCGGCTTATGGCTGTAGTCAATACAAATCAGGATGTCATTTTGTAATGCCATTTAGTTTTGCTGATAAAAAAATTTCAGAAAAACAATTTATAAGATTGCTTCAAAAAGGCTCTACGGTAAATTTAAAAGGTTTTAAAACAGATTCTGGTTTTGCTGAAGGTTTGCTACGTTTTGATGAACATTTTAAGCTAAAACTCGAACCTAAGAAAGCAATAGCGAAAGCGAAACCGAAGGAGTTAACGTGTCCGAAATGTAAAACGGGCACCGTTCTTAAAGGGAGAACAGCTTATGGGTGTAGTGCTTATAAATCGGGATGTGATTTTAAAGTCACGTTTGATGCTGTAAGAACCAAAATGAATGGGCAAACACCAACAAAAGCGCTAGTACATAGTATTTTGGATGAAAGCGTTTGATATTTTAAGCGTGTTCATATTTAGAGATAGGCTTATTTCGAGTAATAGAATATAATAAAAAAAACACCCTAAAATACCCTGAAGCGGACAATCCTAGGGTTAATAAAATAAGTTCCTCCTTGAGGGGCTTTAGGGGTGTTTACAGAATAAAATGATTTCAAAATGTTAGGAATACACGGGTTCCAAACTTTAGTAATATTTAAGATAAACCTTTTAAAAATATTAGCATAGTCGTGAATAAGTTACCGCATAGGCATTTTGTAATCTTTAAACCTTACGGGTATTTAAGTCAGTTTACGAGCAACGACTACAAACAGCAATCTAAAAAATTTCTGGGAGGTTTACGTGAGTTTCCCAAGGGTATTATGGCTATTGGCAGATTGGATGAAGCTTCTGAAGGTTTGTTACTATTAACGACAGATGGTATAATGAGCGACTATATTAATAGCCAAAAAGTGGAGAAAGAATATTACGCACAGGTTGATGGCGATATCTCTGAAAAAGCGATTGCGCAACTAAAAACTGGTGTTGATATTGGTTTTGATGGTAGAAAATATCAAACAAAACCTTGTAAAGTATTCAAGTTGGAAACGGTTCCTGATTTGCCTAAACGCGGAAAGAAAATAAGAGATGAGCGCCATGGGCCAACCTCTTGGTTATCTATAACTTTGCAAGAAGGTAAGTTTAGGCAGGTACGAAAAATGACATCGGCTGTGGGGTTTCCTACTTTAAGGTTGGTTCGGGTTCGGGTAGGGGGTATGCATATTCAGACCATGAAGGCTGGCGATGTTGTTGAGGTTGTCGCTTTTAATGTTTAGTAGTTACTTTTAGTGAACATGTTATTTCAGAATGTTTTACGGAATTTTCGCAGAGATGTAGAGAAAATTTATTGCCTAATATGGTGCGCCGTATGATGTTTTGGTAAGATTTTTTTTTTTGCTAATACGTTAGTTAATACAAACTGAGACTGGGAGCGTTCCTGATGATTGAGAATTTTCCTTCGTTAGAGATTGAACGGCCTGTTTGAGCTCCCCGACTTTTTAGGAGGGAGCGAGTAGTGAAAGCCCGACTTTTTGTAATCCTGAAAGGTTTTAAAAATATTTCAGGATTACAAAAAGTAACGCCCAAAAATCGTTAAGGTTCCAGTTCTTTTAATTCGTTGTAATTACGATTTAAACGTTTTAAAAGGATACCGTAAATAAGCCAATAAAACAACAATAAAACACCAATGGCCACGGCAAGCACGACTATAGTGGTAATAACAATACTTGCATAAAGTTTAAAAACTGCTCCGTTTGCTGTTGCTGATTGTAATTTAGCGGAAAATACCGGGTTGTGGATAAAGCTGTAAAAAGTGCCGACACATGCGCCAACAACTAGAGTTACTAAATTAAAAACGACATAATGTTTTACGGTTTTTCTGGTTTTAATAATAGTTTCCATTAATGTTTTTAAGCTATCGGTCGAGGAAATATTCTTGTAGTTTTTGTAAAATAAATAGAAAAAATAGATTAAAACACCATAACTTATTATGGTTATGGGGATAAGAATATGGTCTATATCAAATGCATCCAATTTGCCAAAATATGTGGTGCCTTTTAATAAAAAAGATATGGCAATCCAGAGTATGAATTCTAGGATACTGATAATGAATAGCCACTTGACAATGGACGATGATTTTTTTAAAATCATCTTATAAATCTCGTTATATGTGAGTTTTGGGTAGTTGCTCTCGCGCTTATCCCAATCTTTTTTTAATAAATCTAATTCATCCATAAGGTTACGGATTTAATAAGGTTCTTAGTTTGGTTTTGACTCTGTTCATTTTTACGCGAGCATTAACCGAACTGATTCCTAATGTTTTACTAATTTCTTTATAATCTTTGTCTTCTAAATACAGAAAAACCAATGCTTTTTCAATATCGTTTAAAGTATGCACGGCTTTGTAAAGCACTTTTAATTGCTGCTCCTCTGTATCGTCATAATCTTCTGCTTTAATCTTAAACTCCACACCCGCATAATCCTGTGTTTTTATGTTGCGTTTCGATTTTCTGTAAAGTGTAATGGCTGTATTTAAGGCTACACGATACATCCATGTACTGAATTTGGCATCGCCCCGAAATTTGGGATAAGCTTTCCAGAGTTGGATGGTTATTTCTTGAAATAAATCATTATGAGCATCATAATTATTGGTGTACAAACGACAAACTTTGTGCACAATATTTTGATGCTTTTCTAACAATTCAACAAAACTATGTTCTAGTGCTGTATTCAATGGCGTGGTTTAGTTATTCTATAAGTAGTAATTTTTTTTAGTTTGTTACAGATGGATTGTAGTTTTTTTAAAACTGCAATTTGGAAATTATAAAAATGTATTTTAAAAATTGGTTTTTTAATGCTTGTCTATATCTCATATAACAAAATTATTGTATCGTTTTCAAGTGTAATATGCTTCACTTAATTTAATGGAATTACCGTTGTTTTTTAGGGTTGTTAATTTTCGTTTCTAGTACATTTTAAGTTATAAATATAGTTTGTTTTTTTATGGTGAAATTATTTTGATTATAAATTTAAAGCTTGAATTTTCAATTCATCATATAAATTTTACAGTTCGGTAATCAAGTGTTTATAGAGTGGTATTCGTAGTGCATATTTGCTGTATGCTAAACGTGTTCTATAGCTTGTTTATAAAACCGCCTAATCGTAAAATTTATTTAATATGAAATTACTAATCTATATATTAATCGTTTTTATAAGTGTGCAACTGTCTGCCCAAACCATGATAAGCGGTACCGTTTTTAATTTAAAAAAAGAGCCCATTGAAGGCGCGAATATTTATTTAGATGGCACTTATGATGGTTGTACATCTGGCACAAATGGCACATTTTCATTTGAAACTTTTGAAACGGGAACACAAACTTTGGTTGTTTCCTTTTTATCCTATGAACCTTTTATACTGATTGATAATGTAAATGCTATGGACGACATAAGTATCAAGCTTTATGAAGACGTTAATGCTTTAGATGCGGTCGTGTTATCTGCAGGAACATTTTCGGCAGGCGATAATAGTAAAGTAAATGTTCTAAAACCACTTGATGTGGTAACTACAGCAAGTGCTTTGGGCGATTTTGTTGGTGCTTTGCAAACCTTACCAGGAACATCAACCGTTGCTGAAGATGGTCGATTATTCGTGAGAGGTGGCGATGCCAATGAAACTCAAATTTTTATTGATGGTATTCGTGTGTTTACGCCGTATTCGCCAACAACCAATAATGCACCAACTAGAGGGCGTTATTCTCCATTTCTGTTTGATGGCATTACCTTTTCCACTGGAGGTTATTCTGCAGAGTATGGTCAAGCCTTATCAAGCGTGCTCCTTTTAAATACCATTAACGAGCCCGACCAAGAGAAAACCGATATCGGTATTATGAGCCTAGGTGCTACTCTAGGGAAAACAGAAAAATGGGATAAAAGTTCATTGAGTGTTAATGCCTCTTACATAAACTTAGCGCCATATAACGCTATTTTTAAAAACAGAAACGATTGGATAAAACCTTTTGAAACCGCATCTGGCGAAGCGGTATATAGAATGAAAACCAATTCAGGATTATTCAAACTTTACGGAGCTTTCGACACCACAGGTTTCGAATTAACGCAAGAAGACATCAACAATCCAGAAGGTGCATATTTCAAACTCAACAATAACAACTTCTATTTAAACGGGTCGTATCAAGGCGTTTTAAACGATACGTGGTCGGTTTTTGGAGGTCTAAGTTACACGCGAGCCAAAAACTATTCAAACGCAATAGAAAGCAACATCAACAACAAAGAAAACTCACTTCACGCCAAGCTGAAATTCAAAAATAAAATCAGCAATCGCTTAAAACTTTATTTTGGCGCAGAATACTTCACAACCAATTTTGATGAAACCTACCAAGATAAAACCACTCAAAAAGTAAATTACGGATACAATAACAACATCGCAGCAGCTTTTGCCGAAAGCGATATTTTTATAACCAAAAATTTAGCGTTTAAAACAGGGCTACGTGCCGAGTATAGCCAAATATTTAAAGAATTCACATTAGCACCAAGGGTTTCTTTGGCATACAAAACCACAGATAAAAGTCAAGTATCATTAGCCTACGGAAACTTCTACCAAAACCCATCAAGTAATATCTTAAAACTCAATCAAGAGTTAAAAGCCGAAAACACATCACACTATATTTTCAATTACCAATTCAATTTAGATAAAAAGATATTTAGGGCAGAAGCCTATTATAAAACCTATAATGATTTAGTTAAATATAATACCCAATTCACGAATTTCGATAGCAATTTTAATAACCACGGAAACGGTTTTGCACGCGGTATCGATTTCTTTTGGAGAGATAGCAAAAGCATCAAAAACTTCAATTATTGGGCAAGTTATTCATTTTTAGATACCAAGCGCGACTATCAAAACTACCAAACCAGCGCACAACCAAATTTCGCAAACACCCATAACGTGTCGCTAGTCGGGAAATATTGGGTCGATAAATGGCGCAGTCAAATCGGCTTCAGCTATGCCTATGCTTCTGGCAGAACCTTTACAGACCCTAACAAAACTGGTTTTTTAAACGATAAAACCAAAGCCTTCAATAGCCTAAGTTTAAATTGGGCGTATTTAATTAGTCCGCAGAAAATCCTGTATGCCTCTGTAAACAATGCGTTGGGTTTTAAAAACGTTAATGGCTACCAATATGCCAATACGCCAAATGCCAATGGTAATTTCAACAGGCGTGCGTTACAGCCTGCAACCGACCAATTTTTTTTCGTAGGTTTCTTTTGGACTATTAGTGAGGATAAAAAGAGTAATCAATTGGATAATTTATAGGGCGTTACCACAAGGGTCGGGCTTTCACTACTCGCTCCCTCCTAAAAAGTCGGGGAGCTCAAACATGCCGTTCAATCCCTAACGCGGGTTTGTTTGCTGGCTTGGGGTTTAGATTGAAAGTTGGTTTGTTTTTTTAGAAATGGTTCTTTTTTTATTTTACGAATATAAAATCGTTTAAATACTTTATAAACAACAGCAAAAAATTATTGCTACTTCATTTTACAACGCTAAAGAATAATTAATACAAAATGAAACTCAATGGAACCCCGAAATTTTGACATCCCACCTTACCCAAAAAATGAAAAAATGTCAGAAATCTGTTAAAAAATTATTAAGAAAATGACAGAAACAAAACAGCATACCATTTGGTATTCAATTTGCATATTTCTATTTGAAAATACATGTTTAACTAAAATTTTTAATTATGAGTAATTTAGCAACATTACAGAAAAATGGAAGTTTAGCAAACAATAATAATGCACAAAACTTTCCATCATTATCCAGATTATTTGATGATTTATCAATTGGCGAATTGCCTTCGTTATTTGCTTCAAACTTCAACACAGGTTTGTCGCTTCCTAAAGTAAATATTAAAGAGGAGGCCGATGCCTTTATTGTAGAAATGGCAGTTCCAGGATTGAAAAAATCTGATTTCAATCTGAATTTGGAAAACAACATCCTGTCTATTTCTGCTGAAATTGAAGAAAACAACGAAGAGAAAAAAGAGGGTTATACCAGAAGAGAATTCGGTTATTCATCTTTTAAAAGAACCTTTTCATTGCCAGAAACGGTTGAGGATAGTAAAATAAACGCCAAGTATAATGAAGGTATTCTGAATATCCACCTTCCTAAAAAAGAAGAAGCAAAGCAAAAACCACCAAGAAATATTCAGATTTCTTGATTTTGCATTCCAAATGAATTAGTCAAAGCCTGTTTTCGAACAGGCTTTTTTTGTACCTAAAGGTCAACGCTATGGCTTATGTTTTTTGAATATCAAAGTAAAAAAACCAAAGTTCTACACTTCAGCATCAAAAAACAACAATTCAGTAACTCACTTTTTTAAAAAGTGGACTTCTGTTGGATATTTGAACTATAATTAAAAACAAACCATCATGAAAAATCTAATAACCATTATTTGCCTATCACTTTTAATAGTATCAAACCTTCAAGCACAAGATGAAAACTTAGCAGATATTACTGTAGTCATTTCAAACTTT
>ENA-ORXR01000778-ORXR01000778.1-marine-metagenome-genome-assembly--contig:-NODE-778-length-39009-cov-7.887059_pt1 | contig 39009 bp, 49 predicted proteins | sample MGYA00237866_ERZ511479 | MGnify/ENA metagenome assembly ERZ511479
TGAGTTAAATAAAATCAAAATAAGAACCTTAGTTGATGAAACTAGCCACATTACTGAAATGACAGCTAAAGCTAAGAAAATATTCAAGATGCTTAACATAGAAAAAATTTAAATCCTCAACCTACAATTGCAGATTACAGGTTTATTAAGATTAGTTTTATCAATAAGGAGATTAAAATGCAAAATATGCCAAAAGCCTCAATAAATAAAGAAAATTTAAATTCATTAAGCGCAAGGTCCTCAAAAAAAGGATCCTCTGACTTGAGATTATTCGCAGGTGCTGCCGGCTGTATTACTGTGTTCTCTTATATAGTGGTAGGATTAACTACGGTAGATAAGTCAATTCTTAAACCAAATGCTGGTTATATTGAAAGAATAATCGATGCAGTTAATGGTAGTGAGGGCTTCCATAAAGGTAAAGAAAAGGAAACTCATCCTGCTACAAAGATGAGTGATTTTGATACATATAGATAAGTTTATAAACTTTTGATTCAAAATCAACTACACTTGGTTCTTATTAATTGTAGTAATATTGTAGACAGTTTTAATTTCTAGCTAGTGATTTAAGGGTTACCCTATATCTTATCGACATAATATTTCTATTTGTTTTAATACTATGGTACACTTATTAAAAACAAGAGGATATTTATGGGAGTGGAAATTTTTAAGAAACCTTTAAAGCTCGTTGATGACTTTATAGAAGCTAAAATAAAAACTCCTAACGATTATGCTGATTTTTTGACAGATATTATCTTTGGAGGTTTGGGTTTAGTGGTTGTACTTGGAACTATCCCTCATTTAATTAACCCAACTACCGAATCAGATATAGAAAAGCCAGTGCCAATAGAGAAAGTTTTTGAGAATAAAAAAACTAATTCTATTGATTAATTTCTTGTAAAATAAAAAACTTTACATTTTTTTACATTTTTGCATCAAAACATTGACAAAAACCCCTAAATAGTTTAAAAAATTAACACTTTTCGTATATTACGAATTGAGTAACAGAAGGTGCAATGCAAACCGGTTTTGTATCATCGTTTGACTGTTATTTAGGTAAGGTGCTAGCAGTGTTAGTTTCACTACCGGATTATTAAAAATTTATATATTTTACTGGAGATTAAGGCTTATGCCTACAAAGAACCAATTAGTTAGAAAAAGTAGAAAAGATAAAGTTGTTAAAACTAAAAGTCCAGCTTTAAAATCTTGTCCACAAAAAAGTGGAGTTTGTATTAGGGTTTATACACAAACACCTAAAAAACCAAATTCAGCTTTAAGAAAAGTTGCAAGAGTTAGATTAAAAGATGGTTTTGAGGTAACAGCTTATATTCCTGGTATTGGCCATAACTTACAAGAACATTCAGCTGTACTTTTAAGAGGTGGTAGGGTTCCAGATTGTCCCGGTGTTAGATATCATATAATTAGAGGAAAACTAGAGGCTCACGGAGTTGCTGATAGAAAACAAGGAAGATCGAAATACGGAACTAAAAGACCTAAATAGAGAGAGTTAAGATGACAAGAAAGAAAAGAGATTTTACAAGAGATATTTTACCTGACCCAAAGTATGGAGATGTTGTACTTGCAAAGGTGATTAATAGATTAATGAGAGATGGTAAAAAAGCTATTGCTGAAAAAGCAATTTACGGAGCTCTTGATGTGATTGAAAAAAAGACTGGTGAAAATCCAATTGATTTTTTTCATAGCTGTATTAATAAGATCAAGCCAGTTGTTGAAGTTAGGTCTAGAAGAGTTGGTGGAGCAACGTACCAAGTTCCAACTGAAGTTAGGTCTGTAAGAGCACAGAGCTTAGCAATCAGATGGTTAGTTCAATGCGCAGATAAAAGAAGTGAAAGAACAATAGGCGAAAGATTAGCTAATGAGTTAATTGATGCTCATGAAGATAAGGGTTTGACTATGAAGAAAAGAGAAGAAGTTCATAAGATGGCTGAAGCTAATAAAGCATTTGCACATTTTCGTTGGTAATAAATTTTAAGTTAAGAAAGAGAAAAGGATTTTAAATGAGTATCCCATTAGATAAAGTAAGAAACATCGGCATTATGGCTCACATTGATGCTGGTAAAACAACTACTACAGAAAGAATTTTATTTTATACAGGTATAAACTACAAAATAGGTGAAGTTCATGATGGCGCAGCTACTATGGATTATATGGAGCTAGAACAAGAAAGAGGTATTACTATCACTTCTGCTGCAACTACTTGTGAATGGTCTGGTTCATTTGGTGATCAAGATAAGTACACAGTTAATATTATCGATACTCCTGGTCACGTTGACTTTACAATTGAAGTAGAAAGATCTTTAAGAGTTCTTGATGGCGCTGTTGCAGTTTTTGATGCTGTAAACGGAGTTGAGCCTCAATCTGAAACAGTTTGGAGACAGGCTAATAAGTTTGAAGTTCCAAGAATTTGTTTTATTAATAAGATGGATAAAACTGGTTCTGATTTTTTAAAAGCGATTGGAACTATAGAAGATAGACTTCAAGCTAACGCTGTTCCAATTCAACTACCAATTGGCGCAGAAGCAGAATACGCTGGCGCGATTGATCTTGTTACAATGAAAGCTCAAGTTTATGAATCTGATAAAATGGGTGCACAGTTTACTTATGCTGATATCCCAGCTGATATGCTTGATCAAGCAAAAGAACATAGAGAGAAGTTAATTGATGCTGTTGCTGAGTGCGATGATGTTTTTATGGAAAGATATTTAAACGGCGAAGAGATTACGGTTGATGAGTTAAAAGCTGTAGTTAGAAAGGCTGTTCTTTCAAGAACAATTTTTCCTGTACTCTGCGGAACTGCTTTTAAGAATAAAGGTGTTCAGCCTCTTTTAGATGCGGTTGTTGATTATCTGCCGTCACCATTAGATGTTCCTCCGATTAAAGGGTCTCCAGTTGATGCTACTCCTGAAGAAGAAAATACTTTAGAAAGAAAACCTTCAAAAGATGAACCTTTTTCAGCTATCGCTTTTAAAATTATTACTGATCCTTATGTTGGTGTTCTAACATTTTTTAGAGTTTATTCAGGGACTATTTCTCCAGGAACTACGCTTTATAATTCTACAAGAGGTAGAAAAGAAAGAATAGGTAGAATAGTTATGATGCACGCAGATAAGCGTGAAGAAGTTAAAGAGATTTCTGCTGGTCATATAGCAGCTGCTGTTGGTTTAAAAGACACGATCACAGGAGATACTCTTTGTGATATTAATGATCAAATTGTTTTAGAATCTATCTACGCGCCAGATCCTGTTATATCTGTTGCAATTGAGCCAAAGACTAAAACAGATGAAGAAAAAATGGGTGTTTCGTTAATGAAACTTTCTAAAGAAGACCCTTCATTATCTGTAACAACTGATCACGAAACAGGACAAACTATTATTGCTGGAATGGGTGAGCTTCACTTAGAAGTTATTAAAGAAAGATTGCTTAGAGAATTTGGTGTAAATACAACTATAGGAGAGCCTAAAGTTTCATACAGAGAAGCTATTTTAGGTGATACAGAACATAAAAATATTTACAAAAAGCAAAGTGGTGGTAAAGGTCAATTTGCAGATGTTTCAATAAGATTAGAAAAATTAGAAAGAGGCGGCGGTTTCGAGTTTATAGATGAAATTAAAGGTGGGGTCGTTCCTAAAGAGTATATACCTTCTGTAAAAGCAGGTATTGAAGATGCTATGTCCAGTGGGATTATGGCAGGTTATCCGGTGGTAGATTGCCGAATAACATTGTTTTTTGGTAGCTATCATGATGTTGATTCAAGTGATATGGCTTTTAAGATTTGTTCATCCATAGCGTTTAAGGATGCATGTCGAAAAGTTGGTATGGAGCTTCTTGAACCAGTCATGTCTGTTGAAGTAATATGTCCAGATGATTTTGTTAGCAATATCGTTGGAGATTTAAACAGAAGAAGAGCTAAAATCCTAGGGATGGATGCCAAAATGGGAGCCCAGGCAATTCGTGCTGAAGTTCCTTTATCCGAAATGTTCGGATATTCAACAGACTTACGTTCTAGTTCACAGGGACGTGCTACTTATGTTATGGAGTATTTAAAACATGAGTCAGTACCTGCGCACGTGGCGGAGTCTATAATAAAAAAATAATTAGTAATTAATAAGGATAGTTAAAATGGCAAAAGATGATTTCGTAAGAAGTAAACCGCATGTAAATGTTGGTACTATTGGTCACGTCGATCACGGAAAAACAAGTACAACTGCAGCTATACTTTCGGTACAAGCATCAAAAGGATTAGCGCAAGTTAAAGATTATTCAGATATCGCTAAAGGTGGAACAGTAAGAGATGCAACTAAAACTGTGACTATTCATAGTGCTCACGTTGAATATGAAACTGACACAAGGCATTATGCTCACGTAGATTGCCCAGGTCATGCTGATTATGTAAAAAATATGATTACAGGTGCTGCTCAAATGGATGGTGCTATCTTAGTAGTTAGTTCTGCTGATGGTCCTATGCCTCAAACAAGAGAGCATATCCTTTTAGCTAGACAGGTTGGTGTTCCAAAGATTGTAGTTTTCTTAAATAAAGTTGATACAGTTGATGATGAAGAGTTACTTGATCTTGTTGAAATGGAAGTTAGAGAACTTTTAAGTGAATATGGATTCCCTGGAGATGATACTCCTGTGGTTAAAGGTTCTGCTTTAAAAGCTCTTCAAGGTGAAGATACTGAAATTGGCATGCAGTCTATTTCAAGATTAATGGATGCAATTGATAGTTATATCCCAATTCCTGATAGAGATGTAGATAAAGATTTCTTAATGCCTGTTGAAGATGTATTTGGTATTGAAGGTCGTGGAACTGTTGCTACTGGAAGAATTGAAAGAGGTATAGTTAAAACTGGTGATGAGATTGAAATCGTTGGTTTAAAAGATACTCATAAAACAACTGTTACTGGTGTTGAAATGTTCCAAAAAAATCTTGGAGAAGGTCAAGCGGGTGACAATGTTGGACTTTTACTAAGAGGACTTAAGAGATCGGATATAGAAAGAGGGCAAGTTATTGCTAAGCCTGGTTCTATTAAACCTCATATTAAGTTTAAAGGTGAAGCTTATATTCTTAAAAAAGAAGAAGGCGGAAGACATAAGCCTTTCTTTTCAGGATATAGACCTCAATTTTACTTCAGAACTACTGATGTAACTGGATCAATCACTTTACCAGAAGGTACAGAAATGGCTATGCCTGGTGATAATATTGCAATTGATGTTGAACTTCATCAAGCAATTGCTATGGAAAAAGGTGTTAGGTTTGCTATCAGAGAAGGTGGTAAGACAGTAGGTTCAGGTGTTGTATCTGAAATTATTGAATAACAATAATAATTAATATTTGATTTTGCTAGTCATTTGACTAGCAAAATTTAACAAACTAAAAAAAAGTAAAAAAGAATGATAGGTAATCAATATTTAAGAATAAGAGTTGAAGGTTATGACCATAAAGCTTTAGATCTTGCAGTTCAAGAGATTGTTCAAATTGTAAGAAGAACAGGTGGTTCAGTTGCAGGTCCAATTCCACTTCCAACTCATATTGAAAAAATAACAATTCAAAGATCAACATTTGTAGATAAAAAATCTAGAGAACAATTTGAAGTTAGGACTCATAAAAGATTATTAGATATTATTGAGCCTACTCAACAAACTATTGATGAGTTAAGTAAAATAGAATTACCATCAGGTATTGATGTTAAAATTGGGCTTAGAAAGCCAAAAGCTGCAGCAGCGGCTAGAAATTAAAGGTAAGGTATAATGACTACTAAAAAAAGATATACAGAAGGTTTACTTGGTAAAAAAATAGGTATGACTCAATATTTTGATGAAATTGGTAATAGTATTCCTGTTACAGTTCTTCAAGTTGGACCTTGTACTATTGTAGAAAGTAAGACTAAAGAAAGAAATGGATATTCTGCAATTAAAATTGGTTTTATTGAAAAAGATATTAAGAAATTTAATAAAGCTGAAATTGGAAATTTTAGAAAAGCTAACACAACAGGTTTTAGTTTTATCAAAGAAATTAGATGTGAAGCTGAAAGACATAATTGGACTGAAGCTGGAACTGAATTAAAAGTTTCTGATATATTTGAAAAAGGCTTATTTGTTGATGTTACAGGTACTTCAATTGGTCGTGGTTTTTCTGGTGTTGTTAGAAGATACGATGTGAAAGGGCAGCCTGCAACACGTGGTACTCATGAAATGAGAAGACATATTGGATCAATTGGTTGTTGTAAATCTCCAGGAAGAGTATTTAAAAACAAAAAAATGCCTGGTCAACATGGTAATAAAACTAGAACTACTTTAAATTTAAAAGTTGTTGATATTTTATCAGATGAAAATATCTTGTTAGTTAAAGGAGCAGTTCCTGGACCTAAAAACGGTTTATTAGTTGTTAAAAGATCAATTAAAAAATATCAAAAATTAGAAGCATGTCAGAAGCCTGCACCTTCAACTGATGATAATACAACTGAAGAAAAAGCAGCTTAAAGGAGAAATTATGAGTAAATTAAATATAGATATTTTAAATACAAAAGGTGCTCAAGTAGGAAGCATTGATATTCCAGAAAATTTATTAACAATTGAAGGTTCAACTAAAATGATCGCTGATGTTGTTAGGTGGCAAAGAAATGCTAAAAGAGCAGGTACTCATTCTTGTTTAAACAGAGCAACTAAAACTAAAGGTGGAAGAAAACCACATAATCAAAAAGGTACTGGTAAAGCTAGAGCAGGTTCAAGAAACTCTCCAACTAGAGTTGGTGGCGCTGTTGCTTTTGGTCCAACGCCAAGAGATTATAGTTTCAGTTTAAATAAAAAAACTAGAGCAAAAGCTTTAAAAATAGCTGTTAGTCAGAAGTTTAAAGATGGATTTGTTAAAGTAATTGATAAAATTGAATTCTCAGAACCAAAAACAAAAAATGCAATTGAATTATTAAACAAGTTAGAACTTAATTCACAGAAAGTACTTTTTATTGGTGATAGAGAAATTAATTTTGTAAAATCAATTTCTAATGTTCAAAAAGTAAATTTTTTAAATATTAGTGGAATTAATGTTTATGATATTTTAAATGCTAATTACATAGTTTTTTCAACTGAAGCATTTAATAGTTTAATTGAAAAATTTAATTAAGGGTTATAATGAAAAAGAAAAAAGTTTATGCAAGTAAAAAAGATTATAGTATAATTATAAAACCTATAGTTACAGAAAAATCTGCTTCTTTATCAGCTGGACAAGTTAGTTCTAAAAAAGATAAAAAAGTTGATTTTAAATCTCACCTTGCTTTTATTGTTGATAAAAAAGCAACAAAAACAGAAATAAGAAATGCAATTACAAAAATTTTTAACGTTGAAGTTGATTCAGTAAATACTATGAATTACAGAGGTAAAGTTAAAAGAACTACTAAAGAAATTGGAATGACTAAGTCTTTTAAAAAAGCTTATGTAACATTAAAAACTGGTAACCAAATTGAACTTGTAGAAGGCTTATAAAGGAATAAAAATGGGAATTAAAAAATATAAACCAACCACTCCTGCTAGAAGATTTTATTCAGTATCTGATTTTGCTGATATCACAAAATCAACTCCTGAGAAATCTTTATTAACTAAGTTAACAAAAACTGGTGGTAGAAATAATAATGGTCGTATGACTAATATTAATATTGGTGGCGGACATAAAAGAAGATACAGAGTAATAGATTTTAAAAGAGATAAAGTTAATATCCCTGCAAAAGTTGCAAGTATTGAATATGATCCAAATAGAACTTCTAGAATAGCATTATTATTTTATGTTGACGGTGAGAAAAGATATATCTTAGCTCCTGCTGGATTAAAAGTTGGTGATGAAGTTTTATCTGCTGAAAATGCTGAAATACAAGTAGGTAATACTCTTGCATTAAAAAACATTCCAATTGGTGAATCAGTTCATAACATTGAATTAAAAATAGGTAAAGGTGCTCAAATAGTTAGGTCTGCTGGATCTTCTGCTCAAGTTGTAGCAAAAGAAGGAAAGTATGCTCAAGTAAAATTACCTTCAGGTGAAGTTAGAAAAATTTTATTAAATTGTAAGGCTACAATTGGTATTTTATCAAATCAAGATCATAAAAATATTAAGATTGGTAAAGCCGGTAGGTCTAGATGGTTAAATAAACGTCCTCATACAAGAGGTGTTGCTAAAAACCCAGTGGATCATCCAATGGGTGGTGGAGAAGGTAGGTCTTCAGGTGGAAGACATCCTTGTTCTCCAAAAGGAATTCCTGCTAAAGGATTTAAAACTAGAAGCAATAAGCGTACTGATAAGCTAATTGTAAGAAGTAGAGCTAAGAAAAGAAGGTAATAAGGATAGAAAATGACAAGATCTAAGAAAAAAGGACCATTTGTTGATCACCACGTTTTAAAGTGGGTTGATAGAGTTAAAGAAGGTAAACATAAAGGAGTTATTAAAACTTGGTCAAGAAGATCAACGATTACTCCAGATTTTATTGGAATATCTTTTGCAGTTCATAATGGAAAAAAGTTTATTCCAGTTTATATTACAGAAAATATGATCGGACATAAACTTGGAGAATTTGCTCCAACTAGAACTTTTAAAGGACATAAAGTTAAATAAAAGGTGATTTATGAAAAATACTAATGAAATAGTTTCAAGTGCCACATTAAATGGTGTTAGGATTTCTCCTAGGAAAGCTAAGTTAGCTGTTGATCTTATTAGAGGAAAACAAGTTGAAAGAGCTTTAGATATGTTAAGATTTAAACCTGTTAAATCTTGTAGAATAGTTTTAAAGATTCTTGAATCTGCAATTGCAAATGCTTCTGAAAAGGGCGCAAATGTCGATGACTTATGGGTAACTGGTGGATTTGCTAATATGGGAAAGACTTTAAAAAGATTTAGACCAAGAGCAAAAGGTTCAGCTTCACCACTTAGAAAAAGATGTTCTAGAATTACTTTAGAATTAGGAGTTAAATAGAGGCAGTTAGTATTGCCTTATCGGTATAAATTAGTTAAAATGCGTATTCTTTGAGTATGCGGGATAAAAGGAAAATTGTATGGGACAAAAAGTAAATCCACGAGGGATTAGGTTAGGAATTACAGAGAGTTGGCGTTCTAAGTGGATCACTAAAAAAGAAACAGCTAGATTTATTGGTGAAGATATCAAAATCAGAAAGTATGTTAAAGATAATTTATTAAATGCTTCTATATCTAAAATTGAGATAGAAAGAGCAGCTACTAGATTGATTGTTAATATCTTTTCAGCAAAACCAGGAATAATTATTGGTAAAAAAGGTAAAGATATTGAAGAGCTTAGAAATAAACTTTTTAGATTAGTTAAAAGAGAAATTTCTTTAAACATTATCGAAGTTAGAAAAGCTGAAACAGAAGCTCAACTAGTTGCTGAGTCTGTTGCATATCAAATTTCTAGACGTGTAAATTATAAAAGAGCATCAAAAGATGCGATTGGAAAAGCTATGAGAGTTGGTGCTGAAGGTATCAAAATCAGAATAGCTGGAAGACTTAATGGAGCAGAGATTGCTCGAAAAGAATTTTATAAAGATGGTAGAGTTCCATTACATACCTTAAGAGCGGATGTAGATTATGGTTTTGCTGAAGCAAATACTCAGTATGGAATCATCGGAATTAAAACATGGATATTTAAAGGAGAGCAGTTTGGAGAGGGAGATAATGTTCCTCTTGAAGCAATGCAATTATAGGGAAGATTATGCCACCAAAAAAGCCAAAATATAGAAAACAGATGAAGCAAGTTAGGCACATCAAAGGTGTGACTAACCGTGGAGGAACTTTAAGCTTTGGAGATTTCGGACTTCAAGCTCTTGAAGGTAACTGGATTACTGAAAGACAAATAGAAGCTGGAAGAGTTAGTATTGCAAGACATGCTAAAAGAGCTGGAAAGCTTTGGATAAGAATTTTTACTGATAAGCCTGTAACTTCAAAACCTGCTGAAGTTAGAATGGGTAAAGGTAAAGGGGCTCCTGATAGATGGGTAGCTGAAGTTCAAGCAGGAAGAATTTTATACGAAATGACAGGTGTTGAAGAATCTGTTGCCGTTCAAGCTTTAAAACTTGCAGCAGCAAAAATGCCAGTTAAGTGTAAGATAGTAAAACGAAGTGATTATTTGATATAAGAAAATGAAAAGACAAGATTTTATAAAAGAAGTTAGTAAGCTTGGTGAAAAAGAATTAAAAATTAAATTAGCATCTCTGCACGAGGAGCTACTTAATATGAGATTTAAACAAGCATCAAACAGTATAGAGAAGCCTCATTTAATAAAAGAGACTAGGAAAAAAATAGCAATATTAAATACTTTCTATACTCAAAGCTTAGCAAATCAAAAGGTAGGAACTAATGAATAATTCTGAAAAAAGAAAACAACAAGTTAAGGGAGTAGTTAGCTCAGTTTCAATGGATAAAACTGTAGTTATTCAAACTCAAAGAAAAGTTAAACATAAAACTTATGGTAAGTATTATAATATTACAGATAAATATTATGCTCATGATGAAAAGAATGAATGCGCTATAGGTGATGAGGTAACTTTAATTAAAAGTAGACCTTTGAGTAAGACAAAAAACTGGAAAGTTTTAGAAATTAATAAAAAAGCTGTAATTATATAGGATTTAAAATGATATTGCCATTATCAAGATTATTAGTAGCAGACAACTCAGGAGCAAAGCTTGTTAGTTGTGTTAAAGTTTTAGGTGGATCTAAAAGAAGATACGCAAGTGTAGGAGATGTTATTGTTGTTGCAATAAAAGAATCTTCTCCAAAATCTAAAGTTATCAAAGGTTCAGTTAGAAAAGCTGTAATAGTAAGAACTGCAAAAGAGATAAAAAGAAAAGATGGTTCTTATATAAAATTTGATGACAATAGTGTCGTAATTTTAGATAACAATAAAGACCCTGTTGGAACTCGTATTTTTGGACCAGTTGCAAGAGAATTAAGAGGAATGGGGTTTATGAAAATAGTTTCATTAGCGCAGGAGGTACTATAATGAGTAAGAAAGTAGAATTAGGTCAAAGACTATATAGAAATTCACTATTAAAATTAGGTGATACAGTTTACGTATTATCTGGTGGTAATAAAAATAAGAATTCTATTAAAGGTGAAACTGGAAGAATAATAAAATTTGCAGGTAATAGAGGTGATAGAGTTGTTCTTGAAGGTTTAAACTATAGAGTTAAACATAAAAGACAAATGGGACCAGAAGATAAAGCTGAGATTATTAGATTTGAAGGATCAATGCACTTATCAAATGTTATGTATTTTGATGAAAAAGCAAAAAGACCTTTTAGATTATGTTCTGAAGTTGATGCAAAAGGTAAAAAACAAAGAGGTTATAAGGACCCTAAAACTAAAAAATTTATAGCAATTTAAGGTAATTTTTAAAATGAGTAGATATAGAAAAAAATATTGGGAAGAAGTAGTACCAGCATTAACAAAAGAGTTTAATTATACTTCTAATATGCAGGTTCCAAGAATCTCAAAAGTCGTTATTAATTCAGCAGTCGGTGAAGCTGTTATAAATCCAAAAGTTATGGATTTTGTAGTTTATGCAATGACTCAAGTTGCAGGTCAAAAACCTATTGTTACTAAAGCAAAAAAATCAATTGCTGCTTTTAAGTTAAGAGAAGGAATGCCAATTGGTTGTAAGGTAACTCTAAGAAGTTCAAGAATGTTTGATTTTATTGATAGATTAGTTTCAACTGCACTTCCAAGAACAAGAGATTTTAAAGGAATCTCTCCAAAGGGTTTTGATGGCAGAGGTAATTACACTTTTGGAATCAAAGAACAGATAGTTTTTCCTGAAATTAATATGGATAAAATTGATAAAATTAGAGGTTTTGATATTACTTTTGTAACTACTTCAAAATCAGATGATGAAAGTAAAAAATTATTAGAATTAATGGGTTTACCATTTAGAAAGAATTAGGAATTTAGGAGATATATATGCATTCAGATCCAATAGCAGATGTTTTAACAAGAATTAGAAATGCTCAATCAGTTAAACATCCAAAAGTACAAGTAAAAGTTTCAAAAATTGTTACAAGACTTTTAGAAGTTTTACAGACTGAAGGTTTTATTAAAAGTTTTAAATTAAACACAGAAGTTAAACACGGTGTTTATGAAGTTGAACTTAAGTATTACCCAAATGGTGAAGCTGTAATTCAAAACGCGAAAAGAGTTTCAAAACCTGGATGTAGAGTTTATTCTGGATCTTCAGATTTACCAAAAGTAAAATCTGGTTTAGGTATTGCAATAGTTTCAACCTCTGAAGGAGTTTTAACAGATTTCGAAGCTAGAAAAAGAAAAATTGGTGGTGAAGTAATAGCATTAATTTCATAATTTAAGGATAGAATATGTCAAGAGTAGGAAAAGTTCCAGTAAGTATACCAGCTGGAGTAACAATTAAATTAGATGCAGATCTTGTAAAAGTTTCTGGACCTAAAGGTAATTTAGATATTTATATTGATAGTAGTATTGATGTAAAAGTAGAAGCTACTGAAGTTGTTTTTACACCAAAAAATAAATTAAAACATGCTTTATCTATGTACGGAACTGTTAGATCTTTAGTTAATAATGCAGTTATTGGAGTAACTGAAGGTTTTAAAAAAGGTTTAGTTTTGAATGGAGTTGGTTTTACAGCAGCTTTAGCTGGTAAAAAGTTAACTTTAAAAACTGGTTATTCACATGACGTAATTATTGAAATACCAGATATTGTTCAATGTAAAGTTGCAAAAACTACAATTGATTTAGAATCACCTTGTAAACAAACAGTTGGAAATTTAGCTGCTAAAATAAGAAAAGTATGCCCACCTGAGCCATATCTTGGAAAAGGTATTAAATATACTGATGAAGTTGTTAGAAGAAAAGAAGGTAAGTCAGGTAAATAAAGGTAAGAAATATGAAAAAAAATATAAGAAAATTTACTCCTAGACAAAGAGCTAGAAAAAGAATTAGAAAAAAAATAGTTGGAACTAATGAAAGACCAAGAGTAAGTATTTTCAAAAGTGTGAAATATACTTATGCTCAGGTGATTTCTGATGCAGATCAAAAAACAATTATTGGATTATCAACATCTGTTAAAGATTTACCTCTTACTGAAGTAGCTGATGATTACAAAGAGAAATCAGATTCTACTAAAGGTGTTAAAGCTGCTAACGCTTTAGGAATTTCACTTGGTAAAAAAATTAAAGAATTAGGTATCGAGTCAGTTGTATTTGATAGATCTGGTTATGTATACCACGGTCGTGTAAAAGCTTTAGCTGACGGAATTCGTTTAGCAGGAATAAAATTTTAAGGTATTAATATGAATTTAAAAGACTTAATAAGAGAAAAAAGAGTAAAAGATATGAGCCAAGTTGGTGAGCTTGTAGATAAAAATGTAGAAATTAGAAGAGTTTCTAAAGTTGTTAAAGGCGGAAGAAGATTTAGTTTTTCTGCGTTAGTTATTACAGGTGATTCTAATGGCCACGTTGGTTATGGAACTGGTAAAGCAAATGAAGTTCCTGAGGCTTTAAGAAAAGCTTCTGAAGAAGCAAAAAGAAATTTAGTAAAAGTTCCTACTAGAGATAATACAATTCCTCATGATATTATTGGTGTTTTTGGAAATACTACAGTTTTATTAAAACCAGCTTCTGATGGTACAGGGGTAATCGCCGGGTCTGTTGTAAGAATGGTTGTTGAATCTGCTGGTATTAAAGACATAAGAACAAAATGTTTAAACAATACAAGTAAAAATAATATTTTATTAGCTACTCTTCAAGGTTTATTAAATTTAAGTGACCCAGAAGTAGTAAGTAAGATGAGAGGAACTAGTCTTGATGAAATAGGCTATGCACCTTATTAAATAAATTTTTAGGTAAAGAGAAAATGGAAGGCAAAAAAGTTACATTAACACAAGTAAGAAGCGGCATTGGTAGAAATGGAAGAGTTAATGATACTCTAAAAGCTTTAGGACTTGGAAAAATCGGAAAAACTCAAGGACATACTTTAAATACTAGTATTATAGGTATGATCAAAAAAGTTCAGCATTTAATAGTTGTTAAAGAAAATTAGGAGATACAATGGATTTATCATCAATAGGTGGAACAGATAAAAAAAATCGTAAAAGATTAGGAAGAGGTAACGGATCAGGTACTGGTAAAACTTCTGGAAAAGGACATAAAGGTCAAAAAGCTAGATCTGGTGGTGGAACTAGATTAGGTTTTGAAGGTGGTCAAATGCCTTTATATAGAAGAGTTCCAAAAAGAGGTTTCTATTCAAGAAAACAAACTCTAGGTTTAAATCAATATACTACTGTTAAGTTATCTGATCTAGAAAAATTTGAAGATGGTTCAGAAGTAAATCATAATTCTTTAAAAGCTGGTGGTTTTAATATACCATCAAAAAATAAAGCTGGTTTAAAAGTTTTAGCTCAAGGTAATTTAACTAAAAAAATTACACTTAAAGTAAATGCTATTTCAAAATCTGCACAAGAAAAAATAGAGTCTCTTGGTGGGACTGTTGAAATAATATAAAATTAATTAATTTTTAAGGTTGGGTTAAATTATGGTTGCTGAAATTTCAAATATTGGAAAAGTTCCTGAATTAAGAAAAAGAGTGATATTTACTCTTTTAATGTTAGCTGTTTATAGGTTAGGGGTTTTTGTTTCTACTCCTGGTATAAATGTTGATGTGTTAAGACAAATGATAGATACTTCAAATGGTACTTTGTTTGGAATGATTAATATGTTTTCAGGTGGTTCCTTAGAAAACTTTTCAATATTCACTTTAGGTATTATGCCTTATATTTCAGTATCGATTATTATTCAATTTATAACCCCAGCAATTCCTTATTTAGATGCTCTTAAAAAAGAAGGATCTTCAGGACAAAGAATTATAACTAGATATACAAGACAAGGAACAATTCTTTTAGCCCTTATTCAAGGTTATATGATTGCAACTGGATTAGAAGCTCAACCTGGTTTAGTTATTGATCCTGGTATGCAGTTTAGACTCTCAACTATGATCACTTTAGCAGCAGGGACTGCTTTTATTATGTGGCTTGGAGAACAAATTACAGAACGTGGAATTGGTAATGGTATGAGTATCATTATTATGGCTGGAATTATTGCCTCAATGCCAGCGGTATTAGCATCAACTTTTGCTTTACAGTCATCAGGTGAAATAAGTCCATTAGTATTATTATTAATATTAGGTTTTTGTATTGCAACGGTTGTAGGAATAGTTTTTGTTGAACTTTCTCACAGAAAAATACCTGTTCAGTACCCAAGAAGAGTAATTGCAAATAATATTGCACAATCTCCAACACAGTATCTTCCAATCAAAGTAAATATGGCTGGAGTTATTCCACCAATTTTTGCATCTGCAATTTTAATTCTTCCTGCAACCTTAGCAGGTTTTGTTGATAATGAATTTGTTCAAGATTTAATGGTTTATTTAACACCAGGAAATTATGTATACTCTTTTATCTTTGCAGTTTTGATTATAATTTTTTGTTATTATTATACTTCAGTAATTTATAATCCAACAGAAGTTGCTGATAACTTAAAGAAAAATGGTGGTTTCATCCCTACAGTTAGACCTGGTCAGCAAACAGCTGATTATCTTTATGGTGTTTTAAATAGACTAACATTTTGGGGTTCTATTTACATTGTTGGTATTTGTCTAATTCCTCAACATTTTTATGTTGCACAAGGCGTAGATTCGTTTAGTTATGTATTTGGTGGAACTGCAATATTAATTGTTGTTGCTGTAACTCTTGATACTATTTCTCAAATTAGATCATATGTAGTTGCTAAAAATTATGATGATTTTTTAAATAAAGCTAAAGCTGGTGATGTCGGTGCAAAGCAAAAACAAAAAGTTCTTAGAAGGTAGTTTCATATAATGAGAATAATTTTTATGGGTCCTCCAGGTGCTGGGAAAGGAACGCAAGCAAATAAGTTAAAATCTTTTTTAAATGTTCCTCATATCTCAACTGGAGAAATCTTTAGAAATGCAATTTCTAATAAAACTGATTTAGGAATAAAAGCTAAGACTTTTATTGATGCTGGTGAACTTGTTCCTGATGATTTAACAATTAATTTAATTAAAGAAAGATTAATTGAGCCAGATTGTTCAAATGGCTTTATTTTAGATGGGTTCCCAAGAACTCTTGATCAAGCAAAAGCATTAGATGATTTAATTGCAGAATTAAACATAGAGATAAATAAAATTTTAAAACTCGAAATATCAGAAGAATTAATCATTTCTAGAATTAGATCTAGAGCTGAGAAAAAAAATTCTTCAACAAGAACAGATGATAATGAAAAAGTTTTAAGAAATAGGTTAAATGTATACTGTGAACAGACTCAACCAGTATGTAATTATTATAATGAGTCTAATAGGTTATCATTGATTGATGCTAGTTTATCAGTTGAGAATGTTTTTAATGAGATAAAGTCTCATTTAGGTTAATTTTTTTGTGTACACTATTGAGAAAAAGAATAAAAAGTTGTATATTCTTGCACTTAAAAGTGAAATATATAGTTTTATTTTAAATTAAGGATAATATGGCAGCCCGTATAGCAGGTGTAAACTTACCAGATAATAAAAGAATTTTAATTGCATTAACTTATATCTTTGGAATAGGTAAATCAAAAAGTGAAATAATTTTAGAAAAATCAAAAATTGATATCAATGTTAGAGCTAAAGAGTTAACAATGGATCAAATTAATACTATTAGAAGTATTATAGAAGAAGATGAAGATATAGAAGGTGGATTAAGAAGAAAACTTTCTATGAATAGAAAAAGATTAATGGATCTTGGTTGCTACCGTGGTCTTCGTCATAGAGTTGGACTTCCTGTAAGAGGGCAAAGAACTAAAACTAACGCTAGAACAAGAAAAGGTAAAAAGAAACTTGCTGCAGCTAAGAAAAAATAATTTATAAGTTTGGAGAGATATTTTGAAAGATAAAAAAATAAAAAAGAAAAAGGTTAAAAAGAATATACCTGTTGGAAAAGTTTTTATACAGTCAACATTTAACAATACTATAGTAACTTTTGCTGATCCATCTGGAAACGTTGTTTCTTGGTCTTCAGCTGGAGCTTGTGGTTTTAAAGGGTCAAGAAAATCAACTCCTTTTGCTGCTCAGTTAGCAGGGGAAACGGCTGCTAAAAAAGCTAGAGATATGGGAATGAAGACAGTAAGCGTTTTCTTAAATGGACCTGGATCTGGAAGAGAATCTGCTTTAAGATCAATTGGTTTTGCTGGAATTAATGTAACTTCTATTAGAGACATAACACCAGTTCCACATAATGGATGTAGAGCAAAGAAAGTAAGAAGAGCTTAATTTTTTATTAAAGGAAAAAATGACAAGACAGATAAGATTAAATGATTTAATAAAACCTACTAAAATTGAAGTTCAAGGACTTACTGAAGATAGTAGATATGGAAAATTTATTGCTGAGCCTTTAGAGCCTGGTTTTGGTATCACAATAGGTACTTCTTTAAGAAGAATTTTACTTTCTTACTTAGAAGGTTGTGCTATTTCAAGTTTAAAAATTAACGATTGTATGCATGAGTTTTCAACAATTTCAGGAATTGTCGAAGATGTAGCTGAGATAATTTTGAACTTAAAAGAAGTTGTTCCTTTTATGGAAGAAAAAGAAACTGGAACTTTAAACATTGTTGCTGAAGGTCCATGTACTGTAACGGCTAAAGATTTTACTGGAGATCCTAATATTCAAATTTTAAATCCTGCTCAACATATTGCTACTTTAACTGAAGGTGCAAAAATGAATTTAACAGTAACTGTTAAAAGAGGAAGAGGGTATATTACCTCGGATAAAAATAAAGTAGAAGGTGCACCAGTAGGAACAATTTTTATTGATTCAATTTTTTCACCAATAAGAAGAATAAATCATATAATAACAAACGCTAGGGTTGGACAGATTACTGATTATGACAAACTTACAATGGAAGTTTGGACTGATGGTAGTATTGATGCTCGGGTTGCTGTAGCTGAAGCTGCACATATTTTAAATGATCAATTATCATTATTTGTTGGAGATGGTTTTGTTGTTGAAGCTGAAGAGCCAGAGATAGAAGATGAGACTCCACAATTTAATGAAAATTTATATAAAAGAATTGATGAAATTGAATTAAGTGTTCGTTCTGCAAATTGTTTAGAAAATGCTGATATTAAATATCTGGGCGAGCTTTGTGTTAGAACTGAAGCAGAAATGCTTAGAACTAAAAACTTTGGAAGAAAATCTTTAAATGAAATTAAAGAAATTCTGATTGAAATGGGTGTAGAACTTGGAATGAAACTTGAAGGATTTCCAAATAGAGAAGAACTCGATATCAGAGCTAGAGAAATGCATTCTAAAAAAAATAATTAAAAGAGTAGAGAAATGAGACATAAGAAAACTTTAAGAAAATTAGGAAGAAAACCTTCACACAGAAAGAGTCTAATTAGAAATCTTGTAACTGATTTCTTAAAATCTGAAAAAATGCATACAACGCATGCTAAAGCTAAAACAGCTCAAAGAGTTGCTGAAAAGTATATTACAATTGGTAAAGTTGATAATGTACACAATAGAAGAAAAGCTTATGCATTTATTAATTGCAAAAAAACAGTTCATAAACTTTTTACAGAAATTGGACCAAGGTTTGTTGAAAGACCAGGTGGGTACACAAGAGTTTTAAAAACTATGCAAAGACATTCAGATGCATCTCAAATGGCATTATTAACTATGATCGATTATAGTGCTGCTGAAGTTGAAACTGAAGAAGAACAAGCTGAAGCTTAAATTTAAAAAGGAATTTAATGTTTAAAGGTAAAAAAGTTGTAGTTTTTGGAGTTGCTAACAAAAAAAGTATTGCTTGGGGAATTGCTCAGTCATTAACTGAACAAGGCGCAGAACTTTGTTTAACTTATCCTAATGACGCAATGAAAAAAAGAGTTGAGCCTTTAGCTGAAGAGTTAGGTTGCAATACAGTTTTAGAGTGTGATGTTCAAAGTGATGAACATTTAGATAAAGTATTTGCTGAATTAAAAGATAAATGGGGAACTCTTGATGGAGTAGTTCATTCTGTTGCATTTGCAAATAGAGATGATCTTTCTAATCCATTTTCAGAAACTTCAAGAGCAGGTTTTCATTTAGCTATGGATATTTCTGCTTATTCACTAGTTACAATAACTAATAGAGCAAAACATTTAATGCCAAATGGTGGAAGTATTATTGCTTTAACATATTTAGGAGCTGAAAGAATTGTTCCTAATTATAACGTTATGGGAGTTGCAAAAGCTGCCCTAGAAGCAAGTGTAAGATATTTAGCTGGAGATCTTGGAAAAGATAATATTAGAATTAATGGTATCTCTTCAGGGCCAATAAAAACTTTAGCAGCATCAGGTATTCCAAAATTTAGAGATTTATTAAATCAATTTGCAGATACTGCTCCTTTAAAAAGAACTACAGATGTAGAAGACGTTGCAAAAACAGCTTTATTTCTTTTATCTGATATGAGTTCAGGAATAACTGCTGAAACTTTATATGTTGATTGCGGATTTAACAAAATGGGGCTTGTTTAATTTGAACCTAAAATTAATATTATCTTTTTTGATATTATTTTTTGGATCAAGTTGCGGCTATGTTTTTCAAGGCAGTTCAAATATTTTACCTCAAGATATAAAAAGAATTTATATTCCAATAGTAAGTAACTTTAGTACTGAATCATCTATTACATTATTGCTGACAGAAAGCGTTAAAGATGAATTTGAAAAATATGGTATTTTTCAAATAGTAGATTCAAGTGATAGCGCAGATGCTACTTTAGTTGTTAAAATTTTAGATATTACTAGAGACACTAAAACTTCAACTTCTAATACTGATAGCGCTTTAGAGTTAGACACAACTCTATCTGTTTCTGGGGTCTTAAAAAGAACAAATGGTCAAAATCTTTGGAAAAATAACTTAATTAAAGCTAGAGATTCTTATGGTTCTACTTCTGACGTTGTTGTGAGCTCTTCTGCAAGCTTTGGTGCAAGCGCTATCTCAGCTTCTGATTTAGGCAATTTAAGCTCTAGGGAAGTATCTAGGGGGCAAGAAAGAGAAGTTTTTGAAAGGCTTTCTGAAGATATTGCTAGAAGTATATATAATCAAGCTGTGATTGCTGATTTTTAAGTTTTCTTGTAATATAAAGGCTTGTAAATAAAATTAAAAAATAGTGTTTTAGTAGCCAAATTTTAATTCAGCAATTGACCAGTCAAATCGGTTAGATTTACCAATTTGACTGATTTTAAAGCACTTAGTATTTATTTCTTTGTCAAAGTAAATCTTTACATCAGTTTGGTTTCCATAAAATGCAAAACTCTTTTCTGTAAATTTTATAGTATTTATCAAGAATTAATATTTATAACTAATAAAATTATTAATTTAGAAACCTTATTTATTAATATTCATCTTAACTATAGAAAAATTAAGAGATTCTAATATGCATAAAAATTTATTTTTATTATTTTTACTATTTTGCCCATTATTTTTAAGTTCTCAAGTTACAGGAGTTGTCTATAGAGATTATAATTATAATGGAGTTAAAGATACATATGAACCTGGTGTCGAGGGGATAATAATTAATGCATATGACTCAGCTAATACTTTAGTTTCAACTGCAACGACAAGTTTAGATTATATAGATCCAATGAATAATTCAGGTATATATAATTTAACTGGTTTATCTTCAGGAGTAGAATATAGATTGGAATTTATTGGACTACCGTCATATTTACAACCAGGTGCTATAGGAAGTTCTTCTAGTACTACAGTTGTGTTTGCAGAAAGTGGAGATGTTATAGATATGGGTTTAAGTAATCCTGTAGATTACTGTGAGGAAGATCCAGAAGTTGCCACGCCATGTTATTTCACTGGTGATCTTAATTATGATGATCCTTCTACAGCAGAAATAGAAGCAGATACTAGAGATATTTTTATAAAATTTAATTATTTAAATTCTGGTTCAACAACTTCATCTAGTTATCCAAGTCCAACTCATTTAGCTTTTTTATCTGAAATGGGTTCTCTTTGGGGTGTTGCGTATCATCAAACTTCTAATAAGGTATATAGTTCTGCATCAATGAAACGTTATGCAGGTATGGGACCTGATGGAGTTGGTGCCATTTATCAAATTGATCATAATACAGCTACAGTAAGTTTATTAATTGATTTGGCTGATCCAATATATGGAGTTAATGTAGGAACTGAGCCAGTTAGAGATCTTGCAAGTCAACCTACAGCAATTATTACTGTTGAAGACCTAGCAGCTTTTGAAGCAGTAGGAAAAATATCATTTGGTGATATCGACATATCAGAAGATGATAAATATTTATATGCTAGTAATTTAGCAGAAAAATCAATAAATAGAGTACAGATAGATCCTTCAGGTAATTTTACAGCTGGGGTAGCAGGAGTAAATACTTTTCCAATTAACTATACTACTGCACCAGAATTACAGACAACTTTAACTAATAATGGTACTCCATGTCCAACTTTAGATGATTTAATTCCTTGGGCATTAAAATATAAAGATGGGAAATTATATATAGGAGTTACTTGTATTGCAGAATCTTCACAAGATAGAGACGATCTTCATTCATATATATTATCTTTAGATGAAGCTACTGGTAGTTATAGCTTACAGTTTGATTTTAGTCTTGTTTACCCTAGAGCAAAATATGATAATTTAGCAACTAATTCACCTTTCAATACAGCTGAGTGGAACCCTTGGCAACAAACAGAAAATCAAGTTTTATTTAGGGATAATTATGCTAATCCAATTTTTAGTGATTTTGAATTTGATGAATGGGGAAATTTAATTTTAAACATAATGGATATTTCTGGTTTTAAATTTCATCGTGGTAGATTAGCTTCGTGGAGAAGATTAACTGTAAATATTAACACAGGTGATACTTTAAAAGCTTGTTTAGATGCTTCAGGAAATTATATCATAGAATCAAATGGATCTTGTGGGAGTTTTTCAACAGCTGGTGTAGGAAATAATCAAGGCCCTGGAGGTGGAGAATTTTTTGAAGGTGATGATGTACTTCCTTATCATAGTGAGTTAACTAGTGGATCAAGTGCTGTTTTACTTGGAACTTCACATTGGATAGGTACTTGGATTGACCCAACACGTATTAATGTTGGTGGGATTGGCACAATGTCTAATATTTCAGGAGAAAAAGTTAGAGGGTATGATTTGCCAGGCTCTCAAGGTAAGGGACTTGGTTTTGGAGATCTTGAGTTGTTATGTTCTCCTGCACCATTAGAAATAGGAAACAGGATATGGCTCGATTTAGATCTTGATGGTATTCAGGATGCTGAAGAGTCTCCAATATCAGGAGTAAAATTAGAATTATATGAAATAGATAATTTAGGTAATAAAATTTTAATAGGGACAACTATAACAGATTCTAATGGTAATTATAAATTTGGATTAGATACAGTTGATGATCAAGGGAGTGCAATTGATTATAGTATTAAACCTTTTACAGATTATATTATTGAAATACCTCTAATGAACTTTAATTCAGGAATGCCATTAGAAGACTTAATTCTTACAGTAAGTAATAGCGATTTAGATATAAGAGATAATGATGGGATGAATATTTCAGGAATTCCAACTATAGAACTTTTTACAGAATCAGCTGGGTTTAATAATCATACATATGATTTTGGATTTGTCGAAGATTTAGCGACACCGACACCGACTCCAACACCAACCCCGACGCCGACTCCAACGCCGACTCCAACACCGACACCAACCCCGACGCCGACTCCAACGCCGACACCAACCCCAACACCGACACCAACTCCAACGCCGACACCAACCCCAACACCGACGCCGACACCGACACCGACGCCGACACCGACGGCAACACCGACGGCAACACCGACACCGACACCGACGCCGACACCGACGGCAACACCGACACCGACACCAACACCGACGGCAACCCCGACGCCGACTCCAACGCCGACACTAGTACCAACACCAACACCAATTCAAGAGGTTCTAATAGGAAACTATGTTTGGATAGATGTAAATGAAGATGGAGTTCAAGATACAACTGATATACCAGTAAGTGGAGTAACAGTAACTTTATATGATTCTACAGGAACTACAGTTATAACTACAACTACTACTAGTTCTACAGGAGAGTATTACTTTGATGAAACTGATGGAGTGCTACCAAATACTTCATATAAGATAATATTAGATAATCCTGCTAATTTAACAGGAAGTGGATCTCTTGCAAATCATTCTTTAACATCTCTAAACTCTGGAGCTGATAATATTGATAATGATGCTACTAATATGAATATGGGAGGTGTTGATATGCCTGCTATTACTATAACTTCTCCAAATGCTAATGAAGAAGATTTAACTTTTGATTTTGGGTTCGTACTAGATAAAGTAAGAATAGGAGATTATATTTGGTTTGATACTAATAAAGATGGAATTCAAGATAATGATGAATATCCACTACCTGGAGTAACTGTAAATCTTTATGATGATTTAGGTAATTTAGTAGATACAACTTTTACAGACTCTACAGGAAGGTATTTCTTTGATGTTTTACCTGATAAGGATTTTAAAATTAAATTAGATAACTCAAATGATTATTTAACTAACGGACCTCTTGATGGTTTAATTATAACTTCAACAAATACTGGAGAAGATAATCAAGATTCAGATGCTACATTAATGGATAGTTTTGCTGTAATTATGATGACTTCACCAAGTATCGGAGAGGATTTAACTTTTGATTTTGGTTTTGTTGGTATAAATATTAGTATTCACCAAGAAGTGATTGATAATTTAGCTGCAGTCATAAGTAGAATAAATGTAAGTTTAGCTAAGAGTATACAGAGAAGTTGTGATGTTTCAGATGATTTTATAGATAAAAAAATCAGAAGATCAATTTCTATGTATGAGTCTATCTGGTCAGATACTTGGACTAAGTTAAAATCAGAATATAATCCAACATGTGATACTTATGATAATAAGACTGTTAAAAAAGGTATTAGAAAGAAATTAAAAAGACTTAATTTAATTAGAAAAAGATTAGTTAAAAGAAGTTGTTCTGAAAGTAATAAGAAAGTTAATAGATTTAATAGGAAAATTAAAAAGTTTTCTAAAGAAGTTAAAGCCAACTTAGAATCAGTTCCTAATTATATAAAGGCTTGTAAATAAAATTAAAAAATAGTGTTTTAGTAGCCAAATTTTAATTCAGCAATTGACCAGTCAAATCAGTTAGGTTTATTTTAAATTGGTTATGCTTTTAAAAAAAATAGTAACATTTTTAAATAATTTAGATATACAAATGTTATATCAAATTTAATATTTATAATTTAGTTGATTAGAAAATGTTTTTTTATTTATTTAGAATTCTTAAGCTAAAGCTTTATTAACTTTTTCTTGTAATCTAGAAATCTTCCTACTTGCATTTGCTCTATGATATATCTTTTTATTTGCTGCAGAATCAACAATCTTTTGAGCCGCTGCAAAAGCAGTACTAACTTCATCAGCCTTAACATTTCCAGCTTTGAATTCTTCAACTAATCTAATAGTCTTTTTAATAGCTGTTCTACAAGATGATCTGTAAGCTCTATTTCTTTCTCTTCTTTTTAAACTTTGTCTATGTCTTTTAATTGCAGATTTATGATTTGCCATAATTTTCTCTTAATTTCTTAATAATAAAAACAAAATTTAACAAATTTTTATAACTAATTCAATAGTCTAGATACTTATTTTTGCTTTAAAATAGGAAAAAATTTATCATCCCAAGCTTTAGTAGCACCAGTTTGCCCTTGATAGTGACCTTTGCCATTTTCACCATAAGCAACAGTAGGAGGGGATTCTAAAGCCATAAACACTAATTGTGCCACCCTCATCCCAGCTTTTAAAACTCGCGGATATGGGCCAATATTTTGAAGTTCTAAGGTTATTTGTCCTTGAAAATTTGGGTCAATCCAACCACTTAAGCTATGATTCAGCCATAATCTACCAAGTGAGCTTTTTAATTTAAGATCACATACAGTATCTCTAGGGATTTTTACATATTCTTTAGTTGTAGCAAGAACTACTTCATTTGGATAAAGAGTAAACGAATCACTTTTAAAAGCTTCTTTTTCTCTTGTTGGGCAAATCCAATCATTATCAAGAGTTACATCATATGAAGCAGGATTAACAAAATCTTCATTATAAGGAGTTACTCCGCCATTTTTAGCAAATTCTATTATCCAGTGGTCAGGTTTTATCATAGCTTGAATATAACAAAATATTCAAAAAATTCAAATATCTTGATAGATTTGATTATCTTAGTTATATATAATTTATGAAAAAAATAATATTTTTAATTTTTGTATTTCTACTTACTTCCTGTCTTCCTAGAGGTGAAAGTAAAAGCTTAGACCAAGTTTTTGATCTTGCTTTAAAAAGATTTGATACAGCTTATAAATCTGCTGATAATGAAAATTTACCAAAAGAAGTCCAAAGTATTAAAAGTAATATTTTAAGAATGCTTGAAGCTAATCCTAAAAAAAATATAGTTAATTCTAAAAGTATTTATGAAGATTTAAATACTCTAATTTATAAAGCTGGTTATACAGTTAGGCCAGGAATGAATGAATTGATAAAGCAATATAGCGTAATAAGCCAATCAGGATGTTTAAAAGGAACTTGTAAATTAATAGCAGCTAGAACTTTAAATAATATTGCTTCAGAGTTAGAAACAACAGCTTTTAAGTTTTCAGAATAATGTTTTTAAAAATATTATATTTAGGAGATATTGTTGGTAGGGCTGGAAGATTAGCAGTTAAAGAAAACTTAGCCTCTTTAGTTAAAGAAAATTCAGTTGATTTAGTATTTGCCAATGGAGAAAATGCATCAGGAGGTGCTGGCCTTGCAAAAAAAGAAGCAAAGGAACTTTTTAGTTATGGTATTGATTACATAACGCTTGGAGATCATACCTGGGATAGAGCGGATATTGTTGAAACTTTTAATGAAGCTAATTGTAAAGTAATCCGTCCTTTAAATTATAATCCTAATTTAGCAGGTAAGGGGTATTTAAATATTGAATATAAAAATAAAAAAATTACTTTAGTAAATTTACTTGGAAGAGTTTTTACAGGTGCTTTAGTTGAATGTCCTTTTAAGACATTTCAAGATTTAATATCTCAAGAAAAATCAGATTTTTATTTTGTTGATCTTCACGCTGAAGCTACTTCAGAAAAATATGCATTTTTTAGACATTTTTCTAATGATTGCTCAATAATTGTTGGAACTCATACCCACGTTCAAACTGCTGATGAAAGAATTGAAGATAAAACAGGTTATATTACAGACCTTGGAATGTGCGGCGGAACAACAGGAGTAATTGGCGTTAAAAAAGAAGGACCAATTAGAAGATTTATATATGGAGACAAAGCTAGGTTTAGTCCTGATGAAACTAATCCAAAGTTATCTGGAGTGCTTGCAAGTTTTGATGAATCAGGGCAGTGCAAATCTATTAAAAGAATTTAAATTAGATATCTATTTAGATTTCTAAAAGTAAATTAATTTCTTTTATCAAACTATGCTGGTCAAATGGTTTAGACATATAACCATATGGATATAGATTTTTTGATTCAAAAATTTCTTTTACATTTTCACTAGCTGAAAGAACGATTATCTTAGTTTCTTTTAACTGAGAGTTCTGTTCTAAAGTTTTAAAAACTTCATCTCCATTCATTAGGGGCATTTTATAGTCAAGTAAGATTAAATCTGGAGTTTCTAGGTTATTATTAGGATTTTCTGTCTCCTTTATACATTTAATACCTGACTCAAATACTATAACATTAAAATTATTTTCTATTAATAATTTTTCTAATACCTTTCTAATAATTGAATCATCATCAATTATCCATATATTCTTTTTCATATTGAGCACATTAACATTAAAGTTTATATCGGGTAAGTCCTTAAAAAGCTTTAGTTTTTTTATTTTGAAACTTTTTGAGTATTTTAGACTCTAAATAAGTAAATATAGAAAGAGAAAAACATGAAATTAATTAAAATATTTCTTATACTAACAATAACAATGAGTTCTACATTTCTGGCATCAGAAGAAAGATTTCCAGTAGATAGGACGACAAATACAAATCATCCTGCTCCATATTATAGAGAGAGTGAATCTCACCCTTTAAGATTAATTGCTTATGCATTTCATCCAATTGGTTGGTTTTTAAGAGAGACTATATTTAGACCTTTTAGTTATTTTGCTTCTCAGCCAAATGTTAGAGACGTTATGGGTTATAAAGGACCAAAAGAGTATGAAGACCCAAGTTGTTTTGATTCTGATCTTCCAGACTGTAAGTCAGTTGCTCCATATAATTATGCTTCTATGAATGCAGAGAAGTTACCAGAATTTGAACAAAAGATATTTTTCCCAGATGTTAACTTTGATACTAATATCAGAAAGCTTAATTCAACAGGATATAAAAGAGTTGCTCAAATAGCTCAATTATTAAAATCTTCACCAAACTTAGTAGTAGTTCTTGAAGGACATGCTGATGATAGGGGAGATGATAAATTTAATTCAAAACTTGGTGTTGATAGAGCTGAGTCTGTAAGAAATGAATTAATAAATCTTGGAGTTAGCGCTAACCAATTAGCAACTGTTAGTTTTGGTGAGTCTAAGCCTTCAATTGAAAATTCAGATAATTGGTCAAGAGCTGTTAATAGAAGAGTTGAAGTAAAGCTTGAAGCTGATTATTAAAAATAAATTTACCTCCTTTAATGTTTTTAGAGTCCGATCGTTTTAGTATGATCTGGCTCTTTTTTCTTTAGCCCCACCCATTCAAGAACAGATTGAACTTTTGATTTTCTATTTATAGTTGATGCTATAATTTTTGACATTAATTGAGTTTCAGATATTAAAAGTAGCTGATCTTTTTCTGATTTTTCTTCAAGCTTAGCTATTCTTTCTTTAAACCAGTCTCTTTGTTGTTTTAAGTCTTTTATCTCAGAATCTTTTAGATCTAAAATCTTATCTTGAAGAGCTACTATATTTTTAAATTTAATAATCTCAATTTCATTAATATGATCTTGCATTATTTGTTCTTGGGTGTGCTCATTTATAGAATTTTCATTAGAACTAGTATTAATAATAGTATTACTTTCAATTTTATTCTCAGGTTTATCCGTCAGGGCTGCTTCTTTAGTTTCTTCTCCTTCTTTAAAACTAGAGATTTCTTCTTTAATTATTAATTTAACGGTTTCTGGTTTTATATTTTTAGCTTCAGTTTTGGTTTCATTGTCATTTTTATCAGAGGTAATAATAACAGGTTTAATAACCGTAGATGTTGAATGTATTTCTTTAGCAGATTGAGTTTTAACTTTAGTAGTTTCTTTGTTTTGTGCTAGATTTTCTTTTTTTAGAACAGTTTTAATATCAGCTATACCAAATAAGCTTTTTAATTCATTTGTATCAAGATAAATAACATTATCTTTTTTTCTTGTATTTTTTAAGTAACCAGCTTCTATAAATCTTTTAATAGTTGATAGTGAGACTGATGCAAAGTTTGAGGCATCTGATAGTTTAATATACTTACTTGTATTATTTTCCATATTTACTCCTTAAAATACCTTAATTTCTAAAATACTAGTAGTTCCAGGTTTTTTAACATACAATCCACCTGTTATTACAGCAATAGTTCCTTCTTTTATAAAGCTTTGACTTTTTACTGAAGCTATCGCGCTATCAATTTCTTCAGTATGATTTTTAGGTTCTTTAAAAAAGATAGGGGTTACTCCCCAATAAAGCTGCATTCTTCTAATTGTTGCGATATTACTTGAAGTTCCAAAAATTATCTCTTTTGGTCGATACTTAGAAACTAATCTAGCGCTGTTACCAGTTTCAGTGCAAGCAATAATAACTGAATTCTCAAGCTTTGAGGCAGCATATCTTGCAGCTATAGCAATAGAGTCTGAAATGGTGGTTTTTAGCTCATTTCTTAATATTTTTAATTTGTATTCTTTGTAGTTAAAGTTATTTTCTGCCTCTAAGGCTATTAGATTTAAGAATTTTACTGCTTCTATTGGGTTATCTCCAATTGCTGTTTCTTCTGAAAGCATCACTGCATCAGCGCCGGCTAAAACAGCTTGAGTTACATCTGTTACTTCTGCTCTTGTCGGGCGAGTAGCTTTAACCATTGAATGAAGCATTTGAGTTGCAACAATAACTGGCTTTCCTTTGATATTTGAAAGGTTGATTAATTCATTTTGAACGTGTGGGACTCTTTGAACTGGGATTTCAACTCCTAAATCTCCTCTTGCTACCATTATCCCATCTGAAACATCGATGATTGTTTCTAGGTTTTTTAATGCAGCTTTCATTTCTATTTTTGAAATAAGTTTAATAGGGGAGTTGTTTTTATCTAAAATTCTTTTAACTCTTAAAACGTCTTCTTGATTTTGAACAAAAGAAATTGCTACATAGTCAACTTTGTTTTTAATTCCCCATTCTAGGTCATTTAAATCTTTTTCTGTTGTAGCTGGAAGTGCTAAATCAGAATCTGGAAAACAAATTCCAACTCTTGATCTTAAGTTTCCTTCTCTTTTAATTCTGCATTTAATTTCGGTATCTAAGACTTGCTCTACTTCTAAATCGATCATTCCATCAGCTAGAAGAACTTGATCTCCAACTTTAGCTATTTTAGCAGGGTCAAGCATTTTGATATATAAATTTTTATTATTTGATATTTTTCCATCTGAATTTCTAGAAAGAGAGATTAATGAATTTTGGGTTAATAAAGTTTTTTCAGGGTCAACCTCAGTTATTCTTATTTTCGGTCCTCCTAAGTCTTGAAGGATTGCAACTTGAGCATTGAGTTCTGAGCAAGCTGCCTTGATGTTATCTAGCTTTTTTTGATGTTCATCAAAAGAACCGTGAGAAAAATTTAATCTAAAAACATTAGCTCCTGCTTTGATTAGTTCTTTTATCTGAGTTAGTTCTTCAGTTGCTGGGCCTAAAGTGGCTACTATTTTGGTTTTTCTAATATTTGGTTGATTCATATATAAATATGTACCAATCCTTTGGATAATAATCAATTTTTATCTTAAATTTTTGTTTGTTAAAACTATAGAAATAGTTGAAAATATTTGATATATATCTAGGTATGGTGGATGTAGCTCAGTTGGTAGAGCGCAGGTTTGTGGTACCTGATGTCGCGGGTTCGAGCCCCGTCTTCCACCCCAGTTTTCAATTAGCACTTTTTCTTCAGGTAAATTACCATTTATAAGTTTTAGCTTAGGCTTAGTTTTAGCAATGATATCAAAAGGTTGTTTGTAGTTAGCGCTAAGTGTTTTATCTCTCCAAGATAAGTTCGAGAGTGCTATATTTATAAGTTTACTTTTTTCTTCTGCAGATTGTTTTAAAAACATTTTCTTAGCATCGCTTGCAAGTTTTAATAGAGATATACCATCCTCAATTCTGTTTCTACCAGAAGTTTCTAAATTAGTTATGTTCTTAACTATATCTTTTTTTTCTTTACGCCATTTACTACTTAAACGTTCAAAGTTATCAATACTAATTTTACCGTCTAATTTATCAACATAACAGGCGTCAATTCTTTCTTGAATTTTATCACTATCAGCTCTTAATTTTTTTAATGCTATTTCTTGTTCTTCTACTTGCTTACTATGAGATTCTCTAAGTGTGTTTACTATCCAATTAATAACTTTTTTAGGAAAAACTAAGTTGTCTAAATAGTCAGCTATTTGTTCTGTAAGTATTTCTTCACGAACATAAGGTTCAGGACATTTTCCTTTAAATCCACTACAATGATAATAGATATATTTCTTTTTCTGTATTTCGGCTACTAACCCACAACCACAATGTCCGCACTTAATTAGTTTTGAATAAGCAAAAGTATGTTTTTGTTTACGACGATTTTCATTATATTTTTTATCTAAGGTATCCTGCACTGTATCCCAAAGCTCTTCAGTGATAATTGGTTCAAATGTCCCTTTGTAGATTTGGCCACCCCAATCAAAACTCCCTGTGTAAACTCGATGTCTTAACATTCTATGTATTGTTGATTTGTGCGCCTTATTGCCTTTTTTTGTTCTAAATCCAATTTTGTATGCATAATTAGAGATTTCTACACAAGAATAATTACCTGAAGCATATTCTTCAAATATTTTTTTTACAAAAGTTTTTCTTTGTTCATCTGGGGCAATAATTTTTCTACCAGAGTCATCAGTTATATTAAGATATCCAAGGGGTGCTACTGATGGCCAGAGTCCTTGTTCAGCTTTTTCTTTAAGTCCTTTTTTAGTTTCTTCAGATAAATTATCACAAAAGTTTTTTGCCATTAAAACTTTTATACCATGCATAAATTTTTCATTAGACCTAGATTCAGGGGATAGGGTTATATTCTCTTTTACAAAATGTATAGCTATATTTAGTTCCTCAGGGTCAAGTCTAGAGTAATCTTTTATATTTCTATAGAGCCTGTCAGTTTTTTCAACTAATATAATCCTACATTTATTTTTACTTTTCTTTCTTGCTTCTTGTTTTATAAATTTTAACATTTCATTGAACTGCTCACGTCCAGATCGCTTAGCAGTTTCAGCTTCTTCATAGCTTTTTACTATTTCAAAATTATGTTTTTCTGCATATTCAAATAACAGCTTTTTTTGAGCGGGAATCGAGTATCCTTCCTTTTCTTGTTCAGAAGAAGATACTCTTGAATATATTATAGCTTTCTTTTTTTGTAATGTTTTCGGTGTCATAGTAGTTTTTATAATAAATTATTAGTTTTTTATTTGCATCTTGTAATATTTTATAATAGGCTTTGCGCTATGTCAAAGAAAAACAAACTTATTAATATTCAAAAAGCAATTAAAAACCCTAAGGTATGTATTAATAGCTATGATGCTTATAATAGGCTTAGAAATCAAAAAATTGTACCTAATTTAATTAAACAACAAAAAAAGACAGGAAGAGGGCAAGATTATTTTATAACTGAAGATACTTTGAACTTGCTAGTTGAAATGAATAAAGTGATTAAAAGCTTTAAGAGTAAAGAGAATAAAAAAATAACATATAAAGAGGCGTCATTAATTGCTCAAGAGAATTTTATTTTTCAAGATACTGATTTAAAGACAATTTTAAATATAAAAATAATAAAACAATTTGATAATTTTTTTACTAGCAAAGAAAAAAAATCAGAATTTATTAAAAAAATAACAACTGAAGATGTTATAGGTGACGCGCTCAAACTCTTTAATAAAAAAGTTTCTCCTTCACTTATTATTTACCCAAATGAATATGTAGTAATTCCTGATTTCTATATAACGTATATTCTTGAAGATAGTCTATCTCAAGAGTCTCCATTTTTTATTTTACCGTTATTTCATATTATAAAGACAACATTTAAAGAGCTTGGAAAAGAAGCAATAAATTATCCATCAATAAAATCTAGTCATAAAATTATAGAAGCAGATTATGATAAAATGACTTATTTTGAATATGATACTAAAAGAAGTGATGATAGCAAAACTGTATTTAAACTAGAAGATACACAGAAATACTATAAGGATATTATAGATTTTAAAAAAATTTTTACTAAAGACAAAAAATAATAAAGTTAAATATTATGAAAAAAAATGAGACTCAGATAATGTTAGACACACTTTTGAAAATAATATTAAAAGGAGCTATTCATGGATTTAGTAAAACATCTATTAAGACAGAATTGAAAAAAAACAATAAAGTATTGTGCTTAATAGAATCAGGTCTAAGTCATAGGTTTAACTTAGACAAAAAAGAGCTAATAAAAATGATTCAAGATTTATAGACTTCTGAGACTGAAGCTATTGAGTTGTTTTTATATTTTATTTTTTAAATTATTGGTGTGATTCCAAAGTTTAGAGAAAAGTAATTTAATACATTTTTCTAGATTTATGAAAAAAATAATAATAAAACAACAAAAAGAAAATATAAATTTTTGGACTAAAAAATATAACCAAGATTTATCCCCCGAACAAATTAGAGCAATTGAGTATAATTTATTGTCTTTTTTTAAATTATTAATTAGTTGGCAAGATAATAGTAAAAAGGAGGGACAAAATGAATAAAGATATATTTCCAGTAGAAAACATCCCTTTAGAGCTTAAAACATATAAACAATGGGTTTTGTATAAAATTACTGCTGATAAGAGAAAATTACCTTTATCAATAACTGGAAAGTCTGCTTCTACTACTGATCCAAATGATTGGAGTTCTTTTGATGATTGTTTAAATGCTTATACTGAAGGTGGATATGATGGACTAGGTTTTGTATTTACTAAAGCAGATCCTTTTTGCGGAGTAGATTTAGATCATTGTATTGTCAATAATAAGTTTAATCAGGAAACTCTAAAAATAATTAATAACTTAAAGTCTTATACAGAGATAAGTCCTAGTGGAGATGGTCTTCATATAATAGCTAAAGCAAAGCTGAGTGGTTCAGGTATTAATACTAAAGAAGTTGAAATTTATGATCAAGGAAGATATTTTACAATAACTGGAAAACTTCATCAAGATTATCAAGATATTAGAATTGTAGATAGACAAAGTGAAATTGAAAACATTTATAATGGAATTTGTAAAAATAGTACAAAAAATGATAAAAAAACAAATTTTGATAGGGGTGAATTACTTGCTGGAAAAGATGTTCCTGAAGGTGAAAGAGATACTACACTCTACAAATACGCATGTAGTGTAGTTTCACGTGGATTGCATGAATTTAATGAAATATTAACTCTTTGTCTTAAATTAAATAATAGTTGGACAAATCCCTTAACAGAAAAAGAAGTTCATGAAAAAGTTAAGTCAGCTTTAAAGCATAAAAAAATAGCATCAAAACCATGGGAAGTTGTACCTGCTGATCAATGGGCTTTTGCAGAACAGGAGAAAATAAATCCTATTATTCGAGGTCTTTTTGATTCAGGTGATAAAATAGCAATTATTGGCAAAAGTAAAGCAAGAAAAAGTTTTTTTACATTACAATTAGCTATTCGTTTAGCATCAGAAGAAAGTAAAAATGAATTGATAGGAAGTAACTTTTTTCTTAAATACTTAATACCCAAACCTAGAAAAGTTTTATTAGTTCAATTTGAAATTAAAAAAGCACATTTTCAAAAAAGATTAAAAAGAATGTTAAAAGGTTTATTCCTTGAGTCAGGATCAATCAAAGATAATTTATTTATTGTTAATGCAAGAGGTAATATGAAAAATAATGATGAATTGATAAAAGAAATAAATGAGATAGTTTTAAAATATAATATCGAAATTGTCATCTTTGACCCTTTATATAAATTACTAGAAGGAGATGAGAATTCAGTTAGTGATATGAAACCTACAATGGCTATGTTTGATACATTAGTTAATATGAAAATATCTGTTATTTATGTTCATCATGATAAAAAAGGTGGAACATTCTTATCAGATCCAACAGATAGAGGAGCTGGAAGTGGATTATTAGCACGTGATTATGATAGTGCTTTCATTCTTTCATCTCATGCTAGTGGCCCAGATTTTAAAGTTTTAGAAACAGTAACAAGAAATTATCCTAGTAATAAAAATATAAGTTTACTCTGGGGCCAAAATCGCTTTGATGTTTCAGATGTCAATGCAACAATGGAAACAACTAGTGATAAATTTAATAAAATAAAACGTTCGGATGCTCCAAAAAAAGAAGATTTAATTAAAATTGTAGATGAAGTTTTTTTAAATAGTAATACTAAATGGCTTTCTTTAGAAAATTTTGAAGCAGAGTTAAAAAACCATATGGGAATTTCAGGAAGGCAAGCAACAACTTATAGAAAACGTATTCTTGGTTTTGAAGAAGAGTTATTGCTTAAATTAACAGGTCCAAAAGTTGGAAAAGGTTGTCCATTAAATTACTTAATACAAACTAAAAATATTGATGAGTATAATGATTGGGTTAAAAATAAAGAAAAAATTAATAATAACAAGGAGAAAGTACATAATGATGAAGATTAATTTATTTATTTAGCACGCGCGCGTGAAAAATAAGTATTTTTCTTCACGCACATTCTTTATATGTGCGTGTGAATAAAATGTATAAAATATAATAGAGGGGGGGGGAGTTTTAAAACTATAGTAATTTTTATAGACCACTCCCCCTAGCCACACACGCGCAAACGCAAAATAAGAAGTTTGTATAGTTTCAGGAGGGGGGATCGAAATAATTAAAAGAATAGACTAATTTGAGCTGTTTCCTTTGATTAGCTTATGTTTATTGAAAGGATCTCTTTAAGTGCTGATATTTAGAAATGTCGGTGTATTTAAGACTTAAAACTTCTGATAAATAGACAGATAGTAATTTAAGCTGGATATTTATCACACAACTTAGCTTTTTGTTTGGTTGGCACTTTTAGAGCTAAGAAAATAAATTGTAAAAAGTTTAATAACTCAAAAAAAGTAGTATTTAATTAATTTAACTTTTTTATGGAGATATATGAATACGAATAATAGAAGATTTTATACTTTTAAAGACTGGGCTAAAGAAATGAAAGACCCATCAGAAAGTGGATTGCGTTGGATGCACCATACAAATAAAGATGGATTCAGTGATTTTTGTGTTTTAAAACGTGGGAAGCGAGTATTAATTGATTCTGAGGCTTATACAAAGTGGTTACTCAAAATTAATAATAAAAATTAGTTTGATATTAAGCTAATTAAAATCAAACTGTTATTTATAAAAAGATGGATAGATATGATGGTAATTAAACTCAATATTCTGTATGGTTTAGGTAAATATTAAAAAAAATTAATACCTTATTTAATATTGCTCTAAATACATATAAGAAAGCAATAAAAGGTAATTTTAATATTATCAAAATTATAGGAGTTTTAATGAGCAATAAAAGCAATAATTTAGCATCTGAAATATGGTCATTGGCAGACTTGCTACGTGGGGATTTTAAACAAAGCCAATATGGGAGGATAATCCTACCTTTTGCCCTTCTAAAAAGGCTTGAAGATGTTCTTGCTCCAACAAAAGATAAAGTTCTTGCAAAATACAATGAAATTAAGTCTAAAAAATTACCTGAAGATGGAGAAGCTAAGTTATTAAGCACAGTTTCTGATAGTCTAAGATTCTATAACACTTCAAAGATGGACTTAGGCAGACTAGGAGAAGCTGGTTTAAAAGACAATTTAGAAAGCTATATTCAATCTTTTTCAAAAGAAGCTAGGGAAATATTTGAATATTTTAATTTTGCAGAGTTAATTAGTCAATTAAATGATGCTAATTTGCTTTATAAAATCCTTCAAAAAATCAAAAGCATCCCTTTAAGCCCAAAAGATATTTCTAATCATGAAATGGGATTAGTTTTCGAAGAACTCATTAGAAGATTTGCTGAAAGTTCTAACGAAACAGCTGGGGAACATTTTACACCAAGAGATATTGTAAGACTAACAACATCATTAGTCTTTATGGAAGATGATGATGCTTTAGCAAAGCCAAGCGTTATTAGAACTATTTATGACCCAACAGCAGGAACTGGAGGGTTTCTATCTTCAGGTATGGAGTACGTGCATGAACTTAACCCTGAAGCTGTAATTCGAGCTTACGGGCAAGAGCTAAACAAGGAAAGTTATGCTATTTGTAAGGCTGATATGCTTATCAAAGGACAAGAGGTTAAAAATATTAAACTTGGAAATACTCTTTCTGAAGACCAGCTTGAATTAGAAAAATTTGATTATATGCTTTCTAATCCGCCTTTTGGAGTTGATTGGAAAAAAATAGAAAAAGCTGTAAAAGGAGAGCATAAAGAAAAAGGTTTTGATGGAAGATTTGGTGCTGGAACGCCACGTGTGTCTGATGGCTCTTTATTATTTCTACTTCACTTAATTAGCAAAATGAGAGAACCAAAAGATGGTGGCTCAAGAATAGGAATTATTTTAAATGGTTCGCCACTTTTCACTGGTGGTGCAGGTTCAGGAGAATCTGAAATAAGAAGATATATTTTAGAATCTGATTTACTAGAAACAATTGTAGCTCTTCCAAATGATATGTTTTACAACACAGGAATTGCCACTTACATTTGGATTTTATCAAATAAAAAGCCAAAGGAAAGAAAAAATAAGGTTCAATTAGTAAATGCAGTTAATCTTTATTCAAAAATGAGAAAATCTCTTGGTTCTAAGAGAAACGAACTTACTGAAGAAGATATTGCCTTAGTTACAAAAACAGTTGGTAAATTTAAAGAAATTGAGGCTATTGAACTTGATAAACCTGCAGATGAAAAAAGTAACAGAGGGCGACAATCATCTTCAATTAAAACAGAAACTAAAAAAACTTTTTCAAGTAAAATTTTTGATTATAGTGAGTTTGGTTTTAGAAGAATAACAATTGAACGACCTTTAAGACAGTCTTTTCAGTTTTCTGATGATAAAATTAATGAGTTAAGATTTTCTAGTCCTAAAGCATTAAATGCTCCGATGAAATGGCTTTATGAAAAATATGGTAGTAGTTGGACTGATGCAGAAAAATGCTCTCACTATGGAAAGTTAAAAGAAAATGAAGATGATATAAGAATTGAATTTAAAGTAGAATTTCCTGATTTAAAAGAAAAACAAATTAAAGATTTACTTGATTCAAAAACTTGGTTAGAGCAAAAAACAGTTTTTTTAAAGGCTAAAAAACTGCAAAATAAGATTGGAACTTCGCAGCATGATGACATGAATAAGCTTGAGGAGATTTTAAAATCTACTTGTAAAGATATTAAATTAAAACTTGAAACTAAAGAAAAAAAACAAATCACAACTGCTATTACTTGGAGTAATCCTGATGCAGAAAAAGTAGTTAAAAAAGTTCATAAAACTAAAGAAAATCCACTTTATGGTAAATTCTTAGTTAATGGGAAAGTTGTAGAGTATAAAACTGATTCTAATTTGCGAGATTATGAAAATGTTAGTCTTGATTTTGCTAAGTCTGTTGATGAACTCAATGAAGAGTATTTTAAAGCAGAAGTCCTCCCTCATATTCCTGATGCTTGGATAAGTGATAGCAAGATTGATGAGGGTGATGAGAGAATAGGTGTTGTAGGTTATGATATCCCTTTTAATAGACATTTTTATGTTTATACGCCACCTAGACCACTTGAGGAGATTGATGCAGAGTTGAATATTGTGACTTCTGAGATATTAGAATTGTTGCAGGAGGTTGGAGCGTGAAATTAAAAATTTATCCTGTTTACATAGAAACCGCTTCAATATTGTTCAATAAAATTCCAAAATATTGGAAAATTGTTAAATTAAAATTTGTAGTTTCACAAGTCAAAACAGGAGGGACACCTTCAAAGATAAATACAGTAAGAACAGATAAGAAAATCCCATGGTATTCACCAAATAATTTTTCCAATAAAAAAAATCTTAATAGTAATAAATATGTTTCTATTTTGGATAAAGATGTAAAGATTTTTCCAAGCAAAGCCTTATTAATTACAGGAATTGGTGACATTGGCAAAACTGGGATTAGTATGGAAATATTTTATTGCAATCAACAAATTAATGTTATTATTCCTTCAAAAAAAATTTATTTAAATTATTTATATTATTTTATCAAATCACAGAAACAACAGCTAGAATTTCTTTCTAATTCTACCATGCTATCTATTTTAAATCAGCAAAGCACTAAAAACATCGAAGTAATACTCCCTCAAAAAGAAGAACAAACCCAAATCGCAAAATTTTTAGACTACGAAACAGCTAAAATTGATAAGCTAATAAAAAATCAAGAAAGATTAATTAAACTCTTAAAAGAAAAAAAACAGGCTGTAATTAGCCAAGCTGTTACTAAGGGCTTAAATCCTGATGCTAAAATGAAAGATTCCGGTGTTGAGTGGCTTAGGGAAGTTCCTGAGAATTGGAAAAAAAGTAAAATAAA
>ENA-ORXR01000780-ORXR01000780.1-marine-metagenome-genome-assembly--contig:-NODE-780-length-38962-cov-22.439115_pt1 | contig 38962 bp, 42 predicted proteins | sample MGYA00237866_ERZ511479 | MGnify/ENA metagenome assembly ERZ511479
AATATTCAAAATACAACAATTACTATGTTTTTCTTGCTTATTTTGAATTCCTATTCATGCTCTACTTGATAAAAAAATGAACCGGTAGCCGGCCCAACAAGAAATCAAGCCCTGTAAACTGTAGCGACAGCCTGGTCGTTCCGCTTAAAAATTGGTTCGCCAGCCCGGTACAGTTCGCCCATCCTATGTTGTTGCTTCCTAAACTCTAGCATTTTTGCACTACATATTTAATTTTTTTCACCCTTGTATGTTTTCGGAGCAGAGCTTTCCAATAGAATAAAAGGCATCATATTTAAAATATAAAGTATTTATTTAAAAGAATCATGGAAAAGGAACTTTGGTATAAGGACAGCGACAATTCTTCAGGAAACATTTATGCAGAAGAAATTGGTAATAATTTATACCTGTTAAAAGAAAGTGCTTTATTTTCCAAAAGATATTTATATGGGGTAAAGGTAAAGGCCTCCTTAAAAGAAGATGATAAAATATGGATTGATGAAATAGTTGAATTCACAGACTTTAAAACTAAATGTTTAATCTTGAATCCCGAAATAATTGAATCTAATGCAATGAAACAAGTTATAAAAAAGCTTATGGAAATAGGTGGTAGCTGCGATCGATCAATGGGTGGAGTTATGAATTTTTATATTCCTCGAAGCTCAGATTTTGATCTAAACAAAGAATTTGAAAAAGCAAAAAACGCACTACGATAAAGAATAAACGGCATGTAAACGACCGTTTATTCAACCATTTATCTTACTGCCCAATAACCAACTTACGCCCAACAGTAAACCGATCTGAGACAATAGACACAAGATAAACCCCATTCGACAATCCTTCCAGTGATAGGGTGTGTGAGACATTGCTATCCTGACCGTATACAGTAGAATGGACTTGCTTGCCCGTGACATCCCGAATTGTAATCTGATATGCTAGTTGTTCCGGATTGGTGAATTCGATTGTTGTGATGTCTTGAGCAGGGTTGGGATATAGGGATACGGCAAACCCTTTAGCAACTTGTTCGTTAGACGTTGTTGTGCAAGCATTGACTAACTGGCATCTTGGCCCTTCTAGAACGCCACGCATAATATCTATCTGACCGATGGTAAAGCTATTCATACAAGTTTCGGAAGCATAGTCCATGTAATTTTCTACCATGTCGGGCCAATCGAATGCTGTAGTGTCTACACAGGTGTTTCTCGTAGTATCACAATCAAAGTTGGATTGACCATCAGTGTTAGGTGTATCCGCAACACCATCATCCTCACCACAGCTGCTACCGCCTAGGAGACCGCCACCATCACCCCAAACGTGACGTAGCCCTAGGTAATGACCAATTTCGTGCACTGGTGTTCTACCAACAATTGTTAATGGCCCAGTACCCAAATCAATCGGATTGGGGTTGTTAGGACCGATACCTCTAAAGTCAACAACTACGCCTTCGTACAGTGGACTAGGAGCAGATGTTCCAGCAGGCCAATTGGGTAAGCCAGCAGGTGGATAGGCGTAGCCCAGTAGTTGTCCTAGGGGTATGCCTGCTACAGTAATTGGTTGAATCTTACAAACCCATAGATTTAGGTAGAGGTCGGTGTCCAGGGGGTCGCTTCCACCATTTGCTGTTTCTTTTACCTCGTCGGGTAATGAATTAGTCAGAAAATCGACACTAAATTCTGCCGAGGTTTGGACTCTGATGACTTGTGCGAGGTTAAACTCAATCATTGGATCTCCAACTACAGGGTGGAAAATGGCGCGCAGATTCGCAGTATCCGCATTGAGTCTTCTAAAATCTTTGTTTAATTGGTCTACTTGTCCCTGTATAATTGCGTTGGAAAGGTTCTCACTACTATCTTTCCAGACCACATGAATGGCTAAATCAATCGTATACACTTGCTGATTTCTGGATAGTCTTGACTCTTGTCCTCTACGTTGGGCTTCATCAAAAATCCGTTGGACTTGCTGCTGATAGGCTGATGAGTATTGATTTGTGATCAAGTCATGTCCACAAAAAACGTTGTGTTGTGCATTTAGAGAAAGACCAGACAGTACTAGTAGTATTATCATAACAGGCGTCCAGAAATTGTCCATTTTGTATACTTTGGATATTAATAATAAGCAAAGTTACGTATTAATTGATGATTTTTGAACTCACTAGTGGCAATTTTATTTTTGTATTCTCCTAAGTAGATTCCAGTTATGGAGTTCTGACTATTCATTTACAAAAACGAAGCCCTGCCTTCTGTCGCGCAGCAGGCAGGGCTGAAAGTGTTGCCCCTAAAATGTCCATGACGTCAATAATTAAACATTGATCATTGAGTGCACTCCGAAAAGTCTCTTTTGTCCAAACCCGAAATGTCGGACCACATCGTTTTCAAGAATTTCAAAGTCCTCGCTCTATCTTTTACTTACAGAATGTAGCGCTATTAACAAGAGTTAACTGCGGCTTTAAAATTTTTTCAGCCTCGATTTTGACCAAAATAGTACTTTTCGGAGTAGACTCATCATTAACAATTAATCATTATTTACGAGTGCACACTCATTTTTATTTTTTTCTCAATCGTCTCAACAGTGTCTTTGAAAAGAATGTCTGTATCGAGTAAGTCCTTGACAGCTTTGCAGGAATAGATAACGGTACTGTGATCTCTGCCACCAAAGTTGTCACCAATGACTTTGAGTGACTTATTGGTCATGTTCTTTGCTAGGTACATGGATAGTTGTCTGGCAATGACGATCGACCGTTTTCTGGTTTTGCCTTTTAGGTTTTCGACTTTTAAGTCATAGTATTCGGCCACCATTTTCTGGATGAATTCTACAGTGACTTCCTTAGAGATTTCAGAGACAAAATTCTGAATGACTTCCTTGGCAAGGTCGATATTGATTTCACGTCGGTTAAGTGATGACTGAGCAATCAGTGAAATGAGTACGCCTTCCAGTTCCCGAATGTTGTTTTTAATGTTGTAGGAGATGAACTCTGTTACCTCGCCTGGTAGCGCAACGCCTTCTCTAGACATTTTAGACTCTACGATGGCCATTCTGGTTTCTAGGTCTGGAATTTGCAGGTCTGCACTCAATCCCCATTTAAATCTGGAAATCAGTCGTTCTTCAACCCCTATTAAGTCTTTGGGAGGGCGATCTGATGTCAGAATCAACTGTTTACCGTTTTGGTGCAATTGGTTGAAGATGTGGAAGAAGATATCTTGTGTTTTCTGTTTATTTGAAAGAAACTGGATATCATCAACAATCAGTACATCGATCAACTGATAAAAGTTGACAAAGTCATTAACTGCGTTGTTTTTCAGCGATTGGATAAACTGATTGGTAAATTTCTCTGACGAAACAAATAGTGTTGTCTTATTAGGAGATTTCTGTTTGATTTCATTACCAATAGCATGTGCGAGGTGGGTTTTACCCAGTCCTACTTTCCCGAAGATAAATAACGGGTTGAAGGCAGTTCCTCCTGGTTTTTTGGCAACAGCGATTCCTGCAGAACGGGCTAGTCGGTTACAATCTCCTTCTATAAAGTTTTCAAAGAGGTATGTTGGATTGAGTTGAGCATCAATTCTAATTTTCTTGATACCTGGAATCACGAACGGGTTTTTAATCTGATCCGTTTCAAATCCTGTTTTCTCAATTTGATTATTGCTGGTATCCTGGCCTCCTGCACCTGGGATCCGTTTACTCTTATTATTTACTAAAATCTGATATTCCAGTTGTCCGTTTTCGCCTAACTCTTGTCTGATGGTCATTTTCAACAGATTGACATAGTGTTCTTCTAGCCATTCATAGAAAAATTTATTCGGAACCTGTATAGTTAAGACATTATCGTTCATTGCTATGGGACGAATAGGGTCGAACCATGTTTTGAAACTTTGGGCGGGAATATTCTTTTTAATAATTTTAAGGCATTTCTGCCATATTATTTCATATCCTTGATCCATTGGTTGGAATTGGTTGAATTTATGTTCTTGTTTAATAATGGGACTAAAATTTTAAATGTTACTGAATGGGAATGTTTTTACATGCTAAACATTTCCTACGTTTACTTTTTTCAAAAATAATATCAAGTCTTCCGAGCATAATTCCTGCCCATCCTACTTGGTTAATCAAAACGTTATTTCCATCTAAATTTAGTTGAGCATCCGGAGTGTCCATAAAAGTGTGTGTATGTCCTCCAATGATCAGGTCAATATTCCTAGTATTCTTTGCCAATTGGATATCATCTACTTTTTCTGTTTCGTAGCTATATCCGAGGTGAGAGAGACAAATTATGTAATCGCAATTTAAGTCATTTTTAAGGATGGCAGCTTCTTTGTTGGCACATTCGATTGGGTCTAAGTACTGCGTATCTCCAAATAGTTTTGGGGGTACAAGTCCGTCCAACTCAATACCAACGCCAAGGACACCTATCCTGATTCCTCCTTTTTCAAATACGGTATGGGTTTTCACTTTTCCTTCCATCAGCGTATCTTTCCAATCATAATTTGAGTTGATGAAAGGAAAATTAGCTTTGGGTAATTGTTTATGTAGGCCGTCGAGACCTGCATCGAAGTCATGGTTTCCAATTGTTGCCGCATCGTATCCCATTTTAGACATCAATTGGAATTCTAGTTCTCCACCAAAGAAATTAAAGTAAGGGGTTCCTTGAAAGATATCCCCAGCATCTAATAAAATTACGTGGTCTTGTTCTTGTCTAATATTCTGTATCAGCTTAGCTCTTTTCGCTGCGCCACCCAACCCTGCTCTTTTTCCACTAGGAAATGGTTCGATTCTACTATGTACGTCATTAGTATGAAGAATGGTCAGGTGAACTAATTCAGCATCTGCCATTGCCTGAATAGGGAAACTACCAGTACCTATTAATAGGCTGGAGAGCGCGGTTTTCTTTATAAATGATCTTCTTGTAACCATAATAGTACGATAGTCTTTTCAACAAACAGATGAGAAGAAAATAAACAGTACGAGGGTAGTACCTCTCGTTATGCAATAACAAGAACTAAATTTGTTCGGATTTAAAGCAACAACATTAAATGGTATAACTGGCGTAGTATTTTATAGTATGCTGCTTGGAGGGTTAAATGTACAAAATAGAATTAACATTTGTTCAATGTAATTTAAAAATTGTATTGCCCCGAAAAAAATAAATATTTTCCAAAAAAAATGACAAACAAATAAGGTCAATTTTCAAAATAAATAAACAATTCCTTGCAAGAAAAATCTTATCTGTTTGTTCAATGGAATTCTTCCAAATATTGTTTTCTATTGCATAATCCGGGTAGAAACAAGTGTCCGTGATGGACTAAATTCTATATTTTAAGTAATTTCGTTAGAGTACAAGAAATGTTACTCTACTACCAACACCCTACCATCTATAGGAGCAGAAATTGGATTATCTCCTTGGTCTTCAATATATTGAAGTATAGCTTCTCTAAGCAATAAACCGTTACTTTCTCTGGGTTTATCCTTGAGAAAAGAAAGCTTATCCCCTCCATTTGCTAAGTAATCCGAGATGGCGACTCTATAACTCTTTGATAGGCTTAACGGTTGTTGATTGATTTCAATATTCTGCGGTTTTCCATCTTTAATCTGATATCTCACTTGCTTGCTGATCGGCCAGCCACCATGCCCCGCCATTAGTTCAAATATTTGTAAAACAGTACTTCCGTCAAGTGTCATAACAACAAGGATATTGTCGAAAGGCATTAGCTCAAACACATCACCTTTAGTAATCTTACCTGCAGGGATACTTGGGACCCGAAGTCCACCGTAATTCATAATCGCAAAGTCAATAGGTTCCTCATAACTTTCGGTCATTTTATTATACGTCAGGTCGGCAACAAAATTACCTAGAGTTGATTCTGGTTTTTCTTTAGTCATTTCATTTTCGAAAACACCAATAACCACGTTCATCTCCTTTTCCATCTTTATTTTGTAGGGCTGAATCATAGCCTCAACAGACTGGTCAGCAGGACTTTCTGCTGTAGTTTTTTGGTTATCATCACTAATGCTTACCAAGTAGACACGAGGAGTACAGCCTAAAAAAACGGTAATTAGAACCAAGCCAAATAGAATTCGTGTTTTCATTATTATTCGCGTTTATAGGATGACTGAGGCTTCTTTCTTAATTGCTAGCAATGCCTTTTCGACAGGTCTAATTTCAAGGCTATTCATTTTATTGAATAAATCTCGGCTGTATGCGACTGAATCTGCACTAGAACCGTGTTCTTTTGCAACTACATTAATCACATTGATGGTTTCGTTTTTAACAAGTGTAATGATTTCCCACAATTCAGGAGAAATATAGACTTGTTGTGCTACATTATGTTCAAATTCTTTTTGAATGGCTACGAGTAACCCAATATGCAGATTAGATGTGGTCATCTTTTCAGTTCTAATCCTTAGAATTAAGTTTTCAAGTTTAATTCGTTCTAGGAATAACGTCAGCCGTTCGTAAGCTTGAAGCTTTAATGGCAAGGAGCTGTCAATTTGCTTCTTTTTCAAATTCAGCATTTGGATATTGTATTGGTTTTTCAAATGCTGTTTTTGTAAATAATAAACAGTAAGAAATACAATTAGGGCGGGCACCGTAACTTTAATTATTTCTAAAATAGTTTCTAACCACATAGATTTAAGTTCAATAGCTCAGAGTGCTAGGTTAATTATTCTGAATGGCAAAGTTAAAAAAGTTTATACGCCTGCAAATAGTAATCTGATATTCTTTTAACTTATTTAGTAATTAGATCATTGCATCATTATGGTCAAAACAATCATATTTAACAGAAATTTAGCAGAAATGATTAAAAAAGTTGCTTAAAATGTAATGATTGAATTCTCATTTTTCTCCTTACGATTCAGTACCTTTGTTGAAAATATATTATTACTATGAATTTTGAAGTTGTAGGAAAACTCTATAAAAAATTTGACACGGTACAAGTAAGTGATCGCTTTCAAAAACGTGAATTTGTAATTGAAGTCCAAGATGGTGCTTATCCACAATTGGTCAAGTTTCAAATGACACAAGATCGTTGTAGTACGCTTGATCCTGTAAACGTTGACGAAATGATCAAGGTCTCCTTTAATCTTAAAGGAAGAGAATATACCAACAAGAATGGAGAAGTCATGTACTTTACCAATCTGGATGCTTGGAGAGTTGAATCGAATAGCCCTGCACAAGCCACTAATGCCGTTCCATCTCAACCTGCTGGAATGGATCAGACCTTTCCAACGGTTGACGACTCACCGGGCGCTTCTGATTTTGAAGATGACTTACCGTTCTAGTCAAATCAATCTTAGGAACGCTTTTTGATTTATTTTAGATAAATACCGCTTATATGCGATTCCAATACTCTAAAATATTGTTCTCTCTTGCCTTATTGGTAACTTGTTTTACTGTCCAAGCTCAACAATTTGTTGGTTTTGGGACGGTCTGGAATGATGACTTTACCGAATGGCGCTTGTTTATTGAAGATTATGAAGGGTTGCTCACTACCGTCTGGGACAATAACATCACCGAATGGCGCTATGAGATCAACGATGATACATATGGCACCATCCGCATGAAATGGAAAGACGACCCCACCTTATGGGAAGTCAGAGGCAACGATGGTACTATCATCACACTGCGAACACTCTGGCCTAGAAATCTAAGAGAATGGCGGCTCACTGACAACTCCATTGCTGTCGACCTCAAACCGAAATGGAGCAACATCAACCACGAATGGGAAATGGATGATCGAAAATACGGTTCTTTCCTTTTATCTCAAGACTGGGACAATGATCCCAGAGAATGGACCATTGAAGACGATGCCCCAGAATTGTCTGCTCATTTAAAAATGGGATTGCTGTTTCTGACGATGTGGAGAAGTGTTCCGCAGCGGTAGATTATTTCCTACCAACAATTATAACAAAGTCTTTGTCGTCCTAGCACCAGCGATCCACACCTACTATCAGGTGTGCTATGGTTTATATATATTCATTGAGTCATACAGGAGTCGATTGTATGGTCCTCTTTGATGCTCGATAGAAATGGCGTAATGTATGTTATTTCTAAGTAATATAAAAATGACTTTAATCTAATTTTTATGACAATTTGCAAAATTTGGTAAATTTAAATGAAATCACAGATCATGAACAATATTCCCTTTCAAAAACCTATTTAAATATTTTCGGATACTATCTTGCTTACCAAACAATTAAGCCTCACAGATTTAAAATCTATGAGGCTTATGACACATAAGTGATGTCCTAGTCTTTAACTGTATTAGCGACCCCGTTACAACATCCACCAAAACAGACTGAGTATCCCAGTAACCAGGAACAAACTACATCCGAGGTTGCTACACCCTTGGTTTTGTCCTGGTGCGGGTGTAGGTGTTGGTTCTTCTGGTTTATCTGGCGTTGGATCTACTGGTTTATCCGGACCAGTAGGTCGTTGATTAGGGTTTGCCCCGACCACCTCCATCAATGCGCGTTTAGGCGTACGAGTGGTGTCAAGGACAGTCCCTACTCCCATAATGATTTCAGCAAAAGCGCTGACCATAGTACGTTTTGCTGGGTTTGCTTTGGGCTTTAGTCGGAACCGAATCCATAGTTGACTCTGCGGCACATCATCTGCACCATTGGAACCCATCAGTGCAATACCTGACCATCGAAAACCGATATAATTGCTTTTGACTTGGGGTTCATTGGTAAGCGGCATCGATGAGTCAATGACCTGAATATCTGCGATGGACTGAATATCAAAAAAGCCAAAATCTACGTACGCTTTTATACCGACAAAGCTGGCCGAATCTGAGCCGTCATTGCTACAAAACACTTTGTAGGTATAGGTTTCGTCTTGAATCTCAATCGTCTCTACTGATGTCGGATTTATTTCAATGTAGTTGGGATCATGGAATCGTGTCAACGCATCATTTGAAGTTTTAAACACGGATGTTACATATAGTGTCGGTTGGTTATTGGGTGTTTGTCGTGGTCTATAGAAATGGATAGCAGAGACATTAAGTGTTTCTGGTTTTGCGTCCGGCGAAATCGTCAAAGCTGTTTGAAGTTCATTGTGTCCGGTGAGGGAGACAAATACATTTTTGAACTGTTTGCTTTCTATACGATCGTCAATTTCAAAAGCTACATAATGTGTATATTCTTCAAGCGTTTCGTTGAGTTGTTGAATGACATTGGGATCTGTATTCTGAAGAGCGGTAACTGTATTGCCACTGACAAGGTCTGCTACTGTCCCCGCCGCTATTCTTGTGGTTTCTGGCGCAATTCTAGAGATCTCGGGTAGGTTAAACTCATCAAGGTTGCGAATGGGGTCCCATTGCTTATAACTGGTGCCATTTACCTGTTTTCCCTGTTGATTGTAGAAAAACACTACTACATCTTGGTAATCTGGATTTTTGATGATGCGCTCATAATTGATGATATAAACGTTCCGTTCATCAAATTTAGGCATATGGCTTCTTGCCACACGTGGACCAGTTTTGATTTCCGGAAGCATGATTTTGTTCTCGACTATTTGAGGACATGGATTGTTTAGAACATTACCTGTAATAATCGTATCACCAGAAGGGTACTTGGGATCGCCATCATCAGAATAAATGGCTTTTATAACACCTTTCGCTTTGTAAGAACCTGGATGCTGATACTTATAAGTAAATCTTGAGTTATACGTTATTGTTCCTTCTTCAACGTCTTCTTCTCTGGTAAAGAAGGAAAAGAAATTGCCATCTCCTGTTTCTATAAAAACATCATAGATTTTAAAATTAGATTCATCAATTGCTCCTTCGTTGTCAATAAGGAGATTATTAATTGTGAACGTAGCACACCCATTATTAATTGATTGGGACAAACTTACTTCAGGCATAGTGTTAAATTTTTATTGCAATATAGTAAATATTTATAATATAACACTTCGTATTCGACTACTTAAACCAATTGGTTGGCAGTATACTAAACAAATTTCGAGGAACCTTAAATCGACTTCTAGGCTGGGATTGTCGTTTTTTAACTTTCTTCCGATTAGTAATTTTAATGATTGCTCCCTTGGGTGTTGGTGTTGTCTCGGTAGTAATGCCATCACCCATTACAATGTCCGCGAAAGCACTTACAACTCTTCTGATTGGTGTAACTGGTTTTGGAAACACAACAAAATTTACCCACAATTCGCTTTCTGGGACAGCAGTTATCCCATTTGATCCAGTCAACGCAATATTTGTCCATCTAAAGACAACATGGTCTTTCATAGGGAAGAATGATAACTTTGGACCAAACTTAGCATCCTTTATTGCTATGGATGATTTATCGAAAAACTCAAGATCGAGATAAACCTTAAAATCAACATTAGTGGCGATGCCATTACCATCATTGGTACAAAAAACCTTATAGAGGTAATCCTCAGACTGAATATTGTCTTCTTTTATTGTGCTGGGCTGAACCGTAATATAATTGGGATCATGAAACCTTTTCAACTTTTTGGGTGGCATCTCATAAATATCAACCAACTCATAACTTCCTTCTGTCGACCTGGGTGCTTTGGGATCAAGTAAAAAATGAGCAGTTGTGACACTTAATGTTGGTTCCTTTAATCCGTGATTTTTGTGATCTTCTAATGCATTTGATAGGTCAATGGCAGCAGGCAGTGTCAAAAAGACATTTTTCTTGGTGTTTGCATTTCCAAGATTATTCACTTTATAAGCTACATAATGGCTATATTGCTTCAGTGTTTTTTGTAACCGATTTTTTAAAATCAATGGGCGTCCTTCCTTCACCTTCACCTCATTTAAATTGACTAAGCTTTCAATTGTTCCTACACTAAAAGGATTGACATTAGATTCCGTTCTGGTTACTTGAAAAGGCGTCAATTGGGCAAGATTCGGAATTGGTTTCCATTGTTGATATGGGGTGCCGTCAGACAACATCTTGACTTCATTATAAAACAATATGATGATGTTGTCGAATTGCTTACGAAAATCGATTTTATCATAATTAATAATAACGATGTTATTCTCAGTAGCCTTTGGCATATGACTCATCTCTACTACTGGCGCACCTGTAGAATTGGGCAGGCTAATCTTGTTTTCTAGCATTGGAGGACAGCCACCTCCAAGGCTGGCAATGGTAGGTGATGGATTACCAGGATCATATAAGGGATCACCATCGTCAGAGTATATGGCCTTCATACAGGAAACCGGCTTGAAAATACCCGTTTCATTATACTTATGTCTAAAATGTGCGTTAAATGCAGTTTCTCCTGTCTCTACCTCAGATTCACGGGTATAAAAAGATAAAAATCTCCGTTTCCAAGTTCCAAAAAAACATCGTAAATTTTAAAATTACTTTCTGAAAGCTCAGACTCTTCAATTAGTTTTAGATTGTTAATGCTAAAATTTACACAGTCGTTGCTTACTGTGTTAGAAATGTTGACTGTTGCCATATTCATTGATGTTTAGAATAAAAAACATTATAATCATTTTAAATGTAATGTTTATTTTATTTACCTTCCATTGTTAATCAAAGAAATTTAAGCCCTGTTACTTTCAATCTTATTTATTTTGTAACAAAACAAAAAAGTTGGAGTTTAACAAAGCATGTTTGTTCCTCCTTATTAGGGCAACAATTTTTAATAATTTATTCCTTGATTTTTATTTTATTCGTAAATTCAGACCCAATTGGTACAAATATTACATTTGGCGATGTGGCTAAATTTGCTCAACTTCGTCTAAAAATTAGAATTAAACTTTTCAACAATTATTTAATATACAATTATGACAAACTTAATAGAACAAATACTCCAGCAAATGGGTGGAGAAACAATTGGTCAAATGGGGCAACAGCTTGGAGCTCAGCCAGAACAGATGCAAGTCGCTCTTGGCAATGCGTTACCATTGCTCCTTGATGCACTAGCGAGAAACTCGCGCGATGAAAAAGGTGTAGAAGCACTCTCTGGAGCGTTAGACCGTGACCATGATGGTAGTATTCTAGATAATCTTGGCGGATTACTATCCAATCCAGAAAACGGAGCGGGAAGTGGCATACTTCGACACGTGCTTGGTGAAAGACAACAAAACGTTGAAAGTACGCTCAGCCGTGCAAGTGGTTTGAGTAGTGGGTCTACTGGCAAAATGCTTATGATGCTTGCGCCAATCGTTTTAGGATACCTAGGACGTAAGAAAAAGCAAGAAAACCTAAATCAAGGCGATCTTGCTGATATCCTAGGCGGTAACCAGCAGTACCAACAACAACAACAGCCTGAACAAATGGGTATGTTGGGCAGACTACTAGACCAAGACGGTGACGGTGATATTAAAGACGACTTACTTCGAATGGGTGGTTCTATGTTACTAGGAAAGTTTCTTAGGTAGGAAGTAGTAGGAAATAAAGACTTTGAAAGGAAATCCAGATAACTTGTTATGAGCTATCTGGATTTTTTATTGTCTTCTTTTGACTAAGAATATTTTGTTACTAGGTATCGGGATTTACCCTAATTCACTGATTAAGAGCTGGCATTCAGTGTGAAGTACGTTCAACGCATTTAATAAGTTGAAGCAATATAAAAGGATATTCCTCATTGGTTTTCTATGGCAAGCTTGCCGTATTCATCTAGAAGTTCTACTGTTTTTATGCTACCATCTCGGTCGTAGTAGGTCCATTCTCCAGTACGAATCCCTTTAGCGTTGTATTGGCCTTCTTGTTTGGTGGATCCGTCTTCAAAGTTACGATAGTATTTTCCAACAGGTAGATCGTTTTCGTAAGTGATCACGTCTTTCAAAACACCAGATTGGAAATATCGAATGAAAACACCTTCTCGCCGTCCCTCAACATAATTTTCTTTTAGCGCAAGATCTCCGTTTTCCAAGTATCCAATACGCTTGCCATCTAGTTTATTATTTTTGTAGTAGGAAACAAGGCTAAGCTCACCATTTCTATGGTAGAACTTTTCGATTCCATCTTTTTTCCCATTCTTATAGGTCAATTCGTTTTGAATATTACCATCTTCGTAATAGTTGGAATATTTGCCTTCCAATTGACCTGACTTATAATTGTAGGCTGACAAAATCACTTCAGATTTATTATAAAATCGATTCCAATTTCCGTGTCTTTTTCCTTTTTTGAAGGTTCCTTTCTCTTCAACAAATCCACCATCATATCTGTAATACTCCCATTCTCCGACAGGTATTCCGTTTTGCAGTTTACCTACTGCCTCCAGTTTTTTGTCGGTATTATACCATTGGGTAGTATTATTGGAACTTATAGTGTTGATAAAGCTTAAATTTTGAGCCTTTAATTCTCTTTCGGATTTTAAAGACGCTTCAAGTTGCTTAATTTTATGATCTAGTTGATTTTGTTCTAAATCCTCTAATTTTTTAGCGGCCGATTTTTTTCTTAAGTCTTCCAAATAGGAAAAGGATTCAAAATCGGATTTTAGTGTTACAAGTCTGGAGGTATAATACATTTCTAATTGTCCACCACTTTTATTTATAAAAAAATAGTAGGATTTGCCTGGTTGCAATTTATTATAAGAACAGTAATAGCCATATTTTTCTGCATTCTTCATGACCAGTTCCACATTTCTATCGATTTCCCCCTTGATTCTTCTGGTGATTTTCAGCTTGACAGTAGATGTCGCTTCAGGTTTTTCTGCTACAGCATGATAGCCATAGCTATCTACATGGTAATTCTTTTTCCCTGTAGAATTTTCCAACAATGCTGGTCCTGAGACATCTGTGACAATTGCTTTTATAACAACATCATAATCATTAAATTCTTTCATAGTAAGCTTTCCAAATGCTAATGGAGAACATCCACAGGCTATAGTAAAACTTGTGTATAACGTGGTGATCGCAAATGTTAGAATTAAATGCTTTGTCATGGCTGAGTTGTTTCTGTATTAAATACAATTTTAGTTCCAAAAATATCCAATATTCTGTTAAACCCGGGTTAACTATCGAAAGTTGGGAACATGGGAAGTACTCTAAAATATCATACGCCGATGTATTAAAATTAGTTACGTAAAAAGTTCAAAGAAGATTAAGGGTTTCAGTTTCAAAGTTCAAAGAATACGGAAATCGTTATACTCATACTAATTCCCCTCATTATTTGAATATATTTTGTAATTTTGATGCAGTAAAATTCACATCGTCATGCATTATTATACATTAGGCAACATTCCGCATAAAAGACATACCCAATTTAGAAAACCCAATGGTGAATTGTACCATGAAGAATTGTTTTCGACTGAAGGGTTTTCTGATATGTATTCCTTATTATATCATGCCAATGCGCCTACTCAAATTAAACAAGTAGACGACCCGTTTTCAGTAAAGCCGAAGACTGTTCACGACAAGCAGCTCAAGCCGAGATGTCTCCACGGATTTAAGGTCACCCCAACAGATGACTATATCAAATCCCGCAAACCGGTCCTAGTCAATCAGGATTGTAGTATTTCCCTTGCTGCGCCTACAAAAAGTATGACAGAATACTTCTTTAAGAATGCTGACGCAGATGAGTGTATTTTTGTTCACAAGGGAACCGGCAAGCTGCTTACGATGTATGGTGAACTACCCTTCAAGTACGGTGATTACCTGATCATCCCTCGTGGCACCACTTATCAACTTCATTTTGATGATAGTGATAACCGATTGTTTATTGTAGAGTCTTATGCACCAATAGTAACGCCTAAGCGCTACCGTAACAAGTTTGGACAACTGATGGAGCATTCTCCATTTTGTGAGCGGGATATCAGAAAGCCAGAAAATCTGATGACTCATGATGTGCAAGGAGATTTTCTTTTCTACATCAAAAAGCAGAATATGATTTATCCGTATCACTATAAAAATCATCCCTTCGATGTGATTGGGTGGGACGGATTTGTATATCCTTATGCGTTTTCGATTCACAATTTTGAACCGATTACAGGGCGAGTGCATCAACCACCACCGGTACATCAAACGTTTTCATCAAAGGGATTTGTTATTTGTTCCTTCTGTCCACGGTTGTTCGATTATCATCCGAAGGCGATTCCTGCTCCTTATAATCATTCCAATATCGATAGTGATGAGGTTCTGTATTACGTAGATGGTGATTTCATGAGTCGGAAGCATGTGACGAAAGGGATGATTTCGCTTCACCCTGGTGGCATTCCACATGGGCCACATCCTGGAACAGTAGAAAAGAGTATTGGTGCCAAGGAAACGCATGAACTTGCTGTGATGGTAGATACGTTCCGCCCATTAATCATGACAGAACACGCTGCTGGTATTGAAGATCCGGACTATTACTTAAGTTGGCTGGAAGGCCACTAGTAACCGAGTACGATTTTTCTTAGGCTTCCGCCAAATAAATATTGAATTCAACTGAGAGATTGCTGTTGACATCGTCTGGATAGATATTGAGTACTCTCAATTCTGCTTTTTCTTGAGACGCCCAAGGGTCTTCTGTGATATGTGGATCTCCAGCAAAATAAACCTGTGATATCAGTTCCTTGTATCCAAGAGCCGTGACCCTAAAGTGGATATGTGCTGGCCGGTACAATCGTCCGTTCAAGTATTTTCCTGGTAAGATTGTTTGGAATGCATATTCCCCATCCATATTTGTAAACTGGCGTCCTCGAAGGTGGAATTCCTCATTATCGTATTCTCCTTCGGCATTGCATTGCCAGGTTTCTATCATCGCATTGCGCAGTGGTGTCGTGCAGTCGGGTTGGCAGACGACTCCTTTTATAGTAACTGGTGTGCCCTTATGGTGTTTTTTGATGAGATTGTCTGTGAGCGGAGCATCTGGACGGTAAAATGGACCCAATATATCATTTGTGGTGTTGCAGTCTCCTACGAACTGGTCTGCTTTATTGGCTTTGACTTTTCCAAAAATGGATACCCCAAACGCTGTCAACGTGGCACTTTTTAAGAATTTCTTTCGATCCATTATGTTTTCTTTTCTTCAGTATAGTCAAATTCCTCTCCAAACTCTTTTTGGGTTGTCGTTTTTAACTTGAGTATAACTGGTGATATAAATGTCAAGCAATTTTTATGAAGTCCGATGTTACCTAACTGTGGGTTCAATATGATATTCAATACCAAGTTTTATTTTGTCTTTTCATTAAATCCATCAACTAAATCTTCTATGAATTCCGAGTATTTTCTATTACAAGTAGAAACATCTTTCAATTGAATTACTTCCAAGGAATTTTCTTCAATGATTTCAATCTCTACTCCGAATAAATAGTCGCATGAGTATTGCTTTATTTCTACCTCCATCGCTTTTAAAACATCTGTTGGAATCAAGTTTAATTTATAAAAAATCGACTCTTTTGGGTTTATAAAAGTTTTATGTTTTGAGGTCTATTTTCTTTAAATTTTAAGCTAAAATTATTTCCATTTTTTTCAAAATTAGTCATCATTTCATCCATTGTTGCATAACATGTATCTACATATAAATTATCGCCATTTATTTGAATAACTTTCACCACACAATCATCTCCACTAATTTGATCAAGAACAAGTCCTTCTGCAAATCCATAAATATTTATTAATCTCAAGTCATTTTCTTTAATAGAATTCATACCTAGGCAGAATCCCAGAATCGCAAACAAGCTCAATATGTTAAATATACTTTGTTTCACAAATTAATATTTAATCAAATTCCCTTAGATTAAAGATAACCTGATGACTGATGAGCACGCTTTCAGATTCTCAATCCTACTTCCCCACTTTCATAAATGCTTTACTCAGAAAGATATCACCATTAGATACTTTGAGCTGATGCATGCCAGGTGAAAGATGGTTTACATCCACAAATAGGCGTTGTACTCGGGGACGAATAGTACTCTCATAGACTAATTGACCATTCGAATTGAATATTTTGACTATGGCGCCGTACTCAAACTGATAAGGGATATCAATTCGGATGCGATCAAGAGCTAAGGTAGGGGTAATGTCGATATATTTGGTGCCGCGAAATTTAATTACCTTGATATCTGATATCGATTCGATACCATTAAAATCGACTTGTTTTAACCGGTAATAGTTGTCCCCGATCGCAGGTATTTTATCATAGTCTATATAACTTTTTGCGGTTGAACTGTTTCCTGCACCATCGACACGTCCAATTTCACGAAACTCTAATCCGGCTACGCTGTGCATGATTGTAAAGTAATCATTATCAACCTCAGTCATTGTTGTCCATGACAGTTTTACTTGTTTATTTTCTTCTTCGAGTTTAAAATCTACTAACTCAATAGGCAAGACGCCGCCAAAAGTGCTGCCTCCTATGCCTCCTCCTATAAAATCATCTAAATTCATTTCCGAGAAAAATATAGATCCAGTCAATGTATCGTTTATGCCTTGGCATTGTACAAAGTTATGCTGATCGACATTGGTATGTGGGTTGGCTAGTGTGGGGTTAGGATTGATTCCAAAACCACTTTTAAATCCAAAATAGATCAAATCATCTTTTGATTGGATGTCGCCGTTAAAATTATTGTTGATTTCATTTTTGATCTGTAAATACTCTGCCTCGTTGAAGTAGACCCGAATTGTCACGACATCAGACAAGGGCATTGTCTCATTTGGTGAGGCTTCCCAGTACTTATTTAGTACTACCCATGGCGCACCAGACACGACATAAGGGGCATTTGACAATCTTGTAATCCCTGCATTTGGAATTACAACTTTGACATTCGCTGGGTCGAAAGTAGCTACTGATGTTGTCTTCACAGAAAAGAGTAGTAGTGCTTCTGTTGTCGTTTCGTGGAAGTAGTGGGTCCAAGCACCATCTACACAGAAATTGGTTGCTTGATAAGTGCCAGGAGCAGTTGGAATTACAGTAAATGAGCAGGTTGCCCATCCAGTTACTTGAAGTAACAAACAGAGAATAAGTATAGTTAAACCTTTCATTTATAGTCCTTTTGGCTTTCTAAATTACGGAGAAGAACTTAAAAACTATTATAAAAGCAGTAATATCTTTTCATTTTTACTTTACTTATAATAACCTTGGGTCAATTGTCCGATTAAAAAGATTGCAGGTCGTTTGTGCAAATCGGGTATAGTTCCTTTCTTCCAATCTTTAACGGATTTAGTCGCAATATATTGGCTAGAAAGGGATAAATCCACTGCAATGCATAAAAAAGTATTAGAAGAAAGGCAATTTATAGCATCTTTAACCCATTCGTTGTTACGATAAGGGGTTTCAATGAAAATTTGTGTTTGCTTGAGTTGCTGTCCTATTTTTTCTAGTTTTTTCAATTCATTCGTTCGTTCTGGTCGCTTGATGGGCAAATAGCCATGGAAGGCAAACCGTTGCCCGTTGAGACCGCTAGCCATAAGGGCTAATAGAATGGAGGATGGCCCTACGAGCGGCACCACTTCTATTCCTAATTGATGAGCGAGTGCTACAATCTCTGCTCCTGGATCAGCTACACCAGGCACACCCGCTTCTGACAATAATCCGATATCTATACCTGATAACGCGGGTTCTAGGAAACTAGCTAACTCATTCGGGTCGGTCCGTTTGTTGAGTTCGTAAAATGTCATATCTGCAAATGGGATGGGGGTTTTTATTTCTTTGAGAAATCGCCGGGCTGTTTTCGCTCGTTCTGCAATAAAACTGTTGATTTGGTGTGCTCTGGTGATCACATATTCTGGGATAGTGTGTGCTGTTGCTTCGCCGAGTGGGGTAGGGATAAGGAATAATTTGCCTTTGCTCATTGTTGTTGATTTCTCAACAAATTTAGAATATTTTTTGAAGTCGGTAAAGGAAATGGTAAACAAAGCACTTAGACAAGCCTGGACAGAATTCGGTTAATACGATCCATAAGAATTTGTAAATAAATTTAATTGAATAATAACTAGTGTTACTACTAGAATACTTCCAAAGGCAATTTCAACAAATTATTAATCCTAAGTTTCTTCAGGGTTGATTGGTTCGACTTCTGGTTCTTCTCCCTTCCAAAGGCAATTTCAACAAATTATTAATCCTAAGTGACCTTTTAAAAACTTATAAACATATATAAGCAAATACGCCACAGTAAATACCACATCACATCAGTCAGATTTTGTCTTTTATTCAGTTGTCAGACTATCGGTAAATCTAAAATATCACTGATAGTCAACAGGCTGAATCATTAATAAACATTCTTTAATTAAAACAAGTTATCATGACAATGAAATTATTATTTCTAGTATTATGCACATTGTCTTCATTCTTATTAGTTGCTCAGGAATGGACCCCAGACCCTGCAACTCCATCAGATGTAATTACACGATCAGGTAAAGTGGGAATCGGCACTTCGAGTCCTGGCGCTTTGCTGAGTGTTGGTGGAGCTGGAAACTCAGGCTATACGGGATATTTTTACCGACCTATGGCACAGGGCGTTAATTCTGGAATGGCGGTTTATGGTAAAGTAGTCAGACCAACTGCACCTAATGTTAAAACAACGGGATTAATGGGTTACGCTATTGCTGGTGTAGGAACAACTAAAGGTGTTGCAGGTCATTCTTCCCGGTTGGTTGAACAATGCAGTGTAAAGCTGAGAAGCGTTGTGTGCTGGACAGCCCGGTGCCGAATAAGCCGCTGAGCGTTAGCGGATAACGGCGTATGAGGCATCGCCCCTAATCATTTTTTAAAAAATCCTAAGACAACTCCTAGGCGCTTTGCAAACAAAGCTAGATTGGCTAGCGCTTACAACTTTAAAACAGGCGATTCTAAGTAAAAATATTGTAAATTTAACTGGGATTTTTAGTAGTCTTATATTAGAAAATCACTCAAGATGATCAATCCTCTTTTAGAATGTTTAATTTTGGGCTAGAATTGCGAATATAAAAGCGCGGCAACGGATTAAAAATAGTGCTGATTTTGAGGTAAAACCACTATGAAAAAAAATATAATAATTAAACTACTACTAATGGGGTTCTTGAGTTCATGTTTTTCTAAGAAATCAACCAAGGATGAAATCCCATTATTTAAAAGCTATCTCTCTGAAAGACATCAAACTGAAATACTTGATATCAAAGTACAGAGAAGCAATCGGATGGAGCATATGTTTAAGAAAACACCTTATCGATACGTTACTTATTCAAGCCCGGATTTAGGCAATAGAAACGGTATACTGCAATGTGATCTTGAAAATGGCCAAATCACTCCAAGAATTGATAACTTTTCTAAAGAGTATTTGTCGTTGTTGGCTGACCATGCTATTGAACAAGAAGGAGGAGAAATACCATTCACTATCTATAATCGATTTTTTACTAGTGGAAGCAATCTGCTATCTCAAAACGATTGGAACCGAAAAAACTATAGCAACACGGAGTTAAAAAACAAGATATTTAAAAATTCTAAATTTCAAACGCTGGTCATCGTTACTGCTCCAGATATTCTCACCAACAAAAAGAAATATGAGGAGTTTCACATTGAAATAATGAGAAGAATGAAAGCACAGGGAATCGAAGGTGCAGAATTACAGTTTTACTTTTTAGATGACAAAATTGAGATCCGAGACCATAGACTTTCCCCTGCTCAACCCATTATTTCCACTACGGCAATTTCTCCACACATACTACAGCGATGGCGTTCCATCCATAGCATTAAATGGTATGACATGGTGAAAGACCATCCAGATAAAGTATTAAAGTATGGAAAAGTATACGACAAATAAATCAATTCAATAACCAATGCGCATTAAAAGTATATTTCCAAAAATTTTTATTCAACTCGTCGCTTTACTTCCTTTTTTTAGCTCCTGTAAGCAAACCGATTGGCAAGAACATAAGTCATTTCTTAGTGAGTATTTAGAAAATAGATATGAAGGTGATTTTGAGATTATTTCTATACAAAGACCTTCAGCTCCCGGATCAAAAGGTACGTCTTTTAATGCGACCTGTCGCTCTAATACTTATCCAAGAAAACCTTTTGTTGCTTTCTATACTGTTGAGGGTAAAACAAAAAAAGTAACGCAAGACAACTATCCAGCTCATTTGTTAGAAGAGGCTGCATTGTCTTTGATTAATAAAGCCTTGAATACTGGAACACCAATTGCATTTGAACTAGAAGAATCATTCTTGAAAAAGAACGATGCTATTAAGCAAATAAGATCAATTGAAGAAGCCAAGCCAATTTTAAACACCATTGGTGATAGTTCTTGGAAAATTTACTTCTATATGGTGATCAAAGATTATGAGCATCAAATAGAAAATACGGAACGATTAGTTGCGGATCAACTAAAAAAGTTTAATCAAATTTTACCTGCAAGAATAACAGCAGAAATATACATCTATGATGATCCTACGCTAAGTAAAAAAGATGTTCAGCCAGATATGAATATAGGAATTATCAAAAGAACGCCTCACAAAGAAAAAGTCAAAGCACTCTGGAAAATTTCGTGGAATCCATCAATGATTAAAAATTCCAGCTCCTTTCAAGATATTGTAAAGAATAGGGAAAACCTTCCAATCTAAGTTCGAAGTCTGTTATAGGACGTAATCTGTAGAAATAGAAAATACCAATCCATTATGTCTTACCACTCTGATGTTTACGATGCTTTCTGTTATAATAAGTAAAAATTTACCCTCCGAATAGCCTCAGCGATTCACAAGCCTGGTAAAATATTTATATCTTCATAATTGGTCGAAATTTACATCTAATATTTTAAAATTCCTTTGTTTATTTGTCCGTTGTTTATGGAAAAATTTCCTATATTCAATTATGCTTTTAGCCATTTTGCTTTGGATTGCAGGTATATATCTAGGACTTTGTCTGCTGTTGTTCTTTTTCCAACATTTCTTTTTTTTCAGACCTGAGGTACTCCCATCTAGCTTTAAGTATGATTATCCATTTGAATTTGAAGAGCATGATTTTAAGATGGAAGATGGAGGGCATGTGAATAGCATACTGTTTAAAGTACCCAATAGTCGTGGATTGATTTATTTTTTTAAAGGCAACTCTCGTAGTATCAAAGGTTGGGGGAAATTTGCGAAAGATTTTATTTCTAATGGTTATGACTTCTTCATCATGGATTATCGTGGATTTGGCAAGAGTAGAGGTAAGCGAACAGAAATGCGACTTTATAATGACTCACAACAGATCTATAAGTGGTTGGCAAAAAAGTATACAGAAGAAAAAATAATCATTTACGGGCGCTCATATGGATCTGGTATATCGGCCCGAGTTGCCTCGTGGAATAATCCAGCAATGCTGATCTTAGATTCTCCTTATTATAGTTTTCGATTTATTGCTGAGAGATTTGGTTGGTTTTTACCACTTAAATATCTTTTGAGATATAAGATTCCAACGAATAAGTTCCTCACTAAGATGTCTACGCATACACATATAATTCACGGGACCAAGGACATGTTAATCCCTTACAATCATAGTGAGAAGCTGAAAGAAGACATTGGTGAAAACCTTACACTACACGCTGTAGTAGGCGCAGGTCATAACAACTTACCAGTCTTCCCCATTTATCATCAGATTCTTTATAAACTGTTGAATACAGCTACGAATAAAAAGAAGGAAGTCTCATGATGCTCGAAAGAATATTTGATATTATAGATTTTCAGATTAAGCGTCATCCTAGCCAGGAGGCACTAAGTATTAAGATTGACAATGTTTGGGTACGCTATTCTTCTCAAGAGATAAAAACAAAAATATTACAAACAGCTCAAGGACTACTAAATTGGGGGTTTAAAAAAAATGACACCATCGTCATCATTCCACAGGCTGCCACCCCAAATATTTTATTCCTAGACCTAGCTGCCCAGATGATTGGTCTCCTCCCGATTATTGCATATTCTACGTTTACAAAAGAACAGATCAATCATATCGTTAAAGAAGCGTCGCCTAAAGTAGTATTTTATGCCAATGATAGACTCAAGGCTAGATTAGACAGCAATGAAGTAGAAGCCTATTCTATTTCAGAATCAACTAATTCTGAATATCAGCAGCGGTTTGTCCAAGACAACTTCGATCAAGACGCCATCGTATCAATCTCGGATCAAATCACGTCACAGGATCTAGCCATGGTCATCTACACTTCCGGGTCTACTGGTCTTCCTAAAGGAGTGATGCTTAGTCATCTTAACATCATGAGTAATCTCAGTGCACTCATGTCACTACTACCCGTTGGCCCTGGTGCAAAAACAATTACCTTCTTACCGATTAGCCATATCCTTGAGCGGGCATCAGTGTATATGTCTCTGAGTATGGGTTTCAGAATACACACCCTAGAAGACATTAATAAGCTGCAAGAAACAATGGCGGAAGTACGACCGGCTTTCATGTCTGCAGTACCCCGAATCATAGAAAAAATGTTGGAGAGCCTTGCAAGTTATAGATCAGAACAAGGCTTCTTCACCCAAAAACTATTGAAATGGGCAATCGAAGTAGGACTAGAGTACGAACCACACAAGGGATTTAAACCGCACTATGCGTTTAACAATATTATAGCTCGGTATCTGGTCTTAAGCAAACTGAGGAAAGCGACAGGCGGAAAACTAAAAGGTATCGTAGTAGGAGGCGCACATCTCAGACCTGACTTAGCTAATTTATTAGAAGTAGCTGGCATCAAGATTAGAGAAGGATATGGGATGACAGAAACCTCGCCGATTATCACCATCAACAGATTTGAACCGGGCATGCACAAGATCGGAACCGTCGGCCTACCGATATCTAACGTACAAATAAAATTAGATCAGAAGGAAGAAGATTTAGGAGGCGAGATATTAGTAAAAGGTCCAAACGTAACTACCGGTTATTACAAACACCTCGAACTTAGCCAAGACTTGTTTGACGCTGAAGGATGGCTTAAGACAGGAGATATAGGAACCATAGATGAAAAAGGATTTTTAACGATTACGGATCGCAAAAAGAATATTTTTAAAACTTCGGCAGGTAAGTATGTGGCTCCGCAGCTATTAGAAAATCTATTCCAAACTTCTCGTTACTTAAGTCAGATATTGATCATAGGTTTTCATAAACCGTATATCACCGCGCTTATTGTACCAAATTATTTAGCACTGGAAAAGTGGGCTGGTGATAACGATATCCATTGGACTAGCCCTACCTACATGGCGCATAACATTATGATCAGAGAGAAGATACAAGAAGATCTGGAAAATGTGAACAAGACCTTACCAAATTTTGAACGCATTATCAAATTCACATTGCTTGATAGCGAATGGACGGTCGAGAACGATCTACTATCTGCCTCCTTGAAACCTAGAAGGAAAGAAATAGAAGCTCGATTTAAAAAACAGATTGAAGAGATGTATAAGGAGCAAATGATTTGAATGCGGGTTGGGTATCCCCCATGTCACTTATTACAATTTTTATACCCTTTCGGGTATATTTTCATGCAAAATGGAACTATTTATACCCGAACGGGGTTATTTCACTAGAAATACCTATTTTTATACCCGAAAAGGTACATTATGGAAGATGAAAATCAAACAATAAGAGAATTTGTAAAAAGTAAGAGAAAATTTTTGAAATTGACTCAGAAGGAAATGGCTGAAAAAGCTGGAGTAGGGTTAAGATTTGTAAGAGAATTGGAAAGAGGTAAGGAAACTTTAAAAATGAATAAAGTAAATCAAGTTCTAGAACTATTTGGTTGCGAACTGGGACCGCAAAAAAAAGATAGGACATGAGAAGAGCAAAAGTATATATGTACGATAAAATTGCAGGAATATTAATTGAAGACGATGAAGGATTTCACTTTAAATATGAGGATCAATATTTAGAATCAGAAGACGCGGAACCTATAAGTCTAACAATACCTCTGAAGCATGAAAGATTTTCAAGTAAAATTTTATTCCCATTTTTTGATGGTTTAATTCCGGAAGGATGGCTACTAGATATAGCTGCAAAAAACTGGAAGCTAGATGTAAGGGACAGAATGAGCATTCTCTTAGCAACCTGCAAAAATTGTATTGGAGCAGTTTCGATTGAAGCATTAAAAGAAAGTAAAAATGACTAAATGTTTATACTGTTACAATGAAATAACAGCCGAGGAACAAGTCAAACGAGAATTTCATCAGAAATGTAGTATCAAGTTCTTTGACAGTAAAATCCCACCTAAAATTGAATACGCTCAAAGCGATATGCTAGGATTAGCCGAAAGAGTGGTTAAAAGCCAAAAGACTGTTACCGGTGTTCAACCAAAGCTTTCATTGGACAGAAAGAAAATGACTGATGATTCAACCGTAGAGCGTTTTACAATCGTAGGGTTATGGGGACAATACATTCTAAAGCCTCAAACTGAATTGTATAAAGAACTACCTGAAATAGAGGATCTCACAATGCACCTAGCGGAAAGTGTAAAAATTAAAACGGTTCCACATTCTTTGATTAGATTAAAATCTGGCGAATTGGCGTACATAACAAAAAGAGTAGATCGGTCAAAAAAAAGGAAATTCCACATGGAAGACATGTGCCAATTGACTGAAAGACTAACAGAACATAAATATAAGGGATCACATGAACAGATTGCGAAGGCAATTAATTTGTATAGTTCAAATTCTGGTTTGGATAAAGTGAATTTTTACGAACTTGTTTTGTTCTGCTATCTTACTGGAAATAACGATATGCACTTGAAAAACTTCTCCTTATTAAAGAATGAAAAAAAAGAATACAATTTATGTCCAGCATATGATTTAGTAGCTTCTGAATTAGTGGTTGAGGGAGATGATGAAGAATTAGCACTAAATCTTAACGGTAAAAAGAGGAAACTAAAAAAAGAAGATTTTGAAAAAGCTATGGAGACAAGCGGAATAAATCCAAAAGCAACACAAAATATATTTGAAAAATTCAAAGCGATTAATACAACATGGTTCGAACTAATTGACAAAAGTTTTTTGTCAGAAGACATGAAAAATAATTATAAGGAAATGGTCAACTTAAAACTTCAGATACTAAATAATCAGTAAACAAGATATAAGCGCATCCACAAATTCTCCTTCGGGCGATCACGCTCATTAGTAGATACAGCAGCTAGTTTGTCGATGATGTCCATACCAGACACAACGTGACCGAAAACAGTATATTCCTGATCAAGTTGAATCGCGCCACCGTTTTTAAGATATTGCGCTCGGACCTCAGGGGAGTAACGGAGATTTTTCGTTTTTTGGTACTTTTCTAGTTTTTGTTCTGTGACCGTGCCGCCATCTACTATATAAAACTGAGAACCGCTAGACGCTTTTTCGACATTGTTGTCTCGAGCTGCTGCAATCGCCCCCTTCACATGAGCAAGATGAGGAACAAATTCGGCAGGTATTCTGTAGGACGGTTCGCCACTACCAATCTGATCATCGAGACTCGCGCCACGAGAGTTGGGATCACCACCTTGAATCATAAAGCCTTCAATGACACGGTGGAAAAGTAAATCCTGATAGTAGCCTTCCTCAACCAATTTGACAAAGTTATCACGATGGAGTGGTGTGTCGTCAGATAACTCAATGACTAAACTGCCTTGTGGCGTTTCAAGCAAGACCCGACAGTTTTCTGGTGGTGCCACTCTTACATATTGCTCATAGGTGTGCGACTTATTGCCTTTGCGCACAGTTAAGGTAACTGGATAATTGCCCGAGTTGCGATATAAGTGATTAGGGGTTTCTTCTTCAGAAGAGGCACCGTCACCAAATTTCCACAGATATTGGTCTGCCCCCTTAGATTGATTGGTAAATTGAATAGGCGTAGCAGCAATGGGGTCCGACTGCGGAATGAGAAACGAGGCAGTTGGCGTACAGCTTTGAAGAAATAAGAGACAACCAGCAATAAGAAATAAGGAAGATCGGTTTTTCAAATTCATTTTATTGGGCTTTTATCATTCTCTTTTGTCTTCTTTTTTTCCTAGTACTTTTGTCCATTGTTTGTGGTAAAAACCTAGGACGATGTTCAGGGAATTTCTGATAATGATCTTCTAAACGAAATAACACTGCAACCGTAATGGTTTCTTCGACTGGAACACCCATTCGTTCTGCTGGGAGCCAATTGGGAATTGATAGGACTAATCGTTCTGCCTCCTTATCGCAAGCAGGAAATAATGGGCGGATAAATTCGGTGGTAGAGACTACACCTGTGTTGTCAATAGTGGCTTTTAGAATGACCCTGCCTTCAATTCCTTGCCGGATAGCGCTTATAGGATAGGTCAGGTTTTCATTCATGTAGTTAATTAAGAATTTTTGTTGACAAGAGCTCAGTTCTATGTCTTTTAGATGTTCACAACCAGGCAATCTAGGCATAACTCGTGTGGCATCGCTTTTTACAGCTTCCTGTGCAATGAGTGTAACAGGAAGTAGCATTGTCATCGTTATAAATCCGATCAGAAGGATGGCTCGTTTCATTAAGTCAGTTGAACTATTTAATCACAGTAATCTTCATTGATATATCTTCTACGGGACGATCGCCTAATTGTTTACTTACAGGCACTTTTGCAATTTTGTCAATGACTCCTAATCCTTCAACAACCCTACCAAAAACTGTGTATTTATGATCGAGGTGTGGTGTTCCGCCTAGAGATTGATAGAGTTCCTGCTGATCGGGTGTATATTTTTTACCAGTTGTTTCCTGAATTCTGTTGAGCGTTGTAACATTTTGTTGTCTCCCCTGAACAATGTAAAACTGAGATCCAGAAGACTCTTTTTTAGGATTCGAATGGTCGCCTTGACGAGCTGCAGACAAAACACCTTTGTAATGCAGTAATTGAGGATTGAATTCTGCAGAAATAGTGTAGCCTGGTCCACCGCGACCAAGCGCTGTACCTGGTTCATTGTCTTTGGATTCCGGGTCGCCCCCTTGTATCATAAAATCACGAATAACACGATGAAACAATAAATCCTGATAGTAACCTTCTTTTACTAATTTCAGGAAATTGTCTCGGTGTAGTGGTGTTTCATCAAATAACTCAATAACCATATCCCCATGATTAGTTTCTAAGAGAATGCGTGTTGCCTTAGGGTTGGAAGGCATTACATCTTCAATGGAAACAGTTTTGGTGGGTGGTTGTGAATAAGTAACGACATTTTCAGATTTAGATATGGTGTTTTCCTCATCAGATTTTGAAACGGCTGTTGATTGTTTGGTGGTGCCACATGCGGACACCACCAACAATAATATCATTATGAAACCGAAATTTCTCATTACTTATGGTATAGACTAAGGTTTCAATTATTTAATGACTTTCATCTTCATGGTCACATCTACAACTGGTCTGTCACCTGCTCTGCGGTTGGTTTCAACAGCAGCGATTTTGTCGATAACATCAAGACCTTTAACCACTCTTCCGAATACAGTGTAATCCATATCTAAGAACGGTGTACCGCCTAGTGTTTTGTAGGCTTCCCGCTGTTCTGGTGTATACTCAAACCCTTTTCGCTGTTCCATAGAGTTCAACATTTCATCTGTCTCTGTTTTTCCTTGAACGATGTAGAATTGTGAACCACTGGATGCTTTTTGAGGATTAACTTGGTCTCCTTGTCTTGCAGCAGAGAGTACACCTTTCAGATGAACAAATTGACTATCAAACTCTGCTGGGATCGTGTATCCTGGTCCACCTGAACCTAATGGAACGCCAGCAGCTGCACCACGAGAATTAGGGTCACCCCCTTGCACCATAAAATTTTGAATAACGCGGTGAAAAAGTAGGTCATTAAAGAAACCTTCCTCGACGAGTTTTATAAAATTGTCTCGGTGTTGTGGCGTTTCATTAAATAATTCAACTGTCATATCTCCTAGAGACGTTTCAATAAGTACCATACGGGTTTTGGGTTTTTTAGGTTTAGCAGGTTGTTCCTTAACAGAAGGAGCAGATTGGGTTTCAACCCTTTCTTGCTTAACTTCCTTGTCTTGCGACTGAATCGTTGTTTTTTTTGTTGAGGAGCAAGCACTAGATACTAGCAGTCCTGCAATTAGAATATAGAAATAGAATAATTTCATAATAGATTAATTTAACACTTTAATTGTCATTTTTACGTCTTCAACAGGTCTGTCTCCAGCTCTTTTTTCAGTTTTTACTGCAGCAATTTTGTCAAGGACATCTAGTCCTTCTACTACCTGACCGAATACAGTATAGTCTTTATCTAGAAATGGTGTACCGCCAACTGTTTTATAGGCTTGTCGTTGCTCATCAGTATATTTAAATGCTTTTCTCTTTTCCATAGCATCTAACATCTGATCATTTTCAATTTTACCTTGAACGATATAAAACTGAGACCCAGAAGATTCTTTTTTAGGATTGACTTGATCGCCTTGTCTTGCTGCAGACAACATCCCTTTAGTGTGTACATATTTGTCTACAAATTCTGCAGGAATCGTGTAGCCTGGTCCGCCTTGTCCTAGTGGTTGTCCAGCAGGTGCACCTTTAGATTTTGGGTCACCGCCTTGTATCATAAAGCCAGGGATAATACGGTGGAACAATAAGTCATCAAAAAATCCTTCCTTAGCAAGTTTGATAAAGTTATCTCTGTGTTTGGGTGTTTCATCGAATAGTTTCACTTTCATTGTTCCGTAGGAAGTTTCAATAGCAACCATCTTTTGCTTTTCACCGCAAGAGAAAATCATTAGCATTAAAAGTGGTAAGATGTAAACAAGTATCTTTTTCATGGTGATTTATAAGTTTTGTTTTGGCAGAGCTTCTTGCTCTTTTTGCCAGTCATTAAAGTATTTTATAGTATATTTTTTTAATAGTAATTCTTGTCTTTCTACGCCTTTTTCCGGTATCGGTTTCATTAAATCAAAATGTGGCCAACCATCTTCATCTCTTCCTTTAAACGCATAAACGCCATCATAACTTAATAAGGTGCAAACCGCTACATGCATTAAGTCTTGTTTTTCTTCCTTGGTAAATTCTTCCTTCATTCTTCCATATTCCTGAATTCCAATAAGCAATAAAATTGTGTTCAACTCTGGCAATTTCTCATTTGCAAGCATGTCTTTTACCAAGTGTCGAACACGAAGCCATTCAAATTCTAATTCCCATTCTTCCATAGTAGTTTTTTCAAAGTTGGTAAAAATACTGATTTTAGGATATGAATGAAAATTTTATTTTAATTTTCAATGTTTTATGTGAAATGTAGGTGCTTAAAATGGGAGTATTTATGTCCTAGAGTCAAAGTGTGATCGAAGAATTTGTAACGCTGTAAATAAAGTTGTTTTTAGGGGGCCATGCCTGTCGGCACCGCGTCGTCCGGCACTCACTACGTTCAAACAACACCTACCACCGCTTGTCCGCATGGTTGATATAATGGGAAGGTGGTGCATGAGAAAGATTGGTAGACAGTTCCAGTAGGTAGCTCCGGAGGTGCGAAATCTTGGTAGCCCAGGATGTAAATCCTGGGAATCATTGAATGTAGAACCAAAGCTCTGTTAGGTGCGACACATTCCTCAAACCTAATTTTGTGATTAGATCCTATGAGATTGACTATAAGAATGCTTATGTCTTTTCTTTTTAAAGGTGTTTTGTAGAGAAGAACATACTGCGACCCATAACAGGGTCGATTTTCATACTTGTTGGTTTTGCTAACATACTTTGACCACGATGTGGTCACCACCCCGTTCCCTATAACCAATTGTTGTGTGTTGATTACTAACAGCAATAGTATGCTTTGACAACAATAAAGTATATGTACACTGCATGACCACATCGTGAAGAACCCCGTTGGGGTAGTCGTTCAAGGCTCAGGAGTGAGTTATGCAATGAATTCATGAAACCACAATAAAGTATAGGTACACTGCATGACCACATCGTGGTCAAAGTATGTTAGCCACAAGCAAATAAAAGAGAGGCCGACCCTGCTATGGGTCGCAGTAACTATAAATCACAATACTATTAATTTATTTCAAGTTGAAATACGTTCAACTTATTCACAAACCTAAACAAAATGGCAAATAATACATCAGTCTAGCAGCAATTGCGCACCCCGTTCCCCAATCAATGAGCCAATCGCAATGCCCATTCCGCCTAAGCGAACCGCTATTGCAACATCATCAGTCAACCGTTTGAGAATAGGTTGTTTACTGTCACCAACACCCAGAATTCCGCTCCAGCGATGAGCAATGTTAAAGGGTACGCCTGGCAATATATTTTCGCGCAACATCGTTTCCAGATGATCTTGTATGTCTGATGTCAGTCCAAAGGAATCAGTGGTCTCTTGTTCGAAGGCGATATTTCGCGAACCGCCTAATAACACTCGGTTACCCACGTTCCGGAAATAAGTGTAGCCCTTGTCAAAATGAAAACAACCGTCGAGCTGCAATCCCTCAATCGGATCAGTGATCATCACTTGATTCCTAGAAGGCGTGACTTGGATCTCAGGCAACAGTCGACTGGCAAAGCCATTTGTGGCAATGAGGATTTTGTCGGCAGTGATCTGTTGTCCGTTAGTTAGCAGAGCAGCTGGTGATTCGGATATTGAGATTTCTGCTACTTCGCAACCGTTGAGGATTTGGATGTTTTGGGATTGGGCTAGTTGCAGCAAACCGTTCATCATTTTGCCGGTGTGTAACTGTCCTTCGTGTTGGTTGAAAACCGCGGTATCCAAGAATCCGGCGTAGCCGAATTTTTTTTGTGAATCGCGATTTATAATAAAGGTGTCTTGCTGATCGATGGCTTCTAGCACCAATTCATTTAGGAAATTTTTCTGATCGACGGCTTCCTGGAGTGCTGCTTCTTGTTTGAATAATTCGAAAGCACCTGTAGGTCTGTAGTCTATGGTCTCGTCTCCTAGGAGCGTTCTTAGTTTTTGAAGGCCTTGCCACCGTAATCTCAGTAACTCTAGAACTTCTTGTTCGGTGTGGTGCTTGAGGTCATCTAGCAATTCAGTCACACTCCCAAAACAAGCGAAGCCCGCGTTTTTAGTACTGGCGCCGCTAGGCAGTGTTCCTCTTTCCAGGATAGTGATTTTGGCTTTGGGCTGTTTTGCTCTGTAGGAGAGTGCTGCGTTGATACCCACGATCCCACTACCGATGATAAGGAGGTTGGTGTCTTGTAGCCAAGTGCTTTTTTCCCAGTAACTGAATTGCATGTGTGCGTGGTGTTTGGTACTAACATACAAATAATTTACGAATCGCGAATCGCAAAATGATAAATTCTGGCAACACTGTTGATCTCGTTTCTACTTCCTACAAGTATAAAAAGGTCGGCACTTTTCAGTACCGACCCAATCCCCAAAAAACCTGAAACTTAATTTATGCTTTCTTACCATTCTTACTTCCCTTGCATGCCTTCTTACCTTCGCAAGCTTTTCCTTTTTTCTTATTGGCATGAGACGCTTCGTATTGAGTAAGCTGGGCAGTTGTCAAAACGCGGCTTAACTCGGCTTTCTTAGCAGTTTTGAGTTCCATTTTTGCTTGCTTCATGGCCTCACGATCGTCCTTATTCGTTTCGTGCAAAGCTTTCATCTTATTCGCGTATTCTAGATTGATCGAGCTAACTAGAGTCGCTTGAGAGGTATTCAGATTCAACTCTTCTACCATTTTTGTTGTTTGCTTGTTCGCTCTTTCTGTTGGACTGGGGCGATCTTTTGTTGATCGATCTGCTAGCTGTTGAGCACCTACATTAAAACTAAATGCTGCTAACAATATAAACGCTGAGAATAATTTGATTGAATTTTTCATGTCTTTCTATTTTTAATTTTTATTATGAATTTTTTTTAAAATCTGTTTCTGTTTACTAAATGTTAATCCAATTTCTTACGCATTAATTTTGGAAAGTAAATAGCTCCATTATAGTAATAGTAAGAATTTCCAAAATTCATCGATGCTATTGGGATTTGAGATGCAACTGCTTCTCTTATTCCTAAAATTCTAATTGATTTGTTCCGTTCCATATCATTTAAATTTTAATTGTGATGAAATTGATTTAGTTCGTTGTGTTAATAATTTGTTTTGTTGATACTTCAAATATGCAGCAGATTTCAAGCGGTTCAAAGTATTTTCAACATAGGACATCAACAAATCGATGTAACGCCAATAAATCTCAATAACCATAAAAATGGAGCCGTAATTTCAGTTATTGAGAAATACTTGTGATTGGTTGATAAAAATGGCTAATTGGTTGATATTCTGCCGAAATCAGCCTTATTACTTGCTACTTTCAGGCAGTTTCGAAAATTATTTCAGAATGGGTATTCTTGGAAATTCAAGCTTTTGAATTCAAGTGTTTGCTTCTTTCTTAGATTTGAGTTAAAATCCAACAATAAAAAAACCCGAATCCTCTTATAGAATCCAGGTTCTCTAAAATTATAAAAACAAACTTTACCAACACGACGGGATTTGCATTGTACTAAATCAATTCATATCGTTGCAAAACTGATCCCTATAAAATGATGAATATGGTTTCTGGTAATCTCTTTTAAATATAACTTGCTTGACTTTACCTATATACCAAGGTTGTGTAATTGGTAAACAAATAATCGAAAATAAATTATAATATGAAGGGTTTGGGTGGGTAGTCACGAAAGGTTTTCCTGTAAGTAAAGCCTTTCGTTTGAGGCTTGTCTGCCGCGCAACGGAGGGCAGGTCTCAGAATTTAAGGTTTTCCCGTAGGTAAAGCCTTACATGTTAACAAGAACGACTGCATATTGGTTTTAATTATCTCGAATTTCCGTTAAACTCTTCGAATATATTATCCTCTATATGTTTATAATTTGAATCGTAAATATGAAATTCGAATTCTAAATTTTCTTCCTGTTGACAATAAAGTCTTGCAGAATCAATATCATTGAACACTTTGTAGATTTCTCCCCATCCGATGTATAGGTTTGAGTCAAATGTTAATACATGACCGTATTTACGGTTGCACTTCATGACAGCAACTTCATTATCTTTAAAAGGTGGTTTATGGTCCTCTATTTCTTTATTATCTAATAATAGATTTTGGCCATATACACTTATCTGATAAACTTGATCCCTTAAATTAGTGAAGAATTTTCTTTTAAATCTCTTTGTTGATTGGTCTTTGGATACTTCGATTTTATTATACCCAAATTTATATTCAACAAATTGTGCTTGATTTCTTGGATGATAAACAATAAGATGTCCCTTATTCCATTTGTGTAGAATTTCTGGGTGGTCGCTTATTCGCTCTTTCATTTGGCTTTCAAAAACTCTTCCAATATTGAGGTTCCACATGGATTTGAATTTTTCTAAATAACCAACATCGGTCAGATTTCGGCGAAGCCGGCGGATTTTTCTAAAACTGATCAAATAAAGTCAGTGGTGGGTTATGCGGTTTATGACACTCCTTAGAATTAAAGTTAACAGAATTGACGGCAGGCGATATACGGTACATCTCTAGAGAATTATCAGCAAGCGGACGCATCAGTGAAAGCGTAGTGTCCATATTAGTATCCGACAACCAAGTATCTTGAAGTTCTTTGGTATTGAGAATGACAGGCATCCGATCATGCACTTCGCTCATTTCTTTGTTGGCAGTAGTGGTGATGATAGCAAAGGAGAAAATTCTGACGCCTGATGTGCTATCCCAGTAATCCCAAATGCCAGCAAGAGCTATCAGCTTCTTATCTCGTAATGTAATCCGAAACGGGATTTTTGTTTTGCCGTGGGTTCGCCATTCATAGAAACTATCAGCGACTACGATACAGCGTCGTTTGCGGATCGGCATCCTGAAAGACGGTTTACTGATAACTGTTTCCGCGCGGGCATTAATCAGTTTACCTCCGATTCTGTCATTTTTTGCCCAATGCGGAATAAGCCCCCAACGGAAATCTTGTAAAGCATGAGGTTGCTCGTTTGTGAGTACTCCAGCGTGTTGCGTTGGAGCAATATTAAAATTGGGAGCCGGTGTCCCGTCAATCTTAACATCAGGGAAACTCTTAATTAGTTTTTCTTTACTTGTTGCAAATGAAAATCTTCCGCACATCCTTAATAAAAATTATCTTGAAATAAAAACGATTCAATATTAAAATCGGGATAAGTTAATAACACTATTTGTTAAAAACAATGATAATAGTCGATAAGTTATCAACGTTCGTAAACGATATACAAAACATTAATATTAAGAATATCCAATATAAACGTTCGATCTGTTGATTTGAAGGGTAGTTATTGACATCAAATCCAAGTTATTAATTTTAGTCAACAAAGAATTTACTCTATTGGTAACAGACTAACATCATGTGAAAAAAGTATGGAAAGCTAGAACACGCTTAAGTAAAGCAATGTGAATTCAATGTTAGTTAACGGTACCTTTTCTTAACAACGATTATTCATAATAAATAAGAATAATGTTATCTACAAACTAACACCACTGATGATGATTAGGAATTTCAAAAATTAATCAAAAAAATAATAATAGAGAATCAGAAATGTGGAAAACTAAAGGAAAGAAAGTTTTTAGCAGTTATTTAAAATTATTGCACCTAAAAGTAGGATACAATTCAGCTTACAAAACAATTACGTAATTGTAGTGTTTATGTTTCTTAAAAAGTCAAATGAATGTAAAGTTATTCAACATTAAGATCTTAATTAGTGAATTTATTGCAATTCATAGAAATAATAAGTAATCTTTCAAAGATTGATTATTCTAAAAATAAAATTAATAAAAAATGCTAAAGTATATACCCCTTATTTTAGTTTACGTGTCTCTGTTTACATCATGTTCAAAGGATAAAGAAGAACCAATTCCTTTTGAGCCGCTGCTGATTAATAATGTCGATAGTGTTGATTATTCTGTTCAAGCATATCATTGGGATGCGAAGGACTATTTTGATGGATGTGTTAATTCGTTTAATTTTAAATATACAATTGTAGATGATACCATAGCGCTTGTCAATATTCCAAGTGCCAAAGAATTATTGCTACATGAAGATTCAATAGATTTTAGAAAATTTGTTTTGGTTGATAAAGGACCAGGTACATCGTATGATCATCATTATGAATTAACAATATATAATTGTGATGATAGAGTTAAATATGCAATATGGAACAGTTATAACGATGCTTACGATAGATATATTTCTGTACCGTCAGATACAATTAATTGCGCTCTTATAGAACCATTGTATTGTAATTCTGGGCCTGAAGAAAGTTTTTGTTTTACAAGTAGAGACAGAAGTTTGAATGTTAAAAATTATCAATACTTTAGAAATGTTCTTATAGTAACTGATTCAATAAATCTTAATCAACTAATTACCTTTACGGATGGGTGGGATATTGAATTTCCTTCGTTTAATTTTAGATTGCCAATCGATCCAAGTTTTGCGATTATACCAGGAGATTACTTTATAGGAACTGTACCATCAGGTTCATATCCTATTATAGATTGTTATTCTGAATCTACTAATGGTTCTATAGCTGAATTTGCTAACTTTGCTAGTGGAAAGTTAACAATTGACCAAGTTGGTTCAGATTTAATATTTTCTTGGGTTCTTTATGGTTGTAATGAATCTATCTGGACTGGTTACACTAAAATTAGTCCCTAATTAGAATCTTTGAAATGAAATTCTAAGTTGGTAGACAATTTTAATAGGTATGTCTCAATTATTTATATGTACAAGAAGTGGGTTAGAGTTTGGCTTATAGCAGGTGTGGTGCTAGTTTTTGGACAAGTAGTTATCGGTGGCATCACTAGATTAACTGATTCTGGACTTTCGATAACAGAATGGGAGATCATTAAAGGTACGCTGCCGCCACTTACAGCAGAACAGTGGAGTGTTGCCTTTGAAAAATATCAAACACACGCTAAAACCCAATTTGAGGCCATCCACTCCAATATGACCATCCAGGAATTTAAGAAAATTTACTTTTGGGAATATTTTCACAGATTGTGGGCAAGAGGTATGGGGTTTATATTTCTGTTCCCATTTCTTTTCTTCCTTGCAAAGAAGCAATTAAGCAAATCATTGATTAAACGATTGAGTCTCGTAATCTTGCTTGCTGCAGCTGCTGCAGTATTTGGTTGGATCATGGTCAAAAGTGGATTGAATACACCCGACCGTGCCTGGGTAAGTGCTTACAAGTTAATGGTCCATTTAGGTATCGGTTTCAGCCTTTTCGGTTACTTATTGTGGACAACTTTACACGAACATGATTTAAGTAAATCAGTTTTACACAATTCGATGTTAAGAAAGCTAGTAATTGGGTTTACGGTGCTCCTGTTTATACAGATACTATTTGGTGGGTTGATGAGTGGTATGAAGGCTGGCTTAAGCTATCCGTCCTTCCCTGATATGAATGGCGCATTACTACCAAATGAGATTTTAGATGGAAGCAATTGGACCAAAGATAATTTTCTACTTTATAGCCAAAACAGTTTCGCTCCTGCTCTAGTACAAGTATTGCACAGATTTACTGCTTATCTATTAATCGTGTGTTTTTTATACATGGTAATAAAATTTTATAAGATAGAAAGAAGTAAGACATTCAATCTCGCTTTAAATTTATTGATTGGTTTGTTTGTATTACAAATATTGTTAGGAATATTGACGATTATAAACTGTAGAGGTAGTATTCCTGTAGGACTTGGTGCTATGCACCAGGCTATAGGTCTATTGCTCTTTGGTTCGAGTCTTTTAGTCGTCTTTTTATGTAGGACAACTAAACCGTTAAAAAATGTTGGTTAACGTGTGGATAAGTAACACTTTAGAGAATTTTTAAAAAGTTAATATGTCAGTTTCTCTACCAGTTTTAAACAAAAAGCTATACTCTTTATCATTGGTAAACAGATGGACTAAATTAGACTGTTCTTCTTGAAAATCAAACAACAGTGTATTGGTAATCTGTATCGACTTTAATTGTTCAACATTTTCTATTTCTAAGTAGAGCCAAGAAACGTCCTCTTCTACTTCTTTTCCTAGATATTTGAAAGAAATAGGTTGATCATTAATTTTAAATTGAAAGACCTCATTCAAGTAATTGTTAATAATAGAATCTGCTGTGGACAACTCTTGATTTGTACCAATAGCTAAATTTCCAAATCCTTGGTTTTTCAAAGCATCTTCAATATCTGATGTAAATGTTTTGATTGTACACTCAAGTGTTTTCTCTTCTTGGTTGTGATTGATTTCAGTGACACTCACATAAAAGGGATGCCAATACAATATCGCAGTAAATACAATAGTCAGAATTGATTGCATAATGTTGAATTTGTGTTACAGGTGCAACAATAAGTTATCAAACTTTAGTCTTATCAAAAATTATCGTTCACCTATCCATTATACAACTAAGATACCAAGTTCCAGCCTTTCTTTATATTTTTTGTGATTCCAGCTTCAAAAATAGATTTAATTTGTTCTTCCGAACTTGAGATTTTGACATCGCGTTTCAAAGGTTCTGCTCTGTTGGCACTGAAATCGGTATAATGATAAACATATGCTGGAAAGACACCAGATGCTTCCTTGTTCGTTTTTGCAATAATAAATTTACGGACCATCGTTAATCCAGCTGACTCTTTGGTATAGACTTGACGGTCTATGATTTCTGCTGGCTTGAGATCTTCTTCCTGAACTGCTTTTTCTTCAAAGGAAACAATGGACTCTACTTGAGCAAATCGTACATCTTCTGCATTTACAATTTTGTCCTCTCTAAATCTGTGAAACAATGGAATCGTTACGGAAACACTCGGGTGCATTCTGACTGGCGTATATCCTGTCGCCTCATCATACTGTAAAGTCATTTTCTGAATGAAGCCTTTAGAATCTTCATTGATGACATCGAGACAAGAAAACTCTACTACAGTCTCTGGCTTCACCATATGGAATGCCAACTTATTTCTAGCCACTTCTATGTAGGTAGACGCGACAACTTTCTTCTTGTATTCTACTAATAAATCCTTCCGTTGCTCTTCACTAAAGCCGTGACTCATGTGTGCAAACAGTTGATAAGTCCCATCTGGTCGCATAAAAGCCAATAGGAAATCACGAAGTAAGCCTGCCCGATCGCCATCTCCTTCTGCGAAACCAACAATCACAGCATCGAGTGTATACTTTGGCTTGATTTTGAATCCACCAAGTGCTACAGTTTTTACGACGAT
>ENA-ORXR01000782-ORXR01000782.1-marine-metagenome-genome-assembly--contig:-NODE-782-length-38808-cov-3.285714_pt1 | contig 38808 bp, 39 predicted proteins | sample MGYA00237866_ERZ511479 | MGnify/ENA metagenome assembly ERZ511479
TAACTGCCCCAAGTACTTTTTGTTCTAGCTGTTTGGTGCAAGCTGCAGCAGAGCCGCAAGAGTAGGCGTTGCTTGGAGCAATAAAATTCAACATAAAACAGCATGCTAAAACTATGGGATACTTCTTATTAAAAATTTTCATCTTAATTCTCCGTCACTAATGTTGTTTGGAAATGCACAGCTTTATTGTTGGGGGAGCTGTTTTAAGCCGTTAACACAAAGCTGATGAGATTAACTCTAAACGTAAATAAGATTTTTTAACTGAAATTTACCTGAAATTTGTCTGAAATTTAATCCTTTAGTTAAGGCTGAAAGCTAATTGGTCATAGGTTCTGCAATGAAAGAACAATCGCACTAATTCAAATGCTTAGGTGGTTTATGTACTCCGCCGCCGCCACCAGAATTCAATTTCCAATTGACTGGCCAGCTAAAATATTTCCAAAATCGCTCCCCATCAAAATTTCCACCATTCCATACATGATAGGAGCCACATTTATTCAGAGAGGCAATGCTTACATCCATTCTGTTATGATTTGTTCGACTCCCCACATTTTGAAGTTTAGATCCATAGTAATCCCGTAGGTTATAAGCGTTATTATTCGGGCAGTCATCAAACCAGTAAGCGCCAGAGTTACAGGCTGAACGAGAATGGTAAAGAGCATGTTTTCGTTCAGAGCTATAGATTCTCACCCGACTCGCTTTTGCAGGGGAGTAAATCTTCATCCGACTTGAATCCCAAGAACCTTGTTTCCAATGTGCTGAAGTGAAGTCACGTATCATTTTCCAGCTAGCGAGCTGGGTTTTTGCTTGGCTCCAGGGAGTGTTCCTTTGAACAATTATCATGTACGTTTCGGCATCTCCTTTATGTGAGCCTGCACCGGCAATATCCCCCGCATCATTAAAGAAGGTAATGCTAAGTCTTAACTCAAGACACTCAAAGTTTTCATCGCAGATCCCTCCTTTGACTGGTTTAACCGTATAAGGAGTAGAGAAGCCATTAAACAAATAGGACTCTTTCACGTCGTCTCTCCAGTCCTGAAGCTCAACATCCGGGAAAAATTTGTAAGCTAGCCTTTGCTCTAAGAGATCTGGTATAGAATCTTGATCAAGGTCAACCCCTGCTCGTACCTGAGCGCAGTTAGTACAAGTATCAGGGACACAAGGAGGTGATGAAGAACCACAGTCATTTCGACAATTTTTGGATGACTCACAAATTGGATATTGGCTCTCGCAGTGACCGTTCCCACAAAATTCGCGTTCAACATGTCCAGTCGTTTTGCAAGAATCCGCTGCGTATATCGAATTAACTATTCCTATGAGGAAGATCATCAGTATTGAGAAATTTTTAATTGTCATAACGTAACCTTAAGAACAGAATGCGGATTTCTGTGCGTGATCTAACAACGACTCACCCTAATAGATGACGGCCTAAGCTTTTTAGTCACTTTAATTTGCTGGAGGCCAAAATTCCCCTCAGCCGTTTGGATAATGACATCCATATAATCTATATCCTTAAAGTCTGACGGCCTCATTCCATTAATCCTTCCGTTGTATCAAGATTCATTGGGTACTTATTGCCTCTGTGGTCTCGCCCATATTATCCTATCCGCTAATAGTGGCTGGCTTAGTAGACATAGCGACGTTAATAACAATGTTTGCCTTTTCATGGTCACTCCTTTGAACCTCAGATAAGCTGAAATGGGTATAACTCCCATAACCCAAAGCATAATCCTGATAAAGCTATTACTCCTGAAATTTGAACGAAATTTAGATGAAATTAATAGAAAGTCCCGAGCAAGCAAAATCTAACCGGTTCTTATTGGTAGCCTTGCCTATTTACCAGCAGGCTTAGTCGGTGACCTTGGCGATGGCGCTAGTTGCAATGGTGTTGACTGCTTTGCATCGGTTTTCTAGGACGAATCCCTGATAGTATTAACCGAAACAACCTAAGGAACTCTATGTTTACCTAAATAAAATATGCCGCAATAATTTTTCCTATCATTGTATCAGGATGCTCATCGGGCCCTACTTTGGGGTTTGATTCGGAGCCAACGACGCCTCGATATACCGAGCCTGAGGATTCACAACTTAGGGGATTGCGTCCTTATCCAAATCCAGATGATGTTTGCTTGGTCATGGCAGCGAATTCTGCGATTCGCGATTTGATGAATGACCAGTCTTTGCTTATTGCTTGCCCGAAACATGAGAAAGGGGCGATACGTAATCGCCTGTCAGAAGGGGGTAAAGTGGTTGAGCATGCGAGGCATTGGACGCTCCTATCGATTCCGAAGTGAAGCTGAAAATAGGCATTTTGATCTATCATTTATTCCAAATAAATGCCTCTCGCATGAAGAGGTTTACCCAAGTCTACATGTGCGTCAGGAGAAAACGTTACAGAGAAACGCTTCACTTAACTGATTCGGTCTTTAGGTTTTCCAGAATATTTTGTCGAACATCTTCAGCGGGGATCGGTGCTTCTCCTACTTTAGCCAGCCTTTTAATCTCTTTTAGGGTCTAATTCCGCGCCGCTTGCGGTGTATAATTAGTTAGAAATTTTTCGTAGTAATTAGGCTAACGTCTAATCTTTCGTAGGTATTTTTTTCTTAATCGAAGGCTTAAAATTGTTGAAAACAGAAATATAATGCGGATTTTTGAAAAACTATAAAGCTAATTACTATCAAATTATATGGTTTTATAAATCGCCCAATCTTGAGCATGAAGCTTGCTTACGTTCATACAGGTTAAATCTCAACCTCTTCCAATGTTCCGCCATTACTCAATGCACACTCAACCAAATAGGTTTGCGCACTTTTCCAGACCGACGCGTCAGGCGCTATGTGCACTTTTTAATTCTTCTCTGATGATTTTACGCAACGTTTCTTCATTTAGAATTGAAGAATCCGTATCTGCTCTCAGTGCTTGGTTGATAAGTGTTTGATAACCTAGGCCTTCTTTTCTTGCCCTCAAACGAAAGTTTTGAATAATATCATTATCAAGCATAATGGTAATTCGCGTTTTGCCATTTCCTTCAGATTGAAGTTGAGCCAAATGCGGAACATCTTTGACTCTCTTTGCTTTTGAGAAATCGTATTCTTTACGCATAATATTTTGCCTCTTTACGAGTTGCTTTTCTTGCTGAAATAATCCGAATGGTCTCTTCTACCCTAAGTGTATAGACAACAGTCAGGAGGTTGGTTTGGCTGCTTAAGCCAATAAATATCCAGCGATTTTCGCCGATTGAATCTGTATCTTCTTGTACTAAAGCCATTGGATCATAAAGCGCTGTTGCCGCTTCTTCAAAAGAAACCCATGTTTCTTTAAGTTGGCTCTTGCCTTTGTAGTGTCATATTCAATTTCCATTCTCTTTATTATACATACTTTATGCATATTTTCGATACTGATTGGATTAGCTGCCTGACAGTATCGATGCTGTTGATCCAGCTAGGTCTTAAGGCTTTCAAAATATTCTGATGTGCCAAAACGCAAACCATTCATATCCCCCGGCACTTCAGCCAGTGGCAAGCTAATACTACACGTCAAAATATTAGCCTCACGCAATTGTTTAGCCATAGCCTGTCCACCGCCAAAACCAGCAGTTTCCAGCGCAAACTGGTGAGAGTGAGTTGCGGCTTTATCCGATAAGGATCCTGATGAACGTATAAGTTTACCCAAGTCACGTATCCTGAACCATTAGTTCACCAAATAGTCCATTAATTAACCATCTTAATAATACAAGCAGAGGCTTCCCATGCACTACATAAGAACATTCCTAACACTTGCCTTCATCATGCTGCTCTCGGCCTGCGCCGAAAATCCACCCATCAAAGAAAACACAGCCGTTAAAAAAGAAACCCCAAACACCTTCGACCCCAAGCTATTGAGTGGTAAGTGGTGGAAGACAAGCTCATTGAGCAATAATGAAGAGCTATGGCGCCAACAGAAGCCTACGATTCCAATGCGTTTCTATCGCACGATGAGTTTTCAGCTCCCAAATCAATTTGGGACGACTGTCCTGCATCCTACAGACAGGCATTACTCGGTTGTGGGTACGTATAGTGTTCAGAGAAACACTGTCAATGCAGAATACCGTTTAGCCTCCGGCCAAAACGAAACAGCGGCACGGCGTAATAAACTGATCCAAACGCGCTTTACAGTGATAAAGATTAATAATGACGAAATGGTATTGCGACCCGTGACCATTCCCACAGTAAGCAAAGCGGCAACCATTGAAAAAAGCCGGCTAGTCGGTGCATGGCGGGCGGGTAAAAGCACAGCCAACAGCAATGGCGTCAATGTCCACTTATTAACCCCTTGCACTGAGCAAAGTAGCGAAAACCCGTGCCATCTTATCCTGCAAGCGAATGGTGAGGCACTCATAAGAGACAACGTGCCAAAGACACTAACGGCTATACCAAGCAACGAACCACAAAAATTCAGTGTAAAAGCAGGAACCTGGACATTGCAAGCCGAAAACCGCTTGGTCGTTAACACCAACGAGACACCAAAAAACACGGCGGTACTGGAACTAAGTCCATCTGGCTCAGGGTTCAAAAGTGGAGTTAACTACAGCACTCTCTACTGGTAGTCATTTGGAGAGCTCAATAGCGACATAGCTGCCCGTGTGGACAGCTATGTCGCCAGTATATCGGGATCAATGGCTCGATATGTTAAGCCTAAGCTTCCCAACCACCAATCGCCTTCACTTCAAGAAAATCCTCCAAGCCCCAAACGCCACCTTCACGTCCATTCCCCGATTGCTTATAACCACCAAACGGCGAGCCTGCACTTCTGGAGTTTCCGTTAATTTCAACCATACCGGAACGTAGCTTTCGGGCGACGCGCTGCAAACGTGCTTTGTCACTGGTTTGCAGGTAATTGGTCAAGCCATACGGCGTGTCGTTGGCAATCTGGATGGCTTCTTCTTCCGTGTCAAAAGGAATAATGCTCAGCACCGGACCAAAGATTTCCTCACGCGCAATGCGCATCTGATTGTTCACATCAGCAAATACCGTCGGCTTCACAAAGTAACCCTGCTCAAACCCTTCCGGTTTGCCAGTGCCACCTGCAACCAACTTAGCACCCTCATCGATACCGACTTGGATCAGGTCTTGAATCTTGTCAAATTGCATTTCGCTAACCACGGGGCCGATATGACGTCCTTCTTCACTAGCAAGACCAACTGACGTTTGATTGGCGGTCTCAACCGCTGTTTGTACGGCTTGATTATAAATACTGCGCTCAACCAACATACGTGTCGGTGCATTACACGACTGCCCCGTGTTATTGAAACAGTGACGAACACCGCGAACCACGGCTTGCTCATCAGCATCTGCAAAGATGATATTCGCGCCCTTGCCGCCTAGCTCAAGACTTACGCGTTTGATGGTATCCGCAGCCGCTTTGCTGATCAGGGTTCCCGCACGAGACGAGCCCGTAAACGACACCATGTCCACATCAGGATGCGCAGAAAGCTGGCTACCCACACCCGCACCGTCACCATTCACCAGATTGAATACGCCCGCAGGAAAACCCGCTGCATCAATCATTTCAGCGATGAGTAGGGAGGAAAGTGGTGCAATCTCAGAAGGCTTTAGTACACATGTGCAGCCTGCTCCTAGAGCATTCGCTACTTTAAGAATGACCTGATTCATCGGCCAATTCCAAGGGGTAATCAACGCAGCCACACCAATCGGCTCGTAATGAATCTTGTCATTGGGTGCGTTCTCATTTAGGCCGCGTTCAAATTCCAATTTCTTCAACTCACCAATGGCGATTTTCAGATGCCATGCACCCGCTGAGGCTTGAGACGCTTGCGCCAGAGCCATCGGTGCGCCCATTTCAGTCGAGATAGCCACCGCCATTTCATCGCTGCGTTTTTTGTATTGCTCCAGCAGCGCTTCTAAGTAGCCTAATCGCTCTGCTTTGCTGGTGCTGCCCCAACTATCAAATGCGGCTTTAGCTGCTGCGACGGCAGCATTGGTATCGGCTTCGCTGCCCAAGGTAATGGTCGCTGCAACGGCTTCGGTAGACGGGTTGATAACGTCAAACGGCTGGCCGCCCTGTGAGTCTGTCCATTGACCGTTGATGTAATGTTGGGTGGTGTTCATAAGTATCCTTTTTACACTTAGCAAGGGGAAGTAATTGCTGGGCAGCCGATAGTATCAGTCGGCAGTGCTGATGCAAGGCGTTTTACTTTGTGCCTACCTCGCTACAATTCGAATAATTAGCGTAACTAATGACTCGCTAACAAAACTGCTTGACTTTTAATTGAACGAAAGAGTAATATTTCTTTACACATGTAAACAAATGGAGGAACTTGTGTCAATTAAGAAAACTTTAAGCGCAGCTATCATGGCTGCACTGGGCTTCGCTACTGTTCAAAGCGCATCTGCCGAAGAAATCACAATCGCAACTGTTAATAACGCCGACATGATTACCATGCAAGAGCTTGCTCCTGAGTGGGAAAAGAAAACAGGCCACAAGATTGACTGGGTTGTTTTAGAAGAGAACGTTCTTCGTCAGCGTACGACGACTGATATCGCTACTGGTGGTGGTTCGTTTGATATTATGTTCATCGGTGCATATGAAACACCAATTTGGGGTGCTAAAGGCTGGTTAACGCCTCTGGATGATTTCGCTGATGACAAAGATTATGACTTGGAAGACGTTTTTCCATTAGTTAGAAATGGTCTGTCAGCTAAGGGCAGTCTTTATGCGCTTCCTCTCTATTCTGAGACCTCATTCACTTTCTACCGTAAAGATTTGTTTAAGAAGGCGGGCATAAAAGCACCAACTGATCAGATTACTTACACTGAGTTCGCTCAAATGGCGGCTAAGCTGCATGATCCGGATAACGGTGTTTACGGCACATGCCAGCGTGGTAAAGCGGGTTGGGGCGAGAACATGGCCTTCGTTGGTACTGTTGCAAACGCTTTTGGCGCACGCTGGTTCGACGAGGACTGGAATCCACAGCTTGATTCACCTGAGTGGCAAGCGGCGGTTAACTACTACGTTGATCTAATGAAGAAATCAGGTCCTCCGGGCGCTTCTGCTAACGGTCACAACGAAAACCGTGCATTGTTCAAAGATGGTAAGTGTGCAACTTGGGTTGATGCAACATCAGCTGCTGGTGACGTTCGTAACCCTGCAACTTCAAAAGTTGCTGACACGACTGACTTCTTCAAAGCACCTATGCAGGCGACTAACAAAGGGACTGGTTGGTTCTGGTCATGGGCACTTGCTATACCAAAGAGCTCTAAGAAAGTTGATACCGCTAAGGAATTCCTTAAGTGGGCAACGTCTAAAGAGTACTTTGCAAAAGTGGGTGAGACTAAAGGCTGGGTTGCTGTACCTTCAGGTACACGTAAGTCAGTTGAAGAGGATGCACAACGTCTGAAAGCGGCTCCTTTCGCTAAGACTATTGTAGATGCAATTCTATCGGTAGATCCAGCGGATCCAACGCTTCTTAAAGTGCCATACACGGGCGTTCAGTTTGTTGCTATTCCTGAGTTCCAGGGTATTGGTAACTATGTAGGTCAGCAAGTTGCAGCCGCTTTAGCTGGAACTAGCAGCGTTGAAGATGCACTTGAGAAGTCTCAGACCTTCGCTAAGCGTACAATGGAAAAAGCGGGCTACATGAAGAAGTAATCGCTTTTCTCTAGCAAGTCTCGGTCAGCCCATTGCGGGCTGATCGATCTGGTCTGCCGGAACTCAACTTAACCTTCTTTACTTTTTCTTAACGATCTATCAAAGGTAGTCTGATCATGGCGACTCAGCACTCTAGGGCCTCTGCCCGACTAATGATATCACCTTCCGTACTATTGCTTTTGGGTTGGATGCTCATCCCACTATGCATGACGGTCTACTTTTCTTTTTTGCGATACGATTTATTATCCCCGGGAACCGAAGCGTTCACTGGTTGGGATAATTATTACTATTTTCTAACCGACCCCAGTTTTAATGACGCCATTACTAACACCCTATCGTTGCTTGTGGGTGTGCTTCTGGTCACTATCATTGGTGGGATCGGCTTCGCACTGTTGTTAAATCTACCTGCTTGGGGGCAGGGGATTGTCCGTGTTCTGGTTATCGCGCCCTTTTTTGTGATGCCTACCGTTTCCGGTTTACTCTGGAAAAATATGTTCATGAATCCGGTCAATGGTGTATTTGCTCACATAACACTCGCATTTGGGGGGCAGCCATACGACTTTCTTGGTCAGGCGCCGTGGGAATCAATTATCTTGATGGTAAGTTGGCAATGGCTACCATTTGCAACACTGATACTACTAACCGCGCTACAGTCATTAGATCAGGAACAGCTGGAAGCGGCTGAAATGGACGGTGCCAGCTGGGGGAGTCGTTTCTGGCATATTGTTCTGCCACATATTTCCCGTGCTATCACCGTTGTTATCTTGATTCAAACCATATTCCTGTTGTCGATATTTGCCGAGATTTTGGTTACCACTAATGGTGGCCCTGGTACGGCGAGTACCAACCTAACGTATCTGATTTATGTACAGTCCCTCCTGCAGTATGACGTAGGGGTCGGCTCCGCCGGTGGCGTTATCGCCATTATTCTTGCCAATATCGTAGCGATCTTCCTAATGCGGATGGTCGGTAAGAACCTAGATAAATAAGCGAGGATTAATATTATGGCACGTGCGATAACAACCAAACAAAAAGCCATCAACACCGCCGTCATTTGGACGCTTGGGTTAGTGATGTTCTTTCCGATTTTTTGGCTCATTATTCTGTCATTCAAAACAGAATCTGACGCGATCATGGCACCGATGGAAGTGCTGATGTCGGGTTGGACGATGGAAAGTTATGACGCCGTTAATCGACGCTCTGACTACTTCAAGTTCTTTAGTAACTCAGTAATTATTGCTTTGGGCTCGACCTTTCTTGGGCTACTAATTGCGGTTCCGGCAGCTTGGGCAATGGCATTTGTTCCCGGAAAACGCACCAAGGATATATTGTTGTGGATGCTCTCTACCAAGATGTTACCCCCGGTAGGTGTATTGATTCCAATTTATTTACTTTTCAGAGACACCGGATTATTGGATACGCGTATCGGATTGGTCTTTGTGCTCATGATGATCAATTTGCCGATTATTGTCTGGATGCTGTACACCTACTTTAAAGAGATACCGGCTGAGATTTTAGAAGCAGCGCGTATGGATGGTGCTTCCTTAGGCAAAGAGGTGCTATATGTACTTACACCGATGGCGCTTCCGGGAATCGCTTCAACGATGCTGCTGAATATTATTCTGGCTTGGAATGAGGCTTTCTGGACACTCAACCTGACCGCTGCAAAAGCCGCGCCATTAACCGCATTTATCGCCAGCTACTCCAGTCCGGAAGGTTTGTTTTACGCCAAGCTCAGCGCGGCAAGTGTTATGGCCATTGCACCAATTCTGGTGATGGGATGGTTTAGTCAGAAACAGTTGGTTCGTGGTCTTACCTTCGGCGCAGTGAAATAAGGATATATAAATGGGACAGATAGTACTTAAACAGGTTAGTAAATCATTCGGTGACACTGAGGTTATTCCACCGCTGGACTTAACCATTGAAGAAGGCGAATTTGTGGTTTTCGTTGGCCCTTCCGGCTGCGGTAAATCCACACTGCTACGACTGATTGCTGGGTTGGAAGATGTGACTTCCGGCAATATTGAGATTGACGGGAAAAGTGCCACGGCTTTACCGCCGGCAAAGCGCGGTCTGGCGATGGTATTTCAGTCATACGCGCTCTACCCGCATATGTCAGTGCGTAAGAATATTGCCTTTCCGCTGAAAATGGCTGGATTAGACAAAGCCGATCAAAAACGTCGGATTGAAAATGCTGCCCACGTGTTGAATCTAACCGATTACCTTGATCGCAAACCGGGTCAGCTATCGGGTGGGCAGCGCCAGCGTGTCGCGATTGGTCGGGCCATTGTGCGCGAACCCGCAGCCTTCTTGTTCGATGAGCCCTTATCCAATCTTGATGCAGCGTTACGGGTTGGTATGCGGCTGGAAATTTCAGAACTGCACAAACGGCTAGCTACCACCATGGTTTATGTGACTCATGATCAGGTAGAAGCCATGACGATGGCGGATAAGATTGTCGTATTGCAAGCCGGTGTTATTGAGCAGGTTGGCTCACCGCTAGAGCTATATCGCAGCCCTCGTAATCGTTTTGTTGCTGGTTTTATTGGTTCACCCAAAATGAATCTGATCGAAGGCGATAAGGCGGCTCCACATAATGCTAAAACCATCGGCATTCGACCTGAGCACATTACTGTATCAACGGAATCTGGCGACTGGGCAGGAACCGTCGGTGTGTCGGAGCATTTAGGCTCCGATACCTTCCTGCGGGTTACTGTTGACGGGATAGATGAACACATCACGGTTCGGGTTAGCGGTGAAATCACCCTAGGCTATGGTGATAAGGTGTTCCTAACGCCTGATATCAGCAATCTACATCGATTTGATGAGCAAGGATTACGTATAGCATGAAATGTTTATGCTTAAAGATAAAGTGCGCTTTAATTAACGACGCGGCACATGGATGAGTTGATGTCAGTATTACCATTATCAGAAAAAATATTAGCGCAGCTGCCTGATTCAATAGCTGTGCCGACTTATGATCGGCAGGCGCTCAGCGCGGGTATTATTCATATTGGTGTGGGTAACTTTCACCGAGGGCACCAGGCGTATTATCTGGATCGTTTATTTGCGCAGGGTGATGACTTTGACTGGGCAATTATCGGCGCGGGCATTAAGCCTTATGATGGCAAGATGCGCGAACGACTGCAGAAGCAGGATTGGCTCACCACACTGGTGGAACTAGACCCTGATCAGCTATCAGCGCAGATTATTGGTTCGATGATTGATTATTTGCCAATAGACGCTGATGGGTTAATCAGTGCTTTAGCTGATCCGAAGATTCGTATTGTCTCGCTGACGGTGACGGAAGGTGGCTACTATGTCGATTCCAAAACGCATGGCTTTGATCATCAGCATGCGGATATTCAATCAGACGTAAACAATCCAGACAAGCCGCAAACCGTATTTGGTCTCCTCCTGGCAGCGCTCGTGGCTCGTCGGGCTGCGGGCGTTGCACCTTTTACCATTATGTCCTGTGATAACCTGCCAGAAAATGGCTACATCACTCAACAGGCGGTATTGGGTCTGGCACAGCTGATTGACCCTGAGTTATCGACATGGGCAGCAGAGCATGTCGCCTTTCCGAATGGCATGGTCGACTGCATTGTGCCTGCGACGACAGAACGGGAAATCCAGCTGGTTGAGGATGAATTTGGAATAAGTGATCAGGCCCCTGTGACCTGTGAACCATTTCATCAATGGGTGCTGGAAGATAACTTCCCTGCGGGCAGACCGGCGCTGGAAAAAGTCGGCGTGCAGTTTGTCGAAGACGTACGGCCTTACGAGTTAATGAAGCTGCGCATTCTGAACGGTGGGCATGCGATTATTGCCTACGCAGCGGGTTTGTTAGACATCACTTATGCACATGAAGCGATGCAACATCCTTTAATCGCTGCGTTTATGGAGAAGATCGAGCGCGAAGAGATCATTCCCATTGTACCGCCGGTGCCGGACACTTCACTGGAAGATTATCTCAACCTGATTCAGACGCGATTTGCTAACCCGAGAATGGGTGATCAGATTGAACGGCTTTGTTTTGATGGCTTTAATCGCCAGCCAAAATTTATTATCCCATCGATTGCCGACAACCTCGCACAGTCCAAAATACCTACTGGTTTGTTGCTAGCAAGCGCCTTGTGGTGTCGATATTGTCAGGGTGTTACTGACAGTGGCCAAACTATCGATGCCAATGATCCAAATTGGGATAGATTGCATGAGTGCGCTATTCAGGCTAAGCAGAATCCTGGTGTCTGGTTAGAGATGGCAGATATTTATGGTGATCTTGGTCAGAACACTGAATTAAAAACACACTTTGCAACACTGCTTAATCATCTAAATAATCACGGTGTTGCCGCCACACTGCAGGCCTATGTAGACCAGCAACTATAATAACAGGAAGTTAAGTATGGAATCCGTATTACAAGTCGCTTCACATCAGGTACCATTGACTGAGATTCCGACTTTTCTTGGAAAAAACAAACCAGAACAAACCCTGAAAGTTCAGGCAATTTGGTAAGTTTATATAATTATCAATAGCCTATGAGTAAGTCTAAACGCCAGATTCGCACCATGCTTGAATTCTCCGAATACGTCGGTGTGTCCAGGCCAACTGTGTCTAAGTTTTTCAATGATCCGGCTTCGATTAAGAAGAATACGCGTGAAAAACTGGAAGCGGCCACTAAGGAGCTAAATTTCCGGCCCAATATGCTGGCGGTTAATTTCAAAAAGAAGAAGACCAACCTGATTGGTGTCATTATTCCTGATGCTGTTGACCCGTTTTATGCCTCATTAACCAAACAGGTCACTCACCTCGCTAAAGAGTCTGGCCTGATTACCCTAGTGCTGAGTTCAGACGGTGATAGCTCGCTGCAAAGCAGCGCTATTTCAACCATAATGGGTATGCAGGTTGCGGGCGTCATTTTCGTGCCGACCGGTATTGAGGTTGATGAGCAGGAGATTACCCAGCTCATCAACACAACACCCACCGTCTTTGTAGATGCACACACTGAACTCGCCAGTCAGTTTGTGGGTAATGACAATAGCCAATCAATCACGCTAATTGTTGAATACCTGGTACGCTCAGGCAGCCCACCTTGTTATTTTCCCATGCCACCAGTTAATGGTAATGCACTGCTGAGGCAGGATACGTACCAAACAGTGATGCAAAGGCTGGGGTACGAACCACAGATAGTTCCTGTTAGTCCAAGCTTGGATTGGGGGTTTGAAGCATGGGCTTATCAACAAACAGAGAAGATATTGCAGGAGGGCGGTTTTTCCTCGGACACCATCCTTTGTGCCAATGACCGTATTGCTTATGGAGTGATGGCTGCTTGTCAGGCTGCGGGCTTAAAAATTGGTCGGGAGGATGATGCTGATTTGCGGATTGCCGGACATGATGATCATCCATTGGCTCGTTACACCTACCCACCATTGACTACAGTACGTCAGGACGCCGTCGGTATCGCTTCAAAAGCGACCGAAACACTACTGTACATGATGCAATCTGATACTCCTCCAAGTTCTGAAAAAATATTATTGGACAGCACGCTACAACTCAGATTCTCAGCTTAATTTTATTTTACACATGTAAAATTATTTCTTAACATGAGAATACTTAATTGTTATCCTTAGGGAAAGAATATTAAGTTAGGAGGCTGCTCAATTGAATAAGACCTTGAACCCTTTGGCAGATCACACGCTGGGGCCAACCATCACCATTGGTGAGATTCTGGTTGAAATCATGGCGACAACTAAAGGTCATGGTTTTTTGGAGGCACAACCTCTTACAGGCCCTTATCCCAGTGGCGCACCCGCAATTTTCATTGACCAAGTCGGAAAACTCGGACAAGATGCAGGCATTATCGCAGCGGTAGGCAAGGACGATTTTGGTCAGCTAAACATCAACCGTTTACATTCCGATGGTGTTGATGTCTCAGCTATTGAAGTGTTAGAAGATCACCCAACTGGCTATGCTTTTGTTCGCTATCAGGAAGATGGCGATCGGGACTTTGTGTATAGCATCGCGACTTCTGCAGCAGGTCAAATCCAATCTAATTCAGCCACCGATGCACTAATTAATCGTGCAGGTCATCTACACATCATGGGAACAGCATTAACGCTGCCCGGTGTATGGCCTATCGTGCAACAAGCGGTAACCGCCGTGAAATCCAGAGGCGGCTCCATTTCCTTCGACCCCAATATGCGCAAAGAACTGAATCAGTCGACTGAGACAGCGCAGCGCATTGCTTACCTGCTGGAACAGGCCGATCTGTTTATGCCATCTGGCGACGAAGTTTCCCTAGTAGGCGACGGCGAAGATAAAAAGCAAATACTCAAAGATTGGCTTGTAGGTTCTGGAAAAGAAGTAGTGCTGAAGCAAGGTGCAAAAGGTGCCATGTGTTTTCAGGAGGGTATCGCCGTTGAGCGTGCCTCGATTCCAGCCGTTGAGGTTGACCCAACTGGAGCGGGTGATTGTTTTGGTGCGACGTATGTTACGTGTCGCCGCATGGGTTACTCGCTGGAGCAAGCCCTTGATTTTGCCAATGCAGCAGGGCATTGCGCCGTTTCCAAGCAAGGCCCGATGGAAGGTAATGCTGGTTTTGCTGAATTGCAGGCGATTCTGGATGCTTAATAACAGTTCTTTTTCTACGGCTACTTTGGCAGCGGAACAATCAGCCCGTAACCACTTGGTAACCGGCGTAAACTCGCTGTCGCTCAAACACACTTGGTTAACAAGTGGTTACGGGCTGCTTCTTCCTTGTGCAAGTTTTCATTATCCGAGGTAATTTATGAATTTTCTACAACAGTTGATCGAATCAAACCTCAAAGGCAGTGCTGCTTGCAGCCCATCAATCTGTTCAGCGCATCCTGATGTGCTGGCTGCTTCTTGTTTGCTAGCGAAAGCGCAGGACCGCGACCTGATTATTGAAGCGACTAGTAATCAGGTGAATCAGTTTGGCGGCTATACCGGCATGCTACCCGCTGATTTCATTGAGGCAGTGCAGAAAATTGCGGCTGATGTTGGCTACTCAACCGAGCGAATCGTTTTCGGTGGTGATCACCTTGGTCCGCAGGTATGGCGTAAAGAGTCTGCTGATATTGCGATGCAACATGCTAAAGATATGATGGCTGCTTATGTTAAAGCTGGTTTTACTAAAATCCACCTAGATTGCTCGGAAGGTTGTGCTGGTGAAGCTGCGCAAGTATCCGATGCTATATCGGCAGAACGTGCCAAAGAACTGGCGGTAGTTTGTATGGAGCATGCGCCAGATCCAGCTGCATTATCGTTTGTGGTGGGAACCGAGGTACCACCACCGGGAGGAGCACGTCCCGAAGATGAGCATGGTGTACAGCCAACAACTGCAAAAGCAGCCATGACGACGTTGGATGTGCATAAGGCCGCTTTTGATGCGACCGGTGATGCAGAGTTGTGGCAGCGTGTTATTGCCTTGGTAGTACAGCCTGGTGTCGAATTTGCTCCGGATGATATTGATCATTTAGATATTAACAGCCCAGATCCCTTATCAGAGATTTTGCCAGATTATCCGGGTATTTGTTTTGAAGCGCACTCGACTGACTATCAATATCCCGCGGTATTTTCTGAACTGGGACGTCGTCATTTTGCCATTCTGAAAGTTGGACCTGCTTTAACTTACGCCTATCGCGAAGCGATTTATGCCTTGTCTAACCTTGATCAATGGCTACATGGCTCAGCACATATCAGTGAACTGATGGAAGCCAAAATGCGGGCCAATCCAAAATACTGGCAGGGGCATTATCAAGCTGAAGGCGATAAAGAATTACGTAATCTACTGCACTTTAGCTATGCCGATCGCATTCGTTATTATTGGACAGAGTCAGAAGTTATGGCTGAAGTGAGTGCCTTGGAGGACAGGCTTCACTCCGTAAAACCAGATCATTTTTTATTAAGATCATTTGTACCTGCTGCCACGTTAGAGCAAGCCTATTTGATTATGGAGCAAGGTATCGACTGGCATAAAGCGGTTATCTATACCTATATTCAGGAAGCGCTGGCTCCTTATTGGAAGTGATTTCTCTGTGAGCGTACGACGTATTAACTGCATCTTTTAAAGGAACATTATGGATTATTCATTCGACAAAGTATTCGATTTTAGCGGCAAAGTCGCGCTAATCACGGGTGGCGGCAACGGTATTGGAAAATGTATTGCTGAACTATACGCTGAGCGTGGTGCAACGCTGGTATTGGTAGATCGTGTGGAAACGGTACACGAAACAGCCAGCGCTCTTGGATCACAACACCTTTCTTGGGTGGGTGACGTTTCAGATGAGGACAGTGTAAAAAGTATTGTGGCAGGTACCGTCGAAAAACTGGGGCACATCGATATTCTGATTAATAGTGCAGGTATTGGCCCACTAGATAAAGCGGAAGATACATCGGTTGATTTATGGGATACCACGATGGCTGTTAACTTACGCGGGTCGTTTCTTTATGCTCGTGAGGTAGGCAACCAGATGATAAAGCAGAAAAGCGGTAGCATCGTTAATATGGCTTCCCAAGCCGCTCTTGTAGCACTTGATGGGCATCTGGCTTACTGTGCGAGTAAAGCTGGAATATTGGGAATGACCCGCGTCTTAGCAATGGAGTGGGGGCCACACGGTATCAATGTTAACGCTATTTCACCGACTGTCGTCGAAACTGAAATGGGTTCTGAAGGTAGCTGGGCTGGTGAAAGAGGTGAGATCTTCAAAAGAAAAATGCCTATAGGACGTTTTGCGCAACCCCAAGAAATTGCCCATGCCGCACTCTATCTCACCAGCGGGGCTTCGGGCATGATTACAGGTGAAAACCTTGTTATTGATGGCGGTTATACAGCGTTATAAAGTAAAGAACCGAAACAAACTAAGGCAGGTGTCTTGAGGTATCGTTTAGAACGTGAAAAGATAATTGTGACTAGGGTTTGGCATTCGCGCGAGTTAAGGGAAGGCTGAAAATTGCGGTCTAAAATATATATTAAATTACACTAATAATTAAATTGGTGTATGTAACTACTAATCATGGTACAATTAAGCCATGGTTAATACGAACTTCAACACAACTCTAGAGGTTCTTCAGGCTTTCCCTGATGAGCAATCCTGTATCGATCATCTTGAATCTTTACGCTGGGAGAATGGCGAAGTTGTTTCTCCATTCATGCCAGATTCTAAAGTTTATAAGTGTGCTAATAATCGTTACAAATGCAAAGAGTCCGGTAAATACTTTAACGTAAAAACCGCTACTCTCTTCGATAACACTAGGATCAAGCTTAACAAGTGGCTTCTGGCCATCTGGTTGATCACTTCGCACAAGAAAGGCATTTCAAGCGTTCAGCTAGCCAAGGACATTGGCGTTACTCAAAAATCTGCTTGGCTCATTCTTCACAAGATTCGCAATTGTTTTGGTTTCGACAGCGACGCTCGTGAGTCCGTCGAAGGTGAGCGATTTAATGTTCTATTTACTAATTCAGATCAGGTCAGAAACTAACTTACAAGGAATTAATTAGTGTCTAATCAAGTTATGCATCAAGGGGAACTGTTCCCACTAATCGAGAGGCATGTCGATGACAACCCAATCAGCCAACGGGCGACAGATGGTTACGTCAACGGCACTCTGATGTGTAAGGCAGTTAATAAGCAGTTAAATGACTATAAGAGATTAAAGGCAACTCAGGGGTTTTTAAACGAACTTGGGGAGTCAACGGGGATTCCCGTTGACCAGCTTATCCAGATAATCAAAACCGGTCCAAATCAAAATAGAGGGACATGGGTTCATCCTCAGGTAGCCATCAATCTAGGACAATGGGCATCGCCCAAGTTTGCAGTACTTGTCTCTCAATGGGTTTTCGAGTGGATGAATGGCGGAGGCGCTCAAAAAGACGCACTTCCCGACCATATTAAACGATACTTGGTTAATCGTCAGAAGATCCCTCCGACCCATTTTTCTATGCTTGACCAGATGACACTAAGGCTCTTAGCGTCAGTGGAGCAAAAGGGCTATATGATTCCCGCAAAAATGATGCCTGACATTTCTCTAGGTAGAATGTTTTCAGAATGGCTTAGGGAGCATGGTCATGACCCTGATAGCTTTCCAAGTTATGACCACCAGTTCATCGATCATCGCCCTAATGTACCAGCAAGGCTTTACCCAAATGAATTAATGACGGCTTTCAATATGCAGTTAGAGGACTGGATACGGAATGGCAAGGCATTGAAGTATTTTAGCGATAGAGATAAAACGGCCATTGAGCCACTGAAGCAAATATATGCTGAGCTACTTCAACCGGCTCAAGAAACAGCGTTCAATCAATCGCTTAAACAAGCTCTAAACTATAACCCTAAGCTTTGAAAAGGAATCAGGTCTGACTTGAATCACTAAATAGCCAATCGATAACCTTTTGGGCTGCTTCTGCCGGTGTTTGATTTGTGGTATCCAAACGAATGTCCGGATGGTTTGGTGCTTCGTAAGGACTATCGATGCCAGTGAAGTTTTTTAGTTCTCCTGCCCGAGCTTTTTTGTACAAGCCCTTCACATCACGCTGTTCAGCCACTTTTAGTGGTGTATCCACATAAATCTCAATGAACTCTGTATCTGGCAACATTTCTCGTACCATTCTGCGCTCTGCACGAAACGGAGAGATAAATGCAGTTAGCACAATAAGGCCAGCGTCTAGCATAAGTTTAGCCACCTCTCCAATCCGTCGAATATTCTCCACACGGTCAGCTTCGGTAAAGCCAAGATCCTTATTCAGTCCATGACGAACATTGTCTCCGTCCAGCAAGAAAGTGTGTCGATTCATCAGGTGCAGGCGTTTCTCCACTTCGTTGGCGATAGTGGATTTTCCAGAACCTGACAAGCCTGTGAACCAAAGCACCATCGGTTTTTGGTTTTTCAGATTAGCATGCGCGTTGCGATCGACGTCCGTAGCCTGCCAATGCACATTAGCACTGCGGCGTAAGGCGAAATTCAGCATACCGGCTGCCACAGTGGCATTGGTCAGCTTGTCGATCAATATAAACCCACCCAGCTCATGCCCACCGCGTTCTACATCACTATAAGCTTCAAAAACTACACGCTTATCAGTGTTCAATGAACATACACCAATATCATTGAGTTGCAGCGTTTTTGCCGCAAGCTGCTCAATCGAGTTGACGTCAACCCGATACTTGGGGTGCTGTACGGAGGCATTAACCGTTTGCGTGCCGATTTTCATCACATAATTTCGCCCCGGTAACATCTCGTGTTCATCCATCCACACCAAGGTAGCTTCGAAACTGTCTGCTGCTTCAGCCGGATCAGTTGCAGCACAAATAACGTCGCCGCGAGAGCAGTCAATCTCGTCATTAAAGGTGAGTGTCACCGAAGCGCCTGCTGTAGCCTGCTCCAAATCACCATCCATCGTGACAATGCTCTTGATAGTTGAGGTTTTACCAGAAGGTAACACTCTCACTTCGTCACCCGGCTTGACAACGCCGGAGGCAACTTGCCCTGAAAGGCCGCGAAAATCGAGGTTCGGGCGATTCACCCATTGCACAGGAAAACGTAATGGGCCGTTTTTTCTCTCATCTTCACCAACATCAATGGTTTCCAGATGATTGATCAGCGTCAACCCGCTATACCACGGCGTATTAGCGCTGAGCGTAGCGATGTTATCGCCTTTAAAGCCGGAAATCGGCATGGCAGTGAAATCACCAATGCCAATGGAATCTGCAAACTCGCGGTAATCTGAAACAATGTCATCGTAGGTAGTTTGGCTGTAATCAACTAAGTCCATCTTATTGACCGCCAAGACGATGTTCTTAATACCCAATAAGTTTACTAGATAACTATGACGGCGAGTTTGGGTGAGCACACCTTTACGCGCATCAATAAGAATCACTGCCAGCTGTGAATCTGATGCGCCTGTCACCATGTTGCGGGTGTATTGCTCATGTCCCGGTGTGTCAGCAACGATAAATTTACGTTTTTCGGTGGAAAAAAAACGGTAAGCCACATCAATCGTGATGCCTTGTTCACGCTCTGCTGCAAGACCGTCAACCAATAACGCAAAGTCGATTTCCTGTCCCTGTGTGCCGCTGGCTTTAGAGTCATGTTCCAACGCCGCCAACTGGTCTTCAAAGATCATTTTTGAATCATAAAGCAAGCGACCAATGAGCGTGGATTTACCGTCGTCCACAGAGCCACAAGTGATAAAACGCAGCATGGTTTTTTCAAGGTGCGTATCGAGATATTCTTCAACATTTTTCGCGATAAGGGCGTCTGGTTGATAAGCGTTATCACTCATTAGAAATACCCCTCTTGTTTTTTCTTTTCCATAGAGGCGGAGGTGTCTTTGTCGATGGCACGCCCCTGACGCTCTGATGTTGTGGTCAGCAGCATTTCCTGAATAATTTCTGGCAATGTCTGTGCGCTGGATTCAACAGCACCCGTCAGCGGATAACAGCCTAAGGTGCGGAATCGAATGGAGCGCTCAACCGGTACTTCTCCCGGTTCGAGTGGAAAACGATCATCATCCACCATCAACAACATTCCATCCCGTTCAACCGTTGGTCGTAGCTGCGCGAAGTACAGTGGCACAATTTCGATACTTTCCAGATAGATGTACTGCCAAATATCTAATTCAGTCCAGTTAGACAGTGGGAAAACGCGAATAGACTCGCCTTTGGCCTTGCGTGTATTAAATAAACTCCACAGCTCCGGGCGCTGGTTTTTTGGGTTCCAGCCATGGTTTTTACTGCGAAAAGAGAAGACACGTTCTTTGGCACGACTCTTTTCCTCATCACGCCGGGCACCACCAAAGGCAAGGTCAAAACCGTATTTGTCCAACGCTTGCTTGAGACCCTCGGTTTTCCACATATCAGTGTGCAGACTGCCATGGTCAAAAGGATTAATACCGCGGTCAATGGCCTCCTGATTTTGATAAACCAACAGCTCCATGCCCGCATCTTTAGCTGCCTTGTTACGCAACTTATACATTTCCTGAAACTTCCAGGTGGTATCAACGTGCAATAACGGAAACGGCGGAGGGGAGGGGAAAAATGCCTTCTTCGCTAAGTGCAGCATCACTGCGCTGTCTTTACCCACGGAGTAAAGCATGACAGGGTTTTCAGCCTCTGCTACGGCTTCGCGAAGGATTTGAATACTCTCGTATTCCAGCTGTTTCAAATGGGTGTGTCTTTGAGTCTTCAAGGTTTATCCTTTATAAAATCCAGTTTTTTAATTATTTAGGGATGGAGACCACATTCGCGATTCATACCAAAGAAACGGGTGTCTTGTTCACGCATACCCTCTTCGAGTTTTCGAGTGGTGTGTATGTCACCAACACTGACATAGCCTTCCTCCCATAGAGGGTGGTAAGGCAGATCATGCGTTTTGAGGTAGTGGTAAATGTCACGATTATTCCAATCTACAATCGGATGGAATTTTACTCGGCCATGGCGGAACTCAAGAATTTTTCGCTCGGCTCGGCTGTCCGATTGGGATCGACGTAAACCGCTATACCAAGTGCCTGCGTTCCATTTCGCCATCGCTCGCTGCATCGGCTCGACTTTATTCATTTCATTGTATTTTTTCAGACCCTCTTCACCTTGCTCCCACAACTGCCCAAATCGGGCTTCTTGCCAAGCTGGGGACATATCTGCCCGAAATACTTGCAGATTAAGATTGAGTTGTTTTTTCAAAGTATCAACAAAGCTATAGGTTTCGGGAAATAGATAGCCTGTATCGAAAAACAAAACCGGTATATTAGGCAATTGCTCGGTCATCAGGTGTAATGCGACCGCCGATTGGATGCCAAAACTTGATGAAAGGACGTGGTCACGTGGCAAATTTTCCAATGCCCAAGCAATCCTCGTTTGTACGCTCTGTTTTTCAAGCCATTCATTTGCAGTAGTGAAGACCTTAGGACCCTTCTGGGCTGCGGCAGAGGGTTCTATTTTTTTACTGACAATGTCCATTATGTAACTCCTTGCCTTTCAGTCTAGGAAATCGGTTTTGATGCTATCCACGTATTGTTTGGACTGCTTTTTAGAAAACTGGTGAAGCAGTAGTGGGATCTCGTGGTTCGTTCTGCTCAGGACAAAGAATAGGGAGAATAGAGTAGCAAATAAAGTGATGTAATCAGATTATTTAATCTTGAAAAAAGATATATATTGGGGCAGGCTTAGTAAAGTTGAAAATGTATTGCTGAACTATACGTTGAGCGAGGTAGCGCTGAAAATAAATCGGCGTACACATCAGTAATGAATAGTCAGTCAGCTCGCTATTACAATTGGCTATTAATGCGATTGTGTAAACACCACCACCTGAGATAACAAAGGCTTGGCCCTCACCACATAATGACTAGTCAGGTGCGGCACTTCTTTTTTTGCAACACTCTCCAGCGAGAGTAACCCTAAAAACTCGCCAAACCTGTGTAGTACTCTGGTGTTATAACATCGCTCAATATGGCTTGCCGGATCAGATCTAATATACTCAGATTTTTCCTCCATTACCTCGTCTATCATCATCGGGAATGCTCCCAATAAATGACTCACTGAATGATAACTTTCCACTGCCCCACCACCCATGCACTGCCAACTATGGATGTGGTAGGCAAATGCCATCTGTATGATTTGCAGCTCTGGATAAGCATCCCAGTACCCCCAGTTGAATTCAGTAGTATAAGCTTTAAACAAGTGCATATAGAGTTCACCATGCTGCCCGGCCTCAAGCAATTTTGTTGCCTTTTTGGTCAGCAGGATTTTACCCCTATACTTGCGTGTTAGTTTGGCAAGACCAGCCACCAGGCGCATGATATGAAGGTCATAGACATCTGTCTCCGTATTGATGCCGCCGAATTTGGTACGTTCAAGGTAGCCGTCTTCTCCCATATGGATTTGTGCCACTTCCCGACACAGGTTGCGGGGCAGGTTACCGGTAGCGGTAAGCTTTACTCCCTTTTCCCCGATGCGTTCTGCTAACAATAAAAACAGACTTAAAATCGGCGCATCAGCGCCTTCGACTGCCTTTGGAAACGTTAAGACATCCGGTGAATCAAATGGTTTATAGAGGAGTGCTGACATTTGCATGGGAGATAATCCGGAAAAAACATCCAGTCCCTGCCGGTTACGTGCATCAACTTCTGCCTGCATCGCGGCATTCATTGCATTTTGTTCAGCGTTAAATTCATCATCATTGGATGCGTTCATGAGGGGCTACCAAATAAGCTTGAGACACTACAGATAATGCCTTTCCTGAGCTAACAGAGCAAATGTCTCAGCACACAAGTTCACTAAATCTAAAACGTCGTGTCTGCCAGTGCATATGATTTAGTGTTTGGCTCTCGACCTATCCTGCTCAAGAGGCAGCAATTGCGGTCAATATTTTAAGATTTTCTCAACTAACATAATGTTATAATATCAACTATAGCTTACACAAAAGCACACCACTAATGGAGCAATGAAATGCTTTGGTCAGATGTATTAGCGGATGAGTCATTAAAAAACCTTCCCTATAAAATAGAACTCAATGAAAGAGGGCATATTGAAATGTCACCAGCTTCGAATCGTCATGGTTTTCTGCAAAGCGAGCTGGTCTGGTTGTTGCGTTCACAGCTGAAAAGTGGGAGGGTAATTACGGAGTGTTCTATCGACACCCCTAAGGGTGTCAAAGTAGCAGATGTAGCTTGGTGTGACGACGCGTTTGTAGCTGAGCACGGCGAAACAACACCTTATGTTACTGCACCTGAAATCTGTATAGAAATACTGTCACCTTCCAACAATGTCAAAGAAATGCAGGATAAAATTCTTTTGTATCTGGCTAAAGGTGCTCAGGAGGTTTGGCTGGTTAGAGATAGTGGAAAAACAGTGATCTATCAGGCTCAGGGTGAAGTTAAGGAATCTGTTTTTGTTAAGCGAGTGAATCCTGTTTGAGACTGGTCTGACGAAATCTCCATTCTTTATACTAGAATGTGTGGAAAATAGAGATTTGGAAATTAAATACACTTATGCAAAACGATCCAGATACATGCCCAACTTGGGACGAATTTCTCAGACCACTTCTCGAACGAGCAGAAAAAGAGCCCATAACCCGCAGAGCGGGTGTGCAAAAAATTGCAGAGGATTTTAACTTCTCAAGTGAGATTAGGAGTCTGAAGCTAAAGAGCGGCCAATCCCAAATCCAAAATAGGGCGGGTTGGGCAATGAGTTCGTTATAATTGAAAGCGCTACAAGAGAGCTTGATGAAAAGCTACGTGTTTCCTTACTTGAACACTTACTTAGCGCTGACCCTTACTACTTTGAGCAAATAGTTATCGATGTTCTTGTTGCCATGGGCTACGGTGGCTCAAGAGATGAAGCGGCGCAGGTAACCAGTAAATCTAATGATGGTGGTATTGACGGCATTATCAATGAAGACAGGCTTGGGTTAGATGTAATCTACGTTCAAGCCAAACGCTGGCAGCAGAATATTGGACGGATAGAAATCCAGAGCTTTGTCGGTGCTTTGGCTGGATACCAAGCACATAAAGGTATCTTCATTACTACTAGCGACTTTAGGCAAAATGCAATTGATTATGCAAATTCAGTCAGTCAAAAAGTCGTATTAATTGATGGCCTTCGACTTGCTGACCTAATGATTGAACACAATATTGGCGTCTCTACCATCCGAACAATTGAAATCAAACGCCTAGATTCGGACTATTTCGAGGAGTGATAAAGCCATGCTAGCAACTCTAACTTCCAACGGCCAAATCACTATCCCCAAACAAGCCCGAAACGCCTTACAGTTGGACACTGGTGACCGTGTCGAATTCATCATTGATGACGATGGCCGTCTATTCATCCTACCGGTAACACGCTCGGTGAAAACCCTAAAAGGCATGCTCCAAAAACCGGCTTCCCCAGTAAGCTTGGAAGAAATGGATGAGGCCATTGCTCAAGCAGTCAGTTCATGATCTGAGCAGCCCGGAGTAATCAGTCACATCGTATTGTGTGAGCTGGTATGGGTCTTATCACGAGCCTACCAATATTCGCGCGAGCAAGTTGCTGAAGTGATCCACGCGGTGCTGACCTGTCAGGAATTCTTGGTTGAGCGTGTGGATTTGGCAGAGTTAGCTTTTCTGGATTATCAACAGGGCAATGCTGATTTCTCTGATTATTTACTGGCGCGTCGTAACCAACAAATGGGCTCAGAATATACTGTGACGTTTGATCGCGAGGCTGCTGGGGCGGTACGAATGATGGCGATGACGGACTTCTTGGCTAATACGTGAATAGTTGGCTCCATGCCCAAACTATCTGATGGCACTATGCCGCTTTCTACCGTGGCAAATGCACATTCTTGTAATTGCTCTACTCTTCCAATGTCTTCTAACTTCATCTGATTAAATATTATATGGGTGGTCTATGGTGTAAAGAACCTTAAATTAGGATGTCTGTAACTGCATCAATCAACGGTTTCACACGCAAGAGCCAGACAAGATGCTTAAAGTTTACTGGCGAAAAATAAAAGAATGTCTACAAGTGTTGATATTTATAATTGATACAATATATCATATCAATATGTTTCTATCCCGACTAACCAAGTGTTGAAATGAAAAATCTACAAACTTTTGCTGATAAAGCCTCAATCAGCCTATCCTTCCTATGTGCCGTTCATTGCCTGGCGATGCCACTACTGGTGACATTACTACCCGCATTGGTCGCCCTGCCAATGGCTGATGAAGCCTTCCACAAGTGGATGCTGTTTGGCGTTATTCCGATTAGCTCCGCTGCCCTATTCATGGGTTGTAAAAAGCATAAGCGTTACCGCGTATTAATCACGGGATTTATCGGCTTGGCTATTCTTACTGCTGCAGCCTTAATCGGTCATGACGTATTGGGCGAAACTGGGGAGAAAACACTGACCGTAATTGGTGCTGCTGTTTTAGCCGTCGGTCACTTCTGGAATTACAGAGCTTGTCAGGATACCGAGCACAGCTGTGACCACGAATAAGCTCATCATTGTCACCCACAGGTTTACTGTTTGATATGGCGGCAACCACGTCATATCAAACGGATAAAACCGCTGAGAGTCGGATACCGGTTACGGTTCTGACTGGCTTTTTGGGCAGTGGCAAAACCACATTACTCAATAACCTGTTGCAGCCATCGTCCTACCTGCAACTTGCATTACACATACACACATGATTTCGACCATTAACTATTAATCTCTCATTCTTTTAATTACACGGAGACCCTCCAATGTTCAAACCTCTGCCTACTGCCATTCTGGCAGCAAGCCTACTCGTCAGTCCCATAGCATTTGCTGCTGAAAAAACCTCAGTCAACATTGCCGCGCCCTGGGAAATTAACAGCTATGACCCCGCTGTTTCAGGCTTTGCCTTTCACCGTTTACAGGTGATGGAAACATTGGTGGATGCAAACACGAAAGGTGTTTTAATTCCCGGCTTAGCCACTGAATGGGCAGCTGCTGACGATGGTATGAGTTGGCGCTTTACTGTGCGTGAGGGCATTAAGTTTCACAATGGCACGGCACTGACCGCCGAGCTTGCCGCAAAGTCGCTGAACCTAGCGTTGGAAAAGCCGGGCATGTTGAAGAAAGCTCCCATCAAGAGCATTGAAGCAAAGGATGGCGATGTGGTGATTCAGCTGGAAAAACCATTTTCAGCACTACCGGCTTTGTTAACGCACAACACCACCGTAATCTCTGCACCTGCCTCGTTAGATGCGGAAGGTAATGTGGTGGGGGGCTATTGGTACGGGGCCGTTTGCTGTTGACAAATTCACGCCACCACAAAGTGTGTCACTCAAACGTAATGATGATTACTGGGGCGAAAAAGCGATTTTAGAAACGGCCAGTTATCTGGCATCGAGTCGTGCAGAAACGCGTGCATTACTGGCCGAGAGTGGTGATGCTGACTTGGTATTTAATCTTGACCCTTCCGGCTTTGCTCATTTGAAAACGGTGGATAGCGTCGCTGTATCAGCTGATGCCATCCCGCGCGTGGTCAGCCTGAAGCTAAATGCCAGTCATAAATTTTTAGATGATGCCCGCGCTCGTCAGGCATTGAGTATGGCGATTAACCGTCAGGGCATTGCAACGGCTATCACACGTTTCCCTGAAGCCAGTGCAACGCAACTATTCCCACCGGTATTAAGCGAGTGGCACGACGATGACCTCAAGCCGCTGACAAATGATGTGGAGGCAGCTAAAAAGCTGCTGGCTGATCTAGGCTGGAAAGCGGGTGATGATGGTATTTTAACCCGCAATGGTGAACGCTTTAAGTTATTACTGCGCACCTTCCCGGATCGTCCGGAACTGCCTTTGATCGCAACCGCATTACAAAGTCAGTGGGGTGAGATTGGGGTAGAGCTGGAAGTCAGTGTTAGCAGCTATTCTGAAATTCCAAAAGGCCACAAAGACGGTTCCTTAGAAGTGGCATTGTTTGCGCGCAACTACGGTTTAACACCTGATCCTATCGGTACGACGTTAGCAGACTTTGGTAAAGGTGGCGGCGACTGGGGCGCAATGGGTTGGGACAATGCCAAGGTTGCTGAGGCGTTGGACAAGATTTCACAGACCAGCGACGCGGCAGTGCGCACTGAAAATATCGCTATCGTCACTAAGGCATTACAAGACGAGTTACCACTGATTCCGGTGGTTTGGTATCAGCACACCGTTTCAGTTGCTAAGGACTTGAAAGGGTATGTGGTTGATCCGTTAGAGCGTAATTATGGTTTAAGTAAAGTGTCCTGGGGTAAGTAGTGGTACAAGGCTCTGTTTTTTGGTCTGCCCTTGCCGGGCGGGCTGCACAAGCTGTGGTGGTGGCTGTCGTGGTCGGGATTGTCAGTTTCGCTATGATGCAGGCACTTCCGGGGGATGCGGCTTACCGCATTGCTGCCGGTCGTTATGGCTATGACATGATGGATGCTGCGTCGGCTAATCTGGTACGGGCTGAATTAGGGCTGGATCAACCGGTGTTGGTACAGTTGATGTCGTGGCTAGGTTCACTGGTTCAGTTCGATCTGGGTAAGTCAGCGGTCAGCGGCAGTCCGATTATTGACGAATTGAAAACGCAACTCGGGCACTCCCTATTATTGGCAGGCGCAGGACTATTGATGTCGCTGCTGATTGCCATTCCTGTCGGAGTTATGGCTGGATTAAAACCCGGCGGCTGGTTTGATCGCTTCAGTATGGCGGCTTCGATATTCTTCCGTGCGATTCCTGCTTTTGCGATTGGCGTGTTATTAATCCTTGGGCTGGCGGTGCATACCAAACTGTTTCCCGTTGCCGGATTTAAAGGGCCGGAGCATTTGGTGTTACCAGCACTAACGCTAGGCTTAGGGTTGGCAGCGGTTTCCAGTCGGGTAATCAGAGATGCCGTCAGCGAGGCCATGTCAGCGGAGTGGCGCTTATTTTCACGCACTAAAGGTTTGTCCTCCAAGCTGACACTGTGGCGACATGTATTGCGAAATGCCGCCTTACCGGTGGTGGCTTATGTCGGCGTGCAGCTGGCGTATTTGATTGAAGGAGTGGTGATTATTGAAACGGTGTTTGCGTGGCCGGGAATTGGTCACGCTTTGGTACACGCTATTTTCGGTCGCGATGTGCCGATGGTACAAGGAACCGCGTTGGCGCTGGGTTTATTGTATGTCGTGCTGAATCTGATCATTGATCTGATTTGCCACGGTATTGATCCACGCAGGAGGGTTAAGGTATGAGTAATCAAACCATTCTTGCTGCCTTACCTGTTGAACGACGTTTCCCGATCTGGCGTGTATTGGGCTGGGTATTGCTTGCCTGTTTAGCCGTCTGTGCTGTGATGGGGCCTGCTTTAATTGGCGTTGATCCGGCGAAACAATCACTGATGGACACCTTGCAAGCGCCCAGTGCTAAACATTGGTTAGGCACAGATCACCTTGGCCGCGATATGCTGGCGCGCTTGTTATCCGGCGCTCAGTTATCGTTGTCACTGGCGGGCTTATCGGTATTAACCGCTGCCATTCCCGGCACAATTCTGGGCATTGTTGCCGCGTGGCATGGCGGCTGGACGGAGCGTTTACTCACCTTATTTGCCGACGCGGTGCTGGCTTTGCCCGGTTTGTTGCTGGTGTTAATGCTGGCGGCTATTTCGCCGGGGTCCTGGTGGGCGTTATATGCCGGTTTATCACTAACTTTGTGGGTGGAGTATTTCCGTTATACCCGCCAACGTGCGCGGGTCGTATTGGCTGAGCCTTCGGTTGAATCCTCCCGTTTATTGGGCTTTGGCCCGATGCATGTGGTGCGTCGTCATTTGCTGCCTGAAATGGGGGCTGGCTTGCTGACGATCGCTGCCTTTGGTGCGGCGACGGCGGTGACTGCGGTGGCGGCTTTAGGTTTTGTGAGTGTGGGCATTCGTCCGCCAACGGCTGAGTGGGGCGTGATGATGACGCAGTTATTACCGTTTTGGCGTGAAGCGCCGTTCTTGATTTTTCAGCCGGTCATTTGCTTGGTGATTACCGTACTGGCGCTGCACCTGTCGGTTGGGGGAAGAAAACGATGACGACGTCAAAGGTTACGATTGCGGTTGAAGATTTAGTGATACGAGCAGGTGCTAAAAAATTGCTGGGGCCGATCAGTTTTGAGTTGCCCGCCGGACGCGCTCTGGTGATTATGGGTGAAACCGGTGCAGGGAAAAGCCTGTTAGCGCAGGCGATTTTGGGCACACTCCCCGATGGCTTGAGTGCAACAGGCATTATCCATTTGAATGGTGAGCGCATTGACCAACTCTCCCCCCAACAACGCTCGGCTTTCTGGGGACGAGAGGTGGCGATTCTGCCGCAGGAACCGTGGCGGGCGCTTGACCCGTTAATGGTTGCTCGCTCGCAAGTGCGTGAGGCACACCGTTATGTGGCGGGGCTTTCAGGTAAAGCTGCACGGCAGGCGACCACCCATGATTTTCAGACATTGGATCTCACGGGCGCAGAGAAGCGTTTACCCAGCGCCCTATCCGGCGGAATGGCGCAACGTGTAGCATTTGCGGCGGCTACGGCAGCTAATGCGCCGGTACTCATTGCGGATGAGCCGACCAAGGGGTTGGATGCTGAACGCAGTGATACGGTGATTGAGTTACTCGCTAAAGTACCGCGTGAAGGTGGGACGTTGTTAGCGATTACGCATGAAGCCTCCGTTGCAAAGCGTTTGGGGGGTGAGCTATTGGTGCTGAAGTCGGGTGATTTGGTGGAGCGAGGGGTTACCGAGCAAGTGCTGGCAAACCCCACTGCTGACTATACGCGTGAGCTGTTAGACGCTGAGCCGCAAGCCTGGCCAAAAACACCGACCGCCAAAGCGGGTAAGATGTTGCTGGATGTGCAAGGTGTTGCGGTGAGTCGTGGTGGCCGTACCTTGTTGCAAGGGTTTGATTTAACGCTGTTGGCGGGTGAACGGATTGCCATTGCCGGCCCTAGTGGTGTGGGGAAAACCTCGTTGCTGGATGTGCTGGCGGGTCTTCAGGCTCCTTCAGCCGGAACGGTGACACGCAGTCAGCAGGTAAGCCCAACGGGTATCCAGAAACTTTATCAAGACCCACCGGCAGCGTTTCCGGCGCGGGTGGCTTTGGGTAAAAGCCTGCGGGATGTGGCGCGGCTGCATGGCGAAGATTGGTCGACGGTATTGGGTTATTTATCGCGTTTGGGGATTGATGAATCTTTATTGAAACGTCGTCCTGATGCGGTGTCGGGTGGTGAGTTGCAACGTATTTCGATTGCACGGGCGTTGACGGCTAAGCCTTCTATTTTATTGGCGGATGAGCCGACTTCGCGACTTGATCCGATTACGCAGCGTGAGACCTTGGGCATGATTGCGGATATTGCTGCTGAGAATGGGATTGCGGTGGTGTTGGTGACGCATGATTTAGTGATTGCGGAGAAGTGGGCGGATCGATGTATTGACTTGGGATGAAACTGCGTGAGCTAAGCTAAAATTGACTCCCATACAAATGACGCTACCGCTAAATCCTGCGCACCCAAACCGGTTAGATCGACAACCGTTGTTGCATCTGCCGCTCGGTTAATCAGAGTCCTATTGGCAAGGCATGCGCCTAAAGAAATATCACTGTCATCAGTGATGAGCCCAGCTCGAACAGCATTACCGAATTCACCATGGTGCAAACATTGCTCGTGATCATCGGTAATAATTTGCGTGGCACTTGCTAATATCTGAGCGTCGAGGGTAGGGTGTGGGTAGTTATGCTAGAGGTTAACCATCTCAACCACTACCTCTTCACCATCCGTCAACACAACCCAGGCTGATAACTTACTCAGCGGCTTAATATCAGGTAGCTGTAAATACCCCTTCACCTGATCGATACCTTCTTGCAGCTTATCATCCCACGCTTTCGGATCTTTCTTACGTGCCGACTTTTTGCAATATTTCAGCTCGATTAAATGCTCATGCTCAATGGCGTAGGGGCTGCGTTCCAATAGCATAATATCGGGGTACTTGTGGTTGATTTCGCTTTCGCTTTTTACAAAGTAGACCTCTGACTGATGCAGTAAGGCCAGCAGCAAGACCTTAATATGTTTTTCATCCATCTGCATGAAATCACGGTTGGATAATATCTGTAAAACCCGCTCAATCTCATGACGAAATAGCTCGAAGTCATTGTGTAGCGCCAAAGCAACCACTGACTTTTCCAAGTCGCGCAAGGTGATCGCCAGATTATTTTTACGTTCTATCTCAATTTTAAAATACTGAAAATACAGTACTTTGATTACATAGTTCGGGATGCGAAAACGTTGGTGGCTGAGTTCATCGCCAGCGAGTGCCACAAAGCCCATGTAATAGAGCAGGCTAATGAAGTCATCTCTGTCAAAGCCCTTATCAAAATCGAACTTGCGCTGCTGTTTGGCAATCACCTCGCCTTCAGTAATCAATTGATCCAGCACCTGATAGTTAACATCCCTGTCGCCAATCGAAAACATCGCCAATATTTTGCCGTAATCGGAAGCAATATTTTCATCCAGCATTTGTTTTGGGTATTGGCAACGTTGTTGATTAAAGTGGCGGGCAAAGTACAGCACCATGTCAGCATTAAATAACGTCGGTTCCGGATCATCTTCGCTGAAAGTATAGCCGTTATACCACCGGGTCAGGTTTTGCATCATATCGGCAAAATCTAATGAGCAGTTCGTGGCCAGCGGTTTAACAATGTTTTCGGTTTCCTGTCGTGTAAAACCAATCGCTTTGTTCATACCAGCCCGCCCACTGATGTTTTCAGTAATATTAAAGCCTGATGTCAGGCTATCGAGCATAATCGGGGTTACGCCGGTAATAAATATTCTGTCGATAGTGCCTTGTTGTGTGCCGGTTTTTAGTACTTCATAAAAGGCGCGGACAAATCCACCTTTGCCCATAATGCGCTTAAAGTGGCTCAAATCATCAGCTAATAACGCATTGGCAAAATGGTCGTACTCATCAATCAACAGGTAAATCGTTTGACCAGCTTTTTCTACTTCATTTAAAAAATATTGCGCCCGTGCTTCGGGTGTATTTAATGTCAATAGGTGGTCGATGGCGCTTTGAGGGTAATGATAACGGTTAAACAGCGACTCCATGCCCGCACCGACCGAATCATTAAAGGCATTATGGATGGTGTCGGGGTTGTCGATTCTGATGCCACTAAAATCTAACTTCAGTATTTGAAATTTATTGTAAGTGGGTGTGGGGTCTTGGCCTATCGCTAAGTGACCAAACAGGCTGTCAAATTCCGTTGCATGATTAACATCGTAATAATAAAACAACATCGATAAGAACAGGCTCTTACCAAAACGTCTGGGGCGCAGCAACACAGTGTATTCGCCTTCATCTTCTAACGTGCGGATATAGGCTGTTTTATCCACATAGTAAAAGCCTTGGCTAATCACTTTTTTAAAATTGCTTTGTCCGTAAGGAATTTTCATGCTGCTAAGGTCTGTTGTCCGACTGAGTGGTTGAGTATAGCACTGCACGGTTGAGTGCAGCGCAATTTAGGCGCATGACTGTGGCGGTGGTTGACTTGAGTCGGCATTGCCCATTTCTTTGACGCTTCCAATAACTTTCAAAGACAATCCAGGTAAGTTGATCTGGGCACGAGGAGTTGCACTAAATTGCTTTTATTGATACGGTATATCATATCAAAGAGGTGCGTATTCTCATGAACAACATTCTCGAAAACATCAAGCAAGCCGAACACAACTGCAAAGAGCACGGTGCTCGGCTAACCAGCAAGCGCAAACAAGTGCTGTCAGGATTGCTGAATTCAAAAAAAGCGCTGTCAGCTTACGAACTGGTTGACCAGTGCAAAGATGAGTCAGGCAAAGCGATGCCTGCTATGTCGGTCTATCGGATTCTGGATTTTCTCGAAGAAGAGCACTTGGTTCACAAGCTAGACTTAAATAACAAGTATGTCGCCTGCTCGCACATCAGCTGCTCTCACGGTCATGAAGTCACCCAGTTTCTGATCTGTGGGGAATGCCAGCAGGTGGAAGAAATTCACATTGATAAGTCAATGATTGAGCAATTGCAGAGCAATATCGAAAGCGCTGGGTTTCATCTGATTAGTCCACAGTTAGAGATGAAATGTATCTGTGAAACGTGTTTTCAGACACCCACCATAACTAAAAATTAACTAACCATTACCCACTACCACTCTCGTTGGGCCATCAATTATGCTGGTCTTAAAATCAACAATTCCATCAGGATGTTAACTGTAGGTTTACCCAAGTGATATATATAATAGACAATTTAACTCAAAATAAATCTTCTGCCATGAAATCACCTTCTAATTTAGCTCGCTTCGCCATCTCAACCGTTGCGGCACTGTCGATCTCTGTTTTTACCGTACAAGCCTATGCTAAAACCAGCGCCCATGAACATGGGGCCGCCAGACTAACCATCGCCAGTGGTGAAGAGGGCGTTGAGATTTCATTTGAATCTCCCGCTGCCAATGTTTTTGGTTTTGAGCATATGCCCTCAAGTGAAGATGATCACTTGGTTATTGATAAGGCTGTCGACGTTCTAAAGAAAGGCGATTTGTTATTCGCAATGAATGAATCAGCCGGTTGTAAACTTGAATCGGTTGAAGTGGAGTCGGCGATGGTTGAAGACGATGATCATGACAAGCACGAGGATGACGATCACGGTAAGCACGAAGACGATGACCACAAGATGCATAAGGAAGATGATCACGACAAGCATGAAGACGATCACGATAAGCATGAAGACGATGATCATAAAAAGCATAAGGATGATGACCACGACAAACATGAAGACGATGATCACAAAAAGCATAAGGAAGATGATCACGATAAGCATGAAGACGATGACCACAAGAAGCACAAAAAAGAAGGTCACGACAAGCACGAAGATGATGACCACGATGATCACAAAGAAGATGGTCACGAGAAGCATGATGACCACGACAAAGAGAGCTCATCTACTCACAACGATGTTGACGTAATGTGGAAGTTTTCATGTAAAGATCACGAGGCTATCGAACAAGTTGAAGTGAAGCTGCTTTCAGCATTCCCAAAGGGTATCGAAGAGCTAGACGTTGACTGGATTAGCCCAAGCAAGTCTGGTCATGTTGAGCTGGAAGAAGACGGAGTCGTTGCGCTTAAGTAATGAAAATCGTTGAACTCAACCAGCTGCACTACCGCTGGAAAAATGCAGATAGGGATATTCTCAATATCCCTGAGTTTCATGTGACTCAGGGAGAGCATGTGTTTTTGCGTGGTGAAAGCGGGAGTGGCAAGACAACGCTGCTTAATCTTCTCGCGGGTATTTTGGCACCAAGTAGTGGTGCCATTCGCTTGTTGGAGCAGGATCTTCACAGTACGTCTGCCATGCAGCGGGATCGGTTTCGTGCGGATCATATCGGTGTAATCTTCCAGCAGTTCAACTTATTACCCTATCTGTCAGTGCTGGAAAACGTCACGTTGCCGTGTCAGTTTTCCGCACGCCGCAAAGAAAAAGCGCAGGATATGCAGGCATCCGCCAAGCAATTACTCGATCATTTGCAGCTGGATGAAGCTATGCAGAAACGCGTCGTGACTGAGTTAAGCGTCGGCCAGCAGCAGCGAGTGGCAGTCGCACGCGCATTGATTGGCCAACCAGAGCTGATTATTGCCGATGAGCCAACCTCTGCTTTAGACACCAGTACCCGAGACCGTTTCATCGAGCTGTTATTTACCCAAGCAGAAGCCCAGGGAAGTACGATTATTTTTGTAAGCCACGATCCCTATATTGCAAGCTTGTTCCCCCGTGTTATTGAACTGAGCGAGATCAACCAAACATCATGATTCTACTCAAAATTACATGGCGAAGCCTTTGGAATAGACGCATCAGCGTGCTGCTAACGCTCCTATCGATCGCAATTAGCGTCAGCCTGTTGCTAGGGGTTGAGTACATTAGCAAGCAGGCCAAAAGCAGTTTTCTCAATACCATTTCCGGAACAGATTTGGTGGTTGGTGCACGCAGCGGGCCAACTCAGCTATTGCTTTACAGTGTCTTTAGAATTGGTAACGCAACAAACAATATAGAATGGAAAACCTATCAAGAATTGGCAAACCACAAGCGGGTTAAGTGGACGATTCCACTGTCACTAGGTGATTCACACAAAGGCTATCGAGTACTCGGTACCAATCAGGATTATTTCAAGCACTATAAATATGCCAATAAGCAGCCTTTAAGCTTTAAAGCAGGCGAGCCTTTTAACGATGTTTACGGCGCAGTGCTGGGTGCTGAGGTTGCAGCGCAATTGGGCTATAGTATTGGCACGTCTATCACATTGGCGCATGGCTCAGGATCGACCAGTTTTTCCGAGCACAAAAACAAACCGTTTAACGTGGTTGGCATCTTAAAACCGACGGGCACACCGATTGACCGAACCGTACATGTTAGCTTGGAAGGCATTGAGGCGATTCACATCGACTGGAAAGCGGGTTCACCCGTGGCAGGGTTTGAAATCTCAGCAGAAAAAGCATCTAAAATGCTGCTGGAGCCTGAAACCATTACCGCCTTTCTAATCGGTTTGAAATCTCGCTCAGCGACCTTCCGTTTGCAGCGAGAAATCAATGAATTCGAACCCGAGCCACTGCTTGCAGTCATACCCGGTGTGGCGTTGGCAGAGTTATGGCAATCGATCGGACAGTTTGAAACCGTGTTGCGCGTCATCACCGTTTTTGTGTTAGTGGCGGGTTTACTGGGAATGCTCACAACCCTGCTATCGACCCTAAATGAACGCCGCAGAGAAATGGCCATTTTACGGGCCGTCGGCGCATACCCGTGGCAGGTATTTGTATTGTTTTTACTGGAAGCGCTGGTGATTGTACTGCTAGGCTGCCTAATCGCCTGCATCATCGTCTTTGCTGGCGTCCAGCTCGCTCAGCCTTACGTATCAGCTGAATATGGATTACATTTAAGTACCTGGATACCGAGTGGGTATGATGCATTACTGCTGCTGTCAGTGACCGTTTTGGCAGTAATCTTTAGTACCCTGCCGGCATTAATTGCCTATCGCAGAACATTGCAAGACGGTTTAACCGTTAAGGTTTAGAAATGAAATATTTAAAAATTACCCCCTTATTATTTGCCGGTTTATTGCTAGCCGCCTGCAGTAGTGATCAGGATGATCTTGCGTCAAACCCTATCGAAGCACCCGTTGAGCAACCAGCGATTGAGCTAGGCACCGATATCAACGATGTCATCGAACCCAAAACCATGCCAGAAGGTTTAAAATTAGCAAAGCAGGACGCACAGGAGCTGAGATGGGAAGACTTAGTCCCCGATGACTTCAAGGCCAGCAACATTACCAAGAAGTATCAGCAAGCGATTACGGATGCAGCTGAAGGCTCAGCAGAAGAACGTGCACTGTTTAAGAAAATAATGGGTGAAATAAATAATGCTGGCCCTAATCTCGCGCTAAACGGCAAGACAGTGCGTATTCCGGGATTCGTTTCACCACTAGATACCAATGGTGATGTGGTCGGTGACTTCCTGCTAGTACCTTATTTTGGTAGCTGCATCCATTCACCACCACCGCCGATCAATCAGACGGTGATGGTGAGTCCGGGAGAAGGTAAAAGTGTTGCGATGAGCAAAATCTCAAGGCCGGTTTGGGTCGTTGGCGAGCTTGAAGCGGAAGAGATCAATACGGATCTGGCCACCGCTGGTTACCAAATAAAAAATGCACGCATCGAACCTTATGTTATACCCGCGAACTAGTATCGATCGTTTAGGATATTAACCGCGCCCTACATAAGGCATCGCCGTTGCCATTACCGTTATAAACTGCACGTTCGCATCTAACGGTAACTCCACCATATGCAAAACCGAGTTTGCGATGTGTTTAACATCCATCGTTGGCTCAGGTTTAATCGAGCCATCAGCCTGTGGCATACCCACCGACATGCTTTCTGTCATATCCGTTGCCGCATTACCGATATCAATCTGACCGCAGGCAATATTGAATGGACGTCCGTCCAACGATAGCGTTCTAGTCAGGCCTGTAATCGCATGTTTGGTTGAGGTGTAAGGTACTGAACCAGGGCGCGGCATATACGCCGAAATCGAACCGTTATTAATGATGCGTCCACCCTGTGGATCTTGCTTGCGCATCAGGGTAAACGCCTGTCGCGCACATAAAAACGAACCGGTCAGATTGATATTCACTACGGCTAACCAGTCTTCTACGGCAATCTCATCAATCGTTTTTCCGACCAAAGAAATACCTGCATTATTGAACAACACATCGAGTTGACCCCATGCGTCATACGCTTTGTTAAAGGTGGCCTCAACCGCGTCTGGCTCAGCGACATCGCAGGGTAAAACCAAGGCATTTTCATAGCCTTTAGCAGTCTCTTCTAAAGGCTCGCTGCGCCGACCAATCAGGCCCACGTGATAACCTTTTTCCAATAATGCATGTGCAGTAGCATGCCCGATACCTGCGCCTGCGCCGGTGATAATTGCTGTTTTCATCGATAGTCCTTGTTGTGTTTATGTAACGCAGATTTTAGTTAATGAATGCGATATTTGCCATGATCTGTACTCCTCTAGATAGGATTCAGAGTACTATTCAATTCGTGAATATTCAATTTATTGATATAGATCTGCCGTTGAAGCATGATCGGATCGATGTGGGCAATGATCGGGAAAACGTGGAAGTATGATGCAAGAAAAAACAAGCTGGTCTCTGGTCATGATTGTTGCCGGAGCAGGCTTCACCGCTGCTTTTAACATCGGCAAGGTTGCTCCCGTTCTCCCACTAATTCAGGCAGAAATGGGCTTGGAGCTTTCAGACTTGGGCTTGGTTGTTTCAGTCTACAGCTTGTTATCCATGTTGCTGTGCGTCCCCATGGCGATTGCGGGTGCTAAGTTTGGCAACTATCGTACCGCCGTGCTCGCGCTTGGACTGATGGGTTGCGGTGCGCTAATTTCAGCAGACGCCAATAATCTCACATGGTTGTTATTCGGGCGCATTGTCGAAGGCTTTGGTTTTGTGATGATTGCCGTGGCTGGACCGGCGCTGATCGCGCGTGCAGTGCTTCCCCAGGATCGGGCGATCGGCATGACCTTCTGGTCATTCTGGCTACCCGGCGGCGTTAGCACCATGCTACTGATCTCCCCAACACTCATTGAGTTCGCAGACTGGCGCTTACCTTGGTCACTCACTGGATGGTTTGCCTTGCTCTGGATGGTGGTACTTGGATTAGCCTTTCTTAATATTGGGCGTGCCGGTGATAAGCAGCGCGGCATTAGCAAACAACAAATTATGGGGGTTTTTCAACGCGACACCTTAATGATGGCACTGAGTCTGGGGCTTTTTTCCTGCCTTTACACGGTCGGTGTTGCTTTCTCCCCAACCATTTGGCACGAAACCAAACAGATCAGCCTGCAAACAGGTTCTTATTTGCTGGCGATCGCTATTGTTACGACCATTATTGGTAACCTCATCGGTGGTTACCTCATCAAACGCGGCTATCCATTAAACCGTCTGCTGGTGATTGGCTTTGTGATACCAGCGGCGCTTTGTTCATTGGTGTTTATCCAGGCACTGCCGTTCTGGTTCCAATACATCTGTTTCATGATATTCACGTGCTCAGTGGGTGTGATACCAGCGGCCATATTTGCCAACGCGCCAGCCTATA
>ENA-ORXR01000783-ORXR01000783.1-marine-metagenome-genome-assembly--contig:-NODE-783-length-38764-cov-8.136480_pt1 | contig 38764 bp, 32 predicted proteins | sample MGYA00237866_ERZ511479 | MGnify/ENA metagenome assembly ERZ511479
TATCACGGCCCGTGCCCACCACATCGCCTTCCTCGTCGGTCGAAACGACCGTGAGACGAGCCTGACTGGCGAGACGAACTCGATGACGACCAAGTCCTGACGCGCCCGCGCTACGCGCAGCCGCTCGAGAGCGGTGATGCGACTGATACCGAGCGTTCTATCCATCCACTGGGCGCAATCGTGACAGCCACCACTTGCCTGCTCAGAATCTTTCCAGAGTTGCAGTTCATCGATTCGCGCTCAGGTCAGCGCTCAGGTAAGCGTCTGGTGCAGCTCTCTGATCAGAATTCTGACCAACACTCTCGGATGATTCTGCCTGTTCGATTTTGTCGGTTAGATATCTGCGTCCGAAAGAGCCGCTTCTTGCGAAGAACCGCGCTGAGGAGCATGATCTGGCTCTCGGACTTTCACATACAAGGAAACACATGCCGGTCATCAGTAGATTCTATGGGATACTGATAGTTATGTACTTCAATGACCACAATCCTCCACATCTTCATGCGAAGTACTCGGGTGATGAAGCTCGCTACGACTTCGATGGAAACGTACTCGAGGGAACCCTGCCGAAACGGGCAACGAAGATCGTGAAAGAGTGGATTTCATTGCATCGGCAGGAGCTTGAGGAAAATTGGGGGCGAGCTAGATCCGGTGAGCCGTTACTGCCTGTAGACCCGCTGGAATAACTGCAATGCTACATATAACTGAAATAAAGCATATTCGCGATAAAGTCATCTGGGTTGCCTTCGATGACGGAGTGTCGGGGAAGGTGGATCTAACTTGTGCGCTTGATGGGCCGATATTTGAACCTTTGAAAGACAATGAGGAATTCTCGAAAGTTTACTTTGATTCAGAAATAGAAACGGTTGCTTGGCCTAACGGGGCTGATCTCGCGCCTGAGTTCGTCAAGCAACTGTTGATAGAGCAAAATACAACTCGCAAGCAGGGCTAGAAAATGCGAGTTCGAGCCGCACCACGGCGATGTTGACAAGGACCCGGTTGCGACCGGCGCTCGCTACAGGGTCACAGAGATATTCGCCTCGCAAATCCAGGCTGCCATGTGGCTCAACATCGCGTTCGCTGACAAACGATCAGGCCACGCGGTATCGCTCGAGCCGATCACCGCTGAACCCGTGGGATAGAACATCGACGTCGTCATGGGTGGAGCGGCTGCTGTATCCAGTATCGCTCTTCATGTCGCAGTCCTGGAAATCAGCATCGATCTCATTTCCACATGGATTTGACGATGGTCTTCGTCGGTTGTCGCCAGGGCGCCTCGGCCCCGCCACATGACGACCATCGCGTCGTACCAGACGGAAGCGCTGTACGGCGGCGATCGCTGCCCGCGCCCGTGACTGTTCGTCGGTGGTCATCGTCAGGTGCTCGTGGTCCGGCAGTGCGACCGACTCTCTGGTGACGCGCTCCAGTCGCAAATTTCCTTCATGCAATTGAAGGTGACAGTTCGCGCAGAGAAGACAGCCGTTGGCAATGGTCGTTTCACCACCTTCCGACCAGGGGGTCACATGATGTGCCTGGAGCCAGCGGGTTCGAGTGCAGCCAGGCATCTGGCAACACCGGTCGCGCGCCGTAATCGCGCGGATGGCAGATGGCGTGAACAATCGTGTATCACGGCCCGTGCCCACCACATCGCCTTCCTCGTCGGTCGAAACGACCGTGAGACGAGCCTGACTGGCGAGACGACGTGCCGTCGCCGCGGCAATCGGACCGTAGCCAGCAATGCAGGGTCGCTCGGGCGGAAGCTCGCCTGGCGGTGTGGCGCTCCTGACACCCGCATCCAGCGACGGGTCTTCCGTCAACACCCGGGCGTCGATATTGACGAAGACACGGTAGCGATCGGCGCTTGCGACAGGCTCACCGAGATGAGCGAGCGATCGGGCCGACATCAGGACCGCCGCGTCGGCGCGGCGTTGTCGGGCGGTTGTCGGCTCGTGGGCGGTCTTAACATCAGGCAGCTCGTTGGCCATCTGATCGGCCCTGAGCACATCTTCCTGTGCCTCGAGTGCTTTCAGGAATTCGGCCGCCCGATCGTGCGGCAAATCCAACGTGATTCGCGTGGTGCAGGCGTCGCGCCTTCGCGAAGTCAGCGAGCGCTTGTTGAAAGCCTGCAGGGCTCGCGCCGCCTCCGTATCCGCAGGATCTTCCGTGTCGGTATCTCCGTGGTGCCAGCGTTGGCACAGGTCGACCGTTTCGGATGCCGAAAGTTCGAGAGCCGCAGCAATCAGTTCCTGTTCGCAGGCGGGATCGGCAACGCGCGTCAACTCACGAACCTTGGACCAGCTCAGCTTGCCGAGCGCGAACAATGACTCGATGACGACCAAGTCTTGAAGCGCTCGCGCCACGCGCAGACGCTCGAGCGCAGTAATACGACAAATGCCGAGCGTGCGATCCATCCACTGGGCGCAATCGCGACACCCGTCGCCTCCCTGATCAGCTTCCTTCCAGAGTTGCATTTCGTCGATTTTCACCAGCAGCCGCAGCTGCTCGGCCATGTTCCGATCGCTCGACCGGACAAGCCGACCCAGTCTGTCGATCAGCTCCTTGTTCGATTCACTCTTCGACCCATTGTTCGACCCATTGTTCGTCTCCAGCGCTACGCCTGAACCAGCTGCCACACGCGAAAACACACGCAGTCGATCAGCGTTCGCCTGGCGATCGGCAGATGCCATGCTTGCACCTTCGATCAGCGCTGTCGCGAGTCTCAGCGTCTGACCGCGACGGACAAGACCGGGTGGAAGGGTGCTTGCTTCGCTGCGTTGATCTGCTCTGACGCCGTCGGTCGTGTCAGCGCCCTCAGTGGTGGAGGAATGTTCTGCAGCTACATCTTGTTCAGCGCTCTGTGCACGCGATTCGGCGCACGGATCGGCACTTGGATTGGCACCTGGATTGGCGCTCGGATCGGCACTTGGACCGGCACTCTGATCAGCGCTGTCAGAGGATTCGACCTGATAGTCTGCGGGGTTCTCGGCAACAAATTCTGCGTGACTAGCTTGCAACAAGGCGTAAGTATGGATAAGTCTTGGTGTGTCGTGCTCCATGCAGTCGTGCTCCTTTGGTGACGCTTGGTGGCCGATTTGAACCACGCCGAGTCAGCTATGCAGTCATTCTAAGTACTGTATATTTTAACACATTTCGTGCTGTCGCATCGCGCGCCGTCATGGTGCCTGGCGTCATGACGCGTGCTGTATCTGTGAGCGTTCTGGTTCTGTTCAGGCTTTCCAGGTGGAGAGCTTACTGGCGTGAGAAACAGACCTCCAGCGCGCTGACCCTGGATCGAGTTTCGATCTGCCAGTGCGCTGGACGATCAGAGTGCCGCCCTTACTCGCCCCGCCATCGCGCTGTGCACCCAGGGCAAGAGGTATGGATGAACCTGCAAAAGAGCTTTGAACTCAGAACGGCGGAGATAGAAGCGGGGCCTGCGATCAAGCAGGAAATCAAGCCTCGATCAAAGGCTGCGTAGTATGGATGACGTAACCTGACAACGTCAGGCCCCACCTCCACCTCCACCTCCACCTCCGCCTCCACCCGCATCCCTACCCCCCAGCAGCGACAGCATCGTCGCAAGATCCAGTGCGCTGCCACCGGTGCCGGTGAGCACCGAGTCGGCAAGCTCTCGCTTGGTGCCGTGCAGTTTCTGGATGCGTTGCTCGATGGTGCCGCGGGTCACCATGCGGAGGATCGTGACCGGGCGTTGCTGGCCGATGCGATGGGCGCGGTCTGAGGCCTGGTCTTCGACGGCGGGGTTCCACCAAGGGTCGAGATGGATGACGTAGTCGGCGGCGGTCAGGTTCAGGCCGGTGCCGCCGGCGGTCAGGGAAATCAGGAACGCTTCGCCTTCGCCGCGCTGGAATGCGTCGACGCGTCGGGTACGTTGGGCCGCGCTGATGCTGCCGTCGATGTATTGACAGGAAATATCGTTTGACTTGAGTGCTTGCTCGGCGAGCTTCAGGTTGTCGACGAACTGTGAGAACACCAGTGCCTTGTGGCCGCTGGCGATCAGCTCGTTCAGGGTCTCGGTAAACAGCTCGAGCTTGGACGCAGGCCCCGTCCAGCCTGGCGCGACGAGTGACGGGTGGCAGCAGAGGCGGCGCAGCCGGGTGAGGTGGGACAGCACTTCGAACTTCTCCGGTCCGTCCTCGCTGTTGGCACCTGTTTCGAGTGCATCCAGTGCGTCCTGTCGAAGCGATTCGTACAGGGCGGCCTCGTCGTCGGATAGCGTTACCTCAAGCGTCACGTCGGTGCGCGCGGGCAGGTCACGCAGCACGTCGCGCTTGTTCCGGCGGAGCACGAACGGCGCAATCAGACTCTGCAGTTGTTGACGCGCGTGCTCGTCATCGCGCGTGATGGGCAAGGCGAAGCGCCTCCGAAAGGCGGCCGCGCTGCCGAGCAGTCGCGGATTCAGGAACGCGAAGAGCGAGTGCAGATCCATCAGATTGTTCTGCACGGGAGTGCCCGTGGTGACCACGCGGCAGTCCGCATCGAGCGCTCGTGCCGCCTTGGCACGACGGGTGGCCGCGTTCTTGATCGCCTGTGCCTCGTCCAGCACCGCACTGTGCCAATGCGTGCCGGTCAGCTGTTCGACATCGTTGACCAGCAAGCCGTAAGTCGCGACGACCAGGTCGAAGGGGCCGAGCCCGGCGAGCAGCGCTTCTCGACCGTCACCGGCCGCGCCGTAGTCGTGGAGTTTGAGTGACGGTGCGAAGCGTAGTGCCTCGGCGAACCAGTTGCCCACGACCGATGTCGGGGCGATCACCAGCTGCGGGCCACCCTCGGCGCGTGACAACAACAGCGCGAGCGCTTGTACCGTCTTGCCGAGACCCATGTCGTCGGCAAGGCAGGCGCCCGCACCGATCTGGCCGCGGATGGCAAGCCATTCGAATCCTGTCCGTTGATAGCCGCGCAGGTCGGCGGTCAGCGTGGCCGGTAGCGTCGGTTCCTGCGTGATCGCAGTGGTGACACGCTTGCGAAGTCGTGTCCAGCTCGCATCCGCTTTCAAGGTGGCTTTGTCGAACAAGGGGTCGAGGGCGAGCAGCGCCATCGGGTGTACCCGGTCGGGATCTTTCTCCTTCGCGCCTGGCTGCGAGAAGGCCTGCAAGGTGTCCAGCTGTTGCTTGAGTGTGGAGGACAGCGCCAGGAACTCGCCCTGACCAAGCTCGACGAAACGCGAGTCCGGTCGCTTGCGCATCAGCTGCAGCAGTCGCGCCAGCGCTATCGAGTCATCGTCGCCGATGGCGAGCTCGCCATCGGCGGCGAACCACTCCTGGGCGCTGGTCACTTGCAGCGAGACCTGTTGAAGATCCACGCGTGCCTTCAAGCGGAACGGGATATCGCCGGGCCACAGGCAACGTTGGCCGCTCTGCTGCACTTCGTCGAGCAGTTCGAGCGCATCCGAGGCGCTGTCGAGGGTGAGCTGTGGTCGGCCGTCGAAGCGTGCAGACAGGACATCGGTGCGTCTGACCAGCGCGTCCATCCGTGAATGCTCCTCGTCCAGGTCGCGTTGTACCGCGACGGAGCCAGCCGGCGTCTGCACGTACACGACCGCGCCACCGCTACCCGCGTCGAAGAAACTGCCGGTGTCGGCGAGCGGTTCGACGCGCATTCGTACGCGGAGACCTTCCCCCGCAGGCTCGAGCACCAGTAGCGGTTCGGGATCGCCCGCTATCGATGCTTCGGGTGAACTGCTGTCGTCACCTTGCACGACGATGTCTGCACTCAAGGCGCTGAGCAGTTCGTCTACGCGGGTCGAGGCGCTTTCCGGCACGCTCAACCCGGCAACTGGCAAGGCCTCGGCGATACGTCTGTGGCTGGCGGTGAAGTGGGTGACGGTGACCCGTTGCTCGAGCGGCTCGAAGCCGACCTGGTAATGGCGGCCGGACCAACCGGGATGAAGCACGAGTCGGACGGTGCCATCCTTGCGTTCGACGTGTATCTTCGGCGGTTCCTCGACGACGTCGAGTGGATCACCGTCAGCGTCGATGACCAGGCGATGCCCGGTCAGGCGGTGCAGCGTGCGCTCGTCGGTCTCGTATCTCGTTGGGCCGCCACTCCAACCGGACGGTGCGATCTTGCGGATCGTCTGACAGGCCTTGCGGTCCTGATCGCTCAGGTGCGCGATATCGTCCGCCTGCTCGAGCAGGCGCTTGAGTGCGACACGCCGCCCGGCCGTCCAGCGCCCGTTCTTCTGGCTGGTCTGTTCGAGCGGCGTGACGTCGATGCCGTAAGGGTCGTCCACGACTTGCCAGACGATCCGCTTCGAACGGCTACTGCCGGACGTCGCTTTGTTGGCCTTGGCAGGACGCGCCGCAAGAGCGAGTTGTTCGAGCTGGCGTAGTGCGTGCTCCCACGGCTCGATGGTCTTGACCAGCGGCATCAGGCTGACGGTGCCGAGTGCCGCGTGCCGCTCGGCAGGCGTACTGCCCTTGAGCCGTGCTCGAACGGGCCCGGAAATCTGTCGAGGCTTCGAGACAGTTGCCTCGAGTACCGACTGCAACTCGGCAACGAACCAGACATAGCCAGCCTGCTCGGCGCAGAGCAACGTATTCTCGAGGTAATCGATGACCACCGCGTCGTCTTGTGGGTAGTGGAATCGTCGGTTCCAGCGCGAAGCGATAGCGAACAGAGCGTGACTGACGCTACTTGCGCCCAGCCCGAAGAGCGGCGGCGTATCGGCATGTGGATCGTCAGCCGAAGCGGCCGCAACCAGCCAGGTGTCGAGGTCCGATTCGAGCTTGAGCTTGCGCCGTGCATCAAGCAGCATGTCGAACAAGGAGCGCGCTTTGGTCGAACCGAGGCGGATCAGCGCGGGCAGGGCGATGCTGATGCTTGCACAGCTGGGATAGAGGATGCGCTTGCGGGAGCCGCCGCGCTCAATCTCCAGTGCGCTTTCGATGGCCTCCAGCGCAGTGGCATCCTTACCCTCGAGCATCGCGATGACCGCGCGAAGTGCCTCGCACTCGATGCGCGAAAACTTGTCGATGGCTGTATCGTTGGCGGCGTTCGATATCAACGTGCGAGCGGTGTCCAGGCGACCCTGATACACACGCGCCTTGGCCGTCTGCAGTTTCTGCGTCGGGCTCGGTGCCAGCTCCTCGCAGGTCTCCGCGAACACATCGATGGGCTGAAGGTAGTGGAACAGCCACGACAGGCCGAAATTGCAGGCCTGGCTTCGCTCCCTTTCCGGCAATCGGGCGAGGTAGCGCCTGGCGTCGGTTTCGGTGAGCCAGATCCAGATGTGCGAGGGCAGATCCCGGTCGGCGTAGGCCGCGAAACTATCGTTCATCAGGGCCAGACGCACGTGTTGTTCGAGGTGCTCTGGAAGCGCGGGTGCCGGGAGCCAGCGTGACCGATACCTGTGATCGTCCGGGTACATGTTCTCGCTGTCGTATCCTTCCAGCAGAGGCTGGGCGGCAGTGCGCTCGATTGCGCTTTCCACAAAACGCGTGATTGCGCCGAGCCGCATGCGTGGGCCCCTCGCGATGACGCCGCGTTCACCCGCATGTGACGGCTCGAGAATGTCAGCGTCGACAAGCTCGTCGACTGCCTGGGTCATCTCGGTGGACACGATGCCCTTGCCGCCACCTGTCTCCCTGCGAGCGGCATTGATCCACTTCATCGCCTTGCTGCGCGCCGGGGCTGCCGGGTGGAGGACGGCATAGCACTCGGCAACCTCGCGGGCAATGTCGGAAAGTGGTGTCGGTGTGGAGGCGTCGGTTGTCACGGAGCTGGCAGCGTGCGTAGGTCCGGCGATTGTATCCGCACGAGGTAATGCTGCTGACTTCGCGGCTCCCGTAACCAACCAAACCTGTGCGTAGTGACAGGCTGATTGCTAGTGTGAAAAGCGTCACATTCTCTATTGGTTTGTAACGATCAACGATCGATCGTGATGTCGTTTTCCCTTCTTGCTCAGCTGCTTGCTTTCGCCGCTATCGGCTCGTTCAGCACGAGCTCCGCGACAATCCGGGGCTCGATGTCGAGGCGGCGGAGAGTGTCGTCAAGGCCGAACTCGGGCTCGGTGACGATGCCGGCGTCAGCCTGTTCGACGACTATGTCGAAAAGGGTCGAAGCGACGGCGCGGACCAAGGGCTGAGCCAAGACAAGGCGGCGCGCTTCCGTTACCTGCACGACACGGCGCGCGTGGTGGTCAGTCTGATGAAGGATATCGAAGCGCAGGTCGCGCGGGCGGCGACCGAGCAGGGCTTCGATGTGGGTGCGCGCGGTGAGACGGACCGCGCCGTTCGCGAGATCGTCCGTGCGGAGGTGCGCGCCTTGTTGCCGAGCATCGCTCGTGAGGTGGCGTCACTCGTCGAGCAGAATGAAAGCGGCAACGCGGCTGGCGGAGAGGGGGAGGTCGAAGCCGAGGCCGGTGAGCGGCTCGACCTGGATCGCATTGCCGATGACCTTCGTCCGACGGATGCGGCTGACCGCATCGACGAGCGGATCTAAGCATCAAGTGAACGAGAGGAGCCAAACCCGGCCGAGTTTGTCGACGACGAAGACTCGGGTTCGTGGGTCGAGTTTCATTCGAATGACGGGGCGGCGATGAAGAAGGGCCGACGCATGTTGTGCATCGCTATCCAGGCGGTGGTGAGGCAAACGGCGTCGACTGCGCGGCATTCAGCGGCAACTGCAATGGCGTCCATGCGCGATTCGACGGTGCACACCGGGCAGAGATTTCACTTGACGAGATGCGTGCCGTGATCGGCAACGATGGGCTCGACGTCATCAGTGTCGGGCCTGCATCGAACGACATGGTCGAGGGCGACCTGGCGATGATGCGACTGACAGCGGATGTCTCGGCCGACGGTGCGCTGCCGGTGGCGGGTGAGGTGATCCGGGCGCAGCTCGAACGCGATGCTCGCTTCGACGCCGATCGCCCGGACGCACGTCGAGTGACGCCGCCGCTCAGTCGCTGGGAGTATGTCGAGGTGGACGGCGTGGGGATACTCGAGATTGCCTTGCCGAGGGCGATGATGGACGAGACCGACAGCGATATCGCCGCGCCCTTGCGCAGGGCGTCCACGTACCAGTCGATGCGACCGCGCCGCCAGCGGGCACCGAAAGTGAGCAAGCAATTGGCGGAGCCGCTGTTCACGGAAGGGTAGGAAATGGCTGTAGCGCCTGTAGTTGCGCTTTACACACGATTTTCCGCGATCCTGAACGTTGTAGCCACCGGGCGTGTTGCAAATTGACACACTTCGCGCAATTCTGTCTGCTGAAGCGCCTCGAGCTGTGATGAAGGACCGCGGGCATTGAAAGATGTGCTTGTTCACGGCATGCTGGCGAACAGGGCGGGCGCGCCGAAAGGCTGGTTGCAAGGCATCTTGCGTGATGAACTCAAGGCTGATACCGACTAGCCACGACAAATGTAGAATTGGCCACTGGTATGCACCGGCACCAGGGATGCACCGGCACCAGGGCAGATGACTTGATCGGGGCGCGATTGTGCAAGAGGGAAGTAATCGATAAAGATGGAGTTTTTCGATATAGAGTTGAGCGGCATGGATTGCAGGCCTTGCAGTCTGAGGATTTACATGGCCAGGTCAGAAGGATATCGGCAACTCTAATAATCTGTTTTTGAGAGTCTGACACTCGATGCGGCCGCAAGACCGCCCCAAAATTTCTACTGGTAGCTGGTATCGCGAAAAATTGTCGCGAAGCAGGCCTTCGAGGCGCTACCTGCAAGACTGGTTGTGGTGATCATGATGGCAGAGATATACAACGACGGAAGTTATCTTGAAAACAACCCTTCATGGCACGAAGAGGATTCGCCGTGGAAAGCGAACCAGATACAGAAAATGATCCGAAAAAATTCTTTGAAGCCAAAAACCATATGCGAAATAGGATGTGGAGCTGGAGAGATCTTGAATCGATTGTCTGCGCAATCGGACACGAACACAAAATTTTTCGGCTATGAGGTGTCCTCACAGGCTTTCGAGTTGTGCAACAAGAAGTCCAGTCCTAAGCTGGTGTTCAAACATGCAGATCTCCTCGAGATTGAAGGCGCGCACTTTGATATTATTATGGCCATAGATGTGATCGAGCATGTCGAAGACTGTTTCGGTTTTTTAAGATCTCTGAGACCCAAGGCCGAGTACCATATATTTCACATCCCGCTTGACCTGTCAGTGCAGACGGTTCTGCGTGGGTCTCCGATAATGAAGAACAGAAAATCAGTCGGTCATATCCACTATTTCACGCAGGAAACGGCGCTGGAAACCTTGAAAGATACTGGCTACGAGATAGTCGACTGGTTTTATACCTGTGGTGGCGTCGAGTTGCGCAATCAGGGCTGGAAAGTAGCTTTGATGAGAATGCCCAGAAAACTTGCGTTTCTGGTCAATGAGAAACTGGCGTCGAGACTGCTGGGCGGGTTTTCTCTGATGGTTCTGACCAGGCAGAGTCAACCCTGGCACTAACTACTCTCAGTTATCACCGGAGCGGTCGGATTGCAAGGAAGAACACCTGCAAGAACAACAGGAATTCCAGCCTGTCTTCGTCACAGACGGACGAGGACAAGAGCGCGAAGGGGACCCCGGGTGCGAAGTCCAAAGACTCCGGCGGACAGGGTCAGCCCTTCGACAAGAGCCGTACGATCGAGTCGACGCAGACGATACCCGTGTCGACGTGCGGTTTCTGCGGCGAGGACCTCAGTGGCATTGATGCGAGCGCACACGAGCGGCGCACGCGCATCGACATCGTCTTCGAGAAGGCGGTCGAGCATTTCGACGTCGAGATAAAGACGTGCCCATCCTGCAAGGCATCGACGAAGGGTGAGCTCGACGCCGATCCGCTTGGGCCCGAGCAGTACGGCATGGGCGTGAAGGCGTACGTGCTGAATCTGCTGATGACCCAGATGATCAGCTTGAACCGGGCGGGGAAGTTGATGCATGCCCTGCTGGGCCAGTTCATCTCCGAATCGGCCTTCCTGCGCTGAATCATGGAGCTGCACTACAAGCTGCAGAGGTGGGAGGAGCAGACGATCGAGGCGCTACTGACGCACGGAGTGCGACGTCGACGAGACCTCGATGAAGGTCAGCGGCAAGAAGCAGTGGGTTCACGTGTGCAGCGCCGGCAGGCTGCTGCGAGAGAGCTGCCACCAGGTGTCGTCGAGCAGCGATGAGAAATGCTTCGACGACAAGGCGTATGCCACGCTGCAGAGGCGCTACCGGAACCTCCTCGCGCGAGCCGAGAAGGAGTTGCCGCCGATTCCGACGCGTCAGAGCGGTTGGCGCAGGAAGATCGCCAAGTCCGATGCTCACAACCTGTGCGAGCGGCTGCGCAAGCACGAAGCGGCCGTGCTGCTGTCCGCCAAGGTTGCCGAAGTTCCCTTCACGAAAAACCGCGCCGAGCGAGATCTGCGCATGGGCAAGGTGAAGCGGAAAATCTCGGGGTGTTTTCGAACCGAACGCTACGCCAAAGCCCACTGCCGAATTCCAGCTACTTGCTGACGTATCAGGGCATCAACCCGTTGGTCGCCATCCAGATGACGCTGAGTGGCCAGCTGTACGCCAATAAATGAGAGTAGTTACCTCAACAGTTTCGAACCCTGGGATCGGTACAGTGTTCAGGATCGAAAAAACCTGCGTTAGTTGTCATTACAACAGTTTTTTTGTTACAATCGATCCAGCTTGCGAATGCTACGAGCCGGGAGTCGAGCGAATGTGTCTTCCAGATGTCAATTTCGACATCGGTTCGAGATTGCCAAGCGCGTCTGAAGTTAAACACCAAATGGAAATTGAAGAAGCAATATGTCTACGAAATTGAAAACCGGGGCAGCGGTCGCTGTACTTTTAACCGCAGTCTGTGCCACACCTGCGAGCGCGACTTACTACTACGATAGTAGTTACGGTAATACTGGATATACGACGTACCACAACGGCTATAACACGGGCACGACTTCCACGAGTACTCAGTATATCCAAGGCACGACTGGCGCACAGGGCCCGCGCGGTAGTACCGGCCAAACAGGCGCACGAGGTCCTGCCGGCCAAACAGGCGCACAAGGTCCTGCCGGTCAAACAGGCGCACAAGGTCCCGCAGGCCAAACAGGCGCACAAGGTCCTGCCGGTCCAAAAGGTGAGCGCGGAGCGGCCGGACCCCAAGGCGAGCGCGGTTCAGCTGGGCCCCAAGGTGATCGCGGACCAGCTGGAGATGCTGACGTGGAAATTGTCAACAAGATCGTTAGTAAATCGGCGACGGGCAATGGTGGTGTCTCCGTTGAGGCATTCTGTCCCTGGGACCATGTTGCCGTCGGTGGCGGCTATGCTGCTGAGACCGGAGGTAATGTGGTTGTAAGCAAGCCGACTGATGATGGCTTTGGCTGGTTCGTCAAGGTAGAGAACGACAAGGATGAGAGCGTAATGGCAACAGCTTACGTCGTGTGCCTTAACGTCTCGACCGAGTAATCGTGAATCGATTGATCGTTATTGTCTAGATGGCCGTTATTGTCTAGATGGCCGTTATTGTCTAGATGGCATTTGAACGATAGGAAACGGTTTCAGGGCTACCGTTTTATATGGACAGCGCTGATAACACAGTTTCCATATAGCGATCTTTCCCACCCGGCGCTGCAGTGCCGGGTGGGCCTCCGCCAATTAGATGGACACCCAATAGGGGGTAATAATGCTCCAGGAAGCATTCGATGGAAAGCGAAAGAGCGGTCAGAAAGGCGGCCTGGGATAGCGGCGTGCGCGACATTTGTTTACCCCTAGTTCAAGGGCGATCAGCCCCAGCCCTCGAGATCGTCGAACCTGATCACCTGCTGATGGTCATCTCGTAGCGCCCGGGGGTCCGGCGCTCGCTCGCTCATGATCTGGTCGCTCCGGTTTTCGCGGGTTGGGCTTTTGGCTTCTTCGAAGAGAAAGCGCCCCGGACCCGGGCGGCCTCCGTCAGGAGCGACGTGAAAAAACACCGCTGAATGACGCTGCGCGACTCTCAGGTCGGGACGGCGCTTGCGCGCCGTAATCGCCGCGTTCATGCTTGCGGTGCCGCGACGCCAGTCTGCAGATGTCGGCACATGAGTCGCTCGATCAGCGCATCGTGGTGCGCTACCACCTCGGCGGCCTGACGCGCGAGGAGCTACCCGAATACCTCGTGCATCGCTTGCGCAAGGCGAGCTGCTCGAGCAGCTGCTCGAGGACGAGCGCGGCGGTGAGATCGACCATTGCCACCGCAACCCGTTCGATCTCGATCCGGGCATACGCGACAATCCGCCATTCTGAAATCAGGCGTCAAGCCGGTGATCCGAGGTGACAGGTCACCGGCGCCGTTGCATTCAAATCCGACAGGCCAAACAAACCGGGAAAAACGACCTTGCACCTCCCGGTTCGCAGTGAGAAATCCATACCGGTATAAACCGAGCGACAACAAGGGGTATCCCTACCGTGTCTCAAGCGTAGCGCAGCTCCCTGCATCTCTCCATGGGTACAGGCGTCGAGGTCCTGCGCAATCGAACCTCAATCGTGATGACTACTTACGCTTGAGGGGAGCTGCTTGACGGCGCCAGAGCACCGAGCCCATGGCCAGAAGCACCTCGGCGAGTGTCCAGGAAAGGCTCAGGGATACGAACAAATTCGTCAGTTCCAGCCATATCAAGGTCGACGCCGTGACGACGACGACAACAAGGCGCAGGCCAAGTAGTGCGGTTAGTACGTGTGGCGCGCCGCTGGCGAATATCGCTGGCGCCATAATTCTCGACACGACGATGAAGGGAAGCGAGGCGGCGAGCACGGCGGAAGCGAAGGCCGCGTCAGCAAATGCGGACCCGAAGACGATCGGCACGAGAAACCACGCTCCGGCGACGAGTATGCATGTCGGCAGTAGAGAAAGACGGAGCGCGCGGTTACTGAGGTCGCTGGATTGCAATACGGTTGTATCCGCGGGTGCCGCCGTCCAACGGCTGAAAAGCATCGGTGCCACCATGGCGAGCGGACTTGCCACAGCCTGGAATACAGCCGCGGCTATACTCCATACCCCGACGTCCTCGATAGTTCCGCCACTGCGTCGGATCAACCAGATGCTTATCATGGGTACAAGTGCTACCGAGGCATTTTGAGCGAAAGCATGCATTCCGAAGCCGAAGAGCACCTTCAACCTGACTCCCTGGGCGTTGCGGCGCCGCGTCGATTTCATGACACCGAAGCTGTGCAGCATGAACGCCACCACCACCAGCGCCAAGCAGAAGGACGCTAGCATTGCGGCGTCGAAACGAGGTACATGACCTGCGAAGGTCCACAGCAACACAATCAGAAAGAGTACGAAGGGCTGCAACGCGATGCTCCCCGAGAACATCACACCATCAGTGTATGCAAGCAGAATACTTCGCAGCATCGTCACCAGTATTGCAACGCATCCTGCAAGCGTGACGAAAACGAGCGAGAGCGAATCGCCGAAAGGTAAACCTGAAATCTCTCGGAGAAGCAGACTGCAGATTGCGAGTGGGACGACGAGGACGAGGGTGAACTTTGCGCTCAGAACGGCGAGTTCGGTTCCGTCTGCTCCGAGGCGGTTGATTGCGTAGGTCAGGCTCTGTGGCAGTCCAAGGGCACCGAACGCGATGACCAGATCGATCCAGACTTTGAGCTCGGCGAACTGTCCCTGGGCAGAGGCGCCGTGCAAACGGGAAACGAGCAGGACGACCGCGAAATACGAGATCGGGCCACAAAGCTGAATTGCGATGGCAACGGTCGCTTCAGCGCTTGTGACTGCCTTTCCCGATCTATTGTTATCTCTGTCGGGTGGTGGATCTGGCGTAATCTCAGTGGTGCTCAAGTGGCGTATCGGTCATCCGGGCTGTGAGCGAACCCGCTATTTGTTCAATATCGTATTCACGCTCCACGATGGCAATCGCTTCGCGTGCGGCACGTTCATGACGAGCGGGGGAATCGATCAGCGCAGTGATTGCGCTAGTGAGTGCCGCAGGATCGCCCGGCGGTACCAGCAGGCCAGAGGCCTCCGGGATGAGTTCAGCGATTGAGCCTGTTCGAGTCGCGACTGCGGGCACACCACAACTCATCGCCTCGATCAGGCTGACTGGAACACCTTCTTCGAGCCCGGTGGAATCGACTATGCTCGTCAATACCGATATATGAAACCTTCCTTCGCGCAACCATTCAATCAGCGTGGCGTGCGGAACATGACCCAGGAATTCGACTGCTCCGCCGAGTTTCTCGGCTTGAGAAGCGATTGCGTTTCGGAGATGACCTTCGCCGGCAAGCGTCAGGTGCACATCCCTTCCGGCCGCACGCATTTCGACGAGTGCGTCAATCAAATGACGGTGCCCTTTGAACTCGACGAATGCAGCGGCGCAGAGTATTCGAAAGGTACCCTTGCCGTCCCACGGCGCCGCGGGTGCGATGCGTGGTAACTGGACCCCGACGCGGAGCAGCGGCGACTTGTGGGGCGGCGCTCCGAGCGCAATGCCCTCTTTGCGCCTCTTTTCGGAGATGAAACGGGAAAAACGCGCGCTGTGCGCCTTGAGCGCCAACAGGTTATCTTCCGGAACGTCCCAGCTGTGCAACGTCATGCTCCACGGTGTTCCTGTCAGCTCGTGCACGACGAAGGCCAGTGTCGAGGACGTGCCGCCCCAGTGCGCGTGGACATGGTCGATGTCAAGTTGACGCGCGAGCCTGGCTACCCGGATGGATTTCGGAAGTACCGCGAGATTCTTCATCCCCTTGCGTGGACCGCTGCCAAACAGCGCGAATAGTATTCGAACAAGACTACGTGGACGAGTGACACAGACGGTCAGAAAGGATAGCGCACCGCGAGGATCGGTGAGCGGCCAGGCGATCAGCGTGGCGAGGCCCTGGAGTTTGATCGGCAGTTCGAGCGGTGGCTCGAACAGCCGCGTCGGCAGGATGTAGAGGTCATGTCCGGCGCGGGCAAGCGATTCGATCTCCGGGATGAGAAATGACTCAGCTCTCGGCCAGGGGAATGCGTTTGTCACATACAGCAGTCGCAGGCCGTCACAGGAGACCATGGGAGACGGCGCGTTCACCGCTTACTTCGAGCGTGTTGCCTCGCAGCGTCGGCGCATGTTCCCGGAGGCCGAAGCCGATCTCTGGCCAGCGCCAGATCGCATACGCATTGCGCGCAGGCGAACGGTTGCGTAACACGTTGTTCTCGACTACGAAGCTCGAATCGACACCGTTCAGCGGCGCAGGTGTGGTGTAATTTCCGAACTGTATAACGCCTTCGCGAAAGTAGCCGTCGAAGTTGTTGTCGGCAACCACAATGACTGACCGGGTACCTTGTACGCGCACATCGTTGACGATCATTGCCCACAAACCATCTCCGTGTACGGTATTGTTTCGGACGCTGCCATTGTGGGCGCCATGAGGCCCGTTGCGGACTGCGATGAAGGAGCCGCTTCCCGGAGCGAGTATCGCCTCGTTGTGCTCGATCGCCCACCCCCTTGGCGCCATCTGACGACTTGCCCCGCCGGCAAGATAGATGACGTGATGGAACTTCGAGGAGCCATTGTCGCGGAAGCGATTTCCGATGATCCTCAGATCTATGACGTCCTGTTCCGCAAGGATGGTTCCGGCGCCACCCCCGTCCCAGTTCTCGAACGCCAGCCCCCAGATTTCCAGATCGCGCACACGACCCAGAAGCCCGAACGCCAGACCATCGTCGCGTTTGATCGGATTGTCGGAGCCGCGTAGCACCGCGCCGCGGAACCTTTCCGCGCGAATCGTCACTTTGGGTGGCAGAGCTCCAGCTAACGTGGTGCTCCAGTAGACGCTGCGATCGAAATGATAGTCGCCATCGACAAAGATGATTTCTGTGTCCTTTGGCACTCGCTTGATGTTCGCCTGAAGGGTAGCCCAAGGCGACTCGTGCGACAGGCCGTTCGCCTGATCGTTCCCATCGGGTGCAATATAGCGTCGGTTCTTGCGCACCGTCCAGCCGGGCACTCTCATCTTCATCGTTGACGGATCCGAAGACGATGATGGCAAGCACTGGGCGTGCGCCGAAGGCGCGAGGATCGAAGATAGCGAAAGCGTTGCGAACACGGCCAGAGCCGTGGCAATGCGGGTACACCGACGCCCTTGTATGAAGGACATGGCAGCCTGAATAGCGCCGAGTACAGTTTTCCGAGAGAAGACAGCAGAGCAACACACGTACCGGGACCGATCGGTCATGACGCTGGCCAATCGGCTTCCCACTCGTGGCAGATCCTTGCGACGAAACATCAGATACATCATTGTCCATACGCTCTTTGCAACCGGGAGAGTCGAGCCTACGCAGAAAGCGTGCCCGCAGAACAGGACACTCGACGGCCAAGCAGGTTCACCGCGCTCGGCGTCGGTTCTGCATTGACCCAAGCTGCAGCGGGCACTAGGCGGCTCAAAGATGGTACGCCTTCAGCCGCGAACATCGCCTACCTCATGGACTCTTGCCCAGGCGGCCAGTATGCCCAGGCGAAACAGGATCGTGTGGAGGTGCCGCCGTCTTGTTCCACCCGCCCGTTGCCAGACGGACAGTGATTTTTCCGTGTCGCCAAGCGAGCGTAGAAGAGGCGAGGCTCGGATCTCCTCCAGCAGACTTGCACCGAGCGCACCTTCCAGCCAGCTCGACATCGGCGCGAAGAAATTGTACTTGTCGCGTCGCTCCAGTACCGGGTCCGGAACGCTCCCGCGCAATGCAGCGCGCAGAACGGCCTTGGTGCGACCTTCACGAAGCATGTGAGCGGGTGGCAGCTCCATCGCGAACTCCACGAGCCGATGATCGAGAAACGGAACCCTGCTCTCGACCGACCAGGCCATCGAATTACGGTCCTCATAGCGCAGCAGCGGCGGGACGGAATTATTGAGCAAATCGATGCGTCTGGTCGATTGCAGGTCGCCTCCTCTCAGCGAAGGAAGCTGATCGTGGTAAAGCGCACTGTCGAATGGCGAAAGAAAATCGCACTGAGCCGAGTGACCAGGGACCAGATGCGCCGGCAGATATCGAGCCGCCTCACGCCATCGAAGGAAGCCGCGATCGCCGTTCTTGAGGAAGTCCACTGCGACCCGCCAACCTTCCTTCGCACGCCGCTCGCTTATCAACCGCTGCAACTGGATCGGAAAGTATTTCTTGTAGCCGCAGAAAAGTTCATCAGCACCCTGACCATCGAGCATGACCGTCACACTGCTCTCTTTTGCCAATCGCATCAAGCACCACTGCGCGTAAATGCTTGTGCTGCCGAACGGCTCTTCCTGATGCCATAGCAGACGATCCATATCAAGTAGAAATCCCTGCAGATCAGGCACAGCCACGTGTTCGATTGCGCCCACGTGACGTGCGACGCGCGTTGCCCAGTCTCGTTCATCGAGCGCTTGTTCCTCATTGCCTACCGTGAAGGTCGATAGTTTTTCAGCGACGAGGCGACTCGCGATACACGTGATTGCGGATGAGTCCACGCCCCCTGACAAGCATGTACCGACGGCTACGTCACTGCGCATCTGTAAAGTGATTGCCGAATTCAATAGCTCAGACAGCCGGGCCACATTTGCGTCGAAACTACCGGCGCCTTCGAGCGAGGGGTACGGCAGAGTCCAATAGGAAACTGGTAGCGGTTCCAGTGACTTGCCAACTTCAAGTTCGGCCAGATGTCCCGCCGGGAGGGAGAATACGCCGTGAAAGAATGTACCTTCGCCATGGTTGACAATTCCCGCACGCAAGAAGGTATCTATCGCTGCGGCATCAGCTGAAGGAGCGCACTCTCTTGCCGCAACGATCGCCTTGATCTCACTCGCTACAAAGAGCGTGTCGTCCTCGATTGCGTAATGAAGCGGCTTTACACCGAGCCGATCTCTCGAAATCAATAATGTCTGCCGCCAGCTATCCCAGATCGCCATGGCCCATATGCCATTGAAGCGCTCGAAGCAGCTGCGACCCCACTGAGCGTAGGCTTCCAGTGCAACCTCTGTATCGCTTTCGGTTCGAAACTCGATTCCCTCGGCTAGCAGCTCCTCACGTAACTCTCGATAGTTGTATATTTCTCCGTTGTATGTGATCCAGTAGCGGCTCTGCGCACACGTCATCGGTTGAGCAGAGCGTATGTCGAGATCGATTATTGAAAGTCGACGGTGACCGAGAGCAATATGTCCGGTCGGGTTCGATCCACTTTCGCTGGAGTCGACGAATCGCATGGCGCCATCTACTTCGAGTGCTTGACCATCGCCATCGGGGCCACGGTGCCTCTGGATGGCAGTCATGCGAAAAATCGTTTCGAGTGAGCGCTTGCGCGAAGAAAGTATGGCAGCGATTCCGCAGATGACAGCAGCCTCGTTCAGGTGAAGGAAGGGTGGTCACTGAAGGCAGCAACCGACCCGGTTCAGGTGTGTGGCGTTATCCAGATTATCGACGACAAGTGCAAGGTCATATCCATACGCTCGGCAAACGATCGTTCAAGAAGTATATTATCGATTGCCCCTGCGATTGCCCCTGCGATTGCCCCTGCGCGGGCACCGACGAGTTCCGAGCCAGCTACTTCAGTACAAACCGCCAGTTGTCAAGCTCATGCGCATTCCTGTCATGTAGTACAAGACCAAGGCGCAACTTCATTATGGGTCTATCATCACCTTGGCAGCGCTGGTTGGGCGGACCTCATAACGATAGAGGGTTGGTCGGTACGGTTGTTTTCAGGTTGTGGTATTGATGGGTCTGAAGTCTCGGAATCGGACGCTATCTCAGGGTCGGGCAGATTGTCCGGCGCAAGCAGTATGTCCACGGGCAAGTGCAGGCTCGAACGTGTTCGGCGAGCCACATTGGTTTCGTGCCCGACGGGTTCGGAAAGAATCCGTACCTCCGTAGTCGGTAGAGTACTGTCCGCGTCAATGCTTTCAATCCTTCTCGTTGTTCTGCGCGGATGCTTTCTCGATTGGAGCGTGGCATCCGGGAGTGAAATATTTCCATGAGTTGCCGCTACATTCGGATCACGTGAGCGTCGCGCGCCAGCCTGCCGGCGTACAGAGTAGTGAGCAATTTCCGAAACTATCAGCAATACAAGCCACGGTCCAGGATTGTTTGTTGGCGCCTTGGCTGAGCCTACGATGAAGAGAAAGAACAAGGTTTGCCGGAGCCCAAGGTAGCGGTGCAGACTGACAAACAAGAGCAAGACGGCTACGGCACCGATGACTCCGCCACGCATGAGCATGTTCGGCAAGAACCCAAGATCATCAAAATGGCAGTTATAGCAGATCTCTTCACCGTGTCCAAAACCAATCAGCTTCTGCATCAGGGGCAGCTGGGTGTAGGCGTACTTTGCGTCGAGGCGCCAGTCGTCACTATAACCTTCTCCGAGCAATCGAGAAGTGAGATATTCGTCGACGCGGAGTATATATAAAGCCGGTATCGCTATGCAGGTGGCCAACATTATAGCGCCCACAGTGCGCGCACGTAGAATTTTCTTGTTATCGGATATATGCCAGATAATAAATACGGCAAAATAGATAGCGCCTGCTGTGGAATAGGTTGCAATAATAGTTACGATCGATGTCAGTTCAATCCAGCTGAATCGGCCCTTTGCGAGGCGCGAAAGTGCCACCAGCATTGCCATCCAGGTCGAATACGTCCCAGGCTCGATATGAAAGCCGCCGTATCGGGTAAAGCCGAAGTGCTCGTGTCCGACGCGAGTAATTGAGCCCGGAAACAGCACTGAGTGCAAATCAAGAAAGCCGCCGCCTACTATCCCCCACGACAATTGCAACGCGAACCCCAGGCAGTTGACCAGGAGCAGGGCATCGATAGCACAAATCGCCTCGCGCAAGCGGATGGCGAAAAATCGCGCAAGCAGAGCACAGGCGATGAGAGTGAACCACTCGACGCCGAGCTGCATGAAATCAATTGGCACTATGAAAGTCATGTGGACAAACATACAGGCCAGAAAGATTGTCGCCGGACGCAATCCGACCGGCAATGGACGTTTGATCTGACTGAGCAGTAACAACACGCAGAGGAGTATCATCAGGCGTGGCCCGAGGACTGCCAGGTATGTACCGCGATTCTCGAATGGCGTAAAGATCAGAAAGAGTGTGATGAAAAGCACCAGGATACGGAATACTGAAAGATCCTGTAGGTAAGCTTTAAGGTCTTTTAGATAGGCGTGCATCAGCTAGAGCCGGCCTTCCAGGATGCCAATGCGATGCTGGTAGTCAAAAGAGAGATTGGACAGCTCACACGTTTGCCGGTGTCTCGAGATGGTTTCTCAAGGTAGTCGGCGTAGTGCCTCGAAGCCCGACAGTAGTGCCGCTTCGGGCGATTTTGTCGATTTTCCAGTCGTGCGATCTACTGTTTCAGGACTTGTTGTCCCGAGATGGGTGATGCATGGCTCATCGGGTGAAGAATGCTTTTCGAGTGGAAGTAAAAGTGGCAGATAGAGATTTGCGAGCTCTCGGTAGTCGTGGTTTGCCAGTACCCATTCCCGACCGCGATTGCCGATTCGGGCCAACTCGTCCGAATCCAGTTCGAGCCAGGTTGTAATGCTTTTAGCCAGTTTCTCGGGACTGTAGTCTGAGACGTTCCAACCAGCTCCAGCCTCGATGACAGGGTCGTTCGACGCGGAGTAGGCAGCGATGATAGGTCGAGCAACAAGCATGTAATCGTAGATCTTGTTTACGCTGATGCCATAACGGTATATGTCTGATTCGGCGATTGCCACGAAGCATCCATCCGCTTGAGCAGTCAATGCGTGGGCCGTAGCTTTGCTTACGTAGTCGTGAAACAGGACAGGTAGACCTTTCGCATCCTGGACAAGTGATTCTCGCTCGGATCCTCGTCCGATGATGCCTACGGAAATTCGTGCAAGCGCGCTTGAAGGCATGCATTGCATGGCCCTCAGCAATAGAGCCATGTTGTTTGGTTTACCAAGCTGGCCAGTGTAGAGCAGTATTCGCCGGCCTTTACGTCGCGGTATCTCGACAAGCTGCTCTAGGGCGTCTTTGTATTCCTGTGTCTGAAGCACTGCTTCCTTCTCGTTCGAAGGAGATTCAAAGACGCCGTTTGGTATATGGCGCCACTTCATTGAACGCATCCCCTGGTCGACCATGTAGTCGCGTGTGTCCGGCAGGAGAGACACCACGTACTTTGCTCTGCGATAAGCAGCTTGCTCTATGGATTTCAGCCAATGAAGAAACGGAATTTTCGCGGGGCTGTGGAAGAGTTGTTCGACAGAAAGCGGCCAGAGATCACGTACCTCCAGAATGAAGCGTATGCGGCGCTTGCGACATATTCGCCCTATGATATCAGCGCCAAAAAGGTGCGGCGAACTGTAGACAATGGTCACTGGACTCTTTACATCTGCCTGGCGTAGGTAGCGGCGAAAAGCAATGCCGAAAGTGACCATGTTGAGCAGTCGTCGTGGGCCGCTGCCTTCGTATGCCGTGACTCCCAGAAAAACGAAGGTTACGCCGTCGATAATTTCCTTCGAGCCAGGAGCTCTCGCTTCGCGCTCGAGCTGGTGATGGTGGTTGGATGTCACTATGTGAAGATCGATGCCGTGGTCTGCTAGCAGCCTTGCCAGGATGTAGCCGCGATGGAATCGACCGACGCCCGGCCCCCCTGCATAGGGATGGACGTACCACATCGGTACAGCAGTGTTTACTGAATCGGAATTCATCGTTCTTAACCCGTTTGCGTCTGGTACGATATTTGGAAAATATCCTTGAACATTGACGGATAGAGCTTGCCAAGAGGAGAAATACTGCCTTCGTCTCAAGGAGTTACTGATATGCCAGTCTGCTGGTGGATCCCGTCAGCGCACCAATCGGTGGCCGAGGACTGACGCCAGGCGTGCCACGCATATAACTAGTAATCGTGTTTCAATCCGGGAACAATAGCGATTGGCATAATGGGCAAGCCTGAGCACACTTGTTATATGAGAGAAACCAAACCCCTACCTCGCTTGACCACTCTTGAAAAGTACCACTTCAGTTGTCTGTAGAAGAATCAGAAAATCCAGGAAGAGAGAGCGATTCTTGATGTAGTAGAGATCAAACTCCTGCTTCCTCATCGAGTCGGAAAGCGATCGCCCATACGGGTAATTGATTTGCGCCCAGCCGGTAATGCCGGGCAGGACAGTGTGGCGCTTCTCGTAATGTGGAACTTCGATCGACAGTTTTTCAACGAAATAAGGCCTTTCCGGGCGTGGCCCAACGAGACTCATGTCGCCTGTCAATACATTGAAGAGCTGCGGCAATTCGTCAATGCGTAACTGACGTATGATACTGCCGACACGCGTTATGCGAGAATCACTTTCGGTTGCCCACTGGGCAACCCCACTCGCTTCGGCGTCCGTTCGCATGCTGCGAAACTTGAGCACCATAAATTTTCTTCCGTTTCGTCCGACGCGGGTCTGGCGATAGAGTATTGGTTGGTCCTTGCCATCCTCGATGACAATGGAAATAGCTGTCAGAAGTATGATTGGCCAGACGAATATGAGTGCAATTGCACTCACGATAACGTCAACGCATCGTTTTACATAATCCCAAAACCAGCTGTTGCCAAAGCCATCGGCGTATATCAACGAGTCACAGTTAAACAATTCGATTGGCAGTTTACGCTGCTCACGTTCATGAAAGGTAACGATGTCGGTTATCCTGACGCCTCGAAACCGTGCTTCCAGCAGTTGTTCGACAGGAAGTGCCGTAGTGCCGGCGTCAGCCGCTGTGACGATCTCGTCGATCTTGTGTACCTTGCAAAGCTGAAGTAGATCCTGGTTGGAGTGTTCAAGGATCAGCTCTCTATCAACGATTCTCTCTGATTCTCCTGGTAAAACAATGAATCCGATTAGTCGAAAGCGCCTTCTATCAGATTTACGTCTCATGCGCCGATTTATCGAGGCTGCATGGTTGCCTGTTCCCAGGACGAGCACCCGGACTCTGGTCTCGTGTCGTTCGAGATACTTGAAGAAGAACGTGTGGAGCATGGCAATAAAGAAAAATGCGATCCCCATGGCCAGGCCGAGAGCGCCGCGTCCGAGATTCAACGACGGAAAAAGGTAATACAGCGTCGCAAGGACCGCGCAGCCGCAGAAGAATCCTGCAACGGTGCGCAGGAGAATTGCGTGGAGGGAGCCACGGAAGTGACTCTGATAGAGCCCCATTGCGGCTATCGACGGTGGGATGACCATACCGAATACGACTCCCGTCAGAATCGGTGACTCGATGCTCTCTATCGTGTCCAGGCTCTGTCCATCAAAACGTATGTAGATGGCGAGGAGGACGGAAGCCAGACAAACCGCGAAATCGGAAAGCGCGAGAATAATCAGCGCTGCCCGTACACGTACTTTGATAAAACGATACACTTGTTGATCCATCCATGATTTATATCACTCATGTGCATTGCGAGTGAGAGTTGCCATCAGGATCTGACGAGTACTTGTTCGCTATCGAAAATTATCTGAATATTTCTTTTTCATCAATTAAAAAGCAAAGTTCATCCATTAAGAAATAAAGTCTTTCCCATTCTCTGGATTACTTTATCTTTGCGATCGTGGAGTGACACTTATGGTCGAACCTGTCGGAAGAATTTGACAAGTATTTTGCGACGTCGCTCAGAATGGCGATATCAACTGATTGTCAGTGCCCGATTGATTGTGAGTGCCCGGTCTTTCGACCTGTTCTCAGAAAGTCTGCTTCTGGAACAGGCATTCAGTTTCCGTTCATATCCTGGGAGAGATGCCAGGTTGAATCTGTCGGTCGGGCCAGTAGAGATTTCCTCTCGTGATCTTCCATCCTGGTATGTCGGCATACGCTGTTGTGTCTGCGCTTCGTAGCTGAGGCGCCGAGAGATAGTGTCAGCGCGAGAACCTGGACAAGATTTCTCTAATAAAAATCTGCGGTTTTGATAAAGCACTGTGTTTTCATTTTGTTGATTCTTCCAACTCTTATCAACGACTAAAACGGAACCTGTTTACTCTTCTAATTGCTGTGAAGCGCCTGCCCGTCAGGGTGAAACTTTTAGATCTCGGAGCTTCCAGGGTGAGTTGACAATCACATTCCGATAACATGTCACAGTTGTATACATCATAAGCCCGACACTAACACGAGGGTCATCGACGTGATTGTTAACTTAAGTCACAACGGCGGAAGCAACATTGGAACTGAGTCGATACAGTTATACCTCGCCTGTGAGGTCGTGTGGGTCTTCCTCGGCAAAACTAGTCGAAGGGCTAGTTCTCGAATTTATCGCGAATTACTTGCCAGTAACTGCTGAAAAAATGCCTGATCCAATCAACCTCTCCCCAAACGCTGACTATAAATCGCTCGAGGTCGAGCATGAACAGAGTCACGCCGAGCGATTCCCGATAGATTTTCCCTGCGGACGATACTCTTGCCGACATGAACGTGGCTCCCAAGCTGAGCGTCCCCGCCTGGTCGTGGTACACCTTCACAGCGTCAGTACTGGCGTTCAGAGCATCCGTGACCTACCTTCCTGAGCGCCGCCGCATAGCCATGCTTCGCGCTGTCAGTGACGACGTCACTCCAGACCACTCGTCCTCAGACGCTCGATGACGCTATCGCGCAGGTCGATGCGCTGTGGAAAATGGTCGAGTCGATGACGACACTGCTCGAAGAGCAGCAGTCGCTCATCGATGATCTTCGCTCACAGGTCGCCGAGGAGGAGGCGATGTCAGAAGGCCAGCACTCAGGCAACAGCTCGAGTCCGCCATCCTCGGACACCGCTGCCCAACGGGGCAAGCGAGACATCCTCGGATGTACCGAACGGGCAGATGGGCCACGGACTGATCGCCTACATCTGCGAGCCGATGGTCTGGACCTTCCTCACCGGTCTGCGAATCCCCCTGAGCAATAATCTCGCTGAGAGAATCCTCAGACCGTACGTGGTCATCGGGAGAAAATTCGCGTTTGGCAGTCACTCGCGACGTGGGGACGCGTGCCGAGCGCGAGTGCTGAGCGTGACGACGACAGCGCGGCAATTGAAGGTGCCGGTGTATGCCTTCCTTCGCCAGGTGTGCACCGAGCATCAACGCTTCGGCGAAGTCAGAACGAAGCTGCCGCCAAGCCAGCCGCAGCTCGAAAATCAGGCCGCCTGATTCGCTCGAATCGCCACGAGCCGCATGCTGCGCCGTGAACGTGTACCTGGTTGTGTGTCAAGCATGGACGCCACGGGGAAGAATCTGGTCATCCGCACAATGTTTCCTTTCCGATGCAAGTAGCAAGTCGATCTGGTTGGTCGGAGGTGTTCGCGATTGCTTTCCCGCACTAGGCCACTTGGCGCAGAAGATAGCCGCCATCGCGCAAGAACAAGGGCGCGCAGCCTGGAGACCAGAGACACGAACCAGCGCTGATGCCGGAATCAGAAGTCAGGGCGTGTCCTTCTCCTGATAAACACGGATGTAGTCAACGTCCAGTGACTTCGGGAAGTCTGCCGGGTTCGGGGTCGCGCCGGGATCGAAGCCACCGCCGACGGCGAGGTTCACGATCACGTACATGAGCTGGTAGGCGACGTCGTCACCGATATAGCTGTGCTTGCGCACGCCGTCGACATACCAGTCGATGCGGCCTGGTCGCCAGCGGGCGCCGAAGGTGTGGAAGCCGTCGGCGTAGCCGCCACTCTGCACACTGCCGTAGTTGCTGATGTACTCGTCGGAGTCGAGAATGCCGCCCGGGCGGTAGCGGTGGTAGTTGTGTACCGCCTGGTCGGGTCTACGGCCGCGCACCTCGAGGATGTCGATCTCGGGTTGCTGCGAGATGTAGTAGCGGTTCAATAACCAGAACGCGGGCCACAGGCCGTCGCCTGTCGGTACGCGTGCACGAATCTCGGCATAGCCCTTGGCGAAGCGGAAGGATTCGTAGGAGGTCAGGATGCCGGAGGTGAAGTCCTGCGGCTCATAGGCCGCGTTCTGCCTGAAGGTCTTGTTCTCGGTCCAGATCGGGTCGTTGATATCGGGCAAGGCTGACGGCGGTTCGATGCCGTCGGGGTCGGCGACCGAGCGCGCGGTGATCGAGAGATACTTGACGGTCTCGCCAGCAATCTGTTCCTGATCGAAGACGAACGGCGAGTAGCCAAGGTCGGCGTCGCTGCCGAGCGCGTCGACGTAGTACTGCGCCTCGTTGTTGATGGGCAGATAGGGCCCCCAGATGAAGTGCGACTCCCACTTGTTCGGGTCGAGCGAGTTGCCATTGAACTCGTCACTGAACATCAGCTGGTAGTCCCTGGCCAGGTTGATCGGGTCGGCCGTCTTCTTCTTGTAGGCGCGGATGTAGTCGATCTCGTAGGTGGCGGGGAACTCCGTGGTGTCATCTGGCGTACCGGGCCAGGAGCCGCCGACGGCGAGGTTGGCGATCAGGTACATCGCCTGGCTTGCGATCTTGAACTTCGCGCCGCTCGCGGCGTGCACCGTCTGATCGGTGATGGAATGAGTCTCTACCCCATCGACATACCAGACGATCTTCTTCGGCGACCAGGCCATGCCGAAGGTGTGGAAGTCCTGCGTCCAGTCGGTGGCATAGACCGGGAAAGAAGGTGTCGAGCGCAGTTGCCAACCGGCGGGCACATCGAAGAAGTGATAGGTGTTGTAGAGCCGGTCGACGTCCTGGCCGAGGAACTCCATGACGTCGATTTCGGGTACGGCTTCGACGTAGTGGGTGGGCAACATCCAGAAGGCCGGCCAGAGACCACGGCCGGCAGGCAGCTTGGCGCGCGCCTCGACATAGCCGTGGGTCATCTTGAAGCTCTCGTAGGAGGTGATGATGCCCGAGAGGTAGTTGACGTTGTCCGGATCGTAGGGCGGCCGGTAGCCCGGCTCGCCTGGCGTACCTTCGGCATCTCCATAGCGGTAGGTCGACGCCTTGCGCTTGTACAAGTCATCGCCGCGCGGCGGCCTGGGCGGCGGCTGCAGACTGGCCGAGGTGGGTGTGGCGTTGATCTTCAGTGTGCTACCGGTGAGCTCGAAGGGATCGGCGGCAGTGCCTGCGAGGGCGGCGTGCATGTGCAGCGTGTCGACATACAGCTGCTCTTCACGGTTGATCGGCCAGTAGGGGCCCCAGAGAAGACCGGTGTGCCACTTGTCCGGATCGAGTGTGCTGCCGCTGAATTCATCGTTGAAGACGAGTTCGTAGCCCGCGAGGTCGGGCACCGGGTCGGGCGTTGGCGTGGGTGTCGGATCGGGTGTCGGCTCTGGCGTGGGTTCGGGTGTCGGCTCGGGCGTCGGCTCGGGTGTCGTTGGGGATGCCGCCTCGCTGAAGACGATATCGTCGAGTCGGACATTGCCGCGTACCAGGAAGCCGTGTAGCGCGAGCAAGCGGTTGTCGGGTTCGAGCGCGGCAAGGTCTTCGACGAGGTTGCGGCGATAGGATTGCCAGCTGCCGTCCCGGGCTGACGGACCAAGGCCGAGACGCAGGTAGTGGCTGGACACAGAACCTGCGCCCGTCGCGCGATCGTCGTACTGGAAATAGCGGAATCCGTCGGTGGTTTCGGCGGCGATGTAGATGCCGAAGCGCTCACTCGTGCGCAGGCGCCAGGAGAGGGTGAAGTGCGATGTCTCGTTCCAGCCGCCGTTGCTACCACGGGTGCCGCCGAGCCGATAGCCGTTGCTGAAGCCGTCGCCGGCCAGTTCGATGACTCGACCGGTCGCATCGACGACATTGCGGGCGCTGGCACCGGACGGCGTGTTGTCGTAGACCACCCAGCCTGCCGCCGTGCCGTCCTCGGCATCCTCGCGGATGCGTGCGTTGGCGGAGCCGGGATCGGTCGGATCGGGCGTGGGATCGACGGGCGGCTCGACGGGCGGTTCCACAGGGGGCTCGACTGGAGGCTCCACGGGCGGCTCGGGAGTTCCGCCGGCCGTTTCCGCGAAGACGATGTCGTCGAGCCGCACGTTGCCGCGCACCAGGAAGCCGTGCACGGCGATCAGCGTGTTGCCGGCTTCGACGGTGGACAGATCGGCGGCGAGATCACGGGCGAAAGTGTTCCAGCTGCCGCCCGTTGCCGCGGCACCCAGACCATGCCTGATGTAGTTACCCGAACGGGAGCCCGGGCCGGTGGCGCGATCGTCGTACTGGAGGTAGCGGAAGCCGTTACTGGTTTCGGTGGCGATATAGATACCGACACGCTCGTCGGTGCGGAGCCGCCACGAGGCGTGGAAGCGCGTCCGCTCGTTCCAGCCGCCGTTGCTTGCGCGCGTGCCGCCGAAGCGGAAGCCGTTGCTGAAGCCAGCCCCGGCGAGTTCGATGACTCGACCCGATCCGTCGGCGACGTTGCTGACGGACGCGCCCGCTGGCGAATTGTCATAGACGAGCCAGTCGGTTGTCGTGCCGTCCTCCGCGTCTTCTCGGACGAGGGCGTTGGCGCCGGTGGACGGGTTGTTGTCTGAAGGGTCGTTGTCGGTGGGATCGTTCCCGGTGGGGTCGACCGCGGACGGCGCATCCGTCGAGAACACGAGGTCATCAAGCCGCGCATTGCCGCGGATCAGGAAACCGTGCACGGCGTTAAGCGTATTGCCCGGCTCGGCGCTCGCGAGATCGGCGGCGAGATCGCGTTCGAAGCTGTTCCAGTTACCGCTGGTCGCGACAGGCCCGAGACCAAGACGAACATAGTTGCCCGAGCGGGAGCCTGGGCCGGTCGCGCGATCGTCGTACTGGAGGTAACGGAAACCGTTGGCGGTGTCGGTCGCGATGAAGATGCCGACGCGCTCGTCGGTGCGGAGCCGCCAGCGGGCATGGAAGCGGGAGGTCTCGTTCCAGCCGCCGTTACTCGCGCGGGTGCCGCCGAGTCGGTAACCGTTGGCGAAGCCCGCGCCTGTGAATTCGACGACTTGCCCGGTGGCATCGGCCACGCTGCTGACGGTGGCGCCCGCGGGCGTGTTGTCGTAGACCCGCCAACCGTTGGCTGAACCGTCCTCGCGGACGGACTCGTCGGCGAGGACGGGTGTTGACGACAGGATGACCGTCATGGCCAGCAACGTCGAACATCGCGTAAGCCGCAAAGGTGTGCGGAGCGCCAGCCTCGTGGCGCCTAACGGGAATGACTTCCTTTTCATCACAAACAGTCGACAACGGAGGGGGCAGCGCATGACATTTGCATGGATTCAACGCTACGCGCACCCGGAGAATACTCTGACAACGCAATCTCTACTTGTGACGTGGTTTCCTTTTTCCTTGATTGGTGGCTATTGAAGATGACGAACGAGGTTCCGCATTTTTCTAGCTGCCACTGGTATCGCTTCGCGGGGCTTGCGTCCTTTCGTGGATCTTGCCAGGAACCCCATCCGCTAGGGAAGTTCTGCAGATGCCGACGAAATACAAGCCTGTAGCAGACACTTCAGCATGAGCAAGGTCATTGGCATTGTGCGGCCACGTAATCGGCTGATTTCCAGTCGATCTTGTCTTGTGCGGACGCTTTCGCCCCGTTCTGCGCGCCCATCAGGCTCACCTCTCCTGCGAAGGCATCATCCGGCCTCTCAGCATGTACAGGTTTGCCAACGCAAACGCCGTGTGTGCGCGCGCGAGGTTCTTTGCGATACCGCGGTAATGCACCTTGGTGAAGCCCCACAGGTGCCCGCTCTGACGTGCCCGCTCTGAGTGTCAGCCCTTGCTTCCTCGACAATTCCGCTCTCGCTGCATTCTCGTCGATATTCGACGAGTTTTGCAGAGCTTCCCTAGGGCGATCGTCGCCCTGATGTGAACAGCACGGCAACGCAGGTAAAAAGAGCAGAAACGATCGCGGTCGATTTCGGATTCGAATTTAAATACTCGCTTCCGCGCAGCCACGGCAGACACACGTAAAGCAGGGCGCCCAGAGCGCCGAAGGCCATGTAGATAGCGAGCATGCGTTTGTCGCGGGTACCGAATATGCCGATGAGGCCACCGACGAGCGCACCCAGGATCGTGCCGGCGATGATGGGCCCGAGTCCGCTCATGCCGCTCGTTTCGAGCGTTCGGCATCTTTGCCAGAACACTCTGGATTGACGTCTTCAGGCAATGACGCAGCGGGTACCAGACGGGCGACTGGAACGAACGCAGCCCCGCCCTTGCGTCCGGTCACGATGGCATCGCCGCTCATCAGCCAGGCATGTGCGCTCAGGGACGCTGAATCGCTCTCACCGTTAGCGACACCGAGCACGATCTCGGACGTGCGGCCATGCAGGGCCAACAGCAATCGACCGGCCAGCGCGCTCGCCAGGCAAGGACGGCGTGGGTAGAGCCTCGCCGCAACGCGTTCGATGTAGATGCCAAGCCGACGGACGAGCACATCGTCCGCGCGGCTCGATCTGGACAGCACGTGAGCCGACAAGTCAGAAGGCAGCCTTGACGGCGACCATCCTTTTGTCGAGTACCGTTGCGTCAAATGCCCGTTTTTCGACGATTCCGCTGTCGGCAAGGCGCCTGATTCACGCAGGCGCAGGAGGCGCGCGAGGCGCCGAAACGGCATCAATCGTAATGCAAGCCCGACTAGCAGCAGCGTCAATGTCACTTCGGCGGCCAAGCGTATCTTCACGATCGTCGAGATGGGCGCGCTCGCAGCCGCGGCCGTACGGTGAGGTGATGGAACGTTGTTCACGCGGTTCGCACGGCAATCATCTCGGCTTTCAGTAACGTGTCGAGAAAAGCCAACACGTCAGCCTCGCATTCGGCCTCGCCCACATCGAACGTATCGCGAAGCGATTCGCACAGTGAGCGCACCGAGCGCGGTCGGTCAAGAGTCTTCCAGATGTGTGTGGCGACGACATTCAAGCCATAGTACTTGCCTTTCTCGAGATCCATCATGACGAGTTCGGCTTCTACTTCGGTCGCGCTCAACTCGCGCGTCCTGGAAACGACCGAGTCCAGTGCGATCTTCATCCGAAATCTCCTGCCAGGGCGCGATAGACACTCTCGCGAAGCCTGTCGCCGCCCTGATCAAGTTGCGTAGGCCTTGTCAGCCGAAAGACGCGGCAGTGATTGGCGAGCGCGGCCATGCGCAGCCCGGCGAGTTCCCTGATGCGAAGACCGTCGTGAAAGACCTGACGATAGGTATTGCGATGCAAGAGTGCGAATCGCTCACTGCCGTGAACTGCATCGACGGTCACGTTCCTGGCCGTCGCGGATGGCTCGATGATAAACACCGTCTTCAGCGGCGCGGGTTGCGCGCCAAGCCGGGCGCTGCAGTCGAGCGCGAACTTGGAGCGAAAGCGATTGATCCAGGCCAGCTTGTCGCGGTCGAGTCGCAGGTGTTCGACACTGTCAGGGTTCAATTTGACCTGACCGTAGGCGGGCAGGACAGAGATGATGTCGGCATCGACCCGCAGGGCAGAGACATCGTCGCTGAGCATGGCATGACCGTCGGCGACGAGCATGGCAAGCGTAGTCGACTTGCCGGCACCGGACGGGCCCATGAAGGCGACGGCGGCATCATCGATGATGACCGTGCTGGCATGCAACGGCACGGTTCCTCGCTGCTGCAGTATTGCGCCCAGGCAAGAGCCGAGCAGGAAGATACGCACATCGGCATCGCCGACGCCGGGAGCAGCGATGCTCGGGTCGCGTTCGAACCGGATCGTGTCACCGTTAGCGACTTCAAAGCGACCGACCCCCTCGATGCGCAGTCGGAGTATTCGATCCCGGATGCCGAACCAGTCGGACGGCCCGAAATCGCGGAAGTCGTCATCTCGAAGCATTTGCTCGGCAATCGTCACATCGACCGGTTCGTTGCTTGCCCTATGGGCGGCCTGTACTGTTTCAGGTAATGTGATTGGCGACTCGATCGACAAGCCGAACACCACAGAGATGCCTCGCCTCGACCTGGTTCCGATAACATCGCTGTCCGTGTTTTCAGCGTCCGCGTTACTGCAGGTCTGTGGCGCATTCATCGGATACAGGTTCCTTCCGGCAATCCAGTTCCGTGCACCCTGTCGAGCGTAAGCTGCGGGAAACATTGGATTTGTAAAAAAGTAACTGTGTCAATGGCGAATCGGCAAGTCGACGGTGCTGATCAAGTGATACAGGCCCGATTTCCCGATGGCAATGCCAGATCTTCGGTATGCCGTGCATTTCACAAAAATTTTACATGATCACGGTCGTTCCAGCCCCGCCGGTTCAATGAGGCGCTCCGAAACTCTTGCACTGGCCAGCGGGTTGCTGAAGCCGCACCGACTGGCGCTGCTCGGGGCCATGCTATGTCTAGGCAGCGCAGGTGCACTGGCACTTCTCTATCCGTGGCTGGCCGGATCACTTGCCGCCAGCTTGCTCGGCACGGCCGATACCGAGAACCTGCCGCTAGCTGCCATCGCCACGCTGTGGGTCGTGCTTGCCATCGTCCAGGGGGCACTTGCCTACGCAGGAGTGTGGCTGGGGACGGCGACTTCCGAGTCGATCATGTCAGCCCTGCGTGACCGGGTGTTCGAAGCGTATCTGGCGATGTCGCCGGCAAACTGGCCTGACCAGACGCAAGGTGATCGGCTCGCCCGTCTGTCGAACGACACTGCCTTGCTTGGTCATGTGCTCGGCGGAACCTTGCCGGCGGTGCTGCCGTTGCTGGTGACGTCGTTTGGCGCACTGATCGTCATCGTCTTCCAGAATGCGGCTGCTGCGTTAGTCCTGATCCTTGCTATCACACCGATCTTTCTCCTTGTGCGATGGCTCGGTGGCCGGGTGCGCCGAGCAACGCGGACAATGCTCGACGCGCAGAGTGCGTTGTTCGAGTACGTGGACGAGCAGCTCGGCACGCTGCCCGTGATCAAGGCCTTTGCGGTCGAACAGTGGAGTCTTCGGGGATTCGGTGACATCAACGAGCAACTGCGTTGCGATCGTACCCGGGCACTCCGCCGGCAGGGCATGATCGCACCGTTGTCGCGCTCGGGGGGCACGATTGCCCTGCTGGCGATCCTGGGATTACTCGTGGTCCCGGGAGCCGATTCGACCCGTGTCGCGGAATTGACCGAAAGCCTGCTCTATGGCTTCTTCGTCGTGCGTCCCCTGAGCGCCGCCTCGAATCTTTATGGCAACTATCAGCAAGCTCGCGCAGCGCTGGCGCGCATCGTCGACGCGCTTGCTTCTGCCAGTGCGCCGTCGGCCACTTCACAAGAGGAGGAAAGCGCCCGTGGGGGCGCGCGCGGCGCCGGACGGCCCGCGGACGGACAGCCCGGGCTTGTCATCAGGGATCTTGCTTTCGACTACGCCGACCGGCCTACCTTGATCAGTCGCGTCGGGTTCGCGATCTCTCCAGGTGAAATCATCCTGGTGCACGGCGACAACGGTTCGGGAAAGTCGACACTCGCCGCGTTGATGCTGCGTTTTCTCGAACCCGCTCGTGGCAGCCTGATACTGGATGGCACCGCGCATCGCCAATGGGGAGTTCGGGAATGGCGACGCCAGTTCGGCTATGTTCCCCAGCAACCGTTGTTGTTCAACGGGACGATCCGCGAGAACATAACGCTCGGGCGCGATGTGAGCGAAGTCAAACTCACGCAGGCTGTGAGCGCTGCCAACGCGGCGAAGATGCTTGCCGCGCTACCTGCTGGGCTGGAGACGTCCCTGCATGATCGCGGTACCGGACTATCGGGCGGACAGCAGCAGCGATTGGCACTGGCCCGGGCGATCGTGGCGCAGCCGCGATTCCTGATTCTCGATGAGGCAACCTCCATGCTCGATCCGCACAGTGTCCGTGTCTTCGTCGATCAGGCTCGAGTCTGGGGTGCCGGCTGCGGCATCCTGCTCATCAGTCACGATTCGTCGCTGCATACGTTGGCGGACCGGGTCTACGAACTGCGTGCGGGTGTGCTGCAGTCAGGTGCCCTGCAATGACGGGAATCTGCGGACTGATCGTTCATCGCAGGGGCGCAGACGCGGCTAACGAGTTTGCCCGCATGCTGGCGACGCTCGCGCGCTTCCCGCACGCCGCAGTCGATCAGGTCCAGGTTGGCCAGACCTTTCTCGGCCGGGTTGCCAACGGCGCCGACCTGGTGCGCGACCCGAGTCGACAACCGTGGTGCATCGGTGACTGGACCATCGTCAACCAGGCGCGGCTCGACGAACCTGCAGCAGCCGGATGCGAAGCGGCATTCGATGACGGTGAGCGGCCCGATGGTCTACTGCTCGCGCAGGTCCTGGCCCACGGCAGAGAAGACACGTTCGGCCGCATGCCGGGTGACTGGATACAGGCCGGCTGGAACAACGTGGAGCGCTCGCTCCGCGTCGTCCGAGAACCCTACGGTTTCAGCTCGCTCTACTACGTTGACGTGGGGGGATTCTTCGCCTTCGCGAGCAGCATGGCGTCGCTGCTGGCCCTCGATGCTTGCAAGCCGACGTTAGACGAAAACATCGTGGCACGTTCGATCACGCGCTGGGTTGGCGATGGTGGTCATGGCACTGTCTTCAAAGGCATTCGTTTCCTGCCACCGGGGCAGTCGTTGAGCTGGCAGGACGGTACGGTGACGATCCGTCGATACTGGAAGATGGAGGCGGCATTCTCGCCACTGAAGGTCGGCTACCACGAGGCGGCACATGGGCTTCGGCACGTACTCGAGCGAGCGGTCGATCGTCGCGTGGCGCGTGCCGGCAAAATCGCCTGTACGCTCAGCAGTGGACTCGACTCGTCGTCGGTCACCGCGCTGGCCTCTCGACGGACGTCAGCCAGCGGTCTGTCGCTAGACGCCTACTGCTCGGTGCCGCTGCACCGCGATCGCATGCGGCCGCCGCGCGGCCGCTTCGGAGACGAAGAGCCGATTGCCCGGGCCTTCGCCGAGACGCTCGCCAAGGTACGCTTCATCCCGATCGATTCAGCCGACATCACACCGATACAGGGCCTCGAGCGGACGGTGGACACAGCCTGCCAGCCTTTCTATGCCACCAGTAACGATCATTGGTTGCACAGTCTCTATGCGCGAGCGGCGGCGGATGGAAACGATACGGTCTTGAATGGCGCGACGGGTAATCTGACGATGTCGTGGGGGATGCTGCGAACCCAACCGTTGGCGAGCCTGCTCATCAATGGTCGGTGGCGATCTGTCGCGATCCAGTGGCGACAGCGTAATCCTCTCGGTGCGGCTGCTCGGCAACGCAGACGAGACCGCAGGGCGGGCGAACCTTGGCGTGGTTATTCCTGTATCGCCCCCGCGTTTGCCGAACGACTGCAGCTCGACCGCCGCATGCTCGAGGCTGAGCGAGATTCGACCCAGGACTTCCGCGAGTACGACAGCGGGCGTGACGAGCGTCTCGACTGGCTGGCACCGCACATCGGTGTCGGTGTATTCCAGGATGTGCTTTCCAGGCGCTATGGCTTGCATATTGCCGACCCGAGCGCCGACACCGAGCTGATACTTTACACATTGTCGCTTCCCGAACGGGTCTTCAACGGGCCGCGACAAACCCCACGCTGGCTGTTCCGCGAGGTGACGCGCGATCTGCTCCCGGACTCGATCCGCTCGAACGCCTTGCGCGGTTACCAGGCGGCGGACCTTGGTGCGCGCCTGATAGAGGACGCAGCGCGGATGGAGGATCTGCTCGAGCGCCTCGACGTGCATCCGATGGCACGGGAAGTGCTTGATATTGCTCGTTTACGTTCGATCTGGAATGACGTCCGTGAAAACAACACGGTGCAGGCTCAACAAGCGGCCTGGGCCATACTTTTGAACGGTCTCGCAACAGGGCTCTTCCTGTTGCAGTATGGTTGAGTTTGGACTATGGTCCGATCGAGCTGATGTCAGGCTGGTTTTCAACGATTGACGGAGGAATTGCGATGAGCGACACGAACGTAATGAAAGAAGGGGTTGCGGCCTCCATGGAAGGTAAGCGCCTTACCTGGGTTCGCCCGGAAATGAAGGAACTCGACGTATTGGAGACGGCGAACGGTAGTGGTGGTTCTGACGGCCAGGGCGGCGGTAGTCAGAGCGGCGGCAATATGTCGGGCTCCTGACAAGCGCATTACGAATTCAGTTCGCCGGGATGTTCAAGAAGAGCGACGGCGAACTGCTGAGACTGAACAACGGCCGCATCCCGAGGTGGGGTGCGGCCGTTGAGTTTTCGTGGTGAAATCAGCCGAGAAGAGAGAGCCCTGCTCGCTGCCGTTTGCGGGCGTCTCGACCGCGAGAACGCGACACAAGCCGATCCGGAACGTCTGAGAGCCCTCGCCCGGCGGCACTGCCTCAAGCCGCTGGTTCGTCAGGCGTGGCGCGAGAGTTTTGGCGCCGAACCCTGGGAAAACGCGGCTGAAGATTACCGGCTGAATGTTGTCAGGGGCATGGCAGCAGCGGCGACCGTACAGCAGCTGACCGATACGCTGCAGCCTGCGGGCATCGACTTTCGGGTAATCAAGGGACCGGGTATAGCTCGCCGCTACGCGCTGCCGGAAGCGCGACACGTTGGTGATCTCGACATCCTGCTGTGCGAAGTATCGCGCCAGTGGGAGGCTTACGATCTGCTCACTGAAAAGGGCTGGCGATCACCCTTGTTCGAAACGCCGCTCGATAGCGCGGAGCGAGCCGACTATGGCAGGCAGGCCAAGGATATCTCCCTGCACCATCCCAAGGTCCCTGTTCGCCTTGAAGTGCATTGGCGTCCGTACATGTCGGATGCACAGGCGGCGGAAGATGTTGCGATGCTGGTCGCGCCAAGCCGCCGCATCCAGTGGCATGGCGTTCATTTCGTCATCCCGGGCGCTGATGCGGAGCTTCGGTACCTAATCCTGCACGGTTCGCTCTGTGGCTGGTTCCGGCTCAAGTGGTTGGCTGACGTCGTACAGGTCGTGCAGACAGCAACCGATGAAGAAAGGGCAATCTTCGAATCGCTGATGGTCGACAGTCGCTATGGCGTGCACTACCGCTTGCTCTGTGTCCTGATGAAGCGGTTGTTCGACATCGACATGCCGGGCTCGGCGAACATTGACGGCGATGACCTTCGACGCGCTGAAAAACTGACGGATCTGACGCTGTCGGTCATTGACGCGCCGCCTCCGTCGGGAATTGCCAAAGGCTTCCTGCTGGACGGCATTTCGCGAGCCATCGCCTTCCATGGACTCCGCGCCCGACTCGAATCCAGTGTCACGGGTGGACTGGCACTCGTCGGCGCCGGCTTTTCCCCGCGCGACTGGGAAGCCGTTCGCCAGTTGCCGGCCCCGCTGAGAAGGTATTACGCCGTCATCAGGCCGCTATTGTTCGCCTCACGGCTGGTCGGTCGAAAGCGCGGTCGGAAGTAAAATACGCCGACGAACATCTGGCTGCGCCGCGCAAAGTCGGCCAACCGGTTGCGTGCAGGAACTAACCCGACGGCGTGTCCTTCTCCTGGTACACGCGAATGTAGTCGATGTCGAAGGTCTTCGGAAATTCCTCGGGGTTTGGCGGCGCACCGGGGTCGAAGCCGCCGCCGACAGCGAGGTTCACGAGCACGTACATCAACTGGTAGCCAACGTCGTCGCCGATGTAACTGTGCTCGCGCACACCATCGACGTACCAGTCGATGCGACCGGGGCGCCAGCGTGCGCCGAAGGTGTGGAAGCCGTCGGAGTAACCTTCGTCTCGCGTGCCATAGGTGGTGGTGTACTCATCTGATTCGATAGGCCCGCCGCCGATCGGATACCGGTGATAATTATGTATTGCCTGATCCGGACGTCGGCCCCTTACCTCAAGTATGTCGATTTCGGGCTGCTGTGAGATGTAATAGCGGTTCAGGAGCCAGAACGCAGGCCACAGCCCGTCGCCCTTTGGTACGCGCGCACGGATTTCGGCATAGCCCTTGGCGAAGCGGAACGATTGGTAGGAGGTCAATATGCCGGAGGTATAGTCCTGCGGTTCGTAGCCGTCGTTCTGCCTGAACGTCTTGTGTTCCGT